>Ga0255338_1000305_pt1 | contig 183662 bp, 147 predicted proteins | sample MeOH1_35cm_T4_19_FD_203715 | JGI IMG/M metagenome (GOLD analysis project Ga0255338, IMG submission 203715) | Sandy soil microbial communities from University of British Columbia, Vancouver, Canada - MeOH1_35cm_T4_195 | ecosystem: Engineered > Artificial ecosystem > Sand microcosm >... | reverse complement strand
GATGAACTTCACGTGCCCGGGCGGCTCCTCCAGCGTCTTCAGGAGCGCGTTGAACGCGGCCCCCGAGAGCATGTGCACCTCGTCGATGATGTAGATCTTGTGCCTGTCGCGCTGCGGCAGGTACTTGGCGTTCTCGCGGATCTCGCGGACGTTCTCGACGCCGTTGTTGGAGGCACCGTCGATCTCGGCCACGTCCACGGAGGTGCCGGCGGCGATCTCGGTGCAGGCCCGGCAGGTGCCGCAGGGGGTGGCGGTGGGGCCCTGCTCACAGTTGAGCGCCTTGGCCAGCAGGCGGGCCGCCGTCGTCTTCCCCACGCCGCGAGGCCCGCAGAACAGGTAGGCGTGCGCCACCCGGTTCATCTTGATGGCGTTCGCGATGGTCCGGACGATGTGCTCCTGTCCGGTCATGTCGTCGAAGGTCTGCGGGCGCCATTTCCGGGCGAGGACGAGGTAGCTCATGGGGGGCGTCATCTAAACACGCTGGCCCTCAGGATCCATGCGTAACTCCCCGAACTCAGGTGCTCGCTGGGACAGGGTGGCAGACGGAGTGTCGACTGGAAAATTACCGCCGGATAGAATCCTTGAATTACTCCGTTTAAGGTCTTATCCTCGTATTAATCAAATCACCTGATTGCCAGGAGGCCGCGATGAACTCGACCATTTTCAAGTCTTTCCGGAATGTCGTGGTCGCTGCCTTCCTGGTCGCTGGCTGCGGGGGTGCGGAGCCCATCCCCGTGGATCTGGCGACCGCGGCGGGGCCTTGCGACTACGGCAAGGAGTTCGTGACGGAAGGCATGCGGATGGTCATGCGCGACGGTCGCCTGACGGTGGAGCCGAAGGAGGAGGGCCAGGTGCAGGCTGCGTGGGCCGGGTACACCGCCCCCAAGAACGGCGCCACGCTGGATGCCAGCTGCGAGGGCTGCCACTGAGCGAGGGCCCGCCTGGAGTGGCGTGAGCGGGCCCCTCCGTCGTCCCTAAACCTTGATGCGCCTCATCTCGGGGTCGTACAAGGGACGCAGCGAGGTCGTGGCTGGATAGCGCTTGCCCGCGATCTCGATCTCCCACTGCCCGGACTCGAGCCAGGCTGCGTCGATGGGCTCGCTGGACTCGGCCATCACCAAGCCCACCGCGCCGCCGAGCGTGTGCCCATAGGACCCAGCGCGCACGTACCCCACCATCTTGCCGTTCCGGCGCACCACCTCGGCGTGGAACAGCATCGGCTGCGGATCCTGAACCAGCAGCTGCACCAGGCGCTTCTTGAGGGGCCCCGCGGCCTTCTTCGCCAGCACCGCCTCCTTGCCGATGAAGCCGCCCGGCTTCTTGAGATCGACCGCGAAGCCGAGCCCGGCCTCGAGCACCGAATCGGTGTTGTCAATGTCGTGGCCGTAATCGCGGTAGCCCTTCTCCATGCGCAAGGACGCCAGCGCCTTCAGGCCCGCGTGCCGCAGCCCGAGCTTCTCGCCCGCCTCGACCACGCGATCATAGGCATGCACCGCCTGCTCGGCCGGGATGTACAGCTCGTAGCCGAGCTCGCCCAGGTAGGTGATGCGCACGCACAGCGCACGCGCGAAGCCGATGTCGAGCTCGCGCGCGCAGCGGAAGGGAAAGGCCTCGTTCGACATGTCGGCGCTCGTCACGGACTGCAGGAGCTCGCGCGAGCGGGGCCCCTGCACGTTGAGCTGCGCCCAGCCCGAAGTCACATCGGTGACGAAGGCATGCGCGCCGTCAGGGAAGTGGCGCCTCATCCAGGTCTCGACGTGGCGATGCGCGGTGTCCGACGCCACCACCCAGTAGCGCTCGTCGTCGAGCTTGGTGACCGTCAGGTCGGCCTCGATCGTCCCGCGCTCGTTGAGCCACTGGGTGTAGGTGATGAGCCCGGAGGGCCCGTCCACGTTGTTGGCAGAGAGGTGGTTGAGCAGGCGCCCCGCGTCCCGTCCCTGCACGAGGAACTTGGCCATGAAGGACATGTCCATGAGGATGACGCCCTCGCGCGCCGCCTTGTGCTCCGCGGCCCAGTTGGGAAACCACCGCTGCCTGCCGAAGGAGAGCGGCCCGGCGTCCGGCGTGGTGCCGGGCTCGCCGTACCAGTCGGGGCTCTCCCAGCCGCTCACGTCCCGGAAGTAGGCGCCGCGGGCGGCGAGGCGATCATGCACCGGCGAGCGCTTGGCGCCGCGAGCGGTCATCATCGAGCGCGTGGGATAGTGGCACTGGTAGACCATGCCGAGCGACTCGACGGTGCGCGTGCGGCGGTACTCCGGGTTCGACTGATAGGTGTGCAGGCGATCGATGTTGAAGCCGGTGATGTCGACGCCGGGATTGCCCGTGAGGATCCAGTTGGCCATCACCCGCCCGAGTCCGCCGCCGGTCAAGATGCCGATGGAGTTCAGCCCCGCGGCGACGAAGTAGTTCTTGAGCTCGGGCGCTTCTCCCACGATGGGCTGCAGGTCCGGGGTGAAGCTCTCAGGGCCGCAGAAGAACTTTCGCACGCCTGTCTCCAGCGAGACCGGCACGCGCGACATGGCCTTCTCCAGGTAGGGGCCCATGCGATCCCAGTCGGGCGAGATCTCCCCGAAAGAGAAATCCTCGGGGATGCCGCCCACCTTCCAGGGTGCGCATTCGGCCTCGAAGAGGCCGATCATGAGACCGCCCACCTCTTCCCGGTAGTAGCCGTAGCAGCCAGGGTCCTCGATCACCGGCCAGTCTTTCGAGAGGCCGGGGATCTTCTCGGTGATGAGGTAGTAGTGCTCGGCGGCCTGGAGGGGGATGTTCACGCCGGACTTCTCGCCGAGCTGCCGGGCCCAGGCGCCGGCGCAGTTGACGACGTACTCGGCCTGGATGTCGCCATACGCGGTCGTGACTCCGGTGACGACGCCGCGCTGCTTGAGCACGCCCGTGACGGGGACGCCCTCGATGATCTTGACGCCTTGCATGCGCGCGCCCTTGGCCAGGGCCATCGTCGCGCCGACCGGATCGGCGCGGCCGTCCTCCTTGACGTAGAACCCGGCGAGGATGTCGTCGGTGCGCGCGAGCGGGAAGAGCTCCTTCACGACGCTGGGGCTGATCTCGTGGACGTCCACCCCGCAGTAGCGGTTGAAGGCCGAGACCCGGCGGTACTCTTCCAGGCGATCGGCGTCGGAGGCGAGCTCGATGAAGCCAATCGGCTTGAACCCCGTGGACAGGCCGGTCTCGGCCTCCAGCTTGCTGTAGAGATCGCGCGTGTACTTGCGCATCTCCGTCGAGGTCTCCGACGTGGAGCCAAAGGTGACCATGAGCCCGGCGGCGTGCCAGGTGGTGCCCGAGGTGAGGCGATCACGCTCGAGGAGCACGACATCCTTACAGCCCATGTGGGCCAGGTGATAGGCGACGGAGCAGCCGATGATCCCGCCGCCGATGATGACGACGCGAGCCCGTTCGGGCAGGGAGATGTCAGACATGGCGGCGGATCATACCGCCGAACCGTCTGCGCGGTCGCGCTTGCGCCGAGCCGCGTCACAGCCAGACCCAGGGGCAAGCGGACGAACTCCCGTGACTTGCGCGGGGGCGCCAGGGCAGAGAGAGTCGCGCCGCCCGATGTCCGCTTCCGCTCCGCAGCCTAGCTCCCTCCCGGCCTCGCCCAAGCCTTCCCTGCAGGCCGCGGGGGCCACTGCGCCCGGGGTCCTGGCGCTGTCTCCGAGGGCCCTGGCGTGGATGGGAGCCGTGGCGCTGGTGCCCGCGGTGATTGCCGTGGCGCAGCTCGGCCGCATCCATCCGGACGAGGTGTACCAGGTGCTCGAGCCGGCCTGGTATCGCGTCCATGGCTACGGTGTGCTCGCCTGGGAGTGGAAGGACGGGCTGCGCAACTGGGCGGTGCCCCTCGTCGTCTCGGGGATGCTGCGCCTGGCCCACCTGCTGGGCCTCACCCATCCCCAGGCCTACCGGGCCCTCATCGCGCTGCCCCAGGCGGCGCTGCACGGCTGGATGCTGCTCGCCGCGTACCGCTACGCCGCGCGCCGGGCCGGAGCGGCGGGAGGGCTGCTGGCCACGCTCCTGCTGGGCCTCTACGGGCCGGTGCTCGTGTTCGCGGGCCGGACGATGAGCGAGTCCTTCTCCGCGGCGTTCCTCGTGGTGGGGCTGGAGGCGCTCGATCGAAAGGAGCGCCTGGAGCGCGCCGGGCTGCTCGGGGGGCTGGCGTTGGGGCTTGCGGTGGTGGCGCGCTACGGCTCGGCCGTCTTCGTCGCCGGGGCGCTCGTGTGGCTGGTGCTGGCGAGGCGGTGGCGGGTGCTGGCCTTCACCTGCCTGGGGGGACTGGCCGCGGCGCTGGGCCTGGGCGCGCTCGACTGGGCCACCTGGGGCTCTCCCTTCCACTCCTTCTTCGCCTACCTGCGCTTCAACGTCCTCTCGGATGGGGCGGCGCAGCAGTTCGGCGCGAACCCTCCCGGCTTCTACGTGCCGGTGCTCCTCACGGCGCTCCCCGCCTGGTTCTGGCTGACGGTGCTGTCCGGCCTGGCCGCGTGGCGCCGCCGCCTCGCCATGTCCCTGCCGCTGTTTTGCGCCGGGGCCTACCTGGTGGCAGTGAGCACCACGCCGCACAAGGAGGAGCGCTTCCTCTACCCGGCCCTGGTGCTGCTGCTGCTTGGGGCGGCTCCGGTCCTGGCGGCCTGGCTCACGGACGCCTCCCGCTCCCTGCGGCTTCGCTGGGGTGGCGCGGCCGTGGCGCTGGCCTCCACCGTGGCGTCCGCTGCCTTCTATCCGCCGGGCGATCTCCGGGCGGACCAGTTCCGCGCCATCGTCGCCTCCACGAGAGACGAGCGAGCCTCGGGCCTGCTCATCGTCAACGAGGGGCTCTGGGGCGCAGGCGGCTTCTTCTACGTCGGCAAGAACATCCCCTGGCTCACCTGCGACTGGCCCCAGGACTGGGCTTTCCAGCGGGCCATCAGCGATCCCACCTTCAACCGCGCCGTCTCCTTCGAGGGCCGGGCCCTCCCGGAGCTCCAGGCCGCCGGCTTCCGGGTGGTGGGGCAGGTGGGCCGCGAGACGATGCTCGCCCGCGACTGAGGCAGACGGGGCAGGGGGCCCAGGCCCGCTCGCTGCCCGCAAAAGCAAAGAGCCGATACCCAGGGGGCATCGGCTCTTCACAAGAGAAACGGCCGGGACACACGCGAAGGTTCGCTACCGTTGCTTCCTTCCGGACCTGGCGGAGTTCACGGCCCCACGTTGTCCCGACCACAAAGATAACACCTACGGAGAGGGTGGGATTCGAACCCACGATACCCTTTCAGGTATGCACGCGTTCCAGGCGTGTGCCTTCAACCGCTCGGCCACCTCTCCAAGGACCTGCTACAAGCGGAGAGCGTAGGATTCGAACCTACGGTACCGTTCCCGGTACGCCTGATTTCGAGTCAGGTGCCTTCGACCACTCGGCCAGCTCTCCAGTATTCACTTTTCACGCTTCTTGTCGCGCAACCGTTCGAAGAAGCTCTTGAGAAGCAGGCGGCTGTCGTCCGCCAGGATGCCACTTGTCACCTGGAGCCGGTGGTTGTGCCGCGGCTCTTCAGCCAGGTTGTAGAGCGAACCGACCGCTCCGGCCTTGGGATCCATCGTCCCGAACACCAGCCGTGTCACCCGGCCCTGCACCAGCGCACCGGCGCACATGGCACACGGCTCCAGCGTCACGTACAAAGTGACCCCCGTGAGCCGCCACGCCCCCAGCGCCTTGGCCGCCGCATCCAGCGCGAGCAGCTCGGCATGAGCCAGGGGGTTGCGATCCACCTCGCGGCGGTTGAAGCCAGTGCCGACGATTTTGCCGTCGTGCACCGCCACCGCGCCTACGGGGACCTCTCCGAGTGCCGCTGCTTCCCGCGCGAGCGCGAGCGCCTGCTGCATGAAAGCTTCGTCTTCACTCATGGAGAGAAGCTGCGAGGAAAGTGGCGCTCCCTGGAGGATTCGAACCTCCGGCCTTCGGATTCGTAGTCCGACGCTCTATCCAGCTGAGCTAAGGGAGCGTGTCTTCCAACGCTGTTACAACGATAAGTGGCGGAGAGAGAGGGATTCGAACCCTCGATACCGTTTCCAGTATGCAGGTTTAGCAAACCTGTGCCTTCAGCCTCTCGGCCATCTCTCCAACGTTTCTCTGTCAAAGAACTGCGTAAAACAAGGCCTAAGTTTCGGAGGAAGTAGGATTCGAACCTACGGAGGGCTTTCACCCTCTGCGGTTTTCAAGACCGCTGCCTTCAGCCGCTCGGCCATTCCTCCACATCCTGCCGCGCGGCCCGCCACGCTGCGCGGGGCCGCCCTTCTACCTCATCCGCATCCCATTGCAATGGGGATGTGGCTCACAGTGGCCGGATCTCCCGCAACCCCCCCATGTAGGGCACCAACGCCTCCGGGATCGCCACGCTTCCGTCCTCGCGCTGGTAGTTCTCGAGGATGGCGATGCTCGTCCGGCCCACGGCCAGGCCGCTGCCGTTGAGGGTATGGAGCAGCTGGGGCTTGTCCCCCTTCTGGGCGCGGAAGCGGATCTTCGCCCGCCGGGCCTGGAAGTCGCCGCAGTCCGAGCACGAGGAGATCTCCCGGTAGGCCCCCTGGCCGGGCAGCCAGACCTCGATGTCGTACGTCTTCCGCGAGGAGAAGCCCATGTCCCCGGTGCACAGCAGGGACACCCGGTGGTGCAGCCCCAGGCGGCGGAGGATGTCGCACGCGTCGTCCAGCATGCCCTCCAGCTCCTGGAGGCTGGTGTCCGGGGTGGCGAACTTCACCAGCTCCACCTTGTGGAACTGGTGCTGGCGAATCAGCCCGCGGGTGTCCCGGCCGGCGGCGCCCGCCTCGGCGCGGAAGCACGGGCTGAAGGCGCAGTACTTCACCGGCAGCTGGGCGCCCTCGAGGATCTCGTCCGCGTGGTAGTTGGTGACGGGCACCTCGGCGGTGGGGATGAGGAAGCGCTCGGGATCGCCGCCCGTCTTGAAGGCGTCCTCCTCGAACTTGGGCAGCTGCCCGGTGCCCATCATCGTCTCGCGCAGCACCAGGTAGGGCGGCAGCAGCTCCGTGTAGCCCTTCTGGGTGTGCACATCGATCATGAAGGAGACGAGCGCCCGCTCCAGCCGCGCCAGGGCCGCCTTGTAGAAGGTGAAGCGGCTGCCCGACACCTTGGCCGCCCGCTCGAAGTCCAGCATGCCGAGCTTCTCGCCGACCTCGAAGTGCTGCTTGGGCGTGAAGAGGAAGGTGGGCTTGTCGCCCCAGGTGCGGACCACCTGGTTGTCCTGCTCGCTGGCGCCCACGGGCACCGACTCGTGGGGGAGGTTGGGGATCAGCAGGAGGATGCGGTTGATCTCCTCCTCCACCTCCTTGAGGCGGGCCTCCTTCTCCTTGATCTCCTGGGAGACGGCGCGAAGGTCTCCGCGCAGCGCCTCGAGGGCGGCGGGGTCCTCCTTCGCCTTCTTCTTCATCTCGTCGTTGGCGGTGTTGCGGCGGGCTGCCAGCGCTTCCATGGCGACGTAGAGCTCGCGTCGCTCGGTGAACAGCGTCTGGAAGGTGCCAAGGTCCAGGTTGCCGCTCCGGGTCTTCAGCCGGGCGACCACCGCATCGAAGTTCTGGGCGACGTAACGGAGATCCAGCATGGGGGGCCTTGTAGCCACCCCGGACGGGCACGGCAAGCTGGACCTGACCCGCGACGCCCGGAAGCGGACGTCGCGGGGGGAGTGCCGGGACTACTCGAGGGCGGCGATCTCGTCCTCGATCTCACCCTTGTCGTCGGCGTTCGGCTTCAGCTCCAGGTACTTCCTGAACGCCGCGGCGGCATCCTTCTTCTTGAGCCGGTCCTTATAGGAGAAGCCCAGGTAGTAGTACGCATCCGGGTTGTTCGGCTCGGCGGCGATGGCCTTCTTGTACCAGTCGATGGCCCGGGTGTGCTGCTCGCGCTCCGACCAGGAGCGGCCGATCTTGTAGTAGACGTAGGTGAGCTCCGGGGCCTCCTTGAGCGCCTTCTCATAGCGCCGGACGGCCTCGTCCCAGCGGCCCGCGCTGAAGAAGGCATCGCCAATGCCGCCGAGCACGCGCTTGCGCTTGGGATCCACGACGAGGGCCGCCTCCAGGGACTTGATGGCGTCCTCGATCTTGCCAGTCTCCAGGTACACGTGGCCGAGCGCCTCGTAGGCGTCCGCGTTCTTCGGATCCAGCTCGAGGGTCTTCTTCCACTCCTCGATCGCCTCGGCGAAGCGCTCGTCCTTCTTGTAGATGTCGCCCAGCGCGAAGTGGTAGTCCGGCCGGTTGGGGGCCTTGTCCACGGCGAGCTTCATCTGCTCGATGGCGCCGGTGTACTCGGAGCGCTTCGTCTTCACGAGGGCCAAGTAGTAGAGGGCCTCGTGGTTGGAGGGCTCGCGGGTGAGCGCGAGGCTGAGGTTCTTCTCCGCGTTGGGATAGTCGGCCTTCTCGTAGAGCACCGCGCCCAGGGTGATGGGGATGGAGACCGAGCGGGGATCCTCCTCCTTGGCCTTCTCCAGCTCGACCACGGCCTCGTCCAGCTTGCCCAGGCGCCAGAGCACCGTGCCGCGCTGCAGGCGCCCGTCCTTGAGCAGGTGCGGATCCAGCTCCAGCGCCTTGCTGGAGTTGACGTTGGCCTTCTCCAGCTCCCCGGTGAGCAGCGCCACGCGGGACAGGCCGAGGTAGGCCTCGGCGAGGCTGGGGTTGAGCTGGGCGGACTTCTCGAACTCCTGCTGGGCCAGCTCCAGCTTGTGCTCGGTGAGGGCCAGCTCGCCCAGGCCCGCGCGCACGCCCGCGTCCTCCGGGGCCTTCTCGGCGGCTTGCTCGAGCTGGGTGCGCGCCTCGGCGTTGCGGCGCAGGCGCAGGTAGAAGCGGCCCAGGTGGAGGTTGGCCTCGAAGAGCTTGGGGTCCGCCTTGATGGCTCGCTGGTAGTGCCCCTCCGCGTCAGCGATCTGATCGCGCGCGTCGTCGATGCGGCCGAAGAGCAGGGCGATGCGCGCGTCGTTGGTGAAGCGCTCGTTGGCGGCCTTCACGGTCTTCACCGCGTCCGCCATCTTCCCCAGCGTCAGCAGCGAGCTGATGTAGCCCTCCGTGTACTCGAGCGTGCCGGGGTCCTCCTTGGCCAGGCCCTCGTAGAGCGGGAGGGCCTGGGTGTAGTCGCGGTTGGCGCGCAGCGCGCGGGCCAGCTGGGCCTTGATGAAGGAGGAGCTCGGATCCTTCGCCATGGCATCCTTCAGCTCCGCCTCGGCTTCCTTGAACTTGAACTGCGCGGCGAGCGCCACGCCCTTGAGGCTCCTGGCGCGGGCGATCTCCGCGGGCCCCAGCGACGCCAGGGCCTTCTCGTCCAGGGCCTTCTCCACGGCCTCCAGGCCCTTGGCCGGATCTCCCTTGAGCAGCAGCAGCTCCACCGCGGCCAGCTCCACCGCGGAGATGACGTGGCCGGGATCCGCCTGGAGGGCGGCCTCGTAGGCCTTGGCGGCCTCTTCGGCGCGGCCGGCATCCCGGTGGAGGTTGCCCAGCATGTGCTGGGCCTTGGCCGAGTCCTTGTTGCGCTGGAGGATCTTGTTCAGGGTGGCGACGGCCTCCTTGTCCTGGCGCTTGAGGGCCTGGGTCTCGGCCAGCAGGAAGGCCAGCTCCAGGTCCCCGGCGTTGGCCTCACGGCTGTAGGCGTCCTTCAGGCTCTCGAGCATCTCGTCCGCCTGACGGCGGGTCAGGGCGTAGCCCGCGAAGGACTTGAGCGCCTCCAGGTTCTTGCTCCCCAGCAGCTCCAGGGCCTCGCGGGCCTCCTGGCAGCGGGAGAAGTCCTTCGGATCGGCGGCGGCGTAGCGGCGCTGGAGGTAGTAGATGGACTGGCACCAGAGCGCGCGCACCTCGGGGTACTCCCGGGTGGCGAGCACCTTGCCGGTGAGCTCCCGCGCCTGCTTGTAGCTGACGAAGGTGTCCTGCGTGAGCGCCTTGCGCGCGTTCTCCACGTCCGTGGCGGCGGGCGAGCCGGCCGAGACGCGGGCCGGGAAGAGCTTGCGGTGGCCGAACACGCCGTACTTCGTGAAGCCGAAGCTGCCGCCGATGAGCAGGATGAGCAGGGCCGCGCCCGCACCGATCATCAGCGGTATGCGCTTGCGCCACTTCTCGTAGGCGCTGCTGTTGTCCACGACCGCGATGCCGGCCATGCGCCCCTCGTAGAGCTGCTTCATCCGGTCGAGGCTGGCGTTGGGGTTGGCCGCGGCGGCCTGATCCACCTTGGCGGGCTCGCTGGGAGCGACCGCGGGCAGGCCCGTCTTCGAGGAGGGGCCCTCCATCAGCTTCTGGATGGCGGTGGCGAAGGAGGGCAGCGTGCCGATGGGCGTCCAGTTGTCCGAGTCGGTGGAGACGTCCTCGTTGCCCAGGAGCTGGCCCTCCTCGAGCATCTTGACGATCACGCCCTCCTCGAACGGGCCGAAGACCTTGCCCGAGCGGCGGCGGACGTGGAAGCGCTTGACCTTGGCGGCCTTGGCGCCGCTGTCCTTGGCGGCGTCGTCGATGAAGCTGAGCATCTCCAGGCCATCCGCGTTCCCCGCGGCGGGCGGAGGCGGAAGGGGCGCGGAGAGGTCCACCTCGAGGTCATCTCCGGCCGAGGGCCTCGACGGAGCCGTCGGGTCGAACTCGAGCGAGTCGGCCGAGGCGCTACTGCCCGGGGAAGGGGAATCGTTGAAGCTGATGTCCCCGAAGTCCATGCCGACGTCGACCGGCGCGGGCGTCGCGGCCGGCGGCGGAGGCGGCGCGTTGAAGTCGAGGTTGAGATCGGGCGCTGGCGGCGGCGGCAGCGGCTCCGAGAGGTCCACCGCGAACGGATCCGGCTCGCCAGGACCGGACGCGGGAGGCGGAGGGAAGGCGAAGGCGTGAGGGGGCGCGACCTCCATGGGGGCCGACTGCATCTCGGGCAGGGAGTAATCCTGGTCCGCAGGCGGCGCATACGCATAGGCGTCCCCCTGAGGCTCACCGGAGGGCGGAGGCGGCAGGGCGAACGGATCCTCTTGGGGAGGCGCGCTCACCTGGGTGTAGGCGGACTGCTGGTCGTAGCCGGAGGGCGGGGGCGGCAGGGCGAACGGATCCTGCTCCTCGCCCGTGGGCGGAGGCGGCAGGGCGAACGGATCCTCCTGGGGTGGCGCGCTCACCTGGGTGTAGGCGGACTGCTGGTCGTAGCCGGAGGGCGGGGGCGGCAGGGAGAAGGGATCGTTCGGATCCCCCGAGCCGTCCATCGAGTAGGCCTCACCCTGGGACTCCGGGGCCGCGTAGGCCTGCTGCGGATCGGCAGCGCCCGGCAGCGGGATGGCGGCCTGCGTGGCGAGGCCCGGATCGTAGCCGGCGAACGAGTCGGTCTGTCCCCCGAGGGGGTCCGGAGCCTGGCCGAAGGGATCCGCCGACTGCTCGTTGGAGAAGTCGAAGTCCCGCGCGGTGCCGGGCACCTCCTGCGTGCTGTAGGCAGGCGCAGGCTGCGCGGGCGGAGGATCCCGGAACGCGGCGCTCGGGAGCGAGGAGAGGGCCACAACGCGGGTGGACTCGTTCTCATCCCACGAGTAGTCGCTCCCGCCGCCGGCGGCCCCGAACGGATCGGACGCCGGGGCAGGGGGCAGCGGGATGGCAGCGGACTGGGGCGCGGCAGAGCCCGGCAGCGGGATGGCGGCGGACTGGGGCGCGGCAGAGCCCGGCAGCGGGATGGCGGCGGACTGGGGCGCGGCAGAGCCCGGCAGCGGGATGGCCAGCGGGGTGGGCATGCCCTCCGAGGGAGCCCGGATGGGGAAGGTGTTCTGGCACTTGGCGCACTTCAGCTTCGCGCCACCAGGCGGGATCCGCTTGTCATCGATGTTGTAGTTCGTCTGGCAAGTCGGGCACGAGACTTTCATGGGGTTCCTTCAGAGACCTGCTGGCGTAACCGCCCGCGAGCGGGCTGGATCCTCTCGCCGCGGGCACGCACGCTATCAGAGGCGTTTCCCGAGCGGAAAGAACGCGAACGGGCGGGCTCTCGCCGACCCTTGGGGCCCAGGCGAGGGGGCAGGGGGCCGTCCGCCCGTGGGAGGCCGGGCCCACGTGAGCGCCCCACCCCCGAGCAGGAGGTGGTAGACCCTCGGGAACATGGATCCCACCATCATCCTGGGAGCGGGCCTGGCGGGCCTGTCGGCCGCCCACTTCCTCCAGCGCCCCTGGCGCCTGATCGAGAAGACGGACCGGGTCGGGGGCCTCATCAAGACCGAGGTCCTCGACGGGTGCTACTTCGACCCCACCGGGCACTGGCTCCACCTGAGGGATCCGGAGATCCGCGACCTGGTGAACACTCTCTGGCTGCCGGGCCAGCTGGTGAGCATCCAGCGCAAGGCGGGCATCTTCTCGCGAGGCGTCTTCACCCGCTTCCCGTACCAGGTGAACACCCACGGGCTTCCGCCGGAGGTGGTCGCGGAGAACCTGATGGGCTTCGTGGAGGCCCTCTACGGCGACAAGGGCCGGGAGCTGCGCGAGCGCGAGCCTCGCAACTTCGAGGAGTTCATCCTCCGCTACATGGGGGAGGGCTTCGCGAAGAACTTCATGGTGCCCTACAACCAGAAGCTCTGGACGGTGCACCCGAGGGAGCTGTCGGCGGCCTGGGTGGGGCGCTTCGTGCCTCGGCCCACGCTCAAGGAGGTGGTGGATGGGGCGCTCGGAGTGGGCAGCGACGCGCTCGGCTACAACGCCTCCTTCCTCTACCCGCGCGAGGGCGGCATCGAGAGCCTGGCCCGCGCCATGCTGCGCCACCTGAAGGGCGGCGAGGTAAGCGTCCGCACCGAGCCGACCGCCATCGACTGGAAGGCCCGCAGGGTGGTGCTCTCGGACGGGCGCACGCTCGGCTACTCGGAGCTGCTCTCGACGGTCTCGCTGCCGCACCTGGTGGGCCTGCTCGCCCGAGGAGCCTCCGGGGTTCCGGATGAGGTGCGTGCCGCCGCCGGCCGCCTGCGCGCCACCACCGTCACCTATGTGTGCGTGGCCGCCCGAGGGAAGAACCGGCAGCCCTGGCACTGGATCTACCTGCCGGAGCTCGAGTTCAAGACGTACCGCATCGGCTCGCCGTCGGCCGTGTACGCGCCGCTGGCGCCGCCGGACACGTCCACCTTCTATGTGGAGTACAGCCACCACGGCGAGCTGTCCCCGGCCCAGTGCGAGCAGCACGCGGTGGAGGACCTGGTGCGCTCGCAGATGATCCACTCGGCGGACGAGCTGCTCTTCGCCCAGGCCCGGGAGATCCCCCACGCCTACGTCCTCTATGACGATGCGTACGGCCCGGCGAAGACGGAGATCCTCCGCTTCCTGGAGCATGCCCGCATCCTGACGGCCGGGCGCTACGGGCAGTGGGAGTACTCCTCCATGGAGGACGCCATCCTCGGCGGCCGAGCCAGCGCCCGCGTGCTCAACGCGCGGTGAGCGCCGGCGCGACGACTGTTATCGACGGTCGGCGACGGGCGTGGTACGTCGCTTTGCTCCTACCGCCTCCGTGCGTCCGCCCTCGACCATGGCCGCCCCGTACCTGTCCATCGTCATCCCCGTCTACAACGAGGAGTCCATCGTCGCCGAGGCTGCGGCCGAGCTGTGCCAGGGCCTGGATGCGCACGGGTGGGACTACGAGATCATCTTCGCGGAGAACGGCTCGCGCGACGCGACGCCCCAGCTGCTCGAGCAGATGTGCGCCCAGAACCCGCGCCTGCGGTGGTTCCACTCGGAGCGGCCCAACTACGGCGCGGCGCTCAAGGCCGGCATCCTCCTGGCCCGGGGCACCTTCGTGGTGTGCGATGAGATCGACCTGTGCGACCTGACCTTCTACGCCGCCGCGCTGCCCCGGCTGGAGCGCGGCGAGGCGGACATGGTGGTGGGCTCCAAGGCCGCCAAGGGAGCCAGTGACCAGCGGCCGATCATCCGGCGCGTGGCCACCCGGGTCCACAACAAGCTGCTGAAGGTGACGCTGGGCTTCCGGGGCACCGACACGCACGGCCTGAAGGCGTTCCGGCGCGAGGCGCTCATGCCCGTCATCGCCAAGTGCGTGGTGGACATGGACGTGTTCGCCAGCGAGTTCGTCATCCGCGCCTGGCGCGAGGGCTTGAAGGTGATGGAGATCCCCATCCAGCTCCACGAGAAGCGCCAGCCCTCGGTCCACCTCTTCCGGCGCGTGCCCAACGTGCTGAAGAACGTGGGCAAGCTCTTCTACGTCATCCGCATCCGAGGCACCTGAGAGGCGCGCCGTGGCTCTCCGGCTCGCATCCATCTCCGTCGACCTCGACTCGCTGCACCACTACTGCCGCATCCATGGCCTCCCCGAGTCCGTGCTGGACGCGCGCGCCCGAGGGCTCGTGTACACCACCGCAGTGCCACGCTTCCGGGAGCTGCTCCGGGCCGTGGGCGTGCCCGGGACGTTCTTCGCCATCGGAGAGGATCTGGCGGACGCACGAGCCGCGGCGGCCCTCCGGGAGGCGCAGGCCTCGGGCATCGAGGTGGGCAACCACAGCTTCTCGCACGACTACGCCCTGACGCGGCAGACCCCCGAGTCCATCCGCGAGGAGCTGGTCCGGGGCGAGGAGGCCATCCTCGCCGCCACGGGCACGCGGCCGGTGGGCTTCCGGGCCCCTGGATACACCCTGAACGCCGCCCTCTACGCGGCCACGGCCGAGCGCGGCTATCTCTACGGGTCGTCCACCTTCCCGGCCGTGCCGTACTACGGAGCCAAGGCCGCGGTGATGGGCGCGCTCGCGCTGGCCGGGCGCCCGTCGCGTTCAATATTGGACAGTCCCCGGGTCCTGCTGGCGCCGCGCACGCCGTACCGGCCCGACCCCGCGCAGCCCTACCGGCGGGGCACGGGGGCGGTGCTGGAGCTGCCCATGACGGTGACGCCGGGCGTGCGCCTGCCCTTCATCGGAACCTTCGTGGCGACGCTGCCACTGCCCGCCGTCCACGCCGCGTGGCGCGCGTGCCGGGGCGACCCGCTCTTCAACTTCGAGCTGCACGCCGTGGACGTGCTCGATGCCGCCGATGGGGTTCCTCCAGAGCTGGTCCGCCACCAGAGAGATCTGCGCGTGTCCTCGGCCCGCAAGATGGAGCGGCTCGCGACGATCTTCCGCTGGCTGAAGGGGGACGCCGACGTGGTCACCCTCCGTGTGGCGGCCGGGCGGCTTGGCCCGACGCTGTGAGTCGGGGGCTCCGCGTCGAGGAAACGCATGCACGCATGATGCGCCCTCTCCACTGGGTGGTGTAAAGAGCCGGGCATGTTCGAGGGGCTTGGCGACAAGGTCCGGCAGCGGCTCAAGGGCTGGACGGAGCAGATGGCGGGCCAGGAGCGAAAGGATCAGCTCCAGGCGCTCGCGCGGACGGAGAACGAGTACGGGGTCGACCCGTTCGGGTTCAACCTGGACTACAGCCTCGCGGCGGTGGCGCCCCTGCTCTGGCTCTACCGCAAGTACTTCCGGGTGGAGACCTACGGCATCGAGAAGATCCCCCGCGGCCGCGTGCTCCTCATCTCCAACCACTCCGGCCAGCTCCCCCTGGATGGCGCGATGATCGGCGTGGCCATGATGATGGAGGCCTCGCCCCCCCGCGCCATCCGCAGCATGGTGGAGAAGTGGGTGCCGACGCTGCCGTTCATCTCCACGCTCTTCGCCCGGGTGGGCCAGATCGTCGGCACCCCGGAGAACTGCCGGCGCCTGCTGGAGGCGGGCGAGGCCATCCTCGTCTTTCCCGAGGGCGCGCGCGGCATCGCCAAGCTGTGGCCGCAGCGCTACCAGCTCCAGGAGTTCGGCCTGGGCTTCATGCGCCTGGCCCTGGAGACGAACACGCCCATCGTCCCCGTGGCCGTCATCGGCGCCGAGGAGCAGGCCCCCGCGCTGCTGGACATCAAGCCGGTGGCCAAGCTGCTCGGGTTCCCGGCCTTCCCCATCACGCCCACCGGGCTGCCCTTCCCGCTGCCCACCAAGTACCGCCTCTACTTCGGCGACCCGCTGTACTTCACCGGCCGCCCGGATGACGAGGACACCGAGCTGGACAAGAAGGTGCGCATCGTGAAGACCGCCATCCAGGGCATGATCCACCAGGGCCTCAAGGAACGCCGGGGCATCTTCTGGTGAGCGCGGCTCAACGTTCGAGGAGGGGGGCTCCATGAGACCGGCGGTCGTCGTCACGGGCATCAGCGGCAACCTGGGCCGCGCGCTCGCCAAGCAGCTCCACAAGAGCGAGCGCATCATCGGCATCGATCGGCGCCCCTTCGTGGGCCGGCCGAAGGACGTCGAGATGTATCAGCTCGACCTTCGTAAGAAGAAGGCGGAGGACGTCTTCCGCAAGAACGAGGTGGGCGCCGTCATCCACCTGGGCATCATGCATGACCCGCGCATGAGCGAGGAGGAGCACCACTCCTTCAATGTGGTGGGCACCACGCGCCTGCTCGAGTACTGCGCCAAGTACGGCGTGAAGAAGGTGGTCGTCCTCTCCTCGGCCAACGTCTACGGCCCCAGCCCGGACAACTCCAACTTCCTCACCGAGGATGCGCCGCTCATGGCGGCCAGCCGCTTCTCCGGCGTGCGCGATCTCATCGAAGTGGACATGCTCGCGCATGGCTTCTTCTGGCGGCACCCGGACATCAACACCGTCATCCTCCGGCCCGTCCACATCGTCGGGCCCACCATCAAGAACGCCCCCTCCAACTACCTGCGCCTGCGCCGCCCGTGGACGCTGGCGGGGTTCGATCCCATGGTGCAGCTCATCCACGTGGAGGACGTGTCTCGCGCCATGGTCGAGGCGCTGCGCCCCGAGCTCAAGGGCGTCTACAACGTCGCCGGCCCGGGCGAGGTGCCCCTGTCCACTGTCCTGCGCGAGCTGGGCCACACCGCCATCCCCGTGCCGCACCCCGTCGCCCGGCCCCTGCTGGGCCTGCTCTTCAAGTACCGCCTGGCCAACTTCCCGCCCCCGGAGCTGGACCACATCCAGTTCCTCTGCAACGTGGACGGCTCCCGCTGGCTCAAGGAGGTCGGCTGGAAGCCCCGCCACTCCATGCGGGAGACCATCCGCTCCGTCATTGGCGAGTAGCGGGGGCCCTGACAGTCATGTCAGGGCCTTTCCGCGGGGAAGGCGGAGGGGGCCTGACAATCATGTCGTGCCTCCGGCCCCGCTGGCATGCCTCTTGGGCGCAGTCTGCCGCGCAACTGCTTGATTTTACAGGTAACCCCCGGGGGCCTGGGCTCTGGCACCGGCCTTGCTCATAGGAAGGGCATGGATAGGGGGTTCCATAGGGGAACCTTCGACGCCCGTCGCCTCGGCCGGCCCCGAGTCGACGGGCGGTTTTTTTTTACGGCAGCTCGCCCGCGAACGGCCCGTCCTGCATCCGCTCCAACTGCCACGTCTTGTCCCGGAAGACGTACTCCTCGGTGACCGTGGCGGTCTGCTCTGACGGTGAAGGAAGGCGCATCCACTGCAGCCGCGCGGTGACGAAGGCCCGCATCCCGTCCGGCGTCAGCTGGGCGTCGAGCACTTCGAAGTCGGTGATCGTCAGGTCCCGCTCGTCGTGAAGCTCCGCCCGGGCGCGCAGGAACGCCTCGCGGCTCTCGGCCACGATTTGCCGGGATGCCCCTCGGAAGTCCTTCCAGCGGATGCGCTTGTGGAAGTCCTCGACCACCGGACGCAGGCCTTCCAGGCCCGTGCTTTGAGGCGTGTGGGCGCAGGCCCCACCAAGCAGGGCCACCAGGAGCAGAGGGGCGAAGGAGCGCATGCTGGTAGGGGACGGTAGCACCCGGAAGGGGCCCCACAAGTAGATCCAGTGCTATCGTCCTGGTCCCGCCTGCGCACCGGAGTTTCGAACATCCATGGCCAAGTCGATGGTGGAGAGGTACGAGCAGCTACTGCTGCAAGACCCCACATCTGCGGTTTTCGTCGAGCTCGCCAAGGTCCTCCTCGAAAAGAGCGAGCACGCTCGCGCGATCGAGGTGTGCCAACAAGGGCTCGGCCATCACCCCCAATCCGTCATCGGGCGGGTGGTGTGGGGCAAGGCGCTGCTGCACCAGGGCAAGCCCGCCGAGGCGATGGAGCAGTTCGATCAGGCGATCGCCGTCGATAAAGAGAACGCCCACGCCTACAACCTCATTGGTGAGGTGTTGGTGCAGCGGGGGCTGTTCCGCTCCGCGCTGCCCATCCTGCGCAAGGCCGCCGCGCTGCAGCCCAATGATGGGCGGGTGCGCTTGTGGCTGGAGCAGACCCAGCAGGCGCTGGCGGGAGGCCCGGCCCCGGTGCTGGCGGAGCTCCCCGGCATCACCGCCAACGAGCTCGCGCCGAAGCCCCTCGAGGAGGAGCCGCCCGCTCCGAAGGCGGAGGCAGCCGCCGCCCCGGCTTCCCCCGAGGCGGCCTCAGCGTCAGAGCCCGGGCTCGCGGCGCAGGCTCCGGAGGGCTCGGCGCCCCCGCCACCGCCCGAGTCCTGGGCCGATGATGACGGCGGGCACGACATCACTCGCCAGTTCACCACCATCAAGGTGGATCATTTCCCGGGGGAGGAGCCCGCCGGGCAGCAGTCGCCTCCCGCGGGCGAGGTGAAGGCCTCGGGAGAGGGCACCCCTTCGCGAGGCCGGGCGAAGGTCTACATGTTCCCGCCGCGCAAGGGCGCGCAGCCGCCTCCTCCTCCGGATGATGAGGATCTCGCGGACACTCCGCCTCCCTTCGCTGGGCGGCGGGAAGCTTCCGACGACGACACGCCCGTGCCAGGTGCGGAGGCCCGAGCGGAGCGTGGGGAAGGCTCGGGAGGGCTGCTTCCCGACGTAGACGGGCCTGGTGAGAAGGGGCTGCTCCCCGACGTGGACGGGCCCGACTCCAGCTCGGGAGAGGAGAGCGAGCAGGACCTCCCGCCCGAGCCCGAGACCCAGCCTGACTCCACCGCAGCCGCACGCCCCGCCTCCTCTGGAGGAGGACTCCTGGGCGACCTGCCTGACCTGGACGAGGATCTGCCCGCGGTACCCGCGGCCGCACGCTCGTCCTCCCCGGGGAAGACGCCGTCGCAGGGACGGTCTCGCGCGGCCCCCGCGGCCTCCTCCAAGCGCGCGCTCCTCGATGACATCCCCGAGGCTGTCGAGCGGCCTGTGACGACGGGCTCGGCTCGCGCCAAGGCCGCGGCCCAGGTGGACGCCGCGGAGGCGGCCGCCGCCTACGAGAAGGAGCTGCGTGACAAGCTCGCCAAGAGCGCCGCCAACCCCACCTTCCTCCAGCGCTACGGACTGAAGCTCGCGGTGGGCGGCGTCCTGGCCGTGGTGCTGAGCGTGGGGCTGGGGGTGTACCTCTTCCGGCGCGCGGCCCAGGGCGGCCAGTCGCTCACCGAGGTGCTGGAGCGGACCGATCGCGCCATCTCCCAGGACACCCGCACGGCCTTCCGCGACGCGCTCGCGATGCTCGAGCGGGCCCAGGAGATGGACGACGACAACCCCCGGGCGCTGGCGCTGAAGGCCTATACGTATGCGCTCCTCTACACCGACCATGGGGGCCTGGCCGAGGACCGGCAGCAGGCGCTCGCGGCGCTGGAGCAGCCGGGAGTGCGGGACACGCAGCCGGGGCTGAGCCTCACCACGGACGCGCTGGTGGCGGACGACAAGGCGCGGCCCACCGCCCGCAGCGCGCTGCTGGCCTCCCAGGAGGACTCCACCGAGCTCCACGCGCTCGCGGGCACGGTGCTGCTGGAGGAGAAGAAGCCGGAGAAGGCGCTGGAGCACTTCAAGCGCGCCCTGGCGATCTCCGGGCGCAACGTGCGCGCGCTCGTCGCGCTGGGCCAGTACTACCAGGACTTCGACGACCACCCCAACGCCCTCAAGGTGTTTGGGAGCGCGCAGGAGCTCTCCCCGGAGCACCCGCTGGCGCGCATTGGCCTGGCGGAGAGCCGGTTCGCCCTGGGGCAGGAGCTGAGCGAGGCGCTCGCGGACATGCAGGCGCTGAGCGGAGCTCCGGCTCTTCCGGAGGCGCTGCGCGGGCGGCAGCAGCTCATCCACGGGCGGCTCCTGGCCAGCCAGGGCAAGCATGCCGAGGCGCTGCCGCTGCTCGAGGGTGGGGCGAAGGGCCAGGGCCCGCTCGTCTTCGACTTCCTGCTCGCGCTGGGCGAGGCGAGCCGCGCGGCCGGCCAGCTGCCCAAGGCCCAGGAGGCCTATGAGGCTGCCCTCAAGATGAAGCCGAAGAGCGAGGCCGCGATGGAGGGCCTCGGGCGGGCGCTGCTGGATCGGGATCGGGTGAAGGAGTTCTTCGACAAGCTGGGCAAGGCCGAAGGGCGCCGGCTGTCGCTGGTGCGCGCGGCGGCCTACGCGCGGCAGGAGGACTGGAAGCGCGTCCGCTCGGAGCTGGAGAAGACGCGGGTGAACAACCTCTTCGTGCCCGAGGCCGTCGGCTACATGGCCATGGCGGACACGGCGGACGGCAACGGCGAGCAGGCCCGCGAGGTGCTGGAGAAGTCGACGAAGGCGTCGAAGCAGCCCCGGACCGATCTCCGCGTCGCGCTGGGACGGGTGTACTGGCGGCTGGGCGAGATGGACAAGGCGCGCGCCGAGCTCGAGGAGGCCATGAAGGATCCTCGGGACTACGAGGCCGCCTGCGCGCTGGGGCGGCTGCTGCTCGCGCGGGGCCTGCCGGACCTGGCCCTCCCACCGCTCACGCGGGCCGTGGAGCGCAACGGCTTTCACGGCGAGGCGCGCGACGCGCTCGGCCGAGCGCTGCTGGCCCTGGGGCGCACGGAGGAGGGCTTCAAGCACTTCGCGGCATGGAAGGACGACAGCCCCGAGAGCCAGGAGGCGCAGAAGGGCTATGCCCTGGCGCTCCTTCGCTCGGGCAAGCTCCCGCAGGCCGCCGAGGTGATTCGCGGGGCGAAGCTCGCCCCGAACGACGCCGCCGGGTTCCGCCTGCGCTCGATCGTTCTCTTCGCCGTGGGCGACGGCAAGGGAGGCACCGCGGCCCTGGAGCGCGCCGCCAAGCTCAACTCGACGGATCCCGAGACGTACTGTGAGATCGCCCACCTCTTCCTGCGCGGCGACAAGACCGAGGAGGCGGCGGGCGCTTTCGAGAAGGCACGGACGGAGGCGCCGGATGCCCTCTGCGGCCAGGTGGGCGAGTACTACGTGTACCCGGAGGACGGTGGGAAGACGGCGCCCGAGACGCTGCGGAACCTCGCGAGCAAGGCCTCCACGGTGTGGGACAAGGCCTTTGCCCAGACGACCCTCGCGCGGGTGCTGCTGAGCAACGCGACGTCCTCCACCTCCGCGAACCTGAAGGCGGCCCGCACGGCGGCGGAGGAGGCGGTGAAGCTGGATCCCTTCAGCGGCCGGGCGCACCTGGCGCTGGGGCTCGTGGCCTTCCGGCAGAAGCAGGAGGAGCCCGCGGTCGCGGCGCTCACCAAGGCGGTGGAGCTGGATCCGGCGAACGCCATGGCGCACCTGGCCCTGGCCGATGCGCTCGCGCGCAAGCCGGAGGAGCTGGTCCGCTCCATCCAGGAGTACGAGGCCTTCCTCAAGATCCCCAACTCGTCGGAGGAGGCGAAGCGGGTCAAGAAGCTGCTGCCGGCCCTCAAGAAGCGGGTGAAGTAGCGTGGAGACCTCCCCTCAGCAGCAGCCGCCGCCGTACCCGCTCCTGCGCATCATGGGGAGCAATGCCTTCCTGCTGTCCATCATCTACCTGATGGTGGGCACAGCCGTGGAGGCGGTGCGGCGCGTCTACCCGACGCGGTTCATCCAGCGGCTGTCGCTCTCCCTGGACTCGCTGCCGGCCCGCGCGCTGGAGCTCTTGGGGTGGATGGAGCCCCTGCGCACGGACTACCTCAACGGGCAGATCCCCGACTACCAGGTGCGCCTCATCTTCGGCGTCACCACGGTCGTCATCATCTTCCTGCTGGCGTTCGCGGTGGGCCTGCTCGTGGGGACCCTGCGCGGCTACGTGGAGCGCCGCGCCCTGAAGAAGCACTCCGAGCGCCGCCCAGGGTAAGGGGAGGGCGGCTCAGGCCTTGCGGCTCTTGCGAGCCCTGGGCGCCTCGGTGACGGCCACGGGCTCGTGGCCTGCGGCGCGTGCCATCAGGCAGATCTCCACCACCTTGGGGCCGAAGCGCTCCCAGCGGCTCTCGCCCGTGCCCTTCACCGCCATGAAGGAGTCCCGATCCGTGGGCAGCGCCGCCGCCAGGCCCAGCAGCGTGGCGTCGTTGAAGATGATGAAGGGCGCGATCTCCAGATCCTTGGCCAGCCCCTTGCGCCAGCGCCGCAGCTCCGTGGCAGCCAGCTCGCTGTAGTGCTCGGGCTTCCCGGAGGCGGCGGAGGCGGACCTGGGCACCGGCGTCAGACGCGGCATCCGGCTGCCCACGCACACGTCGCAGTTGCCACAGCTGGGCGCGAGATCCTGCTGGCCAAAGTAGCCCAGGATGAACGCCCGCCGGCACCGCCGCGTGTACGCGTAGTCCGTCATCTGCTTGAGGTGCAGCAGGGCGCGGCGCTCCTGCTCGCGCACCCGGTTCAGGTCCACGCCCAGCTCCCGGAAGGGCACCTGCTCCAGCGCCCGGATGGTCCTCCCGGCGAAGGGGCGGCGCACCTTCACCGCCCCAGCCTTCTCCAGCAGCCCGAGCGCGTGCCGCACCTCCTCCACCTCCAACCCGGTACGCCGCGCCAGCAGGGGCAGCTCCGTGCTGTTCGAGCGCCCCACGGGGAACGTCTCCAGCAGGGACTGGAGCAGCCGCCGCGACTCCGTCGCATGCGGGTGGGTGGCCGTGGCCTTCTCCGTCAGGGTGATGCCGTACTCGCCCTCGCCCCGGCTGCCGCGCTCGATCTTCCTCTCGCGCTCGAAGATGCGCAGCGCGGCGGACACCTCGAACTCGCTGGAGCCCACCATCCCCGCCAGCACGCCGATGCCCTTGTTGAACTCGGGCACGTTGCGCAGGGCATTCCAGAGATCCGAGAGGACCACCTCCGAGGGGTGGTTGCCCTCGATGAGCCGCTCCTGGGTGTAGACGTCCGCGTGGTTGAACAGCAGCACGGCGGTGGCGGGCTGCCCGTCCCGGCCCGCGCGGCCCACCTCCTGGTAGTACGCCTCCACCGCCTTGGGGATGTTGGCGTGGGCCACAAAGCGGATGTCCGGCTTGTCGATGCCCATCCCGAAGGCGTTGGTGGCCACCACCACCGCCTCCTTGGCCGCCATGAACTCCTCCTGGGCCAGGCGCCGGGCGTCGTCCTCCATGCCCGCGTGGTACAGCACGGCCTTCACGCCCCGCTCGAGCAGCGAGGAGTGCATCCCCTCCGCGGCCTTGCGCGTGGAGCAGTAGATGATGCCGCTGCCCCCCTGCGCCGCCAGCTGCGTGCACGCCTGCCGCTTCTCCTCGTCTCCGGTGACGCTCGCCACCTCTAGAAAGAGGTTAGGCCGATCGAAGCCCTGGGCGAACACCTGCGGCTCCTTCATCAGGAGCACGCGGACGATGTCCTCGCGCACCTCGGGGGTGGCCGTGGCCGTGAGCGCCAGCGTGCGTGGCGGGCGCAGGCGCTTGCGGATCTGCCCCAGCTGCGCGTAGTCCGGCCGGAAGTCGTGGCCCCACTGGGAGATGCAGTGCGCCTCGTCCACCGCGAGCAGGTCCACCCCCACCTCGCCCAGCGCCTCCAGGAAGCTGGGGCTGCGGAAGCGCTCCGGCGCCACGTACACGAGCTTGTACTCGCGGGCGCGCAGCCGCCGCATCCGCTCGGCCCGCTCCAGCTCCGTCAGCGAGGAGTTGATGAAGGTGGCGGGGATGCCGCGCGCGGTGAGCTGCTCCACCTGGTCCTTCATCAGCGCGATCAGCGGAGAGACCACCAGCGTCACCCCGGGCAGCAGCATGGCCGGCAGCTGGTAGCAGAGGCTCTTGCCCGCGCCCGTGGGCATCACCACCACGGTGTTGCGCCCGCTCATCACCGCGCTGATGACCTCGGCCTGCCCGGGCCGGAACTCGGACAGGGCGAAGTGCCGGACCAGGCCTTCCTGGGCCTCCGTGAAGTAGGGCAGCTCCGCTGGCAACATCCTCCGCATATTCACTTTTCCCCGGAGATCGTCAACCGGGGATCCTCACTACCTTCCAGGTCCAATTCCGCTGGGACAGGAACAGCTCGACGGGCTCTCGCCTCCGCTACCTCCCGGGTCAGCCGGGCCCTCAGCTCGGGGTCCAGGCGGCCATCCACCACCACGTCTCCTTCCTGGGTTCCCGGCGGGAGGGCGCTCCGGTCCACCATCCGCGCCTTCCCACTGCCTGCCTCGACCACCCGGGCCCGAGTCTCTCCCACGTCATCCACCTGCCACACCTGCTGGGAGCCCGGCCCAGCACCCCCACACCCCAGCACCGCCGTCATCACCAGCCCCCTCCAGCTGCGGTCCATTGGCCCTGGTCCCCCTCGTCTCCGAAGAATCCCCGCTCCATCAGCGACACGTACTTCCCGTCTCCCTCGATGAGGTGGTCCAGCACCTTGATGCCCAGCAGCTGGCCGGCCTGTGCGAGCTGCAGCGTCAGCGCGATGTCCTGCTGCGAGGGCTCGGGATCTCCCGAGGGGTGATTGTGGGCGAGCACGATGGCCGTGGCGCGCGTGGTCAGCGCCGGGGCAAACACCTCGCGCGGGTCCACCGGGCAGGAGTTCATCGTCCCCTCGGCCACCCGCACGTCCGCCAGCAGCACGTTGCGCGGGTTGAAGCACAGCACGTGGAAGACCTCGCGCCGCAGCGCGCTCAGGAGAGGGGAGAGGTACCCGTGGATCTCCCGGGGGTTGCGCAGCCGCGGCCGCCGCTCGGTGACGCGCTGGACCCTGCGCCCCAGCTCCAGCGCCGCGAGCAGCTGCGCCGCCCGGGCCGGTCCCAGCCCCGGCTGTGCGATCAGCTCCAGCGAATCCTTCAGGAGCAGGGACTTGAGGCCCCCGCTCCGCCCGAGCAGCTCCTCGGCGAGCCCCTGCGCGCGAGGCCCCATGCCCAGCAGCACGCCCAAGAGCTCCGGGTCGGTGAGGGCCAGGGCGCCCACCTTGAAGAGGCGCTCACGCACCTCCTCCATGTCGTGGACCCGTGTCCTCACCGACCCTTCGCCTGCAGACTCCTCCTCCCGCCCCGCCTCCGCCTCCGCCGCCCGCTCCATCCCGCCCTCCAACACCCGCTCCATCCCGTCCGCCCACTCCCGTGCCATCCCGCCCTCCCACTCCCGTGCCATCCCGCCCTCCCACTCCCGTGCCATCCCGCCCTCCGTCTGCGTGCGGAGGACATTGCAGTTAGCGTGCCGTGACACGTCCGCTGGGAAGAACCCTACCTGTCCGGTTCGGTTCGCCGGGGATCCGTCCACGGCGGGAGACGGGACCGTCCGCGGCCGTGTCAGGCCATGGCGCGGATGGCGGCCCACGTGAGCCCGTCCTCAGCGGCCGGAGAGGGCCGCCGCGAGGCTGGGGAGCGCGTCGCCGACCCGCGCCTCGACCCGTACATCCGCCAGCTCGTCTCCGCGGCTCTCACCAATGTTGAGCATGCCGATGGGCATGTGGCGCTCGGCGGCGCGGAGGACGAAGCGGTAGCCGGAGAAGACCGCCAGGGACGAGCCCACCACCAGCAGCGCGTCTCCCTCCTCCAACATGGCGAACGCGGCCTCCACGGTGGGGCGCGGCACGTTGTCCCCGAAGAACACCACGTCGGGCTTCAGCGCCCCGCCGCAGCGGGTGCAGTCCGCGACGCGGAAGGAGCGCACCGCCTCCACCGGCAGCTCGGCGTCTCCGTCCGGCCGGAGCTCCACCTGCTGCTCCATGAAGTGGGGGTTGAGCGCGAGCAGGCGCTCCTGCAACGCCACGCGGGGCTCGCGCTCGTTACAGGACAGGCAGCGCACCTCAGCCAGCGCCCCGTGCAGCTCGATGATCCGCGTGCTGCCCGCGGCGTGGTGCAGCCGATCGACGTTCTGGGTGATGAGGCCCAGCACGTGCCCCTCCTGCTCCATGGCCGCGAGCGCGTGGTGCGCCGGGTTTGGATGGGCCGAGGAGAAGCGGGGCCAGCCGATCAGGCTGCGCGCCCAGTAGCGCGCGCGCACCTCGGGCCGGCTGAGGAACTCCATGTGCTGGATGGGGTTGCGCGCCCGGGCCCGGGTCCCAGGGCCGCGGTAGTCCGGAATGCCCGACTCGGTGCTACACCCGGCGCCCGTGAGCACCACGATGCGGCGCCCCCGCAGCAACTCCACCAGGGCGCCCACATCGGGAGGCTGGGAGGAGGCAGGCTCTGGAGCCACGGGCACACGCATTGCCAGCATGTATAGCGTCGGCCCCCGGGTGTTTGCATGGCCGCCGAGCCCGCGCCTGTCCGCTCCGACAGGAGACCGCCTTCCATGGAGCAACCCAGATTCGGCCCTCCCGCGCGTTCGCGCTAACCTGAGGACAGAAGGGAGGGCGCCATGCGTGTCCGTGCATCGTTGGCTCTTCTGCTCGCATCGACGGGCTGCTCGACGACCTACAAGGTACCGCCGGCGGAGATCTCCCGGCTCAATGGCTGGTTCGTGCCGGAGCTGGTGAAGAGGACGCCCGGTGACGGGCGCCTCGAGGATCCCGGCAGCGTGCAGCTCCGGGACACCGAAGGCCGGGCGCACAACTTCACCGAGGACACCCCCCTGGTGCTCGTCCAGCGCGACGGGTCGGTCATCGCCGAGAAGTTCCTCGACGTCAGCGTCGATGGGCAGCACTTCCGGGGCGTGCCCCAGGATGCGTTCCGCCGCGCCGTCGAGGTCCCCCTGGGAGAGGTCCAGTCCGCCGGCATCCGTGAGGTCAGCGTGGGCCGGACGGCCCTGCTGATCTCCGGCATTGGCGCCGTGCTGGCGGGAGCGCTCATCGGGGCGAAGCTGGCCATCGGGGATGCGCCCAAGCGGCCCGCGGGAGATCCCTGCGGCGATGTCGGCTGCGAGTTCTGAGCCCCCGAGGGGACCGCGAGGGGCTCGCGGTCCCCAGGTGGCTCACCAGCTCACGGAGTCGACGAAGAGCGAGCCCGTCCACTGGGCATCGGTGAAGATCTCCACGCCGAGCTCCTGGAGCGGCGACACCGCGTTCGCAGGCACCGGGAGGGTGACGGTGTTCCAGGCGCCGGCCGTCAAGGATGAGGCCGCGATCCATGAGCCGGACCACCTCCACCCGCCGCCCGCCCCCTGCAGCAGGTAGGGCTGGAGCGCGCTGATGCGGCTGCCGGTGGGAAGCCACACGTGGAAGGACACCGTCCTGCCCGCGGGCACGGAGACCCCGGACACGTAGGCCTTGCCCAGTCCGCTGGGCGCGCCTGCCACCTTCACCTCGAGGGAGCGGCTGCCCGCGAAGGCCCGGGTGGTGGAGGTAGAGATACCCTGGACGATGGCACCCCAGTTCGTCCACCCCTGGGTGGTGCTCTCGAAGTCGAACGCCGCCGTCGCAGGGGTGGGAGCAGGGGCCGGAGCGGGAGCAGGGGCCGGAGCGGGAGCGGGGGCCGGTTCTGTCAGGGTCGGGGAGGTGCTCCCCGAGGCGGGGATGGCCAGGCCGCCCGCCTTCAGGAAGGCGCCCGCGCGGCTCTTCATGAAGAGCTGGCCGTCCGTGTACACATCGTTCGTGTACGAGCTCTGCCGGCCCTCTCCCTTGCCGAAGAGCATGGCGATCACGCCGCTGCTGGCGAACTTCTCCCGGTGCGCGGCGCCGCTGGGGCCGAAGAAGTACTCGGCGCGGTTGTCCTGATAGCCCTCGCGCGAGGCGTTGCGCGTGTTGTCCACGTTGAGGTGGTTCGAGTTCCCCAGGGGAACCTGCCACAGCACCCAGCGCTTGCCGGAGGCCACGTTCCACAGGCGCAGCCACTCCGCGTACCGGTTGAAGCTCTTGGACAGGATGGAGGCCGAGTCGCTCGGGTCCCACCACCGATCCTGCCCATAGGCGCGCTTGTAGAACTCCGCGTCCCGATCGAGCGGATCCGCCACCAGCACATCCCAGGTGGCTCCCGTGGCATTGGGCGCCAGGCCGAAGGGCTTGAGGAAGGTGTGGACCTTCGTCACCTCGGAGTCCAGCGGCTGCGTGACGGAGAAGTGGGCCAGGTCCCCATCTCCCGCCCACGCGGAGATGTGGATGCCGAGGATGACGTTGCTGGCCCCCACCGCCTTGCGCATTTGGAGGAAGGCGAGCCCCCAGCCCGCCACGGTGTTCGGCAGCTGGCTCAGCTCGGGCAGCCCCGTGGCCGCCACCGCCGCGTACGCATTGGGGTTGCTCTGCGTCTGCTTCTGCAAGATCCCAAAGCCGTCCGCCTCCACGAGCACGAGCACCGGCTTGCCGAACTCCCGGGCCCGCTGCATGAGCACCTTGAAGTCGGAGAAGTAGCTCCGCATGGTGGTGACGTTCTGGGTCTTGGCGAGGAGCTGGTCCTCACCGCCACCGGGCTCGCCGTTCAGCTGGTAGTACTGGATGGCGGGCAGGAAGCCCTGGGCCTGGCACTCCTGCATGTACTGCAGGCCCCACTGCCCATCGGGAGGGGACCAGCCAAAGTTGTTGAGCCAGCCCTTGACGAAGTAGCGGTAGCGCACGTCCCACGGCACGGCGCTGCTCTTCATCCAGGTCTGCCCGGTGTCCTCGAACAGGCCCACCTGTAATCGCGCGGGCAGGCCCACGGGGATAGAGCCATAGACCGAGGTCACGAGGGCCGACTGGCCGGTCGTGCGCTGGCCCTCGGCAGGCGTCTCATCAATGGGTCCGGATCCACAAGCAGCGAGCGCGATCAGCGCAAGCGAAGGAAGTATGTGTTTCATGGACCCCCGGAACGGGGGGACCCTTCTCTGCGTTCCCGCGCGCTCACAGGCCCGGCTGTTCCTCGGACGGAGGATCGGGCGGATGCGCCTGGCTACCGCTCGGCGAGAGCCTGCTCACCCTCCGTGGGCCAGAAACTGGAGCCCTGACGCCCTGGCGCTACAGTGATGTGGCATGGGACTCGACAAGAGAGAGCTGATGGCTCAGCTCGCCGAGCGTCTCCAGTACAGTGACCGGCTCGCCCACCGCGCCGAAGCCGAGGCGCGGGAGGCCGCACGCAGTCTGGCGACGGAATCGGAGAAGAGAGAGGACGGCCGGGCCGCCATTGAGTACGGCAGCCTCGCCACGGGACAGGCCGCCCGCGCCCGCCGCGTCCAGGAGGAGCTGAGCGCGCTCACCGCCTTCCGGGAGGCTGAGCTGCCGCGCTTCGAGCGCCGCAGCCCGGTGAAGCTGGGCGCGATCGTGGATGTGCGCACCGAGGACGAGACGGGCTACGACGAGCGCACCTTCTTCCTGCTCCCGGTGGGGGCGGGGACGGAGCTGACGGGACCCGGTGGGGATGGCTTCCTCTCCGTCATCACTCCTGCCTCACCGGTGGGGCGGGCCCTGTTGGGCCGGCGCGCCGGTGAGTGCGTCGAGGTGACCCTCGCGGGCGAAGTGCACGAGTGGACGGTGCTCGACGTGGCGTGAGGCTCAGGGCGCCACGGAGACCGAGACGCTCCCCAGCCCGTCCACGGTGAGCCGGACCTGATCGCCTGGCTTCATCATGTGCGCGACCGTGGCCGCTCCCGCGAGCACGATGCTCCCCGCTGGGAGTGACTCGCCGCGCGCGTCGAGCAGCTCGCAGAGCTGCACCACGGACAGCAGCGGGTCCCCCGAGATGGCGCTGGAGAGCGCTGACTGCACCTGCACCCCGTTCACCTCCATCGACATCTGGAGCTTGGCCAGCTCCAGCTCGCGAGGCGGGCGCTCGGTGGTGCCCAGCACGAACATGGACGAGGAGGAGTTGTCCGCCACCACGTCCGGCAGCGAGAAGTATTTGAAGTCCACGTAGCGCGAGTCGAGGATCTCCATCGCCGCCATCGCGCTGGAGCACGCGTCGAGCGCCTCCTCACGCGTAATCTTCCCGCGCAGCTCGCGCGAGGTGCGGAAGGCGATCTCCGGCTCGATCTTCGGGTGGATGGTGCCCTGCAGCCGGAACACGCCCCCGGCGGGCACCTGCATCCGGTCCGTGAGCACCCCGTACACCGGCGAGTCCAGGTTCATCTGCTTGCGCTTGGCCTCGGACGTCAGCCCCATCTTCAGGCCCACCACCCGCTCGCCCCGCGCCGTGCGCAGCCGGAGGCCCTCCGCCTGAATGGAGTAGGCGTCCCGCAGGGGCAGGTCCGCGTGCGTCCGGGTGAGGGGAGGGACCTCCCGGGCCTCGAGCCGCGCCTGGTCCAGCAGCCGGGCCAGCTCCTGATGATTCTGTGCCGTCATTGCCATGTGCCTGCTCCCCAAGAACCAGGGCGGGCGAGCTTCGGGGGCCCCCCGCCGCCAGCGCAAGCGGCTTCTGCCGCCTATGTGAAATCCTGGGGCCTCCGAGCCGTGACCTGACGAGCGCCACCGTGCTATTCGGGCGCCCGGTAGCCCGAGGAGGAATCCGGCATGCAGAAGGTCCTCAACTACATCGGGGGAGAGCTGGTTCTCCCGAATGCCCAGAGGTGGCTGGAGAAACCCGAGCCCGCAACGGGCGAGCCCTACGCCCACGTGCCCGACTCGGATGAGACCGATGTCGGGCGCGCCGTCGACGCCGCCTCCCGCGCCTTCCCCGCCTGGGCTGCCACCCCCGCCGCCGACCGCTCGCGCCTGCTGCGCCGCATCGCCGACTCCATCCGCTCCCGCCTCTCCGAGTTCGCCCGCGCCGAGTCCATCGACACCGGCAAGCCGCTCTCGGTGGCCTCCACCGTCGACATTCCTCGCAGCATCCTCAACTTCGAGTTCTTCGCGGATGCGGCCACCCAGTTCTCCAGCGAGGCCCACGCCACCGACTCCGTGGCGCTCAACTACACCCTGCGCTCACCCCTGGGCGTCGTCGGGTGCATCTCGCCCTGGAACCTGCCGCTCTACCTGTTCACCTGGAAGATCGCCCCCGCGCTCGCCATGGGCAACTGCGTGGTCGGCAAGCCCTCCGAGGTGACGCCCATGACGGCCTTCCTCCTCTCGCAGGTGTGCCGCGAGGCGGGGCTGCCCCCCGGCGTCCTCAACATCATCCACGGCCTGGGCGCCAAGGTCGGCGCGCCCATGAGCAGCCACCCGGAGATCCGCGCCATCTCCTTCACCGGCAGCACCCGCGTCGGCGCCGAGATCGCCCGCACCGCCGCACCCCTCTTCAAGAAGGTCTCCCTGGAGATGGGTGGCAAGAACCCCAACGTCATCTTCGCCGACTGCGACTTCGACGAGGCGCTCGCCACCACGCTGCGCTCGTCCTTCGCCAACCAGGGGCAGATCTGCCTCTGCGGCCCGCGCATCTTCGTCCAGGCCCCCATCTACGAGCGCTTCAAGGCCGCGCTCGTGGCGCGCACGCGCGCGCTCAAGGTCGGCGATCCGCTCGAGGCGGGCACCGATCAGGGCGCGCTCGTCTCCCAGCAGCACTTCGACAAGGTGATGAGCTACATCGAGCTCGCCCAGAAGGAGGGCGGCAAGCTCCTCACCGGCGGCGCCCGCGCGCGGCTGGAGGGGCGGTGCCGCAACGGCTGGTTCGTGGAGCCCACGCTCGTCGAGGGGCTGGGCGCCGAGTGCCGCACCAACCAGGAGGAGATCTTCGGGCCCGTGGCCACCATCACCCCCTTCGAGAAGGAGGAGGAGGTGCTCGCCTGGGCCAACTCCACCCACTACGGCCTGGCCGCCAGCGTGTGGACGAAGGATCTCAGCCGCGCCCACCGCTTCGCCGCCCAGCTGCACAGCGGCATCGTCTGGATCAACTGCTGGATGCTGCGCGATCTCCGCACGCCCTTCGGCGGCGTGAAGGACTCGGGCGTAGGGCGCGAGGGAGGCCAGGAGGTGCTGCGCTTCTTCACCGAGCCCAAGAACGTGTGCGTGAAGCTATGAGCCAGGAAGAGCGGATCGACTCGAAGCGGGCCCCCGAGCCGGTGGGCCTCTACCCCCACGCCCGCCGCGTGGGCAACCTCCTGTTCCTGTCCGGGGTGGGGCCTCGCGAGCGCGGCACCAAGAAGATCCCCGGCGTGGAGCTGGATGCCCAGGGCAACATCACCTCCTATGACATCGAGGCCCAGTGCCACTCGGTGTTCCGCAACGTGCGCTACATCCTCGAGGAGGCGGGCTCCTCCTGGGAGCGGCTGGTGGACGTCACCGTCTACCTCACAAACATGAAGGCGGACTTCCCCCACTACAACCGGCTGTGGGCGGAGTACTTCAAGGACAACCCGCCGTGCCGCACCACGCTGGAGATCAACGCCCTGCCCACGCCGATCGCCATCGAACTGAAGTGCATCGCCACGATTGGAGACTGAGCCATGGCCCTGATGCCGCCCTTCAACTTCAAGAAGTGGATCGACGAGCACCGCCACCTGCTCAAGCCCCCCGTGGGCAACCAGGTGGTGTGGAAGGACCAGGAGTTCATCGTCATGGTGGTGGGCGGGCCCAACTCGCGCACCGACTTCCACATCGACGAGAGCGAGGAGTTCTTCTACCAGCTCGAGGGCGACATCAACCTGCGCATCATCGAGGACGGCAAGCCGCGCGATCTCCCCATCCGCGAGGGCGACATCTTCCTGCTGCCCCCGAGGGTGCCCCACTCGCCGCAGCGGCCCGCGGGCACGGTGGGCCTGGTCATCGAGCGGCGCCGCCAGCCTCACGAGCTGGATGGCTTCGCGTGGCTCTGCCCCCGGTGTGACAGCAAGCTGTACGAGGAGTTCCTCCACGTCTCCAACATCGTCACCCAGCTGCCCCCGGTGTTCGACCGCTTCTACAGCGACCCCACGCACTGCACCTGCAAGCAGTGCGGCTTCCAGATGACCCGGAGCGGGGGCAAGTGAAGATCGACATCCACACCCACCTGCTCCCGGCCGAGATACCGCGCTTCGCCGAGCGCTATGGCTATGGTGGGTTCATTCAGCTGGAGCACCACGCCCCGTGCCGCGCCCGCATGCTGCGGGACGATGGGAAGTTCTTCCGCGAGATCGAGAGCAACTGCTGGGATCCGGCCCAGCGAATCAAGGAGTGCGACACGGCCGGCGTCTCCGTCCAGGTGCTCTCCACCGTACCGGTGATGTTCAGCTACTGGGCCAAGCCCGAGCACGGGCTGGACCTGTCGCGCTTCCTCAATGACCACCTGGCCTCCGTGGTGCGCGGCAACCCTCGCCGCTTCGCGGGCCTGGGCACCGTGCCCCTCCAGGACGTGAAGCTGGCCGTGCGCGAGCTGGAGCGCTGTGTGCGCGAGCTGGGGCTGGCGGGCGTGCAGATCGGCTCGCACGTCAACGGCACCAACCTGGGCGACCCGGCGCTCTTCCCCTTCTTCGAGGCGGCGGCCGAGCTGGGCGCGGCGGTGTTCGTCCACCCGTGGGACATGCTCGGCGGCGCGCGGATGGAGAAGTACTGGCTGCCGTGGCTGGTCGGCATGCCCGCCGAGGTGGCGCTGGCCATCTCCACCCTCATCTTCTCCGGTACGCTGGAGCGGCTGCCCAAGCTGCGGCTCGCCTTCGCGCACGGCGGTGGCGCGTTCCCGGGCACGCTCGGCCGCCTCCAGCACGGCTTCGAGGCCCGGCCAGACCTGGTGGCCGTGGACAACAAGGTGGCGCCGCGCGACTACCTCGGGCGCTTCTGGGTGGACTCGCTCGTCCACGACGCGGACACCCTGAGCTTCATCGTCAAGCTGTTCGGCCCGGAGAGGGTGGCGCTCGGCAGCGACTACCCGTTCCCGCTGGGCGAGGAGCGCCCGGGCACGCTGATCGAGTCCCTGTCCGGCCTGGAGCCCTCCACCCGCGAGCGGCTCCTGTGGCGCAACGCGCTCGAGTGGCTCGGGCGCACGCGGGAGGAGTTCGCTTCATGATGAACCCTGGTGTGGTGAGCTTCGAGGAGGGCGAGGCGTTCGCCCGGCGCATGGATGCCGAGGATCCGCTGCGCCACTTCCGGGACGAGTTCCTCTTCCCCCGGCGCAAGGACGGCGAGCCCACCATCTACTTCGTGGGCAACTCGCTCGGGCTCCAGCCCCGCAAGGCGAAGCAGTACGTGCTGGAGGAGCTGGAGGACTGGGAGCGGCTGGGCGTGGAGGGCCACTTCCACGCGCGCCACCCCTGGCTGCCCTACCACGAGACGTTGACGGAGCAGACGGCCCGCATCGTGGGCGCACTGCCGCTCGAAGTCGTCGTGATGAACACCCTCTCGGTGAACCTCCACCTGATGATGGTGTCCTTCTACCGGCCCACGCGCGAGCGCTTCCGGATCCTCATCGAGGGCGGCGCCTTCCCCTCGGATCAGTACGCGGTGGCCTCGCAGGCGCGCTTCCACGGCTTTGATCCGCGGGATGCCATCCTGCGCCTGGAGCCGCGCTTCGGCGAGGACACGCTGCGCGAGGAGGACATCCTCGACACGATTGATCGCCACGGGTCCGAGATCGCCCTCGTGCTGCTGGGCAACGTGAACTACCTCACCGGGCAGGCCTTCGACATGAAGGCCATCACCCGCGCCGCGCACGAGCGGGGCTGCCGCGTCGGGTTCGATCTGGCCCATGGCGCCGGCAACCTGCGGCTGACGCTGCACGACGACGGCCCGGACTTCGCGGTGTGGTGCTCGTACAAGTACCTCAATGGCGGCCCGGGCACGCTGGGCGGCGTCTTCGTCCACGAGCGCCACGCTCACATGCCGGGGATCCCCCGCTTCGAGGGCTGGTGGGGCCATGACAAGACCACCCGCTTCGAGATGGGCCCCGACTTCGTGCCGCTGCCGGGCGCCGAGGGCTGGCAGCTCTCCAACCCGCCTATCCTCCAGCTGGCGGCCCTGCGCGCCTCCATGGAGCTGTTCGACCAGGCGACGATGCCGGCGCTCCGCCTCAAGGGGGACCTGCTCACCAGCTACCTCGAGTTCCTCCTGGATCGGCTCCCGCCGGGGATCGTGAACATCGTCACGCCTCGGGACATGCGGGCCCGGGGCTCGCAGCTCTCGCTGCGCTTCCACAAGGAGCCGAAGCTGCTGCTCACCCGGCTGACGGAGGCCGGCGTCTTCTGCGACTTCCGCGAGCCGGACATCATCCGCGCCTCCCCCGCGCCGCTGTACTGCAGCTTCCTCGACGTTTACCGCTTCGTGAGGATCCTCGAGAGCCATGCGCGAGCTTGATCGGACGGAGACTGTCACCCTGGCTGGAGCGGGGCTCGTGGGCTCGTTGATGGCCCTGTTCCTGGCCCGGCGCGGCTTTCAGGTGGAGGTGATGGAGCGGCGGCCAGACATGCGCCGAGAGACGGTGGAGGCCGGGCGCTCCATCAACCTCGCCATCTCCGCGCGGGGGCTCCACGCGCTGCGGCAGGTGGGCCTGGAGGAGGAGGCGCGGCGGCACGCCATCCCCATGCGCGGGCGGATGATCCACACGCTGCCCGGCGGGCTGACCCTGCAGCCCTACGGCAAGGACGACTCGCAGCACATCAACAGCATCTCCCGCGCCTGGCTCAACCAGTACCTGATGACGCACGCCGAGGGCACCGGCAAGGTGCGCATCCGCTTCAAGCAGCGCATCCAGCAGGTGGACTTCGACGCGGGCACGCTCTCCGTCGTGGACGAGTCGAGCGGCGCCACCCGCGAGGAGCGCGCCACGGTGCTGTTCGGGGCGGACGGCTCGGGCTCGGCGGTGCGGCAGGCGCTGATGCGGCTGCCCGGCAACGCCTCCACCCAGGAGCTGCTGAGCCACGGCTACAAGGAGCTCACCATCCCCGCGGGGCCGGGCGGCTCCTTCCGGATGGAGAAGCACGCGCTCCACATCTGGCCGCGCGGCACCTTCATGCTCATCGCGCTGCCGAACGAAGACGGCAGCTTCACCTGCACGCTGTTCCTGCCCTTCGAGGGGCCGGTGAGCTTCGCGTCGCTGGACTCGCCCTCGAAGCTCACCGCCTTCTTCCAGGAGCAGTTCCCGGACGCCCTGCCGCTCATCCCCGCGCTCACCCACGACTTCTTCCACAACCCCACCGGCTCCATGGTGACGGTGAAGAGCGCGCCGTGGCACGTGGGCGGACGGGCCCTGGTGCTGGGAGACGCCGCTCACGCCATCGTCCCGTTCTTCGGGCAGGGGATGAACTGCGGCTTCGAGGACTGCGTGGTGCTCGACGGGCTCCTGGCGCGCCACTCGCGCTGGGAGGACGCCTTCGCCGAGTTCTTCCGCCTGCGCAAGCCCAACGCGGACGCCATCGCCGACATGGCCGTGGAGAACTTCATCGAGATGCGCGACAGCACCGCCAGCCCGCGCTTCCTGCTGGAGAAGCAGGTGGAGAAGGTGCTGCTCAACGCCTTCCCCGGCCAGTTCCTCAGCCGCTACACGCTCGTCAGCTTCAGCCGCGTGCCGTACCGCCTGGCCTACGAGGTGGGCGCCATCGCCGGCCGCATCGTCTCCGAGCTGTCCGAGGGCCTCACGCGCGCGGAGGATGTGGATCTCGATCGCGCCGCCCGGCTCGTCCGCGAGCGGCTCGTCCCTTTCCTGGAGGAGCACAAGGATGGATTTAGGCTTGAAGGGTAAGCGGGCCCTGGTGATGGGGGCCTCGGCGGGGTTGGGCTTCGGAATCGCCTCGGAGCTGGTGCGGGAGGGCGCGCGGGTGGCCATCTGCTCGCGCAGCGAGGAGCGCATCCGCGCCGCCGCCGCGAACATGGGCGCCGCGCTCGGATTGGCCGCGGATCTGTCCGTGCCGGGCGCCAACCGTCAGGTGGTGGAGCAGGTGAAGGAGGCGCTCGGGGGCCTGGACATCCTCGTCGTCAACACGGGCGGCCCCCCCAAGGGCTCCATCCTGGAGCTCTCCGATGCCCAGTGGCAGGAGGGCTTCCAGAGCCTGTGGATGGGGGCCGTGGAGGGCATCCGCGCCGCCGCGCCGGGGATGAAGGAGCGGCGCTGGGGCCGCATCATCCTCATCACCTCGTCCACCGCGCGCGAGCCCATGCCCGGGCTGACGATCTCCAGCGGCCTGCGGGCCGGGCTGATGGGGCTCACGAAGATCGTCAGCAACGAGCTGGCCGAGTTCGGCGTGACGCTCAACGCCGTGCTCCCCGGCTACCACGCCACCGAGCGCCTCAAGGAGCTGGGCATCGATGAGGCGCGCATCGCCGCGCAGGTCCCGGCCCGGAGGCTCGGGCGCCCGGAGGAGCTGGGCGCGCTGGTGGCCTTCCTCGCCTCGGAGCAGGCCGCGTACATCACCGGCCAGTCCCTTGTCGCCGACGGTGGTTTCTCGCGAGGCTTCTGAGCGGCCGGTCAGCGCGTGTTGACGGTGATGTGGCTGGCGCCGCCCCGGATGCGCAGCTCGTAGCGGTGGGGCCTGTCCTCGATGCCGGGGCTCGCCAGCCGCGTGGAGCCTCCCACGGCGCCCAGGTGATGCTCATCGAAGTCGAGCTCGGACGCGCCTCCGTCGATCTCCATGCGCACCGCGGCGCCGGGAGGCCGGTGGAAGACGACGTTGCTGGCGCCCCCCTGGATCTCCACGGGGACGACACTCGAAGGCCGCGGCAGCCGCAGGCGGAGGTTGCTGACCCCGCCCCCCACATCGAGCGCGCGCAGCTGCAGCTGGCTCAGGTCCCCCGAGATGTCCGACGCCCCCCCGTGCACCTCGAGCTCCCAGGGAATGGAGCCGTTGAGGATGAGCTCCCCACTCGCCTGGCTCCAGGGCAGGGCCAGCTGGAGCCACGAGGAGAAGGAGAGGTGGTAGCGGACCGAGATGGCGCCGTTCTCCACCCGAACCTCGGGCACCGGGCCCGTGAACCGGGCGCGGAACAGCTCGGGCATCGCCGGATCCACACGCAGGGTGATGCGCGAGGCGCCCTGCATGAACTCCAGCCGGCCCCCGGTGGCCTCGCCGAGCGGTGCCGAGAACTCGCGCGCCTCCGCTTCGCTCTGGAGGAAGGCGGCGGCCTCCGGAGGCATGGTGAACTTCGACGCCGGATCGTTGGGGATGGACGCGTTCATGGCAGGGCTCCTGGGGTGCTTCTGGGGTGGTCTCGGGTGGATTGATGTATACTGACTAGGCGAAAGTCTTCGATGCGATATATCTTAGTGACTAAGATGTTCTATGGATAAGAGGAGTCGGGCTCCATGTCAAGTGGACGGGGAAAGCGCGCGGCGTTGCTGGAGTCGCTGCTGCGGGAGCTGAGGGGCTTCAGCGATCAGGACGTGCTGTTCAGCCAGGCGCTCGCCGAGCGGCTGGGGATCAACCTGACGGACTTCAAGTGCCTGAGCATCCTGGAGCGGAACGGGTCGGTCACAGCCGGGAAGCTGGCCGAGCTGACGGGGCTGACGTCAGGCGCCGTCACCGGGCTCATCGACCGGCTGGAGAAGGCAGGGTGGGCGCGGCGGGTCCGGGATCCCAATGATCGGCGGCACGTCATCATCGAGGCGGTCGCCGAGCGGAGCGGGGACTTCGAGGCGCTCTTCAGCACCTCGGGCCAGGCGATGGCCGGCTTGGTGGAGGGCTACTCGGAGGAGCAGCTCGGCTTCCTGCTGGACTTCCTGACCCGGAGCGCGGCGCTGCTGCGTGAGGAGACGGGGAGGCTGCGCGCCGAGGCCGGGAGCCGGACCGAGGGAACCCCCGGGGAGTTCTCCAGCCCGCTCGGGGCGCTGAAGAGCGCGCGCCTGCGGTTCCTGTCCGGGGCCTCGCGCGCCACGCTGCGAGCCGACGCAAAGCTGGAGCCGCTCTATGTGGCGCGCTTCGAGGGGAAGGTGCCCACCGTGAAGGAGGAGGGGGGCACCGTCTCCATCCAGTACCCGCGCTTCTCGCTGCTCGACTGGCGCAAGCAGGCGGCGGCGATCACGCTCAACGGGATGATCTCCTGGCACCTCGAGCTCAGGGGCGGCGTGTCGAAGCTGGACGCCGAGCTGAGCGAGCTGCGGCTGGAGGGGCTGGAGCTGACGGGCGGCGCCAGCGACTGCGTCGTGAGGCTCCCGTCCCCCTCGGGAACCGTCCCCATCCGGGTCTCCGGGGGCGCGAGCGATCTCACCCTCCACCTCCCGGCTGGAGCGGCCGCGCGGCTCCAGGTGAAGGGCGGCGTGAGCAAGCTGGCGTTCCAGGAGCAGCGCCTGGGCGCCGTGGGCGGGACGATGAACCTGGAGAGCCCGGACTACAAGAGCGCGGCGGATCGCTACGACATCGAGTTCCTGGGCGGCGCCAGCAACCTGAGTGTGCTCTCCCGTTAACGGCGCCCCGGGGGCTCACAGCAGCGAGCCGAGGGCCTCCACCACCTGAGGCCATTCCCGGGCGAGCGGGTTGATGAGCTCGAAGTGGCCGGTGCCCGGGAGCGTGATGAGGCGGACCTCGTCTCCGAGCGCCGCCGCGCGGGCGTGGTACTCGGTGCTGAGGGAGATGGGGACGGGCTCGTCCTCGGTGCCGTGGAGGAGGAGCTGCCGCACGCCGAGCGGCACGAGCGCGGAGGGAGAGCCGAGGCGGTAGCGCTCGGGAACCTGCGCGGGCGTCCCTCCAAGGAACTCCTCCACGATGCCCTGGCTGAGCCGCAGCGCATAGGCCTGCTCCAGGTTCACCACGCCCGCGAGCACCACCACTCCGCGAGGCATGAATGGGTCCGGGCTGGAGAGCGGCTCTCCGGGGCGCAGGCGGCGGCGCGCGGCGAGCCAGAGGGCCAGGTGCCCTCCCGCCGAGTGCCCCATGGCCACCACGCGCGACAGATCCAGAGGATGGGAGCCGCCGAGCGTGCGCAGGAAATCCAGGCCTCGCGCGACATCCTCGAATGTGCCGGGCCAGCCTCCGCCCTCGTGGCCGACGCGGCGGTACTCGAGGCTCCAGGTGGCATAGCCGCGCCGTGTGAGATCCGCGCACAGGTGGCCCACGTGCTCCAGGTCGTACTTCGCGCGCCAGAACCCTCCATGCACCATGACGACGACCGGATGGGGACCCGGGCCGGAGGGCAGGCGCAGGTCGCCGAACTGGTGGGGGGCCTCTCCATAGGGGATGCGAGCATCCGCGGGCGGAGAGGGCGTCTCGAGCATCCAGAGCGGGTCCATGGGGCCTCGATGATGAGAGCAGGACGTGGGCGCGGCAAGCCCGTGCGTTTGCCTGGAACGCGGGTGCGTCCGTGCCGGACGCGCTTCACGCGCTCCACGATGGGTGCTCAGGAGGGCTCCCCTGCGTTCCCGCGGACTTCGCGCCCTGGCACGCATGCTGCTTCAGGGACGAGTGCGTGCCTGCACTCGAGCAGCACGACGATCCGAAAGGCCCTGCTCATGAACTCTCAGAACCTCCTCTCGTCTCCGATGCGCTCGCGGCGCTCCCTGCGCAACTCCAGCCTCGCGCTCTTCCTGGGACTGGGAGCGCTCTCCGCTGGCTGTGGCGCCAGTGGCGACGCCCTGGAGGGGGAGGAGCTGAGCCTGAGGACAGAGCAGCAGGCGGTGGCCGGCTATGCGGCGAGCTGTCAGCAGATCAAGAGCGCCAACCCCGCCGCGGCGGATGGCGAGTACACCCTGTACGCCAACGGTGAGCCAGCCCTGCAGTGGCAGGCGTACTGCCACAACATGGCGGGCACTCCCGCCGAGTTCCTCACGCTGCAGGAGACCGGTGCCGCCTCCAACTTCTCCCAGTACACGGCGGGAGGGGCGAGCCCGGGGAGCACCGTGCGGACCTCCTACCGCAAGCTCCGCATCGATCCGGTGACCTTGCGCGTGAACACCGCGGACCAGACCTTCTCCACGTCCTCCGGGCAGATCTGGCACGGCTGGGAGTCCGTCACCTCGATGCCCTTCGGCTCGGCCATGTCCTGTGACAACCAGCCTTCGGGGCGGGCCAACCTCGACCTGCGGGGCACTCCGTTCACGATCGTGGCCAACCAGTTCGGAGCCGGGGGCTTCTGGGGCAGCGGCACCAACACCTACGGCGCGGGCAACCAGCAGGTCGACCTGACGGGCGGCGGGTACTGCGGCTGGAGCTCCCTGGCGGGGGCCTTCAACCCGTTCAACCGCAACGGCGGCCAGCTGCAGCTCCAGCACCCCCGCTGCGCCGAGGCGGGGCCCCGGCTCGTGGTGAACGGCAGCACGGACATGGCGCTGGAGTGCCGCGCGGGCAGCACCTACTCGGACGCGGGGGCTCAGGCGTTCGACGGGTGCGGCAGCCCGATCCCGGTGCACGCGTTCAACACGGGCACGGACTCCTCGGGCCCTGGCCCGAACCCGGGCGCCGAGGGCACCTACTCCGTCTCTTACGTCGCCTGGGACAGCGCCGGGCGGACGGTGAGCGCCATTCGCACGGTGACGGTGAACGACACGGCCGCGCCGACGCTGGCGCTCAGGGGCGCGGCGCAGGTGACGCACACGTGTGGCAGCCAGTGGGTGGACCCGGGCGTGGACGCGATGGACGCCTGCTACGGGAACGTAGCGCCCCAGGTGCAGCGCACCGGTGAGGTGAACGGCTGGGCCGCGGGCTCGTACACGGTGACGTACTCGCTGGTGGACAGCGGCGGCAACCCCGCCGCCTCCGTGACGCGCACCGTGGACGTCGTCAACTGCCCCTGGTGAGCCGAGCCGTGAAGCAGTAGCAGCAATGCAGAGAGGGACCGGCTGTGGGGGCTTGTCGGGAGCCGCCTGCAGCCGGTCCCGGTGTTTCAAGGGCTCTCAGGCCGCCGCTCAGAACCGGGAGATGGCGAAGAAGGCCTTGATCTTGTCGCCCGTCTCGCGAAGCCGCTCGGAGAGCGTGCGGACGAACGTCCAGAGCAGCACGTACGCAAGGTCCTTGTCCGTGAACATGAGCTGGTCCAGCTTCGTGCGCTCGATGACCCACAGAGTACACGGCGTGTGGGCGATGGCGTCCGCGGAGCGCGGGTTGTCGTCGATCACCGCCATCTCCCCGAAATACTGGCCCTTTTCCAGGATGGCGAGCGCCTCCTCGCCAATGCCCGGCACGTTCTTCGAGATGCGCACCCGCCCCTCGACGATGACGTACATCTCCTGACCCGTATCTCCCTCCCGGAAGATGAACGAGCTGCCCTCGTACTGTCTCACCTGGGCGATGGAGGCCACCTTGGCGAGCTGGCCCTGCGTCAAGCCCTCGAACAGCGCAACCTTTTTGAGGAGCGAGGCATCCATGAGTTCACCTTCGTACCACGCGCCCAAGGCGCTCTGGTACTTTCCGGTCCCCTTCCAAGAGGAGCTACAGCCGTGGCGGACGAGAAGATCAACAAAGTGACCATCATCGGTTCTGGACCTGCGGGCTACACGGCCGCCATCTATGCCGCTCGCGCCAACCTGGAGCCGGTGGTCTTCGCAGGTGGCCCCACGCTGGAGGACCCCCAGCGCGTGCCCGGCGGGCAGCTGATGATCACCACCGAAGTCGAGAACTACCCAGGCTTCCCCGAGGGCATCACCGGCCCCGAGCTCATGGAGCACTTCCAGAAGCAGGCCGAGCGCTTCGGCACCCGCATCCACATGGAGAACGTCGTCAAGGTGGACCTCTCCTCGCGCCCCTTCCTCATACAGGGCGAGACGGTGAGCTACCGCTCGGAGACGGTCATCATCTCCACCGGCGCCAGCGCCAAGTGGCTGAACGTCAAGGGCGAGGACATGTACAAGAACCGTGGCGTGTCCGCCTGCGCCACCTGTGACGGGGCCTTCTTCAAGAAGCAGGACGTGCTGGTGGTGGGCGGCGGCGACACCGCCATGGAGGAGGCCACCTACCTGGCGAAGATCGTCAACCGCGTCACCCTGCTGCACCGCCGGGACACCCTGCGCGCCTCGAAGATCATGCAGGAGCGCGTGCTCAACAACCCGAAGATCTCCGTCATGTGGAACACCGCGGTGGACGAGGTGGTGGGCAACGAGAAGGGCATGACGGGCGCGGTGGTGCGCAACCTGAAGACGAACGACACCCAGCTGCTCACCGCCACGGGCCTGTTCGTCGCCATCGGCCACGTGCCCACCACCCACCTCTTCCAGGGCGTGCTGGAGACGCACCAGAACGGCTACCTGAAGACGGAGCCGGGCAGCACCCGCACCAACATCGAGGGCGTCTACGCCTGCGGCGACGTGCAGGACAGCTTCTACCGGCAGGCGATCACCGCCGCGGGCACCGGCTGCATGGCCGCCATCGAGGCCGAGCGCTGGCTCATCGAGCAGGGCAAGTGAGTCCGGGCTCCCGTTCCTCGAGACGACCGACATGAGCGAGAGGCGGCTGAAGCCGAAGACGGTGGCGGTGCACGCGGGCAGCAGGCTGGTGGGCAGCACCTCCCAGCCCCTGGCGCCCGCCATCCACATGTCCACGGTGGGGTGGTTCGACAGCAGCGACGAGCTGGACGGGGCGCTGGAAGGCAAGGACTACGTCTACTCGCGCATCAGCGCCCAGAACACCGCGCTCCTGGAGGAGTCCGTGGCGGCGCTGGAGGGCGCCGAGGCGTGTGTCTCCTACGCCAGCGGCATGGCCGCGCTCCGGGCCGTCTTCGAGGCGCAGAACATCCAAGCCCTGGACCGGGTCGTCATGCCCGCGGACGGCTACGGCGTCACGCGCCTGCTCTTCAAGACGCTGTGCGCCCGCGCCCGCGTGGAGCTGCACCCGCTCAGCCTCACCGATCCCGACGCGCCTGAGCGCATCGCCGAGCTGGAGCCCAAGCTCGTGCTCGCCGAGAGCATCACCAACCCGCTGCTCTCCGTGCCGGACATCCGCGCCCTGGCACAGGCCTGCAAGAAGGTGGGCGCGGCGCTGGCCGTGGACGCCACCTTCCCCTCGCCGTACGGGCAGCGCGCCCTGGCGCTCGGGGCGGACTACGCCATCCAGTCCGCGACGAAGTGGATCAATGGCCACAGCGACGCGCTGGCGGGCACGGTGAGCGGCTCGCGGGAGCGCCTGGCGCCGCTGCGCTCCATGCGGCTGATGGCGGGGGACGTGCTGGGCCCCTTCGAGGCGTGGCTCACCCAGCGGGGCCTGCGCACCCTGCACGTGCGGATGAAGGCCCACTTCGAGCACGCCGCCCACGTGGCCCGGCGCCTCTCCGAGTCCCCCCTGCTGGAGCGCGTCTACTACCCGGGCCTGCCCTCGCACCCGAACCACGCGGTGGCTCGCGAGGTGCTGGAGGGTGGCTTCGGCCCCATGGTGGCCTTCGAGATCAAGGGCGCGGGCCGGCCCGAGGGCTTCCGCTTCCTGGAGGCGCTGAAGGTGGCGCGGCCGGGCCCGTCGCTCGGGGACGTGTGCACGCTGGTGATGCACGCGGCCAGCGCCAGCGCACGCCGGATGACTCCCGAGGAGCGCGCCGCGGCCGGCATCCGCGAGAACCTCATCCGCGTCTCCGTCGGGCTGGAGGATCCCGAGGACATCGTCGAGGACCTGCTCGCCGCCGTGGCGCAGGGGGTGAAGCGGTGAAGATGGTGGATGTCGGAGGCAAGCGGAAGACGGACCGCGTCGCCGTGGCTACGGCGCGCCTGCACATGCTGCCGGCGACGCTGAAGCGCATTCAGGAGGGCAAGGTGGAGAAGGGGGACGTGCTGGCCGCGGCCAGGCTGGCGGGCATCATGGCCGCCAAGCGCACCCCGGATGTGGTGCCGCTCTGCCACCCCATCGCGCTCTCCGGCGTGGAGGTGACGCTGGCGCCCTTCGAGGCCGGGCTGGAGGTCCGCGCCGAGGTCCGCACCGTGGATCGCACCGGCGTGGAGATGGAGGCCCTCACCGCGGCCTGCGCGGCGGCCCTCACCGTCTATGACATGTGCAAGAGCGTGGACCGGGGCATGGTCATCGAGCGCGTCCAGCTGGAGCACAAGGCCGGTGGCCGCTCTGGCACGTGGAACCGCAAGGGCTCGAAGCGCTGAGCGGGCCTACTCCGCCCACTCCACCCGGAACGTGGCGCCGCGGCCCTCGCGCCGGAGGAGCTGCACCCGGCCATCCCGGGCCTGGCTCATCGCGAGGTACGCCTCCAGGACGCCCTGGTAGTAGGTGGGCTGCTCCATCACCTCGTTGATCGACACCTCGACACAGGTGCGGGAGCGCTCGGTGATGCGTGCCTCCACGTAGGTGTCCGCGCTGTGCAGGGTGTGATCCAGCCGCTTGAGCGCGCGCAGCGGCCCGAGCAGCCGGGAGACTCCCACCATCGCGCGTCCCAGCACCGTGCGCGACATGCCCTCGAGGGTGGCGCGGCCGAGCAGCCGCCACGCCTCGGGGAGGGGCAGGTGCGGGTAGAGATCCTTGGCGACGATGGCCAGGCACTGCTTCCAGGTCTCGAAGGGGTAGGCCGGCAGGAGCTTCTTCGACAGATCCAGCCCCGCCCGGCGCAGGTTCAACACCGCCGTCGCCGACAGCCGCCCACGCAGGGCCCCGGTGAAGAGGCCCTCGATTGTGTGATCGAAGACGACCCACGGCCGCGCTGCTCGCACGGGCAGGCTCACGTTCGGAGGTGTCTCGGCGAGCACGGGCATGACGGGGGCTCCAGTGGAAGTCCTGATATTCAAGCTAAGGACGACCTCCCGGACTGCCGACCCCACTCCAGGCGCAGTGCTCGCTTGCCGACACCCGGCGAGGCTGTTCGACGAGGGACAGTGGAGGTGGCTGGATCAAGGACCTTCGGAAGAGGGGCTGGCTGCCTGCTTGCCCCCTTCCGGACCGGGCTTCGGGGGGTGATCTCTCCTCGGAAGAGGAGGCCTCATGTCCATCAGATTGCTGGTGGTGGGTGCGTTGGTGCTGGGGGCTGTCGGGCAGCTGGCGTGTACGGAGACAGCCGAGGCCGCCCAGGAGACGGCGACCGGCGACCTGGACGCGGGCACGACGGGGGACACGCCCACGGGCGGGCAGTTCTGCGGAGGCTTCGCCGCCATCCCGTGCCCCGAAGGGCTCGTCTGTGTGGATGACCCCAACGACTCCTGCGATCCGAACCAGGGCGGCGCCGACTGTGGCGGCATCTGCGTCGATCCCTATGGTCAGAAGAAGCCGAAGTGTGACGACGAGGATCCGAACCTGAGCTACGTGTCGCGGGATCCCAATGAGTGTCCGGCGCTGCTCTTCAAGTGCCCCGAGGGCTCCACGGCGTTCTTCAATGACTGCGGCTGTGGGTGCCAGACCACGACCCGCGCCTGCAACTACGAGGATCCGAACCGGCGCTACGTCTCGCAGGACCCCGACCGGTGCGCCGCGATCCGGTTCTTCTGCAACGAGGGGGAGAGCGCCTTCTTCGACGACTGTGGTTGTGGTTGCGAGTTGACACCCGCTCCCTAGGTCGGCCTCCGGTGCGGAGGGCGTGCTAGCGTCGCCCGTGCCGGAGTGCTCAACCTGCAGGGGAGGGGCCATGGCCGACAGCACCCAGGCGAGGGCCGCCGTCATCTCTCGCCACCGGGGAGGGTTCCCTCGAGGCCTCACGTGGATCACCCGCGAGGGCGAGGCCGAGCTGGATACCGGGATCGACTTCGGGGTTCACCGCATGGCACGCGGTGAGAGCTCCCGTGAGTCCACCGCCAAGGAGACCGCCTGGATCCTGTTCTCGGGGCAGGCGGAGGTGGAGCTCGGAGGGACCCGGACGAAGGTGGCGCGGGCCTCGCTCTTCGATGAGGCGCCCACGGTCGTCCACGTCCCGGCGGGCACCCCGGTCCGCATCGAGGCCACGAGCGACGAGGTGGAGTGGGGCGTCGTGTGCGCGACGAACCCGAAGGCGTTCGAGCCGCGCATCTTCTTCCCCCGGGACATCCAGGACGAGCTGCGCGGCAAGGGGCTCGTTCAGGAGGGGGCGCTGCGCAACGTGCGCCTGGCGTTTGACTTGACGCTTCGTCCCGAGTCCAACCTCGTCATCGGCGAGGTGATCAACCACCCGGGCCGCTGGTCGAGCTACCCGCCCCACCACCACGCCCAGACGGAGCTCTACCACTACCGCTTCACGCTCCCGCAGGGCTACGGCCACGCCGAGCTGGGAGAGGACGTCCACAAGGTGAGGCAGTACGACACGGTGAAGATCCTCGGGGGACTCGATCACCCCCAGGTCTCCGCGCCGGGATACGGCATGTATTACCTCTGGGTCGTGCGCCACCAGCCGGGCAACCCCTACCGCGGCTTCGAGTTCGCCGAGGAGCATCGCTGGGTGCTCGACGCGCAGCAGCAGGGGTGGCGGCCCGGGAACGCAGGGGAGCGATGACATGAGCAAGACCGTCCGGGTCACCCTGGCGCAGGCGATCGTCCGGTTCCTCGAAGCCCAGCGCGTCTGGCGGGATGGCGAGGTGCAGCGCTTCTTCCGGGGTGTCTTTGGCATCTTCGGCCACGGCAACGTGACGGGGATGGGCCAGGCCCTGGAGGAGCACGAGGGCGAGCTGCCCTACTTCCAGCCCAAGAACGAGCAGGGCATGGTCCACACGGCCATCGCCTATGCGAAGGCCCGGCGGAGGCTCTCCACCTTCGCCTGCACCAGCTCCATCGGGCCGGGCGCCACCAACATGGTTACTGGGGCGGCCACGGCGACCATCAACCGCCTCCCCGTCCTGCTGCTGCCCGGGGACATCTTCGCCAGCCGGGCGCCCCAGCCCGTGCTGCAGCAGCTCGAGTTCCCTCACTCCATGGACGTGAGCGTCAACGATTGCTTCCGGCCGGTGTCCAGGTACTGGGATCGGATCCAGCGGCCCGAGCAGATCCTCTCCGCGCTCCCCGAGGCCATGCGGGTGCTCGCCGATCCCGCCGAGACCGGGGCCGTGACGCTGTGTCTCCCCCAGGACGTGCAGGCCGAGGCCTTCGACTGTCCCGCGCACTTCCTCCAGGAGCGGGTCCATGTCGTCGAGCGCCGGCCGTGTGCCCGGGAGCGGCTCGAAGAGGCCGCGGCGCTCCTGCGGCAGGCAAAGCGGCCGTTCTGCATCGCGGGCGGTGGGGTTCACTACGCCGCCGCCGAGGAGGCGCTCCGGCGCTTCGCCGACGCGACGGGCATCCCTGTGGGCGTCACCCAGGCGGGCATGGGCGCCTTGCCGGACGCGCATGGCGCCTGTCTGGGGGCCGTTGGCGTCACGGGGACGGGCGCAGCCAACCGCATTGCCCGAGACGCGGACGTCATCCTCATCGTGGGCACGCGCCTGTCGGACTTCACGACGGCCTCGAAGACCCAGTTCCAGGCGGAAGGGGTGCGCTTCATCGCCCTCAACGTGAACGCGTTCGACGCCGCCAAGTACGGGGCACTCCCGCTCGTCGGTGACGCGAGGCTGGCGCTCGAAGAGCTCACGAAGGCGCTGGAAGGGTGGCGCATCGCACCGGGCTATGGGGCCGAACTCGCCTCGGCGCGGGAGGAGTGGGCGAGGACCCGGGAGGACCTCACGCGCTCGCCGGATGGCCGGCTCACGCAGGCCGAGGTGATCCGCGTGCTCAACGACGAGGCGGGGCCAGGCTCTACCATCGTGCACGCGGCTGGCGGCATCCCCGGCGACATCCACAAGCTCTGGCGCGCGAAGGAGCCGGACGACTACCACTCCGAATATGGCTACTCGTGCATGGGCTACGAGATCGCCGGGGCGCTCGGCGTCAAGCTCGCGCGCCCCGAGCGGGAGGTCTATGCGCTCCTGGGCGACGGCAGCTACCTCATGCTGAGCCAGGAGCTGCTGACGTCCATTCAGGAGGGGGCGAAGATCACGGTCGTCCTCCTCGACAACCACGGCTACCAGTGCATCCACAACCTGCAGCGCGGCTCGGGGAGCCGGAGCTTCGGCAACGAGTTCCGCGCCAGGAAGGGAGGCCGGCTCGAGGGCGAGCCGCTCGCCGTCGACTTCGTCCAGAACGCCCAGAGCCTGGGGGCGAAGACCTTCACCGCAACCACGGCCGCCGAGCTCTCGCGGGCGCTCCGTGAGGCGAAGGCCCTGCCCGCGAGCTGCCTCATCTACATCCCGCTCGAGGCCAGTGCGGGCCTGCCCGGAACCTCCTGGTGGGACGTGCCCATCGCCGAGGTGAGCTCCTCCGCCTCGGTGCGGGAGAAGCACGCGGCGTACGAGGAGGCGAAGAAGAAGCAGCGGTTCCACTACTGACGGAGCGCCCGCGGAGGACGCGACATGCCGGAGAGCCTCAAGGTGGAGGTGGGCGCCCAGCCCATCAACTGGTGCAACGATGACTTCCGGGATCTCGGGGCATCGATCCCGCTGGAGCAGTGCCTGAGCGAGATGCGCCAGGCTGGCTACGTGGGTACGGAGCTGGGCCACCGGTTCCCGCTGGAGGGCGCCGAGGTCCGGGTGCTGCTGGAGCGGTACGGGCTGAGGCTCGCCTCCGGGTGGCACAGCACCTACCTGGCCTCCCGGCCCTACGCCGACGAGGAGAAGTCCTTCGACGCGCACCTCGCCCGGCTCAAGGCCGCGGGGAGCCGCGTGGCCATCGTCGCCGAGTGCACGCACGCCATCCACTCGGAGGGCTCGAAGCCACTGCGCTTCGCCTCTGGCGTGGAGCTGCTCGACGCGAGCGCCTGGACACGCGTCTACGAGGGGCTCGACCGGCTCGCCGAGCGGGCCGCCACCGCGGGGATGAAGGTGGCCTATCACCCGCACATGGGCACGGTGGTCCAGGATCAGCGTGACGTGGAGCGACTGATGGAGCGGACGAAGGTGCTCTCGCTCCTGCTCGACACGGGACACCTCGCGTTCGCGGGCGCCGATCCGCTCGCGGTGCTGCGCGCCCACGGGCCGCGCGTCGCGCACGTCCACCTGAAGAACATCCGCCCGGCGGTGGTGGAGGAGGTGCGGGCGAAGCGCCTCAGCTTCGAGGCCGCCGTTCGCGCCGGCGCCTTCACCGTCCCGGGAGACGGAGGGATCGACTTCAGGCCGATCTTCGAGCACCTGGCCGCGCTCGGGTACTCGGGCTGGTGGATCGTGGAGGCCGAGCAGGACCCGGCGAAGGCGAACCCTCTCGAGTATGCGCTCCGCGGGCGGCGCTATATCCGGGAGACCGCGGGCGTCTGAGTCCCTGGGCAGTCCCCTGGCAGGATCAAAGGAGGGTCATGGCTCTCTCACGGATGCAGCAGACCGTCGCACTTGGGACCGAGTTCTGGAATGACTCCTGCGCGCTCCCCGAGCTGGCGGAGGCCATCGAGAACGGCGCCGTCGGTGCCACCTCCAACCCCGTCATCGTCGGCGCCGCCGTGAGCAGCGACAAGGCGCGGTGGCTCCCCGTGCTCGACCGCCTCCTGCGCGAGAGCCCCGGCGACACCGAGGATGACGTGACCTGGAAGCTCATCGAGGCCGTCGCGAGGGAGGCCGCCGCCTTGCTGCTCCCCCTCCACGAGGCAACCCAGGGCCGCCAGGGGTACCTCAGCGTGCAGGTGAGCCCCAAGCTCTACCGCTCCACCGAGTGGATGATCGAGCACGGGGTGACGCTCGCCGCGCTCGCGCCCAACATCGCGATCAAGTGCCCCTCCACGAAGGAGGGCATCGCCGCGATGGAGGAGCTCACGGCCCGGGGCATCAACGTCAACGCGACCGTGAGCTTCACCGTGCCGCAGGTGCTCGCCACGGCGGAGGCGCTCGAGCGGGGGATCGATCGGGCGCTCAAGGCGGGGATCCCCCGGGAGCGGCTGCACCCCTACGTGACGATCATGGTGGGACGGCTCGATGATCACCTGAAGCGGGTGGCCGAGCGGGACTCCATCCTCGTCGATCCGGGATACCTGAACTGGGCGGGGATCGCGGTGTTCAAGCGGGCGCGCCAGCTGTTCCTCCAGCGCCAGTACCGGAGCACGCTGCTCGCGGCCGCGTACCGCCACCACCTGCACTGGTCGGAGCTCATCGGAGAGGAGGCGATCCAGAGCATTCCCTATCCGTGGTGGAAGCAGTTCAACGCCTCGGACATCACGCCCCGCAAGACGCTGTCGGAGCCCGTCAGCTCGGAGATCGTCGAGACGCTTCGCAGGAAGTTCCCCGACTTCGTCCGGGCGTATGACGAGGAGGGGCTGCGCCCGGAGGACTTCGCGGGGTATGGGGCCTCGGTCCACACGCTGCGGCAGTTCCTCGGAGGGTACCAGCAGCTCGTGGAGTGGGTGCGGGAGCGGATGCTGGCGTAGCTCCCCGCGGAGTCCATGGCAGGAGCCGGCAGACCCCGTCGGGAGCGCTGGGAAAACCTGTCTGACAAGCAGACAGGTTCGGCCAGAGCGCCGCCGGGGCGTGCTCGAGCCGGGGCAGTGGAGCTGAGCCGTGGGCTGGCAGGCGCTCCTACTGCGGGATCGGCACAGGCCTGCCGAGCTTCAGGGACTGGAGCGCGGCGTCGGCCAGCACGAGCGCCGCCCGGCCATCGCGGCCCGTCACGAGGGGCTCCGCACCACCGGCGGCGACCTCGAGGAAGTGCTCCAGCTCGGCGCGATAGGCCTCGGGGTAGCGGTCCAGGAAGAAGTGGTACGGCTTGTCCGAGAGCACCGCGTCGCTCGTGTAGCGCGTGACAGTGGTGGGCGTCGGGTTGGCCGCCTGGAGCATCCCCTTCGAGCCGAAGACCTCGATCCGCTGGTCGTAGCCGTAGGCGGCGCGCCGGCTGTTGTCGATGTGGCAGAGCGCGCCGCGCCGGGTCTTGAGGATCACCATCGCCGTGTCGATGTCACCCGCCTCGGCAATGCCCGGATCCACCAGGCAGGAGCCCGTGGCGAAGAGCTCGACGGGCTCCTCGCCCAACAGGAAGCGCGCCATGTCCAGGTCATGGATCATCATGTCGCGGAAGATGCCGCCAGAGCCGCGGATATAGGCGAGCGGCGGGGGTGCCGGGTCACGGCTGGTGATCTTGACGATCTCGACGTCCCCGGCCTCACCGCGGCGGACGGCCTCCCGCAGGGCGCGGAAGTTCGGGTCGAAGCGGCGGTTGAACCCGAGCACCAGCGGCACCCCCGAGCGCGACACCTCGCCCAGACAGGCGTCCACCTTCGCGAGGTCCAGGTCGATGGGCTTCTCGCAGAAGATGGGCAGCTTGCGCCGCGCGGCCTTGAGGATCAGCTCCACGTGGGTGTCCGTGGAGGTGCAGATGAAGACCCCCCGCACCGCGGGATCCCCGAGCACGGCGTCCACGTCGGTCGAGGCCTTCGCGCCGTACCGCTCGGCGACGGCCTTCGCGGCCTCGGCGTTCACATCGACGACGGCGTGCAGCTGCGCGCGAGGATGGTGGTGGATGTTGGCGGCGTGAATCTGACCAATGCGTCCGGCACCCAGGAGAGCAAGCCTCATGGGCTGACCATACACCCGGCGAACCGTGCTCCTCTACCGCGAGGCCTCGGCGCGCAGCCGCTCCAGGAAGAAGGCCACCACCACGAGCGAGTGGGTGATCTGGCCCTCGAGGATGAGGCGCGGCACCTCGGCGCGCGGGTACAGCTCCACGCTGATGTCCTCGCCGTGGTCCTGCTGGCCCTCGTGGCGCTTCACGCAGTCCAATGCCAGGAAGGAGTGGCACCGGTTGCCCTGCAGCGCCGGGTTCGGGTGCACCGAGCCCAGCGGAACCAGGCGGCCCGGCACGTAGCCCGTCTCCTCCTCCAGCTCGCGCGCCGCGGCGACGGCGGGCTCCTCGCCCCGCTCCACCATGCCGCCTGGGAGCTCCAGCGTCGTCTCCTTGATCCCGAAGCGGTACTGCCGGATCAGCACGAGCTGGTCCTCCGCCGTCACCGCGATGATGTTGCACCACTCCGGCGTGTCGAGGAACACGCGCGGGTGCTCCTGGCCGGTGCGCGGATCCGCGTAGATGTCCTCACGGACCTTGAGGATGGTGTAGTCGTGCTCGAGCCCCAGGCGCAGGCGCGGCCACGGGCGGGGGTGCTGGGACACAAAGCCTCCAGAGTCAGTTCAGGTTGGCCATCCGCTCGCGCAGCTCCTTGGCCATCAGCTCCAGCCGCTCGCGGTCCGGCGCCTCGGGCGACAGCTCCAGGCACCGCTCCACGTCCTTCAGCCCGGCCCGGAACGCCCCCACCTTGGACAGCAGCAGCGCGCGCGTGCGCAGCTCGCCCGGGTGGTCCGGCGCCAGCAGCAGCAGCAAGTCCACCACCGTCAGGCCGCGCTCGGCGTCCTCGTGCTCCAGGTACACGCGCTTGAGGTTGGACAGCATGCGGTAGGTGATGAGCTCCACCGGCGCCGGGGACAGCTTGGCCGGATCGAAGCGCAGCTGCGGCGCCACCCGCTTGAGCAGCTCCTCGCAGCCCGTCTCCGTGAGGATGTCCCCGTCGTGGTACGGGTCGATCACCAGCTTGTGGTTGCCCGCGTTGCACGCCACCAGGAAGTGCCCGGGGAAGGCCACCCCGTACAGGGGGATCCCCGCCCGCCGCGCCACCTCCAGGTACACCACCGAGAGCGTGATGGGCAGCCCCACCTTGTGCTCCAGCACATGGTCCAGGAAGCTGTTCTCCGGCGCGTAGTAGTCGTGGTCGTTGCCGCGGAAGCCTTCGATGTCCGCCAGCACGTGGCGCAGGGCCCTCAGCCGAGCCAGCGACGGCCCCTCCTCGATGTGGCGCTCCACCTCCAGCTGCACCCGCGCCGCCAGGGCATCCAGCGTGTGCAGGCAGGCAGGCGCGTCCAGGTCGGGGTTGGCGAGCGTGGCGATGGCCAGCGCCGCCAGATCCAGTCGTGGCGGATCCGCAGCCAGGGCCGACACCAACCGCTCCCGGGCGAGCGGAGAGCCGAATCCAGAGGGAAAGTTCACGGGCAAGGACTAACCCAGCCGGAGCCGAACGGCAAAGGCAGGCGTCCGTCCGTCAGGCTGCTGGAGGGGGACGGTGGGGAAGACGGCCCTTGAGCTCCGCCCTCAGGGCGATCTGCGCCGAGATGAGCCCCGCAAGGATTCCATCCTCATACTCGAAGGTGGGGTGTTCCCTGAGTTCCGGGAAGTCGTGCGCGTTGCGCAGATCCTCGGGACCGATGTTGGGCACGGCCTCGCGGGCCAGGCGGAGCACCTTGGCCTGCTGCTGGGCGATCATCCGCTCGAAGAGCGGGTGGGCGAGCGCCAACATCTCCTCGGCTGTCTCTTCCTTCATGGGGCCTGCCTCGCTGCGCCCGGCTACTTCTGGGCGATGTCCCACTTCATCCGCTGGTAGCTCTGGCGGAAGGTGAGGGCGTCCTCCTCAATAGCGCCCTTCTTGTCCTCGCGCCCGTCCAGGAAGGCCACGAAGTCCAGCTGCCGGTCCGGCTTGTCGAACTCCAGATCGAACAGCTTGACGATCTCGTTGGCGGGCAGGGTGCGCCGGCCGGCCACGTCCACCAGGTTGATCTGGATTCCCTTCACGTCCTTGGAGGGGGCGTAGGACTTGTAGACGAGCTCCGTGCACACCAGCGTCGAGTCCGAGAAGAAGTCGAAGTTGAAGTCATAGGGACGGCCCTGGTACGTGAACGCGCGAGCGATCGCCTGGGCCTTGTCCTTCTTGGACAGCCGCGGCCGCATGACGCCCATGTAGTCCACGCGCATGCCATGCTCGGGGCCGGTGAAGGAGACGCCCTCGCTGATGGCCTCGATGATGCGGATGGGGTCGCCGTGCTCGTCCTTGCCGGAGTACTGGGCCCACTTCGCCGGGAAGCTGCGGGACAGGTGCTCGGCGAGCGTCTTCGGCTTGCCGGGCAGGGTGGCCAGCCACGCCTGCACCTCGGCGTCCCCGTCGAAGTAGGCCGAGACGAGCTCCGGGGTGCCCACGTACAGCTCGGCATGGGGCCAGAAGCCCGGCAGGCCGATGTTGGAGAGGAACCAGTTCTGCCGGGCCACGACGATGTCGCCGGGCTCCATCTTCTCCAGCACCTTGAACACCTGCTCGCGGGTGATGAGCGGCTTGCCCTGGCGGCGGACGCGGGTGTCACCCATCCACTCGGCCACGTTCTTCTGCACGGGGAAGATGGCGCGCGCCGTGCTGTCCACGACGATGTCCTTGGCCGCCGTGGTGAAGAAGGAGGGGCCGCGCTTGAGCAGCTTGCCCTTGGCCACCTTGGAGTTCAGCTTCATCTCCTGGATGGCCCAGGAGGCCAGCTTGAAGTTGAGCGCTCCCGCCTTCGCCAGGATGGGCCGCACCTGCTCCCGGTACGTGTCTCCGGTGATGAGCTGGGTGGCGGTGGAGACGTGGATGACCTTCTCCTTGAAGTGGGCGAAGGCGCGCTCGGGGATGCCGTACTCCGGCGAGGGCTCGTCCAGCATTACCTCGAGCTGCTTCTTCCCGTTGGTGAGCTCCGCGTAGGTGAGCCCGTGCGCGAGGATCGTGGTGAGCGCCCCGTGGGTGAGCAGGAAGCCCCAGGCGTGCTTCTTCGGCTGGGTGAGCGAGGGCACCTTCACGAAGTCCCAGTAGCGCTGGCGGATGAGCTCCGTGGAGGCGAAGTAGTCGAAGAATGCCGCCCACGTGGTGAGCAGGGTGTGCTTCTGCTCCGGCGAGTAGGGGAGGTCCTGCTTCTGGTTGTAGAGCGCCAGGTTCTTCTTGATCTGCTCCTGCAGCCCGCGCAGGCCGTTGGCGTTGCGCTGGAGCGCCTCGAGATCGGCCTGGGCCTGCTCCACGAAGGCCGCGTCGTCCCAGTCATAGATGTTGGAGGCCTCCGCCTCGGGCGCGGGAGCCTGCGCTGCGGCAGGAGCGGCGGGGGCCGGGGTGGGCGCGGGGGCAGCAGCCTGAGGGGGAGGGGAGCCAGCGAGCGTGAGCTGGGCCAGGAGCAGGGAGGTGACGAGCATCGGGTCTCCAGAGGAGCGAAAGCGGGGCCAGCCTACCTCAAGAAGCCTCCGGGCAAGGTTGGCTGCCTGGCCGGTGAGCGGTGCGGGCCGTGCTGCCCTGGGTGGTCCGAAGCCGCCACCGTCCCCAGCTTCAAGAAAAGCGCCCGGATCGGAACTCCGGGCAGAAAGGCAGAGACACGATGGCTTACGGACAGGCGGAGAACCCGGCACTGTCGATCCCCACTCACCTGGACGCCGTGGACTACCCGGTGTGGCGTGAGCAGCTCGTGAGGGCAGCCGAGGACAACGGAGCGGACGTGGACATCATCAATGTCCTCAAGTGCCTGCCCCGCTCGCGCTACGAGTCCAAGGAGGAGGTCATGCGTGACCTCTCCGAGGCGGCTCGGCGGTTCGCCACCGGGGGGCTCCGGGACGACGACGGGGCGGTGAGGGACCGGCGGAACATCGGCCGGGACATGGTGGAGAACGCCCCTCCGGGGCATACCCGTCATCCTTGAGCGGAGGCGGTGGAAGAGGCTCGCGGGCGCTGGCGCTTTCTGCCAGCGTTCGCGGCCGTATGCGCCTCCTGGGAAGACTGACGTGGCTGTGCTGTGCCGTGGTGCTGGCGGGATGTACGAAGCCCGCCTCCTCGCTGGTGCCCGAGGCCGGGGCGCCGTTGCCGGTGCGGCTCGACTTCCGGCCTCCGGTGGACCGGGCCATGACGGAGCGGGTGCAGACCACGCGGACGGTGGAGCGGGCGGGCGCGCGGCAGTCCGAGGAGGTGGAGCTGACCACCGTGACGCGCTTCACGCCGGCCGAGAGTGGCTGGCAGCTCGCCCAGACAGTGACGCGGGCGCGGATGACGCGCGGCGGGGCGCCGGTGGAGACGGTGGTGGACGATGTGCTCACGCGCCTGGGGCTGCGGGTGCGGCTGGCGGCGGATGGGGCCTTCGTGAAGCTGCTCAACGCGGACGAGGGCTTGAAGGCGCTGCGCCAGGTGGTGCCTGCGGGGCCGCAGGCTGGGCCACTGGAGGCCTTCTTCGCTCCCGAGGCGCTGGAGGCGCGCAGCCGCGGCGAGTGGGAGGCGAAGTACGGCGGGCTGCTGCAGCGCAACCTCATGGTGGGGCAGCACACCTGGGCGGTGGAGGGGTTCTCCACGGCCGAGGGCGAGGTTCGCTACGTGCTGGAGCGCACGGTGAGGGGGACGGAGCTGACGGACCAGGGCGACGCGCTGGTGCTGGGGTTGAGGTGCCTGGACGCGGTGCCGGAGGACGCGCCCGAGGAGCTGCGCGAGCTGGTGGAGGAAGCAGGGAGCCCGGAGCTGACGCCGGGGGTGGCATGCGAGGGCGAGCAGGTGGTGGCGCGGGGCTACTTCGTGCCGATGCGGCGCAATCTGAGCGTGCGCGCGAAGGTGGGGGACGCTACATGGACGCTCGCGACACAGACGAAGCTGGAGATGTTGGAGGAGGCGCGACGATGAACTTCCAGGACAACCTCATCGAGAACGAGCTGGGCGTCGAGCGGGTGGTGAAGGGCTCGAAGCGGGTGGCGGTGTTGGGGATCAAGACGGAGCAGCACGCGGGGCAGCCGGCCTTCTACGTGGCGGAGTACCTGGCCAAGACGGGGGTGGAGGTGGTGCCGGTGCCCGTGTACTACCCGGACGTGACGCACATCCTGGGCATGCCGGTGTACCGGCGGCTGGTGGATATCCCGGGAGAGATCGATCTGGTGGACGTGTTCCGGCGGCCGCAGGACATCGACCAGCACGTGGAGGACATCATCGCCAAGAAGCCGAAGGCGGTGTGGTTCCAGTCGGGCATCCGCAACGACGCGGCGGCCGAGAAGCTGGCCAAGGCGGGCATCCAGGTGGTGCAGGACCGGTGCCTGATGGTGGAGCACCGCCGCTACGCCATCCTGGGGTGAGGCGCGACCTTGCGCGCCCACTTTCTTCCTTGCTTCGTTTCCGGAATCTAGGCTCTGGGGAGCATCCGCACGCGAGGGCTGCCTGCGGCGGAGACTTTTCGTGCCCAGGCTCGTTCCTCGGTGCCGGGCATGAGCACGTCGAAGTGCCCAGCTCGTATATCCGCGACCAAGTTTGAGTCGCGGCTCATGATATTGGGTACTTCCCAAGGGAAGGCGAGCAAGGCTCCGTGCTCTTCACGAGCGTTGGGTATGACCATGAGGGCTTCCAGGTAACGCGAGTAGGCCTCGAAGAAGAGATCCACATTGGAGGCCACCGGAAGTGCATATTTCTCCTCATAGACATCCACCCAAACGACCGGTTGGCGCCCCTGCTCATCTGCCAGTGCGGGGACAGTGGCGTAGTGGTATGCGAGGTGGGGTTCCCCGGCAAAGACGAGCGTTGGCAACGCCAATTGCTGGCGATAGCCTTCGCTCCACCAACGGTTTTGCTCCTCCAACTGCCTGTCATTGTCCTCCAATGGGTGGAGAACGATGCCTCCTACGTCTGTAGCGAACGCAGCGAATCCCAGGCGAGAGTAAAGGGCCGCGAGCACCGGATCGAAGGGCAGGCCCTCTATGAGGAACCCAGCTTGTAGCGGGGAGTGGGATGGGGGGGTTGTCTCCAGGCGAAGATTCAGGCGGCGACAGACCTCCATCAAGCGGTCTAGGCCGGGCAGTTCCTCGTCAGGCCTCATTCGAATGTTCCTTTCTACTCCAGTCCGGGAAAGAGCTGTTGAAGGCGCTTGAGCGCAATCTCTTCTGCCGCTGTCAGGGAGTATGGCACTTGGGTGGGTTCGTCGGCGAGGTGGTACCAAGGTTGGAATGGCTCATCAATGGTTCGAACCGCTGCCTCCACCTCTCGTGAAGTGGCGTGAGGGCGCGCTCGCCGGAACTTGGTCCAGAGCGCGTCGATGCGCTGATGCACCTTCTGGGTGATCATCACCAGGTTTCCGGAAGCATTGATGTCGTACTCAGGAAAGAGGTGCGCATACTCCAGCGGGCACCGGTGGTGGACAGGCAACAACATGCCTTTTCTGTTCAATGCTGCCGCGAACTCAGGGTGATAGAGCTTGTAGGCTTCTCGAGCCCTCTCGCGAAGTAGCTTCTTCGCTCTCTGGGTCAGAGGCTCTTGAAGTGTGCGCTCGATGCCGATCATCAACTCGCGCAGCTCCGCGCGCTCGTTGCTGCTGAGGGCGCTCTTGCCCTCTAACTGAACCTTGGTCCATAGCTGCCCGAAGGCTACACGCTCTTCGGGTGCAAGCCGTGCCAGCGTCGCGCGCAGCCAGCCCGCGGCGCCGGTTCCACCGCGCTTGAGGGCGCGTAGCACAGTGGGCGCCACACGCCCCCCGAGCCAGCCCAGGCCTCTTATGGCAATGCCTCCCGCGTACCAGACTGCCAGCTCCTCTGCGCCTCGGCGTCCCAGCCACTCGGCGCCTTCCTTTGTTTCCTCGCGCCAGCGCCGCAGGATGTCCTCGTGCATCGCCCGGTACTCGGCGACGAACTCGGCGTTGAGCTCGGCGGGCGGGGGAGGGCGCTCAACTTCGGCCTCCTCTACCCAGCCGCGGGCCTGCCGGGCTCCCGGCGGGACCGAGAGCCTCAGGCGCAGGCTCACGGTTCGCTCGCCAAGCCCCTGGGTGAAGGGCATCAACACCGTGGCAGCATCGCCCCGCACCCAGGGAGCCAAGGCCCGGGGTGCTCCGCCCAGGCCTGAGCGCGTCACCTCGAAGAGGCGCAGCCTCCATTCCTCAGTTCGGCCGTCTTCCAGGGAGCACTCGATCTCCACCTGAGCTTCTCCGCCAGAAGGGAGCTCCACCCCACGCAGCACCTGCCCCAGTCCCCGGGTGACGGCCTCCAAGGTCTCGGCTGGCAACCCCGCGCGCCGCACCGGGAGCGTCTTGGCTTCGGGGGGACGCGGCTGCGCAGAGGTGCTGTAGGCCACCGTCCACCGCGCTTCCTGGCGCTCCAGCAGCACCGTCACCATGCCCGTCTGCCGCTGGGCGAAGCGGGTGAGGATCTTGGCCAGTTCCTCCTGGAGCGCTTCGTCATCCACAGGCTGGCCAAGTGGCCCTGCACGCCCACGGGCCTTGTAGTCCGTCAGCGTCAGCGCGCCACGCTCGGACCAGAAGGTGAAGGACAGGCGGGCGCCTACCTCGCGCACGCCGCCGGCCACGGACCAGAGCTGGGCCAGGGCCAGCGTGGCCTCGGCCACCGCGCCCCCTTCCAAAGCTCCCTCGTCCACATCCGCAGGCAGCGGGCCCATGGGGAGGCCCTCGTTGCCCGCGCCGGTGGTCACGCACCCCACCGCCAGCGCCAACACGAACACCCATCCCAGGGTGTGGTGCCCCGACGCGCGTACTTCGCCGCAGCCCGTTGCAGACGTGCTCATGCCGGCCTCCTCAACTGGCCGGCGATGACACAGGCTTACCTCTGAAAGGAGAAGGACCTGGGGCACCTGGAGGTCAGGCGCTGATCCTGCGACATCATCCCACCGGAATTCGTGCAACCAGGGCTACCGGGCAGGCCTGAAAAAGTTACCGCAGTTCAGCCCTAATCATGCCCCCGTTTTCAGGCAAGTGGCTGTAATTCCTGGGAGTTAGGCCCACTCAAGCGTTGGCTTCCGCTTTGCTTAGAGAGTCTGCACAAGCGGTTCAACGCAGCTCCCCTGTCCTCTTTATCGCCCCCGAGGGACACCATGTCGGCCTCCTCCTCCTCGCTGTCCTCCCCCGACTCTCTCTCCACCTACCTCTCCGAGATCAGCAAGTACCCGCTGCTCACGGTTCAGCAGGAGCAGGACCTGGCGCGGCGCTTCCGCGCGGGGGACTTCCAGGCCGGCCACCAGCTCGTCACCGCCAACCTCCGCTTCGCCGTCAAGGTCTCCTACGAGTACCGCTCCTACGGCATCCGGGTCAGCGACCTCATCCAGGAGGCCAACATCGGCCTGATGAAGGCCGTCCAGAAGTTCGACCCCGACAAGGGCATCCGCCTCATCTCCTACGCCGTGTGGTGGATCCGCGCGTACATCCAGAACTACATCCTCAAGTCCTGGTCGCTGGTGAAGCTCGGCACGACCCAGGCCCAGCGCAAGCTCTTCTTCGCCCTGGCTCGCACCCGCCGCGAGCTCGAGAAGCTCGGCGGTGAGGGCAACATCGTCGACGCCGAGGAGATCGCTCGCAAGCTGAACGTGAAGGCCTCCGACGTGCGCGAGATGGAGCAGCGCATGGGCGGGAGGGATCTGTCCCTCGACGCTCCGATCGGCGAGGACGGCGACTCCACCCACCTGGACTTCGTCGAGTCCGAGGGCGCCTCCCAGATTGATGAGGTCGCCGACCGCCAGGAGGCCGACCAGACCCGCGCCCGCGTGCGCCAGGCCATGCTGCGGCTCGACCCGCGCGAGCGCTTCATCATCGAGCAGCGCATCATGGGCGACCAGGAGATGACCCTCAGCGAGCTGGGCGAGCACTTCGGCTTCTCGCGTGAGCGCGCCCGTCAGCTCGAGATCCGCGCCAAGGACAAGCTCAAGGCCGCCCTCGCCGAGCTGATGGAGCAGGAGACCCAGGGCCTGACCGCCCTCGCCGGGTAGTCCCCGCGGCGGTCTCGCCTCACCCCTCCTCGAAGCGCTGGGGAGGCCGTGCCAGCGCGCGCTCCGCGGAGAGCCGCGCTTGATCGAGCGCATCGAAGCCGCGCTCCAGCGTCGTCGGCGTCACCGGCGGCAGGTTCGAGGTGACGACGTACACGGGCACCTTCCGCCCCTCCAGGATCGACAGCTGCAGGCGGAAGTGATCATGCCGCAGCGCCGCGGAGGCCGTCGCCAGCCCCTGCGCGTACACGAGCGGTCCGCCCAGGATCTTCCGGGTGCGGCTGGGCAGGTAGTGCACCAGGATGGCATCCAGCTCCTTGCCGATGGCGCTCTCGCTCAGCGCCAGCGCGGGCGCCTTGTCCACCAGCCCTCCGTCCCAGTAGTGGCTGTTGCCGATGGGCACCGCCCGGAACAGCCCCGGGTACGCGCACGTGGCGTGGACGCGCGGCGCCAGCTCTCCCGTGGTGAACACGTCATGCGTGCCCTCGGTGAGGTTCGCCGCCACCAGCAGCAGCGGGTGCGGCAGCTCCTCGAAGGTGCGCACCGGCAGGTACTCCTCCAGCAGCTTCCGGAAGCGCTCGCCCTTGAGCAGGCCCGTGAAGCCGTGCCCGCGCCGCACATCCCTCACCGCGCCGATCGGATCCGGATCCCAGAAGTTCTTCCGCGTCTGCTTCAGCAGCAGCTCCTCGAGCCTGCGCAGCGGAATCCCCGCCGCGGCCAGGGCCGCCACCATGCCTCCCGCCGAGGTGCCCGCGTACGCCGCAGGGTGGATGCCCGCGGCCGTGAGCCCCTTGAGGAACCCGGCGTGCCCATAGAAGCCGAAGTAGCCGGCCGAGAGGACGAGCCCGATGCGCTTGCCTTCGAGGTGCTGGAGCAGGGGGGGAGGGGGCATGCGGCCCACATAGACGAGTGTCGATCCGTGGGCAACGCATTGCGTCGGGAAAACCCTTGGCTCCTTGGTTCGAATCGATATATGTTGATGCACCGATATGGATGTTCTGTCCCAGTCCTTTCGCGTCCTTGGAGATGCGACACGGCTGCGGATCCTGCGGCTGGTGACGCAGGCTCCGCTGAACGTGACGGAGCTGGTGTCCCTGGTGGGCGTGGCGCAGTCCTCGGTGTCTCACCACCTGGGCAAGCTCAAGGGCCTGGGCCTCATCCGCGAGGAGCGGCAGGCCGGCTACAGCTACTACTCGCTCGCGCTGGAGCAGGAGGACACCCGCTGGCCGCTCATCCGCCTGGCCCAGGAGGCCGACGATGAGAGCGGGGACTCGGCGCGGCTGAAGGACTTGCTGCGTGCGCGCGAGGATCGCCAGGCCCTCAATGAGCGCCTGCTGGAGCCCGGCCAGTCCTGGTTCCTCTGGGCCGGGGCGCTCGCCTCGCTGCTGCCGCCGCTGGATGTGGCGGACTTCGGCTGCGGCACCGGCACCCTCTCCGTGTCCATCGCCCGCTGGGCCCGGCGCGTCTGGGCCATCGATCAGAACAGCGAGGCGCTCGCCCAGGCGAAGGAGCGCGCCGCTCGCGAGGGCCGCACCAACATCCACTTCCTGTGCGAGGACCTCCACCGCCTGTCGCTGCCGGGCGAGGAGAGGGATCTCGTCGTCATCTCGCAGAGCCTGCACCACGTGGAGTCCCCCGGCGCGGTGCTGACGGAGGCCGCCCGGCTGCTCAAGCCCGGCGGCAAGCTGGTGGTGCTGGAGCTCATGTCCCACGACGAGCGCTGGGTGCTCGAGCGGCTGGGCCACAAGCACCTGGGCTTCGCGCCCGAGTTCCTCGAAGCCTCGCTCGCCGAGGCCGGTTTCCAATCCATCACCCGAGAGACGCATGCGCGGGACGGGGCCAGCCCCTTCCGCGTCTTCCTCCTCACCGGAGTCAAACCCGTATGAGCCACCTGCCTGCTCCCCTGCCGCCGCCCTCTGGCGAAAACGGCCGCCGCGTCGAGGCCCTCCGCATGGCGATGCGCGAGCGCATCCTGGTGCTCGACGGCGCCATGGGCACGCTCATCCAGGCCCAGGACCTCAAGGCCGGGGACTTCGGCGGCGCCGAGTACGAGGGCTGCAACGAGCACCTCGTCCTCACCCGGCCGGACGTCATCGAGCGCATCCACGCGGACTACCTCGCCGCGGGCGCGGACGTGACGGAGACGGACACCTTCGGAGGCACGCCGGTGGTGCTGGCCGAGTTCGGGCTGGCGCACAAGGCGCTGGAGATCAACGCCGCGGCCTCCCGCGTGGCGCGCAAGGCCGCCGCGGCCGCCGAGGCGAAGGACGGGCGGATGCGCTGGGTGGCGGGCTCCATCGGCCCCACCACGAAGGCCATCTCGGTGACGGGCGGCATCACCTTCGAGGAGCTGGTGGACAACTTCGCCGTGCAGGCCGAGGGGCTGGCCATTGGCGGCTCGGACTACCTGCTGGTGGAGACGTGCCAGGACACGCGCAACGTGAAGGCGGCGCTGCTGGGCTGCCAGCGCGCGTTCCGCAAGCTGGGCTGGTCGCTGCCGGTGGCGGTGTCCGGCACCATCGAGCCCATGGGCACCATGCTGGCGGGCCAGTCCGTGGAGAGCCTCGCCGCGTCCCTGGAGCACGTGGAGCTGCTCTACCTGGGCCTCAACTGCGCCACCGGCCCCGAGTTCATGACGGACCACCTCCGCTCGCTGTCCGGCATGAGCCCCTTCCCGGTGTCCTGCGTGCCCAACGCGGGCCTGCCGGACGAGAACGGCCACTACCTGGAGACGCCGGAGATGCTGGCCCGCTCGCTGCGGCGCTTCTGCGAGCACGGCTGGCTCAACGTGGTGGGTGGCTGTTGCGGCACGCAGATGGGCCACATCCGCGCCATCGCCGACGCGGTGAAGGGCCTCAAGCCGCGTCACGACACCCCGCGCCCGCGCTCCACGCTGTCCGGTGTGGACTACCTGGAGGTGAAGGAGGACGAGCGCCCCGTCATCGTCGGCGAGCGCACCAACGTCATCGGCAGCAAGAAGTTCAAGGAGCTGATCGTCGCCGGCCAGGTCGAGGACGCCTCGGAGATCGCCCGCGCCCAGGTGAAGCGCGGCGCCCAGGTCATCGACATCTGCCTGGCCAACCCCGACCGGGAAGAGCTGGAGGACATGCGCCGCTTCCTGGAGGTGGTCGTCAAGAAGGTGCGCGTGCCCTTGATGATCGACTCCACGGACGAGGAGGTGATCGCCATGGCGCTCACCTACAGCCAGGGCAAGGCCATCATCAACTCGGTCAACCTGGAGGACGGCGAGGAGCGCTTCGAGAAGGTGGTGCCGCTGGCGCGCCAGTACGGCGCGGCGCTCGTGGTGGGCTGCATCGACGAGAAGGGCATGGCCGTCACCCGCCAGCGCAAGCTCGAGGTGGCCGAGCGCTCCTTCGAGCTGCTCACGAAGAAGTACGGGATGAAGGCGGAGGATCTCTACTTCGATCCGCTGGTGTTCCCCTGCGCCTCGGGCGATGCGCAGTACACGGGCAGCGGGGTGGAGACCATCGAGGGCGTGCGCCTCATCAAGCAGCGCTTCCCCCAGTGCAAGACGGTGCTGGGTATCTCCAACGTGTCCTTCGGCCTGCCCACCGCGGGCCGCGAGGTGCTCAACTCCGTGTTCCTGTACCACTGCGTGCAGGCGGGCCTGGACATGGCGCTCGTCAACTCGGAGAAGCTGGAGCGCTACCCGTCGCTGCCGCAGGAGGAGCGCAAGCTCTCCGAGGATCTGCTCTACAACCGGGGCCCGGATCCGGTGACGCCCTTCGCCGCGCACTTCCGCGAGCGCAAGCCGCAGAAGGCCGCCACGTCCTCGCTGCCGCTGGAGGAGCGGCTGCAGCGCTACATCGTCGAGGGCACGCGCGACGGCCTCTTCGCGGACCTGGAGCTGGCGCTGGAGAAGTACGCGCCGCTGGAGATCATCAACGGCCCGCTGATGAAGGGCATGGACGAGGTGGGCCGGCTCTTCGGCGCCAACGAGCTCATCGTCGCCGAGGTGCTCCAGAGCGCCGAGTCCATGAAGGCGGCGGTGACGCACCTGGAGCCGAGGATGAGCAAGGCCCAGGCGGCCTCGCGCGGGAAGATCCTCCTCGCCACGGTGAAGGGGGACGTGCACGACATCGGCAAGAACCTGGTGGAGATCATCCTCGCCAACAACGGCTTCCAGGTGGTGAACCTCGGCATCAAGGTGCCGCCCGAGCAGCTCGTGAAGGCCGTCAAGGAGCACAGCCCGGACATGCTCGGGCTGTCCGGCCTGCTGGTGAAGAGCGCGCACCAGATGGTGGCCACCGCGGAGGACCTGAAGCGCGCGGGCGTGGAAGTGCCCATCCTCGTGGGCGGCGCGGCGCTCAGCCGCAACTTCGTGGACCGGCAGATCGCCCCCGCCTACCAGGGCACCGTGGCCTACGCGCAGGACGCCATGAGCGGCCTGGAGCTGGCCAAGCAGATCGTCGATCCGGCGGGCCACGAGAAGCTCAAGGAGGACCTGATCGTCCGGCGCCAGAAGCTGGCCCAGGAAGTCAAAGAGCGCCCCAAGGCGCCCGTCCCCGTGGCGACCTCCACGCGCAGCAAGGAGGTGCCGATCCTGGAGCGGGTGCCGCCCGTGCCGGACTACGAGCGGCACGTGCTGACGAACACGCCGCTGGACCACATCTGGAAGTTCATCAACCCCGTCATGCTCTACGGGCGCCACCTGGGGCTGCGCACCGCCTCGCGCGCGCTGGGCACGCCGGCCGAGGCGGAGCTGGCGAAGACGGAGGAGGGGCGCAAGGCGCTCGCGCTCAAGGAGGCGGTGGAGGAGATCAAGTCCTTCCTGCGCGACGGGGTGATGAAGGCGCGCTCCGTCTTCCAGTTCTTCAAGGCGGGCAGCGACGGCAACCGCGTGCTGCTCTTCGACGGGCGCACCGGCGAGCAGAAGGCCGTCTTCGACTTCCCGCGCCAGGAGAAGGAGGACGGGGTCTGCCTGGCCGACTTCGTGCTGCCGCTGCAGGGCGGTGAGCCTCGCGACAACCTGGCCATGTTCGTCACCACCGCGGGCTCGGGCATCCGGGAGATCTCCGAGGAGTTCAAGGCCCGGGGCGAGTTCCTCAAGATGCACGCCGTGCAGGCGCTGGCGCTGGAGACGGCCGAGGGCTACGCGGAGCTCATCCACACTCAGATCCGCAACATGTGGAGCTTCCCGGACAAGCCGGACATGACGATGCTGGAGCGCTTCCGCGCGGAGTACCAGGGCAAGCGCTACTCGTTCGGCTACCCGGCGTGCCCGAGGCTGGAGGACCAGGCGCTGCTGTTTGCCGCGCTGCGTCCAGAGGAGATCGGCGTCCAGCTCACCGACGGGTGCATGATGGAGCCGGAGGCGTCCGTCTCCGCCCTCGTCTTCCATCATCCTCAGGCGCACTACTTCTCAGTGACGTAGAGTGGGCCCCCTATGAGCGCGCCGATCATTCGCCGTGCCGTCCAGCTCCTCCCCGCCTGCGCCTCCACGGGCATCGGGAGCATGCCCCACACACAGGTCGAGCTCGGGCTGCAGGCCGCGCTGGCCATGGACATCCCGTTCCTCCCCCAGCTCCCCCTGCGCCACCCCTCCGAGTTCATGATCCCCTCGGCCCTCGAGGGGCTGCCGGGCCTCAGCTACGACGAGGATGGGATGTGCACGGTGGACCTCGCCAAGTGGGAGGCGGGGCGGGTGGCCTTCGAGGCCCAGCTGGAGGCGGCGCTGTCCTCCGGGCAGCTCGAGGCCTTCGAGCCCACCCTGGAGGGCTGTCGCGCGTGGCGGCCCTTCCTCTGGGAGGTGGAGAACCGGAAGCTGCGGCTCGCCAAGGCGCAGATCGCCGGCCCCTTCACGGTGCTCTCGGTGGCGCGCACGAGCGACGGCCGGGCGACGCTGGAGGTGCCCGGGCTGGATCAGGCCATGTACCGGCTGGTGATGGCGCGCTCGCTGGCGATGGTGAAGGCGCTGCGCCGCACGGGCACCACGCCCCTCTTCTTCCTGGATGAGCCGGGGCTGTACGCCTTCCAGCGCTCCCAGCCGCGCCACCTGCTCGTCCTCCAGGAGCTGAAGCTCCTCACGCTGGCGCTGCAGCGCGAGGGGGCCCTGGTCGGCATCCACTGCTGCGGCAACACCGACTGGGGCGCGCTGCTGGACGTGCAGCCGGACCTGCTGTCGCTGGACGTGCGCCTCTCGCTGGACGCGCTGCTCGAGGAGACGGAGGCCCTGGCCCGCTTCCTGGGCTCGGGCGCCACGCTGAGCCTGGGCATCATCCCCACCGACCTGACGTCCACCTACGACGTAGGGGAGCTGTCGGATTCGGTGGAGGCCTCGCTCAAGGCGGCGCTGCCCAGGGGGTTCGGCTTCACGCAGGTGCTGACCCACATGATGCTGACGCCCGCGTGCGGCCTGGCCATGCGCTCGGTGCAGGACGCCGAGCGCATCCTGGGAGAGCTGCGGACCGCGCAGCGGCGCCTGCACGAGACGCTCGACACCGAGCGCGGTCCGGAGTTCTACGTCATCTGATCGCGGCTACTGGCGCCCGAGCCGCAGCTCGCGCTCGGCCTGGTGCCAGTCCTGCTCGGGATTCCCGGGCTGGCAGCCGCGGGCCTGGAAGATCTCATAGGCGCGGCGGGCGATCTGCTCGTGGGTCGGACCATTGCGCGCGGGCGCGGTCGCGTTTGCGGGCGTGCTGGGGACCTTCCCGGTCTCTTTCTCGTTCGTGCTCGAGGTTTTGGCGGTGTTGCGGGCCATGGATACTCCTGCAGATTGGGAACAACGCGCGAACCATGAGGTAAACCCCGGGGCGGATGGAACCGCACCCAGGCCCATGGGTTTTGGGCTGAACACGACACCTCGCGGGGCTGTTCACGGAGCCACACTCGTCAGGTTGGCTTCCGGTCAGGCGGGCGCTTCAGCGGCCCAGCACCCCAGCACCCAGCGCGGCCTCGAGCGCGCGTTGCATGGCGGTGCTCATGCCCAACCCCTCGGCCTGCGTGGGTGTGCACCAGCGCAGCTCGTGGAAGGCTGGCGCGCGGGAGGGGCGCTGCCGTCCTGACACGCGCAGCAGCCGCAGGGTGAGGGTCCGGTGAGTGAGTTGGCGCTGCACCGTGCCCAGCGCGGCCTTCGCGGTGATCGACACTCCCAGCGCCTCCGAGAGCTGCGTGGCCGCCGTGGCGTCTGGAGCGTCGGGTTCGACCTCCGCGGCGGGCAGCTCCCACAGGCCGCCAAAGAGCCCCTTCTCCGCACGGCGTGCGAAGAGCAGCGTGTCCTCGTGGGTCCAGACGGCCAGCGCGAGCGTCAGGCGCTTGGGGGCAGCGCGCACCTTCGCGGGAGGGAGCTCGTCCACGCGGCCGTGCCGGAAGGCCTGGCAGGCGCTTCGCACGGGGCATAGCAGGCACAGCGGGCTCTCGGGCCGGCACACGGTGGCGCCGTGCTCCATGAGGGCCTGGTTGAGATCCCCGGGCCGCTCGCCCTTCACGAGCGCACGGGCCAGCTCCCACAGGTGGGCCTCGCGGGCCCGGTCTCCCGGGGGCCCCTCCACCTCGAAGAGGCGCGAGAGGACGCGCGCCACGTTCCCATCCACCAGCGGCGCCTCCTCCCCGAAGGCGATGGAGGCCACCGCGCCCGCCGTGTAGCGGCCGAAGCCGGGCAGGGTGAGCAGCGCCTCGGCGGAGGAGGGGAGCCGGCCGCCGAAGCGCGCCACCACCTCCTGTGCGGCGCGGTGCAGGTTGCGCGCGCGAGAGTAGTACCCGAGCCCCCGCCACCCGGAGAGCACGTCGTCCAGCGGGGCCGAGGCCAGCGCCTCCACCGTGGGAAAGCGCGCGAGGAACCGCTCCCAGTAGGGGATGACCGTGGCCACCTGCGTCTGCTGGAGCATCACCTCGCTCAGCCAGATGGCGTAGGGATCCTTCGTGCGGCGCCAGGGAAGCTCTCTCCGCTCGCGGTCGTACCAGGCCAGCAGGGGCGCGCGGATGGAGACGAGCCTCCGGGCCTCGGGCACCTCTGGGGCAGGGAGGGGCGCGGTGCGCTTCCTCATGGCTCCGGCCGCTTCGCCATCCGGTGGAGCATGCGCCGGGCGGCGACATCGAAGAGGCCCGGCACGAAGCGGTTGGCGAGCACCATCAGCCGCCCCGGCAGCGTGAGGACGGTGTCCCGGCGGTGGCGGCGGCTCGCCTTCACCATGGCCGTGGCCACCTCCTCCGCGCTCATCTGCTTCAGCGGGGGCGCGTTCTGCTGCCAGCCGTCGGCGTGCAGCCGCGTCTGCCGGAACTCCGTCTCCGTGAAGCCCGGCGACACGAGCAGCACGGAGAGGCCCTCGGCGGCCAGCTCCGCGCGCAGGGACTCGGTGAGCACGTTCACCGCCGCCTTCGCCGCGCAGTAGCCCCCCAGCAGCGGCAGCCCGCGGTGGCCCAGCACCGAGCTGACGTTGAGGATCTGTCCCCCCGGGCGCTTGCGCAGCAGCGGGAGGACCGCCTGCGTGACGCGCACCAGGGCGAAGAAGTTCAGCTCGAACACCTGGCGCAGCTGCTCCTCGGAGAGCGCCTCCACCGGACCGAAGAGCCCGATGCCCGCGTTGTTGATGAGGATATCCACCCCGCCGAAGCGCTCCTGGGCCTCGCGCGTCAGCCTCGCCACATCCGCTGCTTGAGTAATGTCACAGCGCACGGCGAGGGCCTGGGCTCCCAGTCCCTCCAGCTCGCGCGCCAGCTCCCGCAGCAGCTCCTCGCGCCGAGCGGCGAGGATCAGGTGGGCCCCCTGGGCGGCGTACGCACGGGCCGCGGCCCGGCCAATGCCACTCGATGCTCCGGTGATGAGGACGACCCGTCCTCGAAAGGGTCCGTCAGACATGGTGGTGCGCACCTTACCTGCCTGGTAGGCCGTGGCGCACCTCCTTCCTCATGTCGGATGCGCTCGCTCGCTGGGCGGGGAGGGGCTGCTCCCTGGGGCCTCCGGGGGGAGGGGCAGCCGCACGCGGAAGCAGGTCCCCCGGCCCACGGCACTCTCCACGGAGATGTCTCCCCCCATGCTGGTGATGATGCCGTGGCTGATGGACAGCCCCAGCCCAGTCCCCGCCCCCACGGGCTTGGTGGAGAAGAACGGATCGAAGATGCGCTGGATCATCTCCTCGGGCATGCCGGCGCCGGTGTCCCGGATCTCCACCACGGCCTGGCCTTGCTCCACGAACAGGCGGACCCCCACCTCGTGCTTCTCCGGCGCGCCCTCGGGGATGGCCTGGACCGCGTTGATCAGCAGGTTGAGGAACACCTGCTCCAGGTGCGTCTCGTTGCCCACCACCGCGGGCACCTCCTCCAGCTGCTGGACCAGGCGAGCCCGGCCGCTCAGCTCCCGCTTGCAGAGGGCGAGCGACGCCTCCAGGGCCCGCCGGAGCTCCACCCGCTCCTGCGGCTGGTCGTGGCCACGCGCGAACGTCTTCAGGTTGCCCGCCACGTGGAGGATGCGCCTCGCGCCCTGCTGGGACTCGGAGAGCGCCTCCAGGCACTCGTCGATCGTCGCCAGCAGCTGTGCAGGGACCAGCTCGTGCGCCGGCCCCTTCAGCAGATAGCGCAGCGCCTCCACTCCCTCCGAGATGAAGTTGAGGTTGGAGCAGATGTAGCTCAGGGGGTTGTTCACCTCATGGGCCACCCCGGCCGCCAGCGTCCCCATGGCCGCCAGCCGGTCCGCCTGGATCAGCCGCTGCTCCAGGAGCTTGTGCTGGGTGATGTCCCGGATCAGGAACACCACCGTCTGGCGGTTCGGCATCCGCACCGCCTCCGCGCTGAACCAGCGCAGCCCGGTGGCGACCTGCAGGCTGTACTCGAAGCGCTCCGGCTTCCCCGTCTCCAGCGTGCGCCGGATCCGCTCCATGAAGGGCGCGGCCGCCTGGGGACCGAAGACTTCGTTCATGGTGCGCCCCAGCGCCTGCTCCCGAGGGGTGGCCAGCAGCGCGTCCGAGCTGGCCAGGATCGCCAGGTAGCGCCCGTCCGCGTCCAGCTCGAAGATGATGCTGTCCGTCAGGCCGATAACGGAGCGCAGGCGCGCCTCTGCGGCTTCCAACTCGGGGCCCAGCGACTCGATGATGTGCGGGGGGAGGGTAGTGCCCCCCGGGTCCTTGGGCTCTGCCATGCGCGCCTCGAACGACGTCCACCCGCAAGACACTGCGAGCGCCCCAATGCTTCCCAGCGGAATCATGCGGCAGGAGCGGTCGGTTCGGGCACCTGGGTCGGCTTCTACCCATTGGCGTGCTCAGGGGGGCATGGGCAGTGTGGAGAGATCCAGCAGCCCCAGGTCCAGCGATTCGCCTTCGCGCACCTGGAAGGGGAGCTTCCGCTGGCTGCCGATATGGAGCACATGCTCCCCAGGCTCGAGGGCGATGAACTCGAAGCGGCCCTCTTGAGAGGGATAGGCCGCCTGCTCGCTCGGGGTATCGGAGTCCGTGTACACCCATTGCGCGACAGGAGCCGCCGCGGAATTGACGAGCCTGCCCGTCACGCGGCCCAGGGTGCCGACGGGGAGCTCGACGTTGGCGGTCTGCCCGGGAGCGAGCTGCACCTTCACCTTGCCGCTGCGTCCATCCGAGGTGCGCGCCCGCAGCTCCAGCGTCCCCGGGGGTAGATCCACCCACTCGAAGGTGTCTCCTACGAACGGGCGTGAGCCCAGCCGGTCCGCGGAGGCGTCAGCCTCGATCCGGAACACCTGCAGCTCGAAGCTCCGCACGGGAGGGCCCCGCACCGCGATGAGCCGGCCTCGCAGGGCGGAGGCCTTCTGGAGCCGCACCACCACACCCTGGCTGCCCACGCGCACGTTCCGGAGCGTGCCCTCCTCGGAGCCATTCCTCGCGCTGAGGGAGACGGGCCTGCCCGCGCTGCCCATGGCGGTCCTCAGCGTGAACCGCCCCTGGCCATCGGTTTCCGCTTGCGCGGACAGCTCCTCGCCATCCTCCAGGCTCACCTCCGCCTCGGGCACGGGCTCTCCCCGCGAGTTCAAGACGACGCCCGAGGTCTCCGCCAACGCGTCGGGGACGGTGAGGGTCACCCGGGCGACCTTGCCGGCCTCGACGAGGACGGGCTGCTCGGGGCCTTCCTCCTGCGTGTCGCTGTAGGACGCCGTGAACGTGTAGGAGCCCGGGCGCAGCTTGGCGGTGAAGTGGCCCTGCTCATCCACCTCCGCCGTGGAGTCGTTGATGTCGCCGGAGATGGCCACGATGTCCACGGGGTGAGTGGGAGGCCCGCCGCTGGCCCGGAGCACGCTCCCCTCGACCTGGCCCAGGGCCTCCGAGAGGACGAAGTCGACGTGAGCCGTCTCACCCTCCTGGAGGGTGAGCTCGCGGGAGACCGGCTTGCCCTCCCAGGTCACCCGGGCCTCGACGTGGTAGCGCCCCGGGGTCAGGCTCGAGATCTGGTAGTGGCCCGACTCGTCTGGAACCCCGTGGAGCCCCCGGGGCCGGTTCGGGGCCTCCTGGTCGAGCAGCGCGACGATCGAGGCGCCCTCCGCCGGGCGGCCCAGGGCATCCGTCACCGTCCCCTCCAGCGAGGCCTCGCGGATCAGGGGGAACTCCACCGAGGTCTCCTGGCCCGGCTGGATGCGCACGTCTTCCCTCCGGGCGTCGGGGAAGCCACTCTTGTAGAGCGCGAGGATGTACGGGCCCGGCAAGAGGTTCTCCAGGCGAAAGCCACCGTCGTCCTCCGTCTGGACCGAGTGCGCCCATCCCGAGTCGCCATGACGGACCGACACGAAGGCGCCCTTCACGGGCTCTTGGCTCGACTGCACGAAGACCCTCCCCGCAAGGCTGCCGGTGGGACGCAGCCGGATCACGAGCCCATCCACCAGCCCTCCGCGCGCGACCGTCACCTTTCCCTCAAGCACGCCCGACTGGCCCGCGGCACTCGCGGTGAGGAGGTAGGTGCCCTCGTTGACCTCGAGGGAGAAGCGCCCCTGCGCATCTGTCTGCTCCTCCGTGTCCGCCGGCATGCGGCCGGAGGCGCTGACCCAGATCTTCGCTCCCAGCGCTGGAGCGCCCGCGGCATCGACGACCTGGCCTTCGATCCGGGAGGTGCCCTCGAGCTCGATGCTCAGGGACTCCCGTCGCGGGAGCTCGACCACGAGGGAGGCGTCGGTGTGGCCCGGGGCCTGGACGTCGATGCGGTAGCTGCCCGTGGCGAGCGTGTCCAGCCGGAAGCCCCCCCGCGCATCGCTGGTGATGGAGACGTCGGGCACGACGGAGCTGAAGTCATCATCCTCGAAGGCGACGGTCAGCTGAGCTCCCGGGAGCGGCTGCTCCGAGTCCTTGTCCAGGACGCGCCCGCTCAAGGTGTGGCCGGAGGTCAGCTCGAACCGGGCCACCGGCGTGGCCCCTCCCTCCTTCACCACGAGCTCCACCATCGAGGCTGCGAAGCCCGGGGCGTGCGCCGCGAGGCGGTACTCTCCTGGCTTGCACCACGCCTGTCTCCGGCCCTCGGGTCCGACGCGGATCGGCCCCAGACCGGAGTAGATGTCATCGCTCTCGAGCCGGACCGCGCTCACCTCCGCGTTCGGGACGGGTGCTCCGTGAGCCGTCACCTCCAGCGCGATGCAGGGCCCGGGGCCCGCCAGCTCGTCCTCCTCCAGGAACGCGTCCTCTGCGTCCTCCTCGGACGGCTCCAGGCCTTCCTCGGGCTCCTCCTCCGTGTTCCCCAAAGGACGAGGGGCTGGTGAAGCAGGGGAGGAGCCTGGATGGGGCGTGGGGTGGGCCATGCCGGGTGCGGAGGGCTCTTCTGGCGGCGTGCGCAAGCCCCACCAGGCCACCGGCAGGGCCAGGAGGAGGACAGCCAGAATGACCCGCATCGTCTTGGGCACGGCAGGAGTCTACTGCGCCTCGGGCACGGCTTGCCCTGGGTGGCCCTCACGGGTGCTTGACCGCCCGGACCTTGCCCTTGGGCTTCGCGCGCTGCGCCAGCCAGGCCTCCACCTCCGCCGTCCGCCCCGAGTCCTTCACGCTCGTGAAGGCCTCGTGGGCCTTCCGGGCAGAGGCCAGCACCTCCACCTCCTGGCGCTTCAGCGCGTCCAGGGCCCGGGCGATGCCGAAGAAGGCATCGCCCCGGACGAGCTGCTCCAGCGTGTTGATGGCCAGCACGCGCTCGAAGAGGGGCAGGGCGCGCTCGGGCTGTCCCAGCTCCAGGTAGGCCATGCCCGCGCCCGCCGCTGAGAACGTCACCGTCCGGTGATCCTTGCCGAGCGCCTTCTCCTTGATGGCCAGCCCCTTCAGGAAGGACTCCAGCGCCTCCTGGTGCTTGCCAGCCAGGGCGCTGGCGTTTCCTAACAGATCATGGGCATCGCCGACCTCAGCGTGCTCGGGGCCGAAGGTGGCGAGGCGGATCTCGAGCGCACGGCTCGCGTACGTCCGCGCCTGCTCGAAGTCCCCCTTCTTGAGCAGCACCTGGGCGATCGCATAGTTCAGAGAGCCGATCGAGGGGTGGGCCGGTCCGTTCACCTTCTCACGGATGGCGATCCCCTCGCGCAGCGCCGCGAGCGCATCCTCGAACCGCTCGCGCTTCCGGTAGGCCACGCCGAGGTTCATGAGGATGCTGGCGCGGCGCGGGTGCTCCTTGCCGAGGATCCGCTCCATGAGCTGGAGCGAGCGCTCGAGGTGCGTGAGCGCCTCCTCGACCTGGTCCGCCCTCGAGTACACGATGCCCAGGTAGTTCTCGACATCGCCCTCGAGCTCCTCGTTGCCGCCCATCCGGGTGATGGAGGCCTTCGCCAGCTCGCCCCACTGGAGCGCCTCGTTGAGCCGCTTGGGATCCGAGCCGAGCGCGAAGATGACCATGGACGTGGCCCGGGCCAGCACGGCGTCATTGCGCGAGGCCTGGGCGGTCCACACGGCCTGGGTGAGGTGGTGCTCCGCCTGGACATAGTCGGCGGAGCGGGCCTCCAGCACGCCCTGCCCGAGCAGCGCCTCGGCCTCCAGGGGCCGGTACCCGAGCCCGGTGGCGGCCTTCACCGCCTGCTCCGCCACCTCCTTGGCCGGCTTGTACCGGCCGGCATCCGTCATCGCCTTGAGCCGCGACAGCTCGCCGGAGATGCGTTCGATCTCCTCGCGGACCTTGGGAGACTCCGGCGGGGGCTCCACCTGGCTCAGGGTGGCCACGTCGGCGCAGCCTCGCAGCGAGGGCAGCACGGCGACGGTGTCCACGGCCTTGGGGATCAGCGCGGCGTCCGCGGCGGCCAGCACGCCGGTGACGGCCTTCACGTCCTGCAGGCGCCGCTCCAGGCACACCACGCGCAAGGAGAGGAGCTGATCCGTCTGCTCGCCGCGGATTCGCGTGGCGCGGCACGCCTCGGTGCTCTGCTCCACCCAGCCGCGCGCGTAGTCATCCAGCATGTGCGTCACGCGCGAGGCCACATCCGCCGCCTCGGGCTTCCCGGTGGCCAGCAGTCCCTCGGTCACCTGGCGCCGGGCCGCGTCGTCCCAGATGCCCGCCAGCTTCTGCTCCGCGCCGGTGCACAGCAGCGCCTGGGCCTGTGAGGCCTGATGGGCGTACCACGCGTAGCTGCTGCCCAGCGCCACCAGCGTGAGCGCCGCGGCGCCCGCCGCCATCCGCCTCACCCGCGGCCGGTACTCGAGCCGGGCCAGCAGCGCGTCCATCGAGGGGAAGCGGGCCGAAGGCTCCGGCGCGAGCCCACGCATGATCGCCTGCTTGATGAAGGCGGGCACCTTGGAATCCCGGGGCGGCTCGAAGGCGCCGGTCGTCGGATCGATGGGGCGGAGATCGCCGGGGCGCTGGCTGGGCCGGGAGGTGCCCTTGTGAGAGGAGGGCGGGCTGTAGTCCGCGTCACGCGCCGACGAGCGCTGGCGATCGAAGGGCCACACGCCGAAGAGGGCCCAGTAGAGCGCCACGCAGAAGCTGAACTGGTCCCCGCGGGCATCGGGCGCCTCGCCGCGCCGCTGCTCCGGGGACATGTACATGAGCGTGCCCACCGCCTGGCCATCCAGCGTCACCTGGACCAGCTCCGGCGCCGCGTGCTCGAGCGCGCCCTCCGGCAGCGCGGGCCGGGGAGGCTCCACTCCGTCCTCGGCCATGCGGGCCAGGCCGAAGTCCGTGACGCGCACGCGCCCGTCCTTGCCGATCAGCACGTTGTCCGGCTTGAAGTCACGGTGCACCAGCCCCGCGGCATGGGCGCCCGCCAGCCCGCGGCCCGCGGCCAGGAAGGTGTCCAGCACTTGATGCCAGGAGTGCTGCTCGTCCTTCACCCACTTCTTGAGCGTGGTGCCGTCCACGAACTCCATCGTGACGAAGACGCCCTCGCCCAGTGTCCCCACATCGAAGACGGGGATGACGTGGGGGTGCGAGACGCGCGCCATGGCCTGGGCCTCGCGCAGCAGCCGGGCCTGGCCGATGGTGCGCCCCTCGGCGTGCTGCTTGTCCATGCGCAGCAGCTTGATGGCCACGCGGCGGCCGAGATCCGGATCCCACGCCGCGTAGACGATGCCCATGCCGCCCTGGCCCACGCGCTCGAGGATGAGGTAGCGCCCCACCTGCTCGCCGCGCTCGGGCGGGCGCCCCTCCTTCACCCACCGGGGAGTGATGACCTCCGGAGCCGGAGCCGCGGCGGGCGAGGGCGACGGGGAGGAGGAGGGGGCGAGGGAAGGGGCCGGCTCGGCGAAGACCGCCGCGGTGACGTAGCTCGCCTCTGCTCCGGGGGGCACCTCGGTGACACCGTCCGTCTCGGACGCGAGCCGCTCGGCGCACTGCTCACAGGCCGCAAGGTGGCGCTCGACTTCAGAGGAGCGCTCCGGGGAGAGCTGGCCCCGGAGGAACCGGGTGATGTCGGCTGTGTCGAGGTGCTCCATGAGCGGATCTTCCCTGCCGTGCGATCGTGGGGGTGGCGTCCCCCATTATCGTGAGTTCTCGGGAGAAGGCTCACATGGGGATGAACCTCTGTAAATCCAGGGGCTTAGGCTTTTAGAACAGCCCCACGCAACTTTTGGGTATGAGGATGTGAGAATTCCAGTGATCGCAGTCTCTTCCAGAACCCGAGGGTTGCTTCCATGAAGATCGACTCCCACAAGTTCGCCCCGGCCCCCCGCCCCGCCGAGCGCTCGCAGCCGGCCCCGGCTGCGGCTCCGAAGAATTCCGGGATCGTCCCCACCACGAAGCGCCCGCCCTCTGACAGCTTCGTGTCGGGCTCGTCGCGCCCGGCGACCGCGACCACCGGGAACACCGGAGTGACGGGGGCGGTCGCGGGGAAGACAAAGCTCAACATGGACTTCGATCTGGCGCCCAGCCTGGAGCCGCACCGCGAGCTGTTCGCCAAGGTGGGTGCCCGGATCGCCAAGCTGCCCACGGAGGAGCTGCGCACGAAGGCCATCGACCGCTCCACCACCCAGCTCGCGAAGTTCCTGAAGCAGCCGGCGGATCAGATCAACGCGGGGCTCAAGTCCGCCGTGGCGGCGCAGCTCCGGGTGGGCCCCACGGCGACCAACGATCCCCAGGAGTGCGCCTACCGGGTGGATCGCCTGCTGAACTACTCGCCCAACCTCCTGTCGCTGCAGAGCAAGCTCAAGAGCATTGGCCAGTCCCTCTCCAAGGACACCTCCCTCAAGAACTCGGGCCAGGTCCTCAAGGCGGCCCAGTCCCAGATCGATCAGCTCGGCCTGCAGGGGCGGGAGAAGAAGATCGCCCAGCGCTACCTCCTCGGGCTGGTGAAGGAGGACCGGACGCGCACCGGTGGCTTCTCTCACGGCGGGGTGCAGCTGCCCCAGGTCAACAGCGGCACCTTCCACATCCTCCCGTACGGGGAGCGCTGACCGGACCCGGAGTCCTAGAAAGCCCCCGCGCCGGGTGTGGGATTCGCCCGGTTCCTCGCCCGCCCCCCTTCTGGCCGGGCGGGCGAGAGCTTAGGATGCGCCCCTCCGATGCGGCGCACCACGCTCACGAATGACTTCTCCTGGTCCAAGAGCCGCCATGAGAAGTTCTCCGAATGCCTGCGGGCCTACTACCTCTACTACTACCGCTCCTGGGGCGGGTGGGAGGCGGAGGCGCCGAAGGACGTCCGTGAGCTGTACGTCCTCAAGAAGCTGAACAACCGCTACACGTGGGCCGGCAGCGTGGTGCACGAGTGCGTGCGGGACGTGCTGCTGGACTGGCGAGCGGGGCGCTCGGTGGAGCCGGCCGAGGTGGAGGCCCGGGCGCGCAAGCTGATGCAGGACGACTTCCGGCACTCGCAGAAGAAGGCGTACTGGACGCAGAAGCACCGCAAGTCCTTCACCGGGCTGGTGGAGCACGAGTACGCCGAGCCCCTCCCCGACGAGGCCTGGAAGCAGAACTGGGACACGGTGCGCCAGGCGTTCGCGTGGTTCTTCTCCTCGCGGTGGCCGGCCCTGGCGCGCTCGCTCAAGCCGGCGCAGTGGCTGGAGGTGGATGCGGGCTTCGACTTCTCCTCCTTCACGATGGACGGGGTGAAGGTGTTCGCCATCCCGGACTTCGCCTACGTGGACGAGGCGGGCATGCCGGTGGTGGTGGACTGGAAGACGGGCAAGGCGCGCGAGGGCTACGACGACCAGGTGCTCGGCTACGCGCTCTACGTGTCCCAGCGCTACAAGTTCCCGCTGGAGAAGGTGCGCGCCTCGCTCGTGTACCTCAACGAGGGGCAGGAGCAGGAGGTGCAGGTGGACCTGGAGGCCATGGAGGCCTTCAAGGCCCGCTTCGCCCAGAGCGTGGCCCGCATGCGCGAGGTGCTGGCCGAGCCCGCCACCAACACGCCCCGGGACGCCTCCGTGTTCCCCATGACGGAGGACCTGGCCCCGTGCGTGCGCTGTGTCTTCCGGCGGCCCTGCGGTCGCCTGGAGGCGGCGGCGCAGTTCCAGGCGCAGCAGCAGCAGGCGCAGGCGCAGACACCCAAGGTGGCCTGAGACGCGCGGCCCTCAGGGGCTGGGGTGGGCGGCCAGCCACTGGGAGATGCGGTCCTGCTTGGAGGCCTGGCCCACCTGCTGCCAGTGCGTCCGAGCCTCGGTGGCCAGCGTCACGGCGCGCGGGCGCTCCCCGCGCTTCGCCTCCCAGAGCGCGCGGGCCAGGGGGAACTGCACCTCGGCGAGGATGCCTCCCTCCGGGCTGAGCTTCAGGGCGCGCTCCAGCAGCGGCAGGGCGTCGGCCGGCTTGCGCTGGGCCAGCAGCAGCTCTCCCTGGACCATGAGGGAGTAGGCCAGATCCGGGTGATCCTTCCCGTAGGCCTTCTCCTGGATGGCCAGCGCGCGATCGAGCCGCTGGCGGGCCTCTTCGTACCGCCCCAGGTTCATGAGGTCCGCGCCCAGCAGGGTGAGCGCCAGCGCCACCAGCGGGTGCTGGGGCCCGCGGGCCTTCTCCTCGAGAGCCAGGGCGCGCGCGTGCGTGTCCCGCGCCTCCTCGTGGTGCCCCAGCTCCGAGAGCGCGTTGCCGAGGTTGTTCAGCGTGCTGGCCAGGTCCGGATGGTTCGGGCCCAGGAGCTTCTCCTTGAGGGCCAGGGCGCGCCCCGAGTACTGCCGCGCCTCCTCGAAGCGGCCCAGATCGGTGAGCACGACGCTCATGTTGCTCAGGGCGCCGGCCACCTCGGGGTGCTCGGGGCCGAGGATCTTCTCCTGGAGGGCCAGCACCTGCGCGAACCGCTCGCGCGCCTCCTCATACCGGCCGAGCTCTCTCAGCGCGGCGGCCGAGGTCTTCGTCGCCTTGGCGACCTCGGGGTGCTCGGGCCCCAGGGCCTTCGTCTTCAGGGCCAGGGCACGCTCGGCCTGCTCCAGCGCCTGCGGGTACTTCCCCATCCACCAGGCGATGCTGCTGAGTTGTTGCAGGGAGCTGGCGACGTCCGGGTGCTCGGGCCCCAGGGCCTTCTCCCGCAGGGCCAGGGCTCGGGTGGCCTTCTCCCAGGCCTCCGGGTACCGGCCCGTCTCCTGGAGCAGGACGCCCAGGCTGTGGAGCGCGATGCCCCGCGTCACGTCATCCTCGGTGCTGTCGGCGATCGCCTCGACGACAGGCTCCAGGGGCGTGGCCTCCTGGAAGCGCTTCTGCCGTACCCCTGTCACGAGGATCAGGTGGCTCAGCGCCCGGGACATGAGCATCAGATCCTTGCCGCGCGCGCTCTCGGCGAGGGCCTGGCGCAGCGCCTCCTCGGCGCCCTTGTAGTCGCCGGCGTCGTGCCGGAGCCGGCCCGTGAGGAACAGGAGGTGTGCGGAGAGCGGCGCGTAGCCCACCGGCTCCACCTCATGCAGCAGCGGCTCTGCCTCGGCCAGTCCCTCCTTGTACTTGCCGGCGCCCAGGAGCGCCTCCACCCGATCCTCCTTCGCCAGGAGGGCTTCTACCTTCGCGCGGACTCCGGGATCATCGGGGGGCGGCACGGCCGCGGTGAGCGCCTTGTCGTCCTCGCAGTCCTCGAGCGGAGGCAGCGATTGGACGGCCTGGGCCGCCTTCTCCAGCAGCTCCCGGTCCGCGCCGCGCGCCAGCAGCTCCGTGGTGGCGTGCAGCCGGCTGCGCCGCCGCTCCAGGCAGGACTCACGCAGCGCCGCCAGCCGCGAGTTCTGCGCCGTCTGCTCCGCCTCGCACAGCGCCTGGCTCTGCCTCACCCACCGCTCGGCGTAGCCATTCAGGGCGGTGGAGACGCGCTCGGCGGTGGCGCCCGCATAGGGCAGGCCCGTGTCCAATAAGGACTGGCGTACCCGCGCCTTCATGGGCCCGTCCCAGATGCCCTCCAGCCGGCGCCCCACCTGGCTGCACGCGGGCTCCTGCGCGTGCTGGCGCCCCCAGCCCCAGACGGCGAGCGCGGCCAGCAACAGCCCCACCGAGGTGATGCCCCCGGTCCGCCGCTGGGCCCGGCGCTTCACCTCGGGATCGTTCCCCAGCGCCGCCAGCAGCGCCTCCATGGAGGCGGGGCGCTGGAGCGGATTCACCTGCAGCCCCTGGAGCACCGTGCGCCCCAGCCAGGCGGGCACGTCGGACTGGGCGGGGGGAGGCAGCAGGCGCCCCTCGCGCCGGGCCCGGGAGTACTCGGCCATGCTGTCGGCCGGGAAGGGCAGGCGCCCGTAGAGGGCCTCGTAGAGCGAGACGCAGAAGGCGTAGAGATCGGTGCGGACGCCCGCGGCCTCCCCGCGCATCAGCTCGGGGGCCATGTACTTCGGCGTGCCCATCAACGTGCCCGGCACGGTGAGGGCGCTGTCCCAGGTGTCCGAGGAGAGGGAGGCGGGGACCTGCTCGGAGGTGCTGGGGCCGGGGTTGGTGCGCGCGAGCCCGAAGTCCGTCACGCGGACGCGGCCGTCCTTGCCCACCAGGACGTTGTCGGGCTTGAAGTCCCGGTGGATGAGGCCGGCGACGTGAGCGGCGGCCAGGCCCCGGCCGGCGGCGAGGTAGGCGTCCAGCACCTGGCGCCACGAGCGCGGCTTCTCCTCGCGCCACTTCCGCAGCGTCTGCCCCTCCACGTACTCCATGGCGATGAAGAGGGAGCCATCCTCCAGGGGCCCCGCGTCGTAGACGGCCACCACGTGGGGGTGGTTGAGGCGCGCCATGGCCTGGGCTTCGCGCACCAGGCGGGCCTCGCCATCGGTGGTGCTGTAGCCTGCGTCCTCCTGGGAGCGCAGCAGCTTGAGGGCGATGCGTCGATCCAGCCGCGTGTCATAGGCGGCCAGCACCACGCCCATGCCGCCCTGGCCGAGCTGCTCGAAGACCATGTACCGGCCGGCCAGCGTCTGACCGGGGGAGGGAATGGCGAAGGTGCCTGGGACTTCGGCGCGCACCGAGCTGGAGACCCAGGTGGCCTCCTCTCCCAGGGAGACCGAGGAGGAGGAGCGGATGACGGTGGGCGCGTCCGGCGGGAGGCCGGGGTCGGGGGCCGTCTTCGATTCCTGCTCGGAGTCACTCATGCGCGGCGTGAGTATTCCAGAGACCCGGCAAAACAGCACTTCCCAGCCCCCACCTGGTGGGTCCGGACCGGCTGGCAGTGGCCGGGCAGCCAGAGGTCGAGTCCTGACTTCCAAGCGCAAGCTGGCCTCCGCCCGAGCCCGCGTCATGCGACGGAGCAACCACCGGCCATGCAGTCAACCTGCCGGCCAAGGCTGCAACGGCCGCAGCAGCCCGGCCCGGTTCAGTAGCTCGTGGACGCGAGCGGCCAATGCGACGTGCTCCGGGTTGGCGGCGGTGAACCGCTCGGGGGTGAGGATGACGAGGGCGCCTTTATCCTCCACGGGATCGATTCGCACGGGCGCAGGCAGTGGGGGCACCGTGCCGCGCAGCCGCGAGAAGTACATCACCCAGCCCACCGAGGTGCCTGCGGGCATGACCTTCTCTGAAACGAGGTCATCGTACTGGTGTGAGGTGACCACTCCCCACTCCGGCTCCCAGGCCAGGGCCATGGCGCGCAGTACCTCGGTCATGACGGGAGCGGTCAGTACCCGCTCCCCGCTGAGACCCTCATCGTAAGGCTTGAGCACGCAGCTAGATGGAAGCCGGAGGGAGGACGAACCACAGCTCCCGTCAAGGGTGGACGTTTCATGAAGGTTGTCGCCCGTCCAGAGCCCGAAAGAGAAGCGGTCACCGAAGTGATTCTCCTCACGTGCGAACAGCTTCTGAAAGTTCGCCGCATCTGTCGTGAACTGGAGTTTGCGTGCTTCCTCGAAGGAGTCTGCTGTCTCATACCAGCGGGTCCACGCCGGGTCGCAGCGCCCCAGGAGGTGGAAGAAACGCTCCGCGCGTCGTGCGCAAGCCTCGGCGGATTCGGGCCGGGCGAGCCAATGGGAGGCTGCGTAATAGTTCTCTATCATCGAGCGGCTACTCCTCACGGAGTCGGGGGGGTCGGGGGAACATGGACGACCTCAATTGGGAGCTGCTCTTTCTCGAAGAGCAGTCTGAGTGCACCAGCGAGTTTCTCTTCGGCGACGATCCACCGGACGGGCATCCCATTGGCGGCTCTTACTGACGCGGTAGACGTAGCCTTGGGGTGCCCCCGTCACTCGGGCTTGATAGGTCCGGGGGCTCGCGGATACCTGAGCTCCTCGCTCACTGGGTAGAGCCGACGGCCCTAGCGAGGGCCGAGGGCCGCGAGCGTCTTTGCGATTCGCTCCACCTCGGAGTCCTCCAGTCCGCTGGAGCCGAGCCAATCCCGGGCCAGCGCCAGCACGGTGGCCTCATCCATGCCGGCAGGCAGGCGTGCCACGAGCTCCGCCATCCTCTCGCTGATGCGGGCCACCGCCGGACGCAGCTCCTTCTCCAACGAGGGGGAGGGCGCTCCCGCATCGAACGAGGCGCGCTGTTGCACCGCCTTCGCGGCGTCCATCTGCGCCTGGAAGAACGCGTCGAGGGCCTCGTCCCCCGGGGGCGCTCTGTCCAGGGCGCCCGCCGCGCTCCGCACGGCTTGGCGGGAGGAGGCCAGCACCCGGGCCTCCTGGGCGAGGTCCTCGATGGGCTTGCCCTCGCGCTGCTTGGCCGCGGCGACCCACGGCATGAGCGCCAGCCGCTCGGCCGTGGCCGCCAGGAGCGCCTGCACGGGCAGTGCGGTGGGCTCTCCCGCGCCGGGCCCCAGGTCGCGAGCACGCAGCGAGCCGAGCGCTCCGCTGCTCTCTTGCGCGAGGAGCCATGCGTCGAGCCGGGCAGCCAGCTTGGGCCTGTCGGCCCGGACATAGATCGCCACCACGTCCCGGGTCAGCGGCCCCAGCAGCTCGATACCCGTGAGGCCCTGGGCCCAGCGCGGGGCCTCGAGGTTGTTGCTCAGCGCCGCGTCAGCCTGTCCGGTGGCCAGCGCCTCGCGCACCGCCGCGTTGTCCGGGATGGCCAGGACCTGGGCCTGGCGGAAGAGGCTCCGGGCCACGCGCTCGAGGTGTCCGCCGCGGTTGACAGCGACTCGCAGCTCGGGCCGATCGAGCGCGCGCACCTCCGCGAGGGCCGCCCCGGGCTCGGCAGGCTGGGCGGAGGCCGGAGGCAGGGCCCAGCCCGGGCGCCGGAGCAGCAGCACGGCTCCATTCCGGAGGACCGGGATGGTGAAGCGCCCGCTCAGTGAGCGCTCGGGGCGCACGGTGATGCCGCTGGCGGCCACGTCGAACTTCCCAGCCTCGAGATCCTTCACCAGCTCGGGCCAGCGGAAGCGCACCCAGGAGGGCTCGAGCCGGTACGCGGCGGCGAAGTCCTCCACCAGCGCCACGGAGAAGCCGCTGGGGCGCTCCTCCTTCCAGTCGCTGAAGGGAGGGTAGTCGCCGCTGGTGCCGATGCGCAGCTCGGGCCGCGGGGGAGGGTGGCCAGGCCCCGACTGGCACGCGGCCATCGCCCCGAGCAGCAGGGCCAGGGCCAGCAGAGACGGCGTTCTCGGCGGATGTCGGAAGGAGTTCATGGAGCCCTCGGGGGCGGCCGGGTCATTGGTCCAGGGGGCAATATCCAAGTTCTCCCGCGGGCACACCATCCCGACGCCCTCACGGCGCGCATTGCGTCACCGGCCCTGGCGCTCCATGTTGGGGGCGCAGTGATTCCGGTGGGGAGCGAGAGATGGGATCCCGACAGCCCTCGGCCGAGCCTCAGGGCGAGATCGCAGGGGTCGTCCACCGCAACATCAGCGCGCTCCTCGAGGTCCGCCGCCAGGTCGAGGCGCAGCGGACGCGCCAGAGCCGCATCGTGGACTCCATCACGTCCTTCACCGGCAGCCTTCCCTTCGTCTACCTGCACGTGCTGCTCTTCGGAGGGTGGATTGTCGTCAACGTGGGCGGCATCCCCGGGATCAAGTCGTTCGATCCGTTCCCGTTCGTGATGCTCGCGATGTGGGCCTCCGTCGAGGCGATCTTCCTGTCCACGTTCGTGCTCATCACCCAGAACCGCATGGCGCAGCTGGCCGAGCGGCGGGCGGAGCTCGATCTGCAGATCAGCCTGCTGGCCGAGCACGAGGTGACGCGCCTGCTCACGATGGTGGAGGCCATTGGCAGCCACCTGGGGGTGCACTTCCAGGGCGAGGGCCTGGAAGAGCTGAAGAGGGACGTGGCGCCGGAGAAGGTGCTCGAAGAGATCGAGCACGCGACTGAGGCGCCGCAGTGAGGAGTCTCCGCGGCAGCGCGGGGCGGTGGCTCCACGGTGTCGGAGGGACAACATTTTGTGAGGTGTTTGGCTTCACCCCGGCAGGCGCTCCCCGGAGGCCTCACTCCTCCCGGGGGGACTGGGCGAGCAGGAGGATGTCCGCTGGCAGCTCGCCACGCTGGAGCGCTTCCTGGAGCGCCATGAGCTGGGAGGCGACCGTCGCGCGGGACACCTTCGCGCCGGGGCCCTGCCGCACCAGCAGCTCGAGTGTCGCGCGCGCGAGCTGCAGCGGCATCAGGGTGAAGGCCAGCACCCCTTGCGAGGCCCCCGCGGAGTGGAGGGCGCGCACGTAGCGGGCCGCCTCCACGAGATCCTTCGCCGCGAGCGCGTGGACCTCCTCGAGCCGGACGCTGCCGGGCAGCCACGTCCTGCCCTCCTCGCTGTCCTCCGCGGCGTCCTTCAGGATGTTCACCAGCTGCAGCGCCTCGCCGAAGAGGGGCGCCCGCGCGCGCAGCTCCGGTGCGGAGGGCATGAGGCGCGGGTCCAGGAGGAAGAGCTCCGTCAGCAGCTCGCCCACGAGCCCCGCCACGATGTAGCAGTAGGCGCGCAGGTCCTCGAGCGAGGCCAGCGTCAGCAGGCCTTTCTCGGTGGCTCCGGCCAGCACCTCCCGCATTCCGTGGATCGTGCGCAGCACGAAGTGGCGGACGATGGAGGCGGCTCCGGGGCGCAGCGCTTCCAGGTTCGCCAGGAGCCGGGGCGTGTGCTCCAGCAGCCGCAGGTAGTCGGCGTTCTCGGAGGGCCGGCGCTCCAGCCAGCGGCGGGCCAGCTCCGAGGCCGGGGGCCCTTCACCCTCCTGGAGGAGCAGCTCCAGCTCGGCCAACGCCGCGCGACGCTCCTCTCGGGTCCACGTCGCCGCGTCCTCGAGCGTGTCGGCGACTCGCAGCAGGAGGTACGCGAGGCCTACCTCGCTCTGGAGCGGCTCCTCGAGCAAGGGGATGGCGAGCGCAAAGGTGCGACTGGTGCGCTCCAGGTGTGTGGAGAGTTCGTGGTCCGTGAGGGGGAGCGCAGAGGGGGAGGAGGGCACCGGATGTGGATCCAATTCTGCAGAGCGAGCGGGGGATTGCCGAGCGCCCATCAGAGCCCAGGCAGGCCATGGACGCCAAGCGGGCTCATGGCCTGGAGGCCGCCATGCGCAACGGCGGCGATGAAGAAAGACATATCAAAATCTGTGAAACTCGCTTCTCCCTGAAGGACTGGTAATTCAGGGTTCTCTGGCGTGTTCACAATGCCAGACATGGTGAGCAATCGCCTACAGAGCGAGTCCTATTCTTGATGTCTTGATATTTTTTATCGAGCGAGCAACACTTCTCGCCCGTGACTGGAACCGGATCCTCCACAGACCTGAAGGGATCTCAGGGAATTCCAGTCAATCCGAGACAGCCTCAGCGCTTCATGTAAGCGTTTAGGGCTTCAGGGGGGACAGCCGATGACACTGCGTTCCGGATGGGGTGCTTTCTTGCTGGGGGCTGCGCTGACAGCCTTTTCCTGTGGTGAGCCCACTCGCGAGCTCTCTTCCATCGCCAGTCTCGCCTACAGCCCGCCGGTGGCGCTCTGCAGGAACGTGACGGTGAGGACGACGAATACGTGCAGCCTCCCGGCGAGCATCGACAACGGGTCCTCGGATCCCGACGGCGATCTGGTGGGCTGCACGCAGAGCCCCGCCGGCCCGTACGCCCCCGGCACCCGGACGGTGACCCTGACCTGCACGGACCAGGGCGGCCGCAGCTCCTCGTGCACGGGCACGGTGACGGTGTCGGACGGGGTGCTGCCCGTCGTTCGCGTCACCCCGGCGAGCCAGACGGTGCAGTGCTCCCGGGGCAGCACGTACGCCTACCTGACCGGCGTGAACGCGGAGGACGTCTGCGAGGGCACGCTGCCGTCCGCGAACATCTCCTGGACCGGCACCGTGAACCTGGGGCAGCTCAGCTCCTATCCGGTGACCTACCAGGCCCGGGACTCGGCCAACAACCTGTCCAACCCCGTGACGCGCACGGTCACCGTGGTGGACACGCTGCCGCCGCTCCTCTCGATGCTCGGAGGCGCCACCATGCCGCTGGAGTGCGGCACGGCCTTCAATGACCCGGGTGCCATGGCCACGGACATCTGTGTGGGCCCCCTGACGAGCTCCATCGTGAGGACGGGCTCGGTGAACCCGGGCGTCACCGGCTCCTACACGCTTCGCTACGACGTGAGTGATGGGCGCAACTCCGCCACGCCGCGGACCCGCACCGTCCTCGTGTCCGACACGCGCAGCCCCACGGTGACGCTCAATGGCCCGCTGAGCCAGATGGTGGAGTGCGGGACGCCGTACGTGGATCCGGGCGCGACGGCCATCGATCTCTGCGCCGGCAGCCTGCCCGTCGTGGCGACGAATCCGCCCAATATGGGCCGGCCCGGCTCCTATTCCATCCAGTACCGGGCGACGGACCCGGCTGGGAACACGGCCACCACCGCCCAGAGCCGCGTCGTCACCGTCGCCGACACGCTGCCCCCCGTCGTGACGCTCAATGGCCCGGCCAGCCTCTCCGTGGAGTGTGCCACGCCGTTCCAGGATCCGGGCGCCACCGCCAGCGATCTGTGCGCGGGCCCCGTGTCCGTCACCACCCTGGGCTCGGTGAACAGCCAGGTGCCCGGTGTCCAAATGCTCTCCTACAGCGCCAGTGATGGGCGCGGCCACTCCGCCTCGGCGACGCGCACGGTGACGGTGAGCGACACGCTTCCGCCCGTGCTCGAGCTGCTCGGCCCGGCCACCCAGGCGCTGGAGTGCGATGGCTCGCCCTATGTGGAGCTGGGCGCCATGGCCTCGGACTCCTGCTCCGGGGATTTGACCCCGGACATCACCGTCTCCAGCGACCTCGATCAGTCCCAGGAGGGCGAGTACACCGTCACCTACCGCGTGACGGACGCCTCGGGCAACGAGAGCACCGCCGTCCGCCAGCTCACCGTGGGCCCCTGTGTCCGCTGCCTCCCGGTTCACCTGAGCGACTACACCCTGTTCCTTCAGGAGAACTACACCGGCGGCCATGATGTGGAGGGCAAGGTGGCGGCCGGTGGCAACATCGCCATGACCGACTTCGCCCTCGGTGTCCGCGTGCCGGACGGCCAGATTGCCAACACGCTCGTCGCTGGCGGCAACCTGACGCTCTCGCGCGGTGGCGTCTGGGGCGATGCCTGGTACGGGGGCAGCTACAGCGCCGACCAGACCGTGGTCTACCCCCGTGGCTCCGTGGCCCAGGGCACGCCCATCGACTTCACGGCCCGGTTCGCCGAGCTGCGGCACCTGTCCGCCGGGCTCGGAGCCCTGGCCGCCACGGGCACCACCCGGCGCGAGCCCTGGGGCGGCCTCTTCTTGAGGGGAACCCAGCCATCCGTGAATGTCTTCGACGTGGACGCCAGCGCCTTCACCGGCGCCGCGCTGTGGTCCATCGACGCGCCCGCTGGCTCCCTGGTGGTGGTCAACATCCGCGGCGCCTCGGCCACCTTCACCGGCTTTGGCACCTTCTTCAGCGGCGGCATCGATCAGCACGGCGTGCTCTACAACTTCGTGGACGCCACCTCCCTCCACGCCCACGGCTTCGGGTTTTGGGGCACCGTGCTGGCGCCCCAGGCCCACGTCACCTTCCACAACGGCAGCTGGGATGGTGGCATCTATGCCCGGTCCATGACGGGCAATGCCGAGGGCCACGTCAACTCGCTGAACGATCGCGAAGTCTGCCCGTGATGGGCAGGCCGGGTCGCGCTAGGTTCGCCCGCTGGAGGAGAGCGCAATGAAGACTTCCTGGAAGTGGGCGGCAGTGGTGCTGGTGCTGGTCTCCATGGGCTGTGGCAATGACGCCGACGACGCGCGCATCGGCGCGGAGTGCACCTCGAGCGGGCAGTGCGAGAACGAGGAGCTCACCTGTCTCACGCAGTTCAAGGGCGGCTACTGTGGCGCCTCCGCCTGCATGGCCGATGCGGACTGTCCGGACGGGTCCATCTGTGTGACCCAGTCCGGAGCGAACTACTGCTTCCGGACCTGCACCGACAAGGAGGAGTGCAACCGTCACCGCTCGGTGGAGAACGAGTCGAACTGCTCGTCCAACATCACGCGCGTCGGCGGGGGCACGGAGAAGGCCTGCGTGCCTCCCTCGGGCACCTGAGCGCGCGGAGGCTACCCTCTCCGGAGGGGGGCCTCCCTGGCCGCGGAGGCCCTCGGCGGTGGAGGTGCTGAGGCCTCGCCAGGGGAGGGGGCTTCGCGCGAGTCCAGCCGCGCGAAGGCGGCGAGCAGCTCCTCGGTCGATGGCCGGGCGTCCGCCGGTCCCAGGCAGCGATCGATCAGCGTCGCGAGCGGCTCGTCCACGTGAGGGCAGTACGTGCGCAGGGGCGGCGCCGTCCGGCTCTTCCGCTCGGCCGGCCCGTCGAGCACGAGCGGCTTGTCGAAGGGACGCCGGCCGCAGATGAGCTCGTAGGCGATGCACCCGAAGGAGAAGACATCCGAGGCCGTCGACGAGTTCGCCATGCCCTCGGCGAGCTCGGGGGCCATGTAGAACGGGGAGCCCAGGATGCTCCCGTCGCGCGTCAGCTGCACCTCGGCGGAGTTCTCGTTCGTCATCTCCACCGTGATGGAGCCCGGCTGCGTCTCCCGGATCGGACGGGCAATCCCGAAGTCCACCACCTTCACGACGCCGTTCGCGAGCAGGATGTTGCTCGGCTTGAGATCCCGGTGGATGACGCCTCCGGCGTGGATGGCCCGCAGCGCCTCGAGGAGCTGCGGGAGCAGCGGGAGCGCCCACTCGAGCTCTCCAAAGCGCGAGCGCTGCTCCTCCAGGTTCTGGCCCTCCACCCGCTCCATCGCCAGGAACAGCGCGCCCTGCTCGTCGAGATCGATGTCGAGCACGCGCACCACGTTCGGGTGGTCGATGGCCGCCGCGCTCTCCGCCTCCCGCGCGAGCCGGGCGAGCGCTGTCGGGTTGCGCACGTAGTCGCTGGCGATGAGCTTGAGGGCGACGCGGCGCTGGTCCGAGAGGCGCTTCGCCGCGAAGACCATCCCCATGCCCCCTGTGCCGAGGTGCTGCTCGAGCTCGTAGCGCTGGCCGACGATCATTCCCGGCTTGGGCCTGGCGAAGCGCGGCTGCGCGGCCAGCAGCGCCGTGAGCGTCCCCGCCAGCGAGCGCGAGCGGACCGCCACCTGCACGCGGAGATCTTCGTTGAGCAGGGCCATCTCCCGGTTCTGGGCACCCAGCTGGGCAGTGGCCTGCTCCAGGCCCTGCCGCATGCGGTGGTTGATCATCGCCAGCAGCGAGGACTGGATGAACAGGAAGCAGATCCCCCCTATCGAGTGCGCGCTGAAGCTGGTCTTGATGATCTGGTGCGTGGCCAGCACATCGTGAATCACGGTGGCGGTGAAGCTCGTCAGCGCGCCCAGCATCACCCAGGCCAGCCGGTTCTTGCCGTAGACCGCCTCCAGCACCAGCGAGACGGTCAGGGACCCCATCCCGAACAGCAGGAACGCCTGGAGCGCGTTCAGGCATGCGGTGAACACGGGGGGCGGGGTGAGCACCGCGAGCGCCGCGAAGCCGAAGCACGTCACGCTCGTCGTCCGGACGAAGAAGCGGGGCCGGAGCGCGAAGATCTCCGACAGGAACAAGACGAAGAACAGGATGATCGCGGGGAGGTTGGAGTACTCCAGGCGAAGGAGCACGACGCCGAGCCCCGTCTCCGGATGCGCCTCCTCCAGGTAGCGCCCGACCAGCAGGGTCCGCATGGCCAGCGAGAAGCAGAAGAGGCTGAACCAGAGCGGGGCCCGCTCGTCCCGGCGCAGGGCGAACAGCGTCAGGAAGTGCAGCGACATCATCAGCAGCATGCCGAGCACGGTCATCTCGACGTAGCGCTCATGCCTCCACTCCCGCTCGAGCGCGAACCGCTCGCCCAGCACCGGCAGCGACCACGCCCCCGCACGCGCGACCTGGAAGTTGCTGATCTGCAGCACCAGGGTGAGCTCGTTCGAGACGTCGAGCGGGATCCTCCCGGGGCGCATGAGCAGCCGCGTGGTCTCGCGCGTGGTGCCCACGGTCCCGCCCTCGAAGGTGCTCAGGAGCTCGCCGCGCGCGCCGAGCACGCGCAGGCGGTACGCGCTGTCCGCCGGGCTGGTCTCGAGCAGGAGGTGCTGCGGCTCGGGGGGCAGCAGCACCTTCAGCTGGAAGGTCGCATAGCCCTCCGTGGGCAGCGCGGCCCCATGCAGCGAGTGCCCCTTCCACATGAGCGTGGAGAGGTAGCCGTCGGGCGCACGCGCCGGGGAGTCCCCCTCCTCGAGCCTCCTCCAGTGGAGTGCCCACTCGCCGCCGAGCGTCACCGCCCCTTGGCGGTCGAAGCTCCAGGCCCTCAGGTCCACGACTCCCTGTTGTGCCAGGACTTGCGTGGTCTCGGCTCGACAGGCCGCTAGCACGAGCGAGAGTGCGAGTGCGACCCAGACCGGTTTCACAGGGAAATCGTAATGCATCAGGCACACGCGTCCAAGCTTCGCCCAAGGCCTGCGGGCCTTCAGGGTCGACGGCGCTGGAGGCCTCAGACGTAGAGCGCTGAACGAAGCGCTCGCGGGGATGACAGCTAGAGCACAGTGAGATCGCGCATCGTACGGAGGGGGGGCTCGCGCTGTCGTGTCTCCGTCACCAGCGTCCGTGCGTGGGCGGGCCAGGGCGGCGATGGGCGGCGAGGGGAAGAACCTGTCTACGGGGGCCATCGTGACGACGGATGCCGAGCTGAATGAGTTGTGTGCGCTGTTGCCCACTCTCCCCGACAAGGAGCCCTGGCTGGACCTGAAGTTCCATGCCTGGGAAGTGCTCCGCTACTCCCGAGAGATCCTCGAGATTCTCCCGGGGTTGAGGCGGCTGTGGGAGGCGGGCACCCAGCCGAAGGCCCTCTGCGAGGGGCTGGGCCGCATCGACTTCCTCCTCATGTATCCCGTGGTGCGCGGAGTCCGCCTCGTGCTCGAGCTGGCGGGCCATCCCCAGCTCCAGCCAGCCGAGTCGGCGCCGCAGCAGCAGCGGGACTCCATGGCTCAGGCGTTTGCTCCCTCTGAGGTACGCAACTGCCGCTCTCGCGGTGTGGCCCGCGAGAAGATGGCCTTGCACCTGGAGGAGCTGGGGCCCGCGGTCAGCGTGGCTCACGAGGCCGTCGTCCGGGCCCTGGCCGCCCGGGGCACCGAGGAGCACGTGCTGGAGCAGGTGCGAAGCGAGTTCTCCTCTGTTCAGGAGCTCCTGGGGGTGGCCGCGAGACACGCCCGAGCCGCCTACGACTGGGCTGATCAGTACTGGCGCCTCGTCGATCCCGAGGGGCGTGAGGCCCGCTTCGATCGGCTTCGCGCCATGTTCAGGGCCTGCCACCCTTCCGTGCTCGCGGCGGCGGACAGCACCGAATGTTGGCCACTGGGCGGGAGCGGCCGGTGCAAGTGAAGGACGTGGTTGCGGACGGGAAGCTCCGGGCGTTTCATCCCCTCTGTCTGAACGCGGGGGAGGATTCATGAAATACGTTGACGGCTTCGTCGTGCCAGTGCCCAAGAAGAACCTGCAGGCCTATCGCCGCACCGCCCAGAAGGCGGGGAAGCTCTGGAAGGAGCACGGCGCGCTCGAGTACATCGAATGCATCGCCGACGATGTGAAGCCGGGAAAGCTCACGTCCTTCCCGCAGAGCGTCAAGCTCAAGCCGGACGAGATCGTGGTGTTCTCGTGGATCGTGTACAAGTCGCGCGCGCAGCGCGATCGCATCAACAAGAAGGTCATGAAGGATCCGCGCATGAGCGCGATGATGGATCCGAAGGCCATGCCCTTCGACGGCAAGCGGATGATCTACGGCGGCTTCAAGACGCTGCTGGAGCTCTGAGCGGGCCGGGCGCGAGCAGCCCGCCTCTTTAGCCCTTGGGCTGCGCACGACCAGATCGACCGGGGCGAGCGTCGGGCAGGCCCCATGTTCTTGGAGCACGGGTATATTCCATGCCCTATGCACCGACGCCTCCTCCCGATCCTCCTGGTCCTCGTTCTCCACAGCCTCCCCTCACTCGCTGCTTCAGGCCTGCGCCAGGTCGGGGACACGGTGGACGGCCAGACGTTCAGTCTCAGGGTGCCCTCCAGCTTCAAGGAAGAGCGCCGCGAGGCGGAGGAGCTGTCGTTCCTTGCCGCCTTCACCGACGAGTCCCAGAAGGCCATGGTGGTGGTCGGCGCGACGCGCTGGACGGAGCCGCACCTGCCGGATCTGAAGGAGTACGAGCGCCAGGTCCTTCCTCTTGTGGAGAAGCAGCTTCCGGGCGCCGTGGTCGGCGAGGCCACGGAGGGGATGCTGAACGGCTTCAGAGCGAGGGACATGGTCCTCGGGGGGAGCCCTTCGGGTCTGCCCATCGAGGGCAAGCTGACGGTCGTCGATGGTGATGCCCTCCTCGTCTTCTTCATCTGGGCTGTGCCGAAGGGAACGGCCGCGGGGGTGAAGCAGGCCATTCTCGGAGGGCTCGCTCAGCTCCAGATCAACTCCGAAGGGGGCATGAACCTGGGCGCACCCCAAGAGCTCGAGAAGCGGTGCCGCGGCGGCGCCGCCGGCGCTTGCACCGCCTGGGGGTATTCGCAGCTCGTGGAGGGAGACGTCCAGAGCGGGGCAGCGAACCTGGAGAAGGGATGCAAGGGCAGAGACGGTCTCGGCTGCCGGATCCTGGGGAGCCTCCATGCGCTGGGGGAGAAGGTGCCGAAAGATGACGCGAAGGCCGCACAGATGTACTTCTTCGGCTGCTCGCGAGGCGATGCCACGAGCTGCACCTACCTCGCAGCCGCCGTCGAGGAAGGGGTGGGGGTGGCCCCAGGCGCGAAGCGGGCGCTCCGGCTCTACGAGCAGGCCTGCAAGGCCAAGGAGCCGTACGCTTGCGACACGCTCGCGTACAAGCTTCGGATGGGGAAGGGAGTGGCCCGGGCGCCAGCGCGTGCGCTCGCGCTCTACCAGCAGGCGTGCGACGCGCCACTGGCCAGGTCCTGCGCCTCGGTGGCCGACATGCTCATGAAGGGAGAGGGGCGCTCGAAGGACGACAAGCTGGCGCGGCAGTCCTTCGAGCGTGGGTGCGACCTCGGCGATGCGCTGTCCTGTAGCAGCTTCGGTCTCCTCCTCTCGGAGGGGACCGCGGGGGAGAAGGACCCCGCGCGAGCCCTCCTGCTCTTCGAGAGGGCTTGTACGGCGGGGGAGCCGCAGGGCTGCCGATATCTGGCCGACGCCACGCTGGCCCGGAAGGATCCCCCCGCGGACCCCTCCGAGGCTGCCGAGCTCTATCAGCAGGCGTGTGACATGGACGACGGGCTGGCGTGTGTCCGGCTGAGTCAGCTGTATGAGACCGGCAACGGCGTTACGAAAGACACGGCGCGCTCCGCCGAGCTGCGGGCGAAGGCCTGCGGTGCCGGCCTGAAGGAGGCCTGCCAGACACAGGACACCCCACCTCCGGGGCGCTGAGAGCCGTTCTGGCTGGCAGGGGTGAGCTCCCCTCACCGCACTCGCTGCTGAGGCTTATTTTTACAGGCAAAGCGGGTTGGAGGTAACTGTGCCGAGCGAGAGCTCCAGAGCCGTGCCCTCCGCAAGCGAGTTGCTCCGTACGCTCGTCGACAAGATCTCCGCGATGGTCGCGTACTGGGACTCCTCGCTCCGGTGCCGGCTCGCCAACCGAGCGTATGAGCGGTGGTTCGGAGTGACACCCGAGTCGCTGATCGGCAAGCACATCAGCGAGCTGTTGGGGCCGCTGTATCAGCTCAACCTGCCCTACATCGAGGGGGCGTTACGCGGCGAGCCGCAGGAATTCGAGCGTGCGATCCCCAATCCGTCCGGCGGACCCTCGCGCCACAGCTTAGCCAACTATATTCCCGACATTGTCGACGGTGTCGTACGCGGCTTCTTCGTCCTGGTCACCGACATCTCGGCGATCAAGCGAGCGGAGCTGGCGCTGCGCGAGTCCGAGCAGCGGTTTAGCCTGACCATCGATGAGGCGCCCATCGGGATGGCGCTGGTCGCGCTCGACGGCCGCTTTACCCGCGTCAATCGGGTGCTCTGCGAGATCGTCGGTTACACACCGGACGAGCTGACGGGACTGACCTTCCAGGCCATCACCCATCCCGAGGATCTGAATGCGGATCTCGCGCTCGTGGGTCAGCTCACTCGCGGAGAGATCCCCCGATACCAGCTCGGAAAGCGCTACCTCCGCAAGGACGGGACGAGCGTCGACATCATGCTCAGCTGTTCGCTGCTTCGGGGGCGCGATGGCGCTCCGCTCTACTACGTCGTCCAGATCGAGGACATCACCGAGCGAAAGCGGCTCGAGGACAGGCTTCGGCTGGCCGAGGCGACGTCCTCCGGAATTCTCTCCATCTCCGCGGACGCGATCGTCTCCGTCGACGAGGACCAGCGCATCACCCTGTTCAACGCGGGCGCTGAGAAGATCTTCGGTTACTCCAGAGCGGAGGTGCTCGGGGCGTCGCTCGACCTCCTGCTGCCCGAGCGGCTTCGAGCCATTCACCGTCAGCATGTGAAGACGTTCGCGACGGGGAGCACGGTCGCGCGCCAGATGACCGAGCGCGGCAGGGTGATTCTCGGTCTGCGCAAGAACGGTGACGAGTTCCCGGCGGACGCAACGATCTCGAAGCTGGACGTCGGCGGGAAGACAGTCCTCACGGTGGCCCTTCGCGATATCACGGAGCAGAAGCGGCTCGAGAACGAGCAGAGGTTCCTGGCCGAAGCCGGTCTGGTGCTGGCGACCTCGTTCGACTACGAGGAGATGCTGACGAGGGTCGCCGTGCTCGCGGTTCGGGACCTGGCGGATCTCTGCATCGTAGACGTCGTCGAGGACGACCAGGAGCTCCGGCGACTCAAAGTCGCAAGCCGAGACCCGTCCAAGGCCTGGTTGTGCGAGTTGCTCACGCGGATTCCGCGCGATCGGCGCCGCCCCCACCTGATGCAGGCGGTGCTGGAGACGCGGCGACCTGTCTTCATGCAACGCCCGTCGGCTGAGACGATCGCGTCGCTGGCTCAGAGTGAGGAGCACCATCGAGCCCTTCGAGCCGCTGAGATCCGCTCCATGGTGGCGGTGCCCTTCGTGGCACGTGAGAGGCTCTTGGGTGCGATCGCCTTCGTGTCCTCGACGGCTTCTCGGGTGTACGGGCCCGACGATGCCCGGTTGGCTGAAGAGCTCGCTCGACGGGCGGCGCTGTCCATCGAGAACGCGCGGCTCTATCGCGAAGCCCGGCGGGCCACGCAGGCCCGGGACGATATTCTTGGCATCGTGGCTCATGATCTCCGCAACCCGCTCAACAGCGTCCTCATGCAAGCGAGGCTTCTCCGAGTCCGTAGAGCGGAACCGGAGCGTCCATCCCAGAAGCCCGCCGAGGTGATCGAACGCGCCGCGACCCGAATGAATCGTCTCATTCAGGATCTCCTCGACGTGACGCGCATGGAGGCGGGCCGGCTGTCCGTCGAACAGGCTCGTGTCCCCGTACAACAGATCGTCTCCGAAGCGGTTGAAGCCCAGAAGCCGCTCGCCATGGCTGCCTCACTCGAGCTGCGGCTCGAGGCCGCACCGGACCTTCCCGAGGTTTGGGCCGATCGCGACCGGCTCCTCCAGGTCTTCGAGAACTTGATCGGCAATGCGCTCAAGTTCACGAAGCCCGGCGGCCACATCACAGTGGGGGCGGCCTTGAGAGAGGGCGAGGTGCTCTTCGGGGTGACCGATACTGGCAGCGGGATCCCCGCTGAGGACGTGCCGCACCTGTTCGATCGATTCTGGCAGGCCAGGAAGGCTGAGCGGCGCGGAGCCGGCCTGGGCCTTGCCATCGTCAAAGGCCTCATCGAGGCCCACCACGGCCGCATCTGGGTGGAGAGCCGGCCGGGCCAGGGGAGCACTTTCTTCTTCACGCTTCCGACGGCGCCTCCGGCGGAGGCCTCTCGCTGAAGCCCCCGCTGCCGGAAGGTGGGCCCTGGCGCGTCGAGGCCGGGCCTGGTTTTCAGAAGCCGGGCAGCTCGATTCCCTGCTCGGAGAGCTTCTTCAACAGATACTCCCCGACCTCCTTCTGATGGCCCTTCACCGCCTCCTGGAATCTGTACCACTCCGTCTGCTGATACGCGTTCGGATCCCTCCACCGGTCATGGTCGGTGATCGCCTTCCTGAACCACTCATCCTCGTGGAAGAGGGGGAACGGCTGGCCGCCATAGGCCGGCGTGCCGGCGAGAGCGAGGTAGCGGAGGAGCCGCTTCTTCTTCCCGTCGTCCGAGGTATCCGTGCCAGCGATGCACTCCGAGAGATCTTTCACCAGCCCGGCCGCCTCCTCCTCGAGCACCGACTGGCTCATGGACGGGTTCCGGTGGCGCGCGAACAGGGAGAACAGGCACCGGGCTGCCTCGAGGAAGCGCTGCGTGTTGTCCACCTGCTCGTTCGCCCGGGCGAGCCGCTCGTCCGTCCACCGCAGCGTCATCAGATCGGGATGTTTGCCCGCTTCGGCGTGCCCGATGTGGAAGGGGTTGATGACCGCCAGCGTCCCCTTCATCGCGTTGAACGAGCTGTAGTAGCCCGTGAAGTTCTGGTGCGCCCAGGAGTCAGCGTACACGTGGGCGGCAATGCCAATGCGGAACAAGTCCCCCAGCTCCAGCGCCCGCGTCATGGCCCACCGCGCGTTCTCACTGTCCGGGGTGGTGTTCAGCCAGTTCAGGGACCCATCCTTGCGCCGCGCGCTCTCGGCAAGGGGATTGCCTGGCATGAAGTGGAAGAGCAGGTAGATCCGGTACAGCTCCTTCTTCGGATGGGTGATGTCGATCGTCTGGCTGATGTAGTTCGAGTACTGGGAGGGTTTTCCCTCATCAATGGTGTGGAGCTTCGTGTTGCTGTCTGTGTACTGGCTGGCGTAGGCGATCGTGCGCGCCTCGTCGGGCTTGAAGCCCGCCCTGGCTGCAGTCAGGAGCGTCCAATGATGATGAAACTCGATGTCCATGGCACCTCCCCATTCAGGTGGATGCGGGCCAGGCATTGCCAGGACTGTGCCAGGGAAGGGGATTGAGCCCCGAAGAGGCACCTGGAGAGAAACCCTCTCGGGCCTCCTGCGGCCTGGAGTGCACCTTTTGCATCCCGGGATGGGGGGGCGCAGTTCGTGCGCTGGAGCGCGGAGGACCGAGTGCTGAGCCACAGCTGGCCATGTGGAGGAGGGGTGCCCTAAAGCTACGACTCACGGAAGACCGCCTCCATGTTGTTGCCGTCCGGGTCGAGCACGAAGGCGGCGTAGTAGCCTGGCGGGTAACCCGTCGCGGGGTCGCGGAGGCCTGGCGGGCCATTGTCGGTCCCGCCCGCCTTCAGGGCCGCGGCGTGGAAGGCGTCGACCTCGGCGCGGCTTCGGGCCTTGAAGGCCGTATGCTGTTTCACGCTGTGCGGATGGAAACGGTCGATCCAGAAGACCGGATACTCGACACCATAGCCAACGCCATCCGCACCGTCGTTCTCGGGAAGCTGAATGACCCGGCGGAGGCCCAGCGCGCCCAGTGCCGCATCGTAGAACGCGGCGGAACGTGCGACGTCCGCGACACCAATGCCCGTGTGGTCGATCATGACGTTGCTTCTATACTCGTAATGCAGGGGACGGGTCCCCCTCTTCCACACGTTCTGTAGCCACCTCGCGAGATTCCAGCGGCTTCCGGGGCACTGGTCAGAGTTGAGGGCCGACTCTGACTGGTCAGAGTTGAGGGCCGACTCTGACTGGTCAGAGTTGAGGGCCGACTCTGACTGGTCAGAGTTGAGGGCCGACTCTGACTGGTCAGAGTTGAGGGGAGGAGCTGAGGTATTCGCTGACCCGTCTCCATGCGTGGACGGTCAGTCCATGCCGGGAGACGGTGAGACAACTCTCGTCAATTCTGTGGGTTGCGCAAGCGTGTCGGCGGCCAAGTGGGCGTAAGCACTGGAAGTGACAGCACTAGCGCCCAACTACCCGAGTCCACGGCCGCGGACGGTGAGGAGTTGCACCCTGCGCGCAAGTGCTTGTTTTTTGGGGATCCAGCAGTTGGCCCGCCGTGTGCTTTAGGCCAGGCTCACCTGGGTGCAGCGTCATCCGGGGAGGGGAGCACCAGTGCTCTCTTGGATTGGGGGGAGACTCCTATGTTCAGGTTGAAGTCCAAAGAAGCGAAGAATGTCGTTCAGGAAGTGAAGCACATGGTGGATGAGGTGAAGCAGGCCGTCCAGGAGGTGAAGCCGGTCGTCCCGCCGGTGAAGCCGGCCGTCTTGGAAGGCATGACGCTCGAGCAGGTGCGCGGCGAGCTGCTCCAGCTGATGGCGGGAGAGAACGCCAACCACTACCGCATGGGGCAGCTGTACAACTACGTGGTGGAGAAGCAGTTGGCGCAGCAGGCGGGCTACAAGGACGCCCCCAGCTACTTCCGCCAGAAGCTGGCGGATCTGTCGCCGGCGTCGCTGAACACGTACGGGGCCGTGGCGAAGTCCTTCAGCGAGCCGGTGGCCGTCCGGTTCGGCGTCACCTGCTTGTACCTGCTGCTCATCTACAAGGAGGCGGCGGGCCTGAAGGTGAACCACGAGGAGCCGGGGGGGACCGTCATCGAGGTGCCGGGGCAGAACGGGGAGGTGACGAACAAGCTGTTCTCGGCGTGCAGCGTGGACGAGATGCGCAAGGCGCTGCAGCTCAAGCGCAAGCCGACCTCGAGCAAACCGGTGCCGGCGGAGGACGTGGCGCTGGCGGACCAGTACCGGACTGCACTGAAGGGGCAGTTCTCCCAGGGCAGCGTTGTCCAGGTGCTGGTGCGCAACGAGAAGGGCAGCTCGGTGCTCGACTTCAAGAGCATCCCGGTAGCGGAGGTGGGCACGCTGATCATGGCGCTGATGGACCATGTGCCCCCGGGGAGCGAGCTGCGGCGGGTGGAGAAGGCACCGCCCTCGGCGTAGGACCTGAGGTGTGAACGGCGGCACCGCGCTCCTGAAACGCAGGGGCGCGGTGCTGCCGCTAGCCGTCTCCAGCCCTCTCAGATGCGGCCCCCGACGGAATTCGAACCCGTGGAGGAGGGGTGCCCTAAACCCGCGACGGCACACGCCTTCGAGGAATCGCGAGTAAATCCGGTCACTTCGAGTCCACGAGCCTGTCCCCGCCAGTTCCGCCTGTCGCCCGGAGTCCCCTTCCGTTTTGGAGACATTCTGGAGACAGAACCGTTCGAACCAAGTTCGGCGGCTCAGAACAACCCGATCTCGTTCCGCCAGAACTCGCGGGTGGCCAAGCGGGCGCCCGGCCACACCCGAGTGATTTCGGCTCGGATCGCATCAAGCGCTTGTTGCAGACAACCAGAGTTCGCCTCTAGAAAACCGACGGTTGAGGAGGTCGGATCCGGGGTGAACGATACGGACGACATGACAAAGCACGTACCGAACCGCGGGGCACGCTTCGCGTCGAAGTAGAACTTACCTGGCGTACCGTTCGGGATCTGTATGTCGTCCAGCTTTTCCTGGCTTTGCCGCACCGCATCGTTCACCGACCACATCTGGACGAACACGCAGCTCCGGCCGGCGAGGTTCGCGGGGGAAGGCAACTCGTCGAGGTAGTGGACAAGCCGAGCAGACGTGAACTCCTCGTTCTCGACGATGGGGGGGAGCAGGCTTTCGCCCGCAATATCAGAGACGCGAATCGCGTCGGCGCAGTTGATCTCTTTCAATTTCGACGTGCTCGCGGCCGCACGCACACGCGCTGCCGCTTTCCGAAAATCTTCTTCCCTGCGAATGGCCTCGGGGGTGGGCTGCGGCTCTCCGTCGAACGTGATCGACGGGCGCCTTTCATCGTCCGCGTACGGATGAATCCAGGCGAGCATTCTGCCGCCCGGTCCGTATTCGCATTGCCAACTCGGCAGGTCGTTAGGCGGAAGCCCCGCGATGAACGCATCGCACTGATCGTCCGTGCCCCCTAGAAACAGAGACTCCCTCAGGAAGCGCTCCTTAACCTGCCGAAGCATCTCGTTGATGCCCACCGTGTGAGGGCCCGCTGGAGTACGAATATAGAGCATGAACACACAGTCGAGCCGACTGTTGTACCAACCCGCCCAGTCGGCCTCCAACGTCCCGAAACCCACCGGGAACTCCCAAGTCTCGGTGGACGGAACGAGCAACCACTCGCGCTCAGGGAATACGCCACCCGCCGTAACGACGAACGTTTCCGCCTCAAACTGGTCGACTTGGACCCGTTCCTGAATCTTCTCGCCTTCGATGCGAACAATGGACGGAACGCCTCGCCTCAACTGGACGCAAGGACTGAGCGCACGCACTTGCGATGCGACCTCATCAACCGCTCGCCTGACGAGTTCAGGGACTTCGTGGAGGTGTACCGCTCCGCGCACAACCACGTGCGGGCACCACTCTGCCTCGCGTGTCCCCAGAGGGTCAGCGATGGACGGGAACCTGTAACGACCCAGCACGGCTGGGCCGGCGCGTTCCAGTAAGGACGTCGCTTTCGCTTCGCCGATGGCGAACGGGACAAGTGTGACCCCGCGAATCGGGCGGTCAGTACATCCGTCTCGCAGAGCGAACGGGACAAGCAGCGGTCGGTTCGCTGCGGTGATGGAGTGACCGCTCGACCACACCGCCGCGAGCACTGGATGTGACAGGACCTCATCAACGATGTCTGTCCCTTCGAGGAATTCGACGGTGAAGCCCGGGTAGTCGTTCAGGCACTCGCGTTTCGCCTGCGGTGAAATACGCCCCGTGGTCGCGAAGACACCGTGCTTTGCGCCGAACTTGTTCAGCGCGATCACGATCTCATCGACTTCTCGCGATCCAACCGACTGCTCGGGGTCGGCATGGAACTTGGTCTGAGTGATCCACTTGTGACCTTTCGCGTCCATTGAAGCGACGTCCCGGCGTCCATCTCCGGGGCCGTCTAGAACCCTGACGTCCCAGTGCCCGCGCGAGAAGAACAGGATGTCAGCGACGAGATGTGGAAACGACGTCTCGTCTAGCGAGCGAATGAGTTCTCGTTTTTCTGTCGGCGTTCCAGCGGCGCGGGACTTCATGGCTCCTCGTGGCGGCCCGTGCTCAATGAGCGCGTCCGTTTCCTTGGCACCCGCGCGTTATCACCGTCCACGCGTGTGCGCTATGACGCGACGAGTTACATCATCTTGGCATCGATGTGCGCGTTTGGAGACATTCTGGAGACGAGAAGGACCCAGAAAGCACCGAGGCCGGAAGCCGCTGAGTTCTCAGCAGCTTCCGGCCCCGATTGAAGTGTCCCCGACGGGATTCGAACCCGTCTGCGCTCAAGCACCTCAGCGGGCTGAAGCGAGCCGGCGCACCACCACCCCCGCCGCGTTCATCCCGAACGCCGAGGTGACGAACACCGCGCTCCCATCAATCTGCGTCCTGTGATCACAGGTGTGGAACTCATTGTCCTGCGGGCAGACGCACAGGAAGCCGTCGGTGGCGTCGTCGTAGCGCAGCGCCACCGGCTGGCGCCGCGCCTCGATGGAGTACACCGCGGTAATCCCCGTGTGCTTGTCCGTCTCCACCCCGTGCTTGCGCTTGAGCAGCTTGCGGATGTCCTTGGCGAACGGATCCATGTGCGTCTCGGACAGGTCCTCCACCCGGATGGCCGTCGGATCCAGCCGCCCCGCCGCCCCCATGGAGCTCACCACCGGCATCCCCAACGTCACACACCGGTGCAGCAGGTGCAGCTTCGCCTTCACGTTGTCGATCGCGTCCACCACGAAGTCGTACTGGCCCGGCGGCAACATCTGCTCGGCCAGCTCGGCCCGGTAGAACTCGCGCACCGCCTCCACCTTCGCGTCCGGGTTGATCTCCCGGCAGCGCTGCGCCATCAGCTCCGCCTTCGACTTGCCCACCGCCTTCACCGTCGCATGCAGCTGGCGGTTCGTGTTCGTCACGCACACGTCGTCATGGTCCACCAGCGTCAGGTGGCCCACCCCGCTGCGCACCAGCCCCTCGGCCGCGTAGCTGCCCACCCCGCCCAGCCCCAGCACGATCACCCGCGCGCCCGCCAGCCGCTCCATCGCCGAGTCCCCCAGCAGCCGTCCCGTCCGGTCGAACCGCCGCGAGAGCTTGAAGGGCCGGGCCAGGGAGTTCGTCCCCAGCGCCTGCGCTGTGGGCGCCGCCGAGGCCGGGGCAGGAGAGGTGTCAGAGGCGGTGGGGGTGGGCTGCGGCGTGTCCATGGAGTCCCTCTATAACGCGACCGCTTGCCTACCGCGAAGGCGGGGGAAACGCTTCCCGGAAGAACCGGCGCGCAGTGGCGGTCGTCTGCTGGGCAAGCACCTCGACGGGCTCCCCCCGGACGTGGGCCATGCCCTCGAGAATGCGGGGCAGGTAGCCGGGCTCCGAGCGCTGCCCCCGGTAGGGCGTGGGCGCCTGGTCCGGCGAGTCCGTCTCCGCCATCAGCCGCTCCAGCGGAATGGCCCGCAGGGCGTCCAACGGCTTGCGCGCCTCGGCCCAGGTGACGGGGCCCGCGAAGGAGAAGTGGCAGCCCTTCTGCACGTAGAAGCGCGCCAGCTCCACGCCCCCGCTGTAGCTGTGCATGAGCAGGCCCGCCTCGGGGAAGGGCTCCTCCTTGAGGAAGGCAATCATCGCCGGGTGCAGCCGGTGGCAGTGCATCAGCACCGGCAGCCCGTGCTTGCGCGCCAGCGCCAGGTGCCCCCGCAGCACCCGCACCTGCCGCTCCAGGGGCGCCCCCGCGGTGGAGGGCCCATCCAGCCCGCACTCGCCCACGGCCACGGCGCCGCCCTGGGCCAGCAGCGCGTCCAGCCGCTCGAGGTGCTCCGCGTCCTGCTCGGGCGGCAGCTCCGGCAGCAGCTGGGGGTGGATGCCCAGCCCCACCTGCACGCGCGCGTCGCGCCGGGGCAGCTCCAGCAGCGGCTCCCAGGTGTCGGGGCCCACCGCCGGAATGACAATCCCCTCCAGGCCCGCGGCCCACGCGCGGGTGAGGACGTCGGGGCGATCCGGATCGAACCGCGAGGCATCGAGGTGGCAGTGGGTGTCAATCATCGGCGGGACAGGAGCAAGAGGCCCCTTACACCCGGGGACTATGTCCACCTCCCGGAGCCGAGGCGAGTCCTGTCACGCGCCCAGGCTCAGGGCACCAGCACGACGCGGCGGCCCAGCGCCTTGGATAGCTGCGGCGAGCCCACCACCTTCAGCACCTCGGCCAGCTCCCCGCCGGCCGTGTCGAAGGCGGCGGCGATGAGCTCTCCCAGGGTGAGCGGCTCGGGCCGCGCCGCGGGGGGCTGCTCCTTCCGCGAGGCCTTCACCCGCCGGGCCACCCGCCGCAATGCGGGCATCACCCGCCGCCCCTGGCTCCGGAGCGAGCTGCCCTTTCGCGCTGTCGCCGTCTTGGCCATGGTGCTCCTCCCATCGAACCTTATGGGTTGTTCACCGGTGCGGATCCCTCATGCCCAGCAAGCGGCGAGCCAGACCTGACAGGTTGGGAGTATTGTGGAGAATCGGGCACTTACCTCGGCCCCGGGTGCTACCGCCGGGGAGGATTTCCACACCCTCCCGCAGAACAGCGGCAGCGGTGCCTCATTTCGTTGCCACCTTCCGTTCAATCCATCGTCCAGGGTTCGACGTTTCGTTCAGCGGGCTTCAGGTGGTGACAGGTAGGATGGTAGGGAGCGATCCATGCCCGAGACCCTCTGCCCGAAGTGTGGCCACAGCCCCATCCCCGAGGGGGCGGAAGCGTGCCCGGCCTGCGGCGAGCCCTTCGGGTTCCTGCCCATGTACCAGCGGGCGCAGCGCCAGCGGGTGGACAAGACGCGGGAGGCCGACGTGGACCTGGAGCAGACGGTCTTCGGAGGCAACCTCACGGGGGAGGTGACGGCCCATCCGGGCCCCATCGCGGCGGTGTTCTTCGTGGGGGCGGTGGCGTGGTTCCTCCGGGCGGGGGGCGTGGTGGGCGACCTGAAGGATCCGCCCTGGGCGTACGGGCTGGTGGCGGTGGAGCTGGTGCTCGGGGTGGTGCTGCTGCTCAACCTCGGCCCGGCCAAGCTGCTGGCACAGGCGGGCATGTTGCTGCAGCTCGGGGCGGCGGGCTTCCTGGCCCGGTCCGCGCCCCTGGCGCCCGTGCACCTGGCCTACGTGGCGCACGCGGCGGTGGCGTTCGCCATGGTGGTGGGCGAGCCCGGCCCGGTGCGCCGCTACGCGGGCCTGGGGTTGGGCAGCGGCGTGGCGGTGCTGGGGGTGCTCTTCCTGGCGTTGGGCGTGGGCATGGGGGGAGGCGGGGCGCACCAGCGGCTCGTGGGGCGGGAGCTGGGCTATGAGCTCGAGCTGCCCGCGGGCTGGAGCCGGCTCCTGCGCGAGCAGCTCGCGCCGCACCTGTCGATGCCGATGGGGACGCTCACGGGAGGCGGGGTGGGGTTTGGCGACGTGGCGCACGGGCGCTACGGGGCGCTCTGGTTGGATCGGCAGGGGAGCGCGCAGGAGGAGGCGGGCTGCCAGCAGCTGCTGGTGGCGTTCGGCGGCAGTCCGGAGAGCCCGCCGTCCCCGAGGCCCGCGCCGCTGGCGCTCGGGAGCAAGGGGCGGGTGTACGAGCTGCGCACGGTGACGGGGGCCCGAGGGGCCTTCGCGTGTGGGCGGCTGGCGGATGGGCGGTGGGTGGGGTTCGCGGTGGTGGTGGCGCCACCGGAGTCGGCCAGTGGTGAATCGGCCTTCGTGGCGGTGGGCTCCGGGCTGGCATTGCAGTAAAGGCGAGGGGGCATGAACGTCCAGGTCCTCTTTCACGACAACTGCTTCGACGGTGCCGCCAGCGCGGCGGTGTTCACCCGCTTCTACCGGGAGCGTGTTCGCCCGGAGGCCACGTTCACGTACCGGGGGCTGACGCATAAGCCGGGCGCCGAGGGGATTGATCCGGCGGTGTTCTCCGGGGACGAGAACGCCATCGTCGACTTCCGGTACAGCCAGGACGCGCGGCTGACGTGGTGGTTCGATCACCACGCCTCGGCGTTCCAGCAGCCGGGGGACGAGGCGCACTTCCGGGCGGACACGAGCGGCCGCAAGTTCCACGATGCGCACCGCAAGAGCTGCACGAAGTACCTGGCGGACGTGGCGCGCGAGCGCTTCGGGTGGGATGCGTCTCCGCTGGCGGAGCTGATCCACTGGGCGGAGATCATCGACGGGGCGCAGTTCCCGAGCCCGCGGATGGCGGTGGCGCTGGAGGAGCCGGCGCTGCGCATCATGACGGTGCTGGAGGCGAACAAGTCGCCGGACCTGATTCCGACGCTCATCCAGCGGATGCAGACGGAGTCGCTGGCGCAGCTCGCGGCCTCGCCGCTGATCGCCGGGCCGCTGGCGCCGCTGCTGGAGCGTCACCAGCGCCACATCGAGCAGGTGCGGGCCAAGGCGCGCTACGAGAAGGGCGTGGTGTTCTTCGACCTGGCGGACGAGGGCGTGGACAGCCTGAACAAGTTCATCGCCTATTCGCTGTACCCGGACGCGAGCTACACGCTGTGGGTGGGGCAGGGGCCGAACCGGGCGAAGGTGTCGCTGGGCTCGAACCCGTGGCGGCCGGAGCTGCGCAAGCACGACCTGGCGGCGATTGCCGGGCGCTACGGCGGGGGAGGGCACCCGGTGGTAGCGGCAGTGAGCTTCAAGCCGGGCGAGCTGGAGAAGGCCCGCGCCGCCTACCGCGAAATCCTCGCGGAGCTGTCGAGCTGAGGACAGGCAGGCACTGCGTCAGGTTCTTCCGCGAGCGGGCAGGGGTAGGCTGATGCTCCCCTGAAGGGAGTGAGCCCTTGAGACTGTCCCATTCGCTCGCATGGCTCCGCTTGAGCGCCCTCATGCTCCCCTTCATGTCGGGATGCATCGGAGCGCAGCTCAAGTTCTACCCAGTCATCGAGAAGACGGGGCCTGGGCCGGGCGGTTGGCAGGAGGCGTGCCTCGAAGCACGGATGGAGAACATGACGACCCGAGATTCCCACATCTGCGAGGTGGGTATTGGGATGCCCATCGAGACCCAGGAGAACGGCTATATCTCGCCCTGGGCAGCGGCGGACATCGCCACGGAGTGCATCAACCAGGCTTCGGAGCTTGTCGTCTTGCCTGCCCCACCCGACAACCCTTCGGCGCTGGTGTGCATGAAGTTCAAGGACACCTTCAGCCAGCTTCTGAGGCAGCGGGTTGGGGGATCCCGAGTCAATTTAGGGTGCGGGAAAGGCATTCCGCCCACACGGGTGGGGTTCTGAGGCCATGGCGTTGACGGCCGAGCAGCTGCTGTCTATCGCCAGGAACTACTGGCCCTCGGATATGGAACATTATCTTCGGCCCAAGCAGAGTCCTGCGGTTGCGAGGTTCCAGGAACTGTGGCGGCAACAGCTTCAGAAGATGGACCGATGGAATGCGTTCGTCCGGGGGCTTGGCGGAGAACTCCCCGATTTTACCGTCACGAACATCACCGCCACCTTTGACGCTTGCTTGCGCTGTGCCGCTTATCCGGAGGGAGCTCGCAGGCCAGCCTCGTCTCGGTGGGTGGTCGTTGGCTGTGCCAGCATTCTTGCCCCCGTCTATACCGTCTACGGCGTCCGGTACGATCTCAGCGGGACGAAGCGGGTGGGCGAGCAGGTCTTCTTCGAGCCGCTTCCGGCGGAGATGCGGGCTCCTGCAGACGTCATGGCAAAGGGCTTCGAGGAAAGATGGGGAGTCAGTGTGCTTCCACGTGAGGTGGCTGAGACGGCCATCCCCCTCTTCGTGGATCCACAGCAGCCGCCCCACACCACGCTCTTTCATGCGCTGTTCACGAGCCAGCCGGAGAGTGTGCCCTGAACGCACCGCTCCGCTGCATCGTCAGCGGGGCTACCGCTCGAAGAACGTGAACCCGGCCTCGCGCAGCATGCGGACCACCGTGAGCATGGGTAGGCCCTGGACGTTGGTCCGGTCTCCCTCGAGCCGCGCCAGCAGGGCCTGTCCCGCTCCCTCGACGCGGTAGCTCCCCGCGCACCCCTCCCACTCGCCCAGGTCCAGGTACCGCTCCAGCTCCTCCGCACTCACCGGGTAGAACGTGAGCCGCGACACCTCCAGGGCCTCGGCGATGTGCCCGCCCGGGCCCACCAGGCACACGCCCGTGCAGATGTCATGCGTGTGCCCCAGCAGCTTGCCCAGCTGCCGCCGCGCCGCATCCCGATCCGCGGGCTTGGACAGCACCTCTCCCTCCACCTGGACGAGCTGGTCCGCGCCAATCACCCAGGCCTCCGGGTGGCGGGCGTGGACGGCGCGGGCCTTGCGCAAGGCGAGCACCTGCACCGCCTCGCGTGCCGAGAGGGTGGGGGACACGTCCTCGTCCACGCCGGGGGACTCCGCCCGGTAGGGCACGCCCAGCCCATCCATCAGGGCCCGGCGGGCGCTCGACGTCGATGCCAGAATCAGGGGGCTCATGGAGGCGCACCCTAGACCAGAGTCCCCGGCCTCGGAGCTTTCACCACCGAGCAGGCAGGCGTGACGATTCTTCCCGTGCCCCGGGCGATGCCGTACCCTGTGGCTCCATGTCGCGGCGCAGGCTGCTCGCCCTCTTCCTCCTCCTGATCGGTGCCTGTCAGCGGAGCTCCTCGGAGCCTGCTCCGGTGGCCCCTGCGTCCGCGCCCGCACACACTTCCGCACCCACTCCACAGCCTGCCTCCGCCCCGGCGGCCCAGGCCGTCCCCACCCAGGACGACGAGCCGCCCCCTCCCGCCGCGCTCCCGGTCTGCCACTCCGAGGGCAGCTCTCCGCTCGAGGCGGCCCAGCGCTACTACGACGAGGAGCGCTACGAAGAGGCGCTCTCCTGCGCCGCCCAGGCCGCCGCCCTGTTGCCGGACAGCGCCGAGGCCCACGCCGAGCGCGGCCTGGCCCTCTCCGCGCTGAACCGGGTGCCCGAGGCGCAGCTGGCCTTCGCCCATGCGCTCGCCCTCAACCCGGACGAGCCGGAGGCGCTGCTGGGCGCGGCGCACCTCTATGCCGTGAGCCTGCCCTCCTCGCGCGAGCACGACGAGCTGGGGCTGCTCTACTCCGAGCGCGGCCTGTCCAAGCCCGGCCAGCCGCCGGAGGTGGTGGTGCAGTTCGCCCTCATCTCGGCCATGGCCTTCAACGATCTCGGCCAGGCGGCCGAGGCCCTGACGCGCGCCTCCATCGTTCTCGCGCGAGAGCCTGACAACCTCGAGGCCGTCTACGAGCGGGCCCTGGCCCTCTTCGAGCTGTGCCGCTTCGCCGAGGCGAAGGCCGCCTTCTCCGCCCTGCTAGACGATCCGGAGCATGGGGCGCACGCGCACCAGCACCTGGCGCTGCTGCTCGAGCGCGAGGGCAAGTGGAAGCTGGCGCAGCAGCACTTCGACAAGGCCCGCGAGCTGTCCCCCGCGGACTTCCCCCCGCCGCCCCTGCCCGCCGAGGCCGACTTCCGCAAGGCGGTGGCGGACGCCGTGGTGGCGCTGCCCGAGGACATGCGCAAGGATCTGCAGGGCATCCCCGTCACCACCGAGGAGCTGCCCGCGGAGGACGATCTGCTGTCCGGCACGCCGCCGCTGTCGCCCACCATCCTGGGCCTCTTCCGGGGGCCCTCGCTGGGCGAGCCGTGCGACGGGACGGAGACGCCGTGCCGCTCGGTGGTGCTCTACCGCCGGAACCTGGCGCGCGCGGTGCGCACGGCGGAGCAGCTCAAGGAGCAGATCCAGGTGACGCTGCTGCACGAGGTGGGACACCTGCGCGGCGAGGACGACGAGGAGCTGGCCGCGCGCGGCCTGGAGTGAACCCCCCTATGGCCCCCCCCAAAGCCCTACCCACTGCCCGCGTCAGCCCCAAGGGCGCCAAGAGCCTGCGCCGGGGCAACCCCTGGCTCTACCGCACCGAGCTGCTCGAGCCCCCCGCCACGGACACGCGCGGCGCGGTGGTGGCCGTGGTGGATCAGCAGGGCAACCCGATTGGGCAGGCCTTCTACGCCCAGCGCTCGCCGCTGGCGCTGCGCCTGCTCACGCGCCGCCCGCCCTCCGAGGAGCCGGTGGACGAGGCCTTCTTCCGCCACCGCCTGGACGCCGCCCTGGCCCGCCGCGCGCCGCTGAAGCACCGGGATGGCCTGCGGCTGGTGCACGGCGAGGCGGATCTCCTCCCGGGCCTCTTCGTGGATCGCTATGGCGCGGGGCTGTCGCTGCAGACGCTCTCGGAGGGGATGGACGTCCGCAAGGAGCAGCTGGCGCGAATCCTGGCGGAGCGCACGGGGGCCACGCACGTGGTGTGCCGGGACGACGCCTCGGGCCGGGACTTCGAGGGTCTGAAGCGCGAGGTGACGCTGCTGCACGGCGCGGGCGAGGCCCGCTTCACCTACCACGAGGGCGAGAACCGCTTCGAGGTGGACCTGCTGGGCGACATGAAGACGGGGGCCTTCCTGGATCAGGTGGACAACCACCTGCGCGCCGGTGAGCTGGCCCGCGGGGACGCGCTGGATCTCTTCAGCTACCACGGCGGGTTCGCGCTCGCGCTCAGCCGCACGTGTGACACGGTGCTCGCGGTGGAGCAGGACGCGAAGGCCGCCGAGCGCGCCCGGGAGAACGCCGCGCGCAACGGGCGCTCCCACGTGACGGTGGAGACGGGCAACGCCTTCGACGTGCTCCGGCGCTTCGCGGACTCCGGCCGTCGCTTCGACACGGTGGTGCTGGATCCGCCCGGGCTGGCCAAGCGCCGCGAGGGCCTGGCCACCGCGCTGCGCGCCTACCACGAGCTGAACCTGCGCGCCCTCAAGTGCCTCAAGCCCGAGGGGCTGCTCGTCACCTGCTCGTGCTCCGGCAAGCTGAGCCGCGAGGCCTTCGAGGAGATGGTCATCTCCGCCACCGAGGACGCGCGCCGCCCCGTGCAGATCCTCGAGCGGCGCGGGGCGGGGCTGGATCACCCGGTGCTCGCCGGCCTGCCGGAGACGGAGTACCTCAAGGCCCTCTACGTTCGAGCCCTCTGAGCACCACCTCGAAGGTGGAGCCGTGGCCGGGCTGGCTCTGGACGCGGATGACGCCGCCCAGCGCATCGACGATCTGCTTGCAGATCCACAGCCCCACGCCGAACCCGCTGTAGTTGCGCCCCGGCGCCGCGCGCTCGAAGCGCTCGAAGATGCGCGCCTGATCCTCCAGGGAGATGCCAATGCCCTGGTCGTGCACGGCCAGACACACCCGGTCGCCCTCGGCCCGGGCGGTGACGACGATGGGCTTGCCGCCGCCGTACTTGAGCGCGTTGCTCAGGAGGTTGGAGAGCACCTGGTCCAGCCGGGCCCGGTCCCACTCGCCCCGGAGCGGGCCCGTGGCGTGCACCGTGAGCGTGCTGCCCACGCGGGAGACCTCCTCCACCACCCTGTCTCTCACCTCGCGGACGAGCTCCACCAGATCGAACTCCTCGACGCGGAGCGCCAGCTTGCCGGCGGTGATGCGCGACAGATCCAACAGATCCGTGACGAGCGTCTCCAGGCGCTGGACCTGGCGGGCCACCGCGTCGGCCTTGGCGGCGAGCTCGGGCCGCTCCTCCTCGCTCAGCACCGGGCGGACGAGCTTGCGCTGCAGGGACTGGACCTGGAGCTTCATCGCCGAGAGCGGCGTGCGGAGCTCGTGCGCGGCCACGGAGAGGAACTCGTCCCGCTGCGCGACGGCCTGCTGCGCGCGGGTGTAGAGCCGTGAGCGCTCCAGCGCCTGCGCGCTCTGCGCCACCATGTTGGACATGAGCTTGCGCTCTTCCTCGTCGAAGGTCCGGGGCGTGGAGAAGCGCACCCACAGCACGCCGAGCACCTCGCCCCGCACCTTGAGGGGCAGCGCCGCGGCACCCTCGTAGCCTGCCGCCACGGCGATCTCGCGCAGGCCCGGGTACGCGTGGCTGTAGCGCTCGAGATCCTCGAAGTAGAGCTCCTGGCCCTCGCGGAAGGACTGCGCGACGGGGTTGTCCGCATGGATGGGCAGGCTCTGGAAGCGCTTCAGCAGATAGGGCGTGTGGCCCACGTGGGAGGCGATCTCCAGGTGGGTCCGGGCCTCGTTGGGCAGCACGAGCGAGCCCGCGATGGCCTCCATGGAGCCCAGGGCGAGGTGGGCGACGATGTCCGCTACCTCCTCGGCGGTGGCGGCTCCCGAGAGTGCCGAGGTGACCTCCTGCAACCTCGCCGTGCGCAGGGCGGCCTCCCCCAGCCGCCCGCGATCCGCGCTGAGCTCGTGGTGGAGCCGCGCGCTGTCCAGCGCCAGCGCCGTGCAGTCCGAGATCGCCTCGATCAGCTCCCGGTCCGCCTGGGTATAGGGCGGGCTGCCGGGATCTCGCGCCAGCCAGAGCGCGCCATAGATGCGGCTCTTGCCCGCCAGGGGCACCACCAGCAGGCTCCTCACGCCGACGCGCTCGAGATAGGCCGCGTACTCGGGCAGGACGGCGCTCCGCAGGTACATGGGATCGGCGTCTGGCAGGAAGACGGACTTGCCCGAGGCGACGACCGTGCCGGCGAACCCCTCGCCCACGCGCAGCTGCCGCGCCCGGTTGACCTGCTCGATGAGCGCCTGCCGCTCCGGGACCCGGTGGCGGATCGTGACGGGCTCGAGCCGCGTGTCATCGGCCATGAGGAGATAGGCAGCGCAGCCATCTCCCAGGGTCTCCACGACATGCGCGGCGACCGCATCCAGGACGACGTCGAGATCAGGCTTGGCCTCGGCCAGCTGCCGGGACAGGTCGACCAGGATGCGGAGGCGCGCCGCCGCTGCCGATGCCGGATCTCCGAGCGTTGGGTCTCCTTCCACGGAGGTATCACTGGGCCGGGGCAGGAGGTGCATGCCTGAGGACATTGCACTCTCGCGGGTTGAAGAGCCCCTGGGGTAACAAAATTGTCACGGCTGGACAAGGCGGCGGGCTCGCGCAAGTCCACTGGTGGAACCAGTGCGCGAGCCGCTGGTTGCCTCCTGGCTGAGGGGGACGGCTGCCTTACGCGCGCGGACGCACGGCCTTCACGTCGCGCTCGGCGGTCCGCAGGGCGCTCTTCCCGGCCTTGGCCTTCTGGGCCTGGGCCGTGCCGCTCTTGCTCACGGCGGGGGCGGGGGTCAGGGAGAACCCGCTGTGCTCCCCCTCGGTGCGGGACACGGTGTAGACCTCGGCGCCACTCGGAGTGACATGCACGGTGAACTCGTGCGTCTCACCATCGCGCAGCCGCAGGGTGACGCGGCTCACGCCCGGGCGCCTGGCGCGGAGCTCCACGCCGCTCCGGGAGGTCTGCACCTCCACCACGGAGGCGTCCGAGAGCTCCACCTTGCTGCCCTTGCCGGGAACGCCGAGGAACGTCGTCTGGCCCACCCACAGCGCCAGGGGAGCAGCCCCCGAAGCCGTAGCGAACAGGGCCACCGCGACGATCATCAGCTTTCCAGCGTTGCTCAGCATGGTCATCTCCCAGGCGCCTTTGTGAGGCGCGTACCTGGATTATCCGACATGTGGGCAGGAAGTTGCGTCGTGCTGTAACTGCTGTGATCTTGAGAGGTTACGGACAAAAAAAGGGCCTCCCCCGGGGAGGGGAGGCCCGATTTGGGCCCGATTTACGGCGGGCTAGTAGCGGTAGTGGTCGCTCTTGTACGGGCCCTGCTTGGGCACGCCGATGTACTGGGCCTGCTCCGGGGTGAGCTCGGTGAGGGTGGCGGCCAGCTTGGAGAGCTGCAGGCGGGCCACCTTCTCATCCAGGTGGCGCGGCAGCATGTAGACGCCGGGCTTGTACTTGCCGGGGTTGGCGAAGATCTCCACCTGGGCCAGCACCTGGTTGGCGAAGGAGGAGCTCATCACGTAGCTGGGGTGGCCGGTGCCGCAGCCCAGGTTCACCAGGCGTCCCTCGGCCAGCAGGATGATGCGCTTGTTGTCCGGGAAGATGATGTGGTCGACCTGGGGCTTGATGTTCTCCCACTTGTACTGCTTGAGGCTGGCGACATCGATCTCGTTGTCGAAGTGGCCGATGTTGCAGACGATCGCGTTGTTCTTCATCCGCTTCATGTGCTCGTGGGTGATGACGCGGAAGTTGCCGGTGGCGGTGACGAAGATGTCCGCGTGCTCGGCGGCGTAGTCCATGGTGACGACGCGGTAGCCCTCCATGGCGGCCTGGAGGGCGCAGATGGGATCAATCTCGGTGACCCACACCTGGGCCTGGAGCCCGCGCAGGGCCTGGGCGGAGCCCTTGCCCACCTCGCCGAAGCCGGCGACGACGGCGACCTTGCCGGCGATCATGACGTCGGTGGCGCGCTTGATGCCGTCCACGAGCGACTCACGGCAGCCGTAGATGTTGTCGAACTTGGACTTGGTGACCGAGTCGTTCACGTTGATGGCGGGGAACCTGAGCTTCCCCTCCTTGGCCATCTGGTAGAGGCGGTGGACGCCGGTGGTGGTCTCCTCGGTGACGCCCTGGATGTCCTTGCCGATCTTCGAGTACCAGCCGGGCTGCTTCTCCAGGCGCTTCTTGATGGAGGCGAAGAGGAAGGTCTCCTCCTCGCTGCCGGGGTTGGCGAGCACGGAGGGATCCTTCTCGGCCTTGATGCCCAGGTGGACGAGCAGCGTGGCATCGCCACCGTCGTCGAGGATCATGTTGGGGCCGCCCTCACCGAACTCGAAGATGCGGTGGGTGAACTCCCAGTACTCCTCGAGGGACTCGCCCTTGTAGGCGAAGACGGGGGTGCCGCTGGCGGCGATGGCGGAGGCGGCGTGGTCCTGGGTGGAGAAGATGTTGCACGAGGCCCAGCGGACCTCGGCGCCCAGCGCCTCGAGCGTCTGGATGAGCACGGCGGTCTGGATCGTCATGTGGAGCGAGCCGGCGACGCGGGCGCCCTTGAGGGGCTGCGTCTTGGCGAACTCCTCGCGGATCGCCATGAGGCCGGGCATCTCGGTCTCGGCGATGGCGATCTCCTTGCGGCCCCAGTCGGCCAGGCCGATGTCGGCCACGCGGTAGTCGGTGAACTTCTTCTGATCGGTGACAGCCCTCATGGTTGCTCCTGTGTCCGGGGCTGGAGGAGGGAGGGCGGGCTCTGCGGCTCGCCTCCCGTGCCTACAGCCACGAGTCAGCGAGCGCCGTTGCAGAACCTGAGCCTGGCGGGGACTGAGCCCCGTTGCAGCGCTCCTCAGGTAGCGGACACCCTAACGGAGAAGGGGCGGGTTTTGCCAGAGGGTCGGTGGGGAGGCTGCCTGGATGCCTGGCCTACATGCCATCCAGCAGGCCCAGCCGGTCCTTGAGGCGGAGGACGCGGCGGACGGTGGTGTCCAGCTGGGCGGCCATCTTCGGATCGGACTGGGCCAGCTTCATGAGGATGCCGAAGTAGTCCAGGCCGCCGCTCCAGTCCGGGGGCTCGGTGGTGAGGATGAGATCATTCCCCGCGAGGAAGGCCAGGCGCACCACCTCCTCCCGCTCGGCGCCGATCTGCTCGGCGAGGGCGCGGATGGCCACGTCGTCGGTGATGGTGATCCACCCGCTCTCGTGGGCGAGGGCCACCAGCGCTGGCTCGAGGATGGCGGGCTTGGGGCCGAACTTCGAGTAGACGACGTTGGACATCATCACCCCGCCCAGGAAGGGATCGGCGGAGCGGAACACGGAGGCCTCGGCGCGCACGCGCGTCTCATCCCAGTCCACGGTGGCGCGCTCGTGGTCCGAGTCGGAGTCGAGATCCCCATAGCCCGGGAAGTGCTTCCCGATGGCGGCCACCCCGGTCTTGGCGAGCCCGCGGGCAAACGCGGTGGCCTTCTGCTTCACCACTGCGGGGTTGCCGGAGAAGGCGCGCCCGTTGCGGAACATGTGTCCCGAGGGCGCCACGTCGAACACGGGGGCGAGGTTCATGTTGAGCCCCACCTCTTTCATCGCCAGGCCGACGCGCGCACCCCACGCCTCCACCTCCTTCTCCTCCATGGCCGCCAGCTCGCGCGCGAGCGGCAGGGCCTGGATGGAGGGGTGCCGGTTCAGCCGGTTGAAGCTGCCGCCCTCGATGTCCACGGCGAAGAAGGGAGGGATGCGGGCGCGCTCGCGGGCCGCGCGGATGCGGTCCTTCGCGGCGGGGATCTTCCGGAGGGTGGGGCCCACGAACAGCACGCCGCCCACCTCGACGGCGCCCTCCTTGCTGATCTGCGGATAGGCGAGCAGCAGCTGGCCGACCTTGTCGCGCAGGGACAGCGACTGAAGGACGCGCTCCACTCGGGCCTCATCGGGCGTGCGCTCGGCGAAGCCCGGGGACCTGGGCGCCGGGCCCCTCGCGGCCGCCTCACCAAAGGCCCAGAGCAGGAGCAGCAGGGGGACGAGCGATGAACGAAGGACGCCTCGCATAGGGGCCGCAGTCTTCCACAAAGCCGGCGCCCTCTGGCACGAAGGAGAGACAGGGCCTTTACGCCCCCCTGGTCTCTGGGTAGGCGGTCGGGGCTTGAAGCCGGTGTATCTTGCGAACTGGGTGAAGCAGGTAAATCGGTTGGAGGCGAAAATGGGTTTGGTGCCGCATCGCATCAGCGTAGCGTGTGTCGCGGGATGCATTTTGAGCTGCGCAGCTTCAAACCCCCATGTTCAAGCAAAGCGCCTGCCAGATGGACGCATTGAGGTGCAGGGGCCGATGGCGGGCCCCTACCCTACGTTGGAGGAACTGGCAGTGAGTGCATGCGAGATCATGACTCGGGAGCCCGGTGCGTCGAATGGCACCTATGGCTTCGAGTATTGCGCTCTGAACTACTTTTCAAAAGCAGAGAACGCGTACTTCCTCAGTTACCTTTCAACGTTCAAGAGGAGGCTCGACTCGGCCACGACGAAAACATGTTCGATGCCAGCAGCCTTGGACGCGCCAACTCATCCGGACGCTATCATTGTTGGGGTAGATCACACGCACCCTCACAACCGCGCATTTTCAAAGCCCGACTTGTCCGCCTGGATACGGTGGAATCCCACGCGTCTGTATGACAAGAACACCGAGAAGATTTGGGACAGGCACATGATGTTGTTCTATCGTGAGAGGACAGGGGAGTGCAGGGCATACATGTTCAACACCGCTACGCGGGTTGTCTCGGCCTTGCGAGAGCGGCAATGGGTGCCAATCGGAGAAGTCTACAGCCGTGACGGCGACATTCGCATGTTTGAAGGCCAGGGCTGGATACCTTGATCGAGCGAGGCAGTATGAGACCTGTTCTTCCCGTTTTGTTCTGCTGGGCTGCTTTGGTGACGGGGTGCTCGCACTTCGGATACTACAAACACAAGAAGCCGGAATGGGCGCCGCCCGAGGAAGGAGCCAAGGTTCAATTCTTGAACTCCCTGGAAGGAGGAACGAGGCTCACCGGCCCGATGATGGTCGCTCTCAAAGCGGCGATGGATGACTACAGGCCACCGGGAATGGCACCAGAGAGTCAGAAGAGTCCTGAAGGTCAGTGTCTCGCACGTTGGGAGTACATCAACACGACCGTGTTTCAAGCGAGAGACGATTTGTTCTACGTCCTCTTCGCTCCCGACCTCTCCCAGTGCGGACCTGGATTCATTGTCTTCGACGCAGGAGCGGAATACGCAATTGACGGCAAAGGGCGCATTCTGGCCAAGCAGTAACGCGCAGGCACTCTTCGGGGCTCTGACGCAGCAGCGTGAATGTTCTCTGAACAGGCGGCCGAGTTACCCTGGAGCAGGCCTTCCCCGCCGAAGGTCAGCGAGAAGTCGTGGGAGCAGTGACTCTTCGAAGGCGGCGGTGTGTGTGTGCCTCATGGCGGCGGTCAATTGCGAGTCCCAGTCGCACTCAGGGACCTCTCCCATGGTGAGGCTCTCGGCTCGGTCTTGGAGATTGGACAGGCTCTCGCGGTAGTCGTTAGCCCCCATTCTCCACGGCACTGCTTCCGGGACGCCCTTTAGCAACGCGGTGACATGGTTCAGGCCGGCCTCGTCGAAATCGGCACGGACGGCGACTCGCCAGCCGCTCGACGCGAGCCGGGCCACAGAGGCAATCTCGCGGCTGGACGGTGTCCCTGAGGTGCAGAGCAGGCGCACGTGAGGGCAGGCAGCAGATAGGTCCGCCGCTGCGGATGCAACGGACGGGTTCTCGGTGACGAAGACCCAAGACGCGTTCGCGTCCGGAACGGGCCACTGACAGGTAGTCAGTACGCGCGGAGGGAGGGTCAACGCCGTACCCGCGGGCACAGTCCAGCCGACGGGGAGGATGCCAACGGCGATGAATCCGCCGGTGACGTCGTCGCAATCCACGCCTGCCTCTGCCCAGGCCTCCCGAGTACGTTGCCGGGCCTGGACCTTACCTGCCGCGACGAGCAGCGCGAGGACCAGACTACCCAGGGCTGTGCCCTCGTCGAGCGCGTGCGGGTCCCCGGTTGTCTCCGAGGCAAGGCGGCGCCGGTCCGCGCGTGCTCCCGGGGGGGGAAGCGCTGCCAGGACCGACAAGGCGGTCCGCAACAACCGCTCTGGCTCCTGGGTGGACAGGAGCCGGGCGATCCGTCCCGTGCGCCGCAACGCGCGCCAGACCCTGTCGGGGGCCAGCTGGACGGGGGCGCCATCCGGCAACGCCAACGCTGCTTCCGCCAGGAGCGTTTCAAGCCGTTGCTCTCGTGCTTGGCGCTCGGCTCCGCTCCTTGCCCGGGTTGCCAGCGGCCGGCGCAGAGCATGGGCGGCGACGGCGCCGGGCGTGAGGAGAGGCCCGCGTACCCGCAGCTTCTGCGTGAGCTGATCCAGGTCGACGCTGCGGGACTGGAGCGCCTTCAGCACATGCTCACCGAGCAGGCCTCCCGCCGCCGCGCGTTCCTCTGCCAGCTCAGGCGCTCGAATCGAGAGTGTCCCCCGCGCGAGCTCGGCGTCGCCGCGGCGGTCTGCGGCGTCGCCAAGCTGCTCCCAGAGCCACGCGAGTCGTGGGTGGATCATGGGACCCAGGTCCGCGCCAGCGCAGGCGCCGCCACACAGCGGGCACTCGACACTCATTGCGCCTCCCCATGCTCCCCGCTGTCGCGCGAGGCCGTGTGCAGAGGAGGTGGAGGCTCCTCGGGCAGTGGGAGCAGGCCGCGGATGAGCATCGGGAAGGCCACCACGGTGCCGTCTGGGCCGGCTTCCAGGTCATGGGCATCGATTCCATCCCACGCACCGGGGCTGCCGTCCCAAAGGTAGCTCGTGCAGACCAAGTCCAGGTCCAACTCGGCGATGTAGCGAGCCAGACCCTCTCGTCCAGGCTCGTCCACCTCCGCTGGCACCTCATCCAGCGCGACCAACCGCAGCGCTTTCTCTCCGAAGCGGTCATAGGCGGCTGCCACGGCAGCCAGCATCGGGGCGAGCACGACCAGCCGGCGCTCTCCTCCCGAGAGCCCTGTCCGGGAGCCCCATCGTTGGACCTTGCCCCCGGGTCGCGCCACCTCGTAGTGGACCTCCACCCACTGGCGGACATCGACGGCGGCGGCCACCCGTTGCTGCATGGTCTCTCCAGGCGCGGCGGCTAGGAGCGCTTGGAGCGCTTCGCGCAGCTGCTTCTGCTGCTCCGAGGTCCGCTGTGCGTCGGACACCTTGCAGGACAGCTCGTAGACGATCCTTGACGGGGGCGAAAGGTCGTCGCGCAGCGGCATGCGCACCTGCACGCAGACCCCCGACGATGCCGCCGCTGAACGCATCTTTCCGTTCACCTCCACGATCCAATCGTGCAGGCGTGTCCACGCAGTGCTGATGGCGCCAGGTAGCCGTCCAATGACGAACTCCCGCAGCGCCTTCTCCTCGGCCAGAGCCAGCGCCTTCTCCGCTTGTTGCTTCAGGTTCGTCGCATAGGCGGCGGCCTGGGGCGGTGTGAAGGAGGCATCACGATGAGAGAGAGAGTACGTGAGCAGGCCACCGTGGTCCTCGCCCGGATCGATGGACCAGATACCAGCGAGTTTGGCACGGGCCTCGTCCGCACGCTCCCGCACCGTCTTCAGGGTAATCGTCTTCTTGCTCGCGAGTTTCGCTTCGATCTGGGAGAGGAGCTGGGAAGTGGCTGCAGGTGGCTCACCACCGAGGGCCGCGTCCGCGACTCCAGGCACCTCCAAGAGGCTTCGCAGCGCTTGCAGGCGCTCCGCCGCCACAGGCTTTGACGCCTCGAGCTTTCTCTCTGCCTCCTCAAGCCTTGTGCGCGCGGAGGCTTCGGCTCGCGCGGCGCTGAGGTGCGCATGGTTGGCGGGCTCAAGCTCGGCCTTCCTCTCCTTGAGTTGCTTGTCGGAGGCGCTGGAGCGGGAGAGGACGTCGGCGATCTCCGCTCCAGAGGTTTCTTTGAGGACGCGTAACTCGGTCCCGGTATCGGTAGCGATCTGAAGCGCGGCTCGCGCCTCCGCCTCGACTTGCTCCAGCGTCCGTGCGGTCTCCAGCCGAGCGTGCTCTGGGCGCACTCTTTCGAGCCGGCTGGCTAGCTTTCCCGCCAGTGCTCTGGCCGCCCTCAGAAGTTGGTCCGCGATGGCCTTCCCATGATCGCGCGCCTTCGTCAGTTGAGGGAGCTCAATGGGCAAGCCACGTGCGCGTGTGCGCTCCACCCACTCTACCCGGGTGCGCTGGGCCTCGGCCCGAAGTTTCTCGGCGTGGATTCGTGCGGCCTCCGCAGCCTCTTGGGCTTCCCGAGCAGCACGTGCCGCGTCAGCCCGCCGAGCCTCTGCGTTTCGAAGTGTCCACCGCGATGGAAAGGAGCGGCCGCGCGCGGCGAGGTTCTTGGCCTCGTCACTCAGGTGTCTCGCCTGGGTGTCGTGTGCTGCCGCCTCCCGTTCCAACTCACTGGCACGCTGTGTGAGCTGCTCGGCAAGCTTCAACGCGGCGTTGAGCCGCTGTCGTGCTCCCACATGAGAGGCGGTCGACAGCCGCGCGGAGTCGACGGCGCCTGGGACGCGGCCAGTCAGGGCGCCCGCTCGGAAAGTGCCATCTCTCCCGATGACCAAACCCGGCGTGGCGTTGCCGGAGGACACCGCGAGCGCGCTGGGCGCAAGCTCGATGCGGGCCAGGACTGCGGCCGCGGCCGTCGCCAGAGAGTGCTCGGGATCGACCGTGAGCGCTTCCGAGACGTTGGGGCTGACCACCGGGCCGTGGGCGTCTATGCACCAGGAGAGGGTGGACGCGCCCGCTTCACCCAGACTCGCGCCCAGCAATCCTGACGCGGCGAGCGCAGCCTCCAGGAGGTCCCGGTCGTGAGCGCCGTCAAAGGTGGATTGCCAGTCGAGGGTTGCGCCGAACGCGATGCTATCGTCACCTTCTCCTGCCCACTCGGGCCTGGGGAGGGGCAGGCGCCGGCCGGCGCGCAGTTCCGCCGCCTCGGTCTGGAGCCGCCCCGCCTCTTCGCGGAGCTCAAGGGCCACCCGTGTGGCCTGTTCCGAGCGTGCGCGCAGGTCGGCAGCCTGGCTCTCGGCACACGAGAGAGCCGAGTTTGCCCAGGAGTCCGTGCGGGCTAACACCTGGCCGGGCTCCGCATCGGCCAGCGCTGTGACGTCGCTCGGCGTCCACGTGTCCTCGGTGTCATCGCCGGCCTGAGAGAGCTGCGGGTTTGCCTGGGTCCACGACGAGAGTTCCGCCAGGAGTTTTCTGGCCTCGGCTGTCGTGGAGGCTCCCTCCCGGTGCGCACGGGCTGACGCATCATCGGCTTTGGCTGTGGCCGCATTCTCCGACTGCGTTGCCGCGGCGGAACGTGTTTCCACGGCCTCTACCTGCCTGTAATCCACCAGTGCGAGCGCGGCGGCCTCCGAGCGGCGCGTGTGCTCAGTTGCGCGCCGTTCCCACTCCGAGGCCGTGTTACGCATCCCCTCGGGAGTCCCGTGAAGGACCAGAGCGGGGCCAGGGTCCGCAGTGATCTCTCCGGCGCGGAGGAGGGCGCGGGGCTGTGTGGTCCACTGGAGCAGCGGCCCTGGAGGGCTGACCGACGAGTCCGCGCCAGCCACTTGGCGTATGCAATCCTCAAGGTCTTCGATGATGTTGGCAAGCTCGCGCCGCAGCGATTCTCCTTGTAACTGGGCCGAGCGAGCGGTCTGGCACATGACCGTTGCCTTGGCGCCCGCCGTAAGGAGTTGCGCGGTGTGGGCCTTCTCCAGGTCACCAAGCCGCCCGGCATCCTTGTAGGCTGGGAGGTTCCTGAGTGCCACCAACTCGGCGTCGAGCACTGCCACCTCGGCGACGAGTCCGTCATGGCGCTTCTTTGCAGTCGCGGTGGCGTCCTGTGCGGCCTTCAACTCTGCGGTGCAGGTATCGACGCCCTTCTGGCGCTCGCGCACGTCCGAGGCTGCGGCCTTCGCGCTCTCGTGCGCGGTGAAGACGACCCCTACAGCATGGGCAGACCAGTCGTCGCGAAACTTTTCGAGAATCTCCGCGGCTTCCTTGTCGCGCGTGAAGGCCTCGCGGGTGGCATCGGACTCGGCGAGCGCTTCCGCCGTGGCAGTGATGACGTCCTCGGAGACCCCTGGTAGCGACTCCCGCAGCGCATCGGCAGCTCCCTGAGGAGACACCTCTCCGAGCAGGGAGGGGTTTCGGACCTCCCGCAGGCGCCCGCCCAGGGTCTTCAGTTGACCGCCGTCAGGCGTGGCGTAGAGGCGGGCTGCGAGATGGGCAACGTAGTCCTCTGGCTCCTCGAAGACCTGGCCACCCAGCCGGGCGACCGCTTCCTCGAACTGCTCTGTGGTCAGTGGCGTACGCCCGGCCGTGTGGAGATTCAGCTCATGTAGCGGCCGCCCCGGCATGGCGAACGGGAGGGCCTTGACCGGCGGCGACGCGCCTTCCGAGTATTGGAGCCGCACGCCGAAGGACCAGGTTCCCTCGCCGGGGCTACTTACGGTGAACCACGCATGGCCGAGGCGCCGCTTGCCCGAGGCGCCTTCCCTCATCAACGTGGACAGGCTGGTCGACCGGGCCTTGCCTGCGGCCAGCCGGGCGGAATTGAGGTCCAGCAGGTAGGGCCACAGTGCCTCCAGTGCGGTCGTCTTGCCTGTTCCGTTCTGCCCCCGGAGCAGCAGTCGTCCGCTCGCCGCCGGCAGCTCCAGGTCGCCGAACCGCCACACATTACTCAGGCCCGCGCCGATCAGTCGCCAGCGCTTCTCGAAGCGCTCGGACGAGCCGGCTTGAGGCGCGGGTGGTTCCGTCAATTCCAACTCGCTGTTAGCGCGGGGGCTATTCACGCGGAACTCCGGGAGTGGTGACGGCGAAGTCGAAGGGGAGTGTCTCGGCGGCTGGGGGGGCCCTGCCTGGCCGTCGTGGCGTGGGACTCGAGTCCTTGTCCAGGCCGGTCGCTGTCATGATCGTTGTCGGAGAGGCCCAGCGCCCGGTCGCGGGGGAGAACCACCAGGCCCGCGACCCATCGTCCCCGGCCCAGATTCGGAGCAGGTCGAACTCGGCGAGAAGCCCGCGCACCTCGTTAGCGAGCAGTGGGGGGTTCTCGGCGAGTTCACGCCGCCAGCCGCCCTTGCCCTCGGGGTGTGCGGCAGCCAGGGCCGTGAGGTGGCCGACGACGACCGTTTCTAGCAGCCCGCGCCAGCCAACCCCCGGGCCATTCGCATCGGAGCCGAGCAAGCCGGTGGTTGCTGCGTGCTCGCAGAGTAGGAGCGCAGCATGTGGCACCGTCCCTGCAGCGGGGAAGGGGCGAGGGCCAAGCTCGTGAAAGTGACGGAACGCATCCTCCGGCACCACCAGTGCGGCGCCCTCCGTGCGGCGCTCCAAGCTCAGGCCGAATGCCTGCGCTAGGGGCTCGCCGTCGTCTCCACGAACCCGGCGCGAGAGCCAATCCGCCTCGGCCTCATCGAGGTCGACTACGTGCACGACGGCGTCATCGATGAGGCGGCGACGCATGCGGCGCGCGGGGTCAGGCTCTCGCTCCACTTGCTCCAGCCACGCCGCCGGATCCTCTGAAGGGTCCAGCGTCCCAAAGTGGGAGATGACGTGAGCCAGCCGAGAGTGATGGACTGCTAGGAGCACCGGGGCATTCTCGTCCTCGACGAAGCCCTCGACCTCGCCGTCCACCTGCTCCACAACGCCGCGCTCGTCGAGCATGCGCAACGCCCTGACGATGGCTCGGCGCTCCAGGATGTCATTTGTGACGGGCAGGGAGGCTTCGGCAGCTGCCGCCCTGGCGCCGGCGACAAGCTGCGCCAGCCCGACTCGCGGTGTCATCGACTCCGCCGCAGCCACGAGCAGGAAGAACCACGAAGCCTCCAGCGGCTTCGGTCCACTCGCTGCCCAGGCGTCGCGGCGGATGGGCGGTGACTTGCGCAGCCTCACGAGACCTCGCTCGACAACCAGGACCCAGCCAAGGCGGGACAGTGCATCCCGAACGGCGGGCAGGTTACGGCGCACCATAGCAATGGCCTCATCATCGCGGCCTGCCACCAGCCAGGGCTGCACCGCGAGGCGTCTGAGCACCATCGCAGCCTCGGCGCCCGCCTCGGGCGTCCAGCGCTTCCGGCCGTTACGAGTCTCCTGGGGTGCCTCCGCACCCGGGGCCTCGCCCGGGTTCACGTGCTCTTCCGGGCCGTCTACTTCTTCATCTGGCCGTTCGTCGCTCATTCCGCACCGCCTGCTACAAGAACTGCGGGCACATCGTCCGGCTCTGGAGCCGTCCGGCCTTGGGGCGCCTGGGCCAGGGAGCCGGGAAGGTGGAAGACAGGGACGCGGCCGGGCGTCAGCACCCGCCAAGTAGGTGCGCGGACTGCTCCCGTTTCGGAGCCTAGGTGGAACAGTGTACAGGCCAGGCCATCGCGGATGGCTGTGCGCTGCCCATTGACGGTGCGGCTACGTGCTGCTGCGGCGAGCGACGCCAGGGCGACCCGCGCCGCCTGCTCCGACAAGGAGGCGCCGGACGCGGCGCGCAGCACCTCCTGGACTGCCTCGGCGTGTTCCGCTGCCCGACGCCTGCGCTTCTCGGCGACAGCATCACGGGCGGCGGCATCGTCGCGAGCGGCGGGTGGGCGGCCACGCGCGCCGACGCGACCGGTGAGGCGAAGCAGCTCCGGTACCTCGACCCGGGGCCCTTCGCGCCAGGGGCGGGTTCGGGTCGGCTCGAAGTCTTCGGCCTCGCTGTGGAGCTTCCTCCAGGGGTGATCACCGAGTGCCGCGAGCAACACCGCCGTGCCAAGGGTTGGGTGCATACACGCCTTCGCTAGAGACAGGGCGCGGCTCCGGCTGGTGGCGGTGCCCGAGGAGCTGTGCAGGCGGCGGAGGTTGACGTGCATCCCGGGCAATGCCCGGACCAAGCGTAGAGCGAACCGAGCTGAGCGGCCTGATGCCGGATCGAACCAGGCCAGCAGACCCTCCCAGTCCTCCTGTCGGCCACCTCGGGACGCTGCGAGGGCACCTCGCTCAATGAGGTCACGCGCGTCGGACGCCCGCACGGCACTCGCGGCAAGTTCGGCGAAGCGGGGCCTCAGTGTCTCCAGTGTCTGGTACGCGCGGGCCGCGCCGCGCTCCAGTTCCGTCGCCACGTGCGTGGCGTAGCTGACGAGCAGCGTCTTGAGTTCGGCCGCAGACTCGTTGTTCAGGTCGAAGCGGTCCACGAGGCCCGCGAGGCTGTCCTCGGCACCCACCAAAGCCGCGTCTAGGTCGTCATGGCTGACGAACAGCCGCCGGACCAGCTCGGCGACGGGCGGGGTCTCCGGCGTCCTCGTCCAAGCGAGCGCCTCGGCCGCATCGACAACCCCGGCGAGGCTCGTCAGGGGGATCTCTCGCACGGTCCGGGTACCAGCTAGCGCCTTGCGGTAGAACCGCTGGACGTGTCGGCCCGCGGGGGTCGCGATGTAGCGCCAGTTCTTCGCCAGTAGGTCCGCGTGGCGAAAGATGCGTGAGGTGTCCACTTGCGTGGATGCCGCCCCCCACTCATGGAGTTGGGTCAACCGAGCCTCGATGACAGACTCTTCCAGCCGAATGTCGTTTGCGGCCAAGCGGACGCCGACCTCATGCGGCGTCAAGTCTGTGATGGAGGACTCCAGGACATCCATAATGGGGATGTACTGCTCTGCCTCAGGAGCCACGAGGTAGGACACCACGAAGCGGGCCTCACCTCCGGCGAGCATTGCCTGTGGGTGGTCATCTTCGGTGGGCGGAATCTGGCTGCTCATGGGCGTGGCGTACCCTCACTCTACCAGTAGGCTTCTTGCAGGCGCCGTAGGCAACCTCAGGTAGATGCAGGCTAGGCCAGAGAGTCCGTCCTCAGAAAATGCCCAGCCAATAACAACTTCTTCAGCCACACAGGCTCGAACGGCTCTACGCCCTGGCAGCGCATCACCTCGGCGGGCTACACCTATACGGCCGCGGGGGAGAACATCGCGGCCGGATACGCCACTCCGAACTCCGTGGTGCCCAGCTTGATGGCCAGCACGGGGTACTGCAACAACATCATGAACGGCACCTTCAAGCACCTGGGCTTGGGGTATGACTACCGGGCCGGCAGCACCTACTCGCACTACTGGACTCAGGACTTCGGCAAGCCGTAAGCCTCTCTCATCCCAGGAGCCTCCCATGGACCTCTACTTCTCCCCGATGACCTGTTCGCTGGCGACCCGCATCGCGCTCTACGAGCTCGATGAGCCCGCGACCTTCCACCAGGTGAATGTCTTCAAGAAGCAGCTGGCGGATGGCCGGGACTACTTCCAGATCAACCCGAAGGGGCAGGTCCCCGCGCTGCTCACCCGCGAGGGCGTGCTGCTGACCGAGGGGCCCGCGGTGCTCCAGTACGTCGCGGACCTCAAGCCGGAGCGGGGGCTGGCTCCCAAGGCAGGGACGCTCGAGCGCTACCAGCTCCAGCAGTGGCTGAACTACGTCAGCACCGAGATCCACAAGCAGATCTTCTACACGATCTTCTCTCCGCAGTGGCCGGCCGAGGCCAAGGTGTTCGTGCGCGAGCAGATGGTGCCCTCCCGGTACGAGTTCCTGTCGAAGCACCTCGAAGGGCGCGAGTTCCTGCTCGACGGAGGCTTCACCGTGGCGGACGCCTACCTCGTCACGACACTGAGCTGGTGCCAGGCCGCGGGCATCGACCTGGGGCGCTGGCCGGTGCTGCAGGCGTACCTCGAGCGCATCAAGGCTCGCCCGAGCGTGGCGCGCGCCATGAAAGAGGAGTGGGCGCTCTTCAAAGAGGCCGCCTGAGCCCCCGCGGGAGCTGGGCGCCCGTCCTCAGGAGATGCCCAGCTCCTTGCGCAGCCTGCCCACCACCTTGAAGTACTCCGTCCGGGAGAAGGGCACGTTGAGGATGTGGAAGTCCTTCTTGGACAGGCCCACGCAGCCGAAGCAGTAGTTGCAGTCCTGCAGGTTCTTGGACAGCAGCAGGTACGCGCTGCCGGTGCAGTTCTCGCACTGCACGCAGTAGGCGCACGCGTGGCAGCTCTTCGACTCCACGCAGTGCGAGCAGTTGTTGCACAGCTCGCAGCGCACGCAGTGGGTGCAGTGATAGCAGCTGTCGCAGTCCTTGCAGAACATGCAGTTGGCGCAGCGCTGGCAGCCCTCGCACGCGTACGAGCCGGGGTTGCCGGGATCCGCCGCGAACCCCTTGGCCAGCTTCTGGAACTGCTCCATGAACTCCCGCTTGCCCAGCGCCGCCACCGCCTCTCGCGCGGCCTTCTCCTCGGAGAGCGACTCCGGCGTGGGGGTGGCGCGCGTTCCTTTCTCCTTCACTCGGGCAACTCCTTCCGTGTTCGGGTCATCGTGCGGGCCAGCGGGCAGGCCGCACGGGGGACTTACCGCAGTCGGGCCAGCCCCGCGAGATCGATGCCTCGCGCCACCCGCCGCACCTCCACCGTGCTGGGGAAGCCGCGGCTCGTCACCGCCACCACGTAGCGATCTCCCACCAGCAGGTTCGCCTCCGCCGTCACCTCGGACGGGTCGTACCGCACGAACCCCACCGCCGCGTCCCAGAAGATGGGCGCCGTCGGATCGCTCTCCGGCCGGCGCTTGGCGTCCTCGGCGGCTGCACGGATGGACTTGGCGATCTTCCCTCCCAGCGTGGTGTCCACGATGCGCACCTTCACCTCGCGATCCTCACCCCGGGTGAAGGTCCGCTCGGCCTCGCTGATGGAGACCTCGCCGTACTTGCCGGTGGAGCTCTCGGTGCCGGTGTGGGTGAAGCCCTCCAGGGACTCGGGGAGGAAGGGGGCCAGGTCCTTGAAGTAGACGCAGGGCAGGGGGAGCACGGGGGCGGCGGCCGGCTCGCCGGACGGGGCGCGGCTGTCGGCTGAACAACCCAGGCCCGGTGAGAGGGCGAGCAGGAGCAGGGCCAGATGGGATTTGATTTCGCGCACGGGACCGATCAAAAGGTATCCCCGCGCGGCGCGCAATGGACCTCTCGAAGCTCAACCCCCCACAGCGCGAAGCGGTGACGACTCTCGAAGGCCCCCTGCTCGTGCTGGCGGGGGCGGGCAGCGGGAAGACGCGCGTGATTACCCACCGCATCGTCCACCTGCTGAACGAGCGGCCCTTCGGGGCCTCGGCGCGCAACATCCTCGCCGTCACCTTCACCAACAAGGCCGCCACGGAGATGAAGGAGCGGCTGGTGAAGATGGCGGGGCCGCGCGCACAGGGTGTCCTGGTGTGCACCTTCCACGCCTTTGGTGCGGAGATGCTGCGCGAGGACGTCCACCGGCTGGGGTGGCCCAAGAAGTTCGCCATCGCGGACATGGGGGATCAGCTCTCGCTCATCCGCCGGGCCATGAGGGACCACAAGGTGGATGATCGGGCGTTCGACGCCCGGAAGGTGCTCACGCTCATCTCCAAGGCGAAGAACTCGGGCCAGCCGCCCTCGCCCAAGCCCGAGGGGATGGGGGACGACTACGATCTCATCACCCACCTCGTGTACCCGAGCTACCAGCTGGCGCTGAAGGCGCAGGGCTCGGTGGACTTCGATGACTTGCTGGTGCTGCCGGCGCGGCTGATGCGCGAGCACGAGGACTTGCGGGTGAAGTACACGCGGCGCTTCCGCTACCTGCTGGTGGACGAGTTCCAGGACACGAACCTGGCGCAGATGGATCTGCTGCAGCTCCTGGCGGGCGAGGCGAAGAACGTGTGCGCGGTGGGGGACGACGACCAGGCCATCTACAGCTGGCGCGGCGCGGAGGTGAAGAACATCCTCCAGTTCGACCGGTACTTTCCGGGCACCAAGGAGGTGCGGCTGGAGCAGAACTACCGCTCCATGCAGGTGGTGCTGGACGCGGCCAACGCGGTGATCGCGAAGAACCCGGAGCGCAAAGCCAAGCGGATGTGGACGGATCGGGCGGGGGGCGCGCGCATCCGGGTGGTGAAGTGCCCCAACGAGGAGGAGGAGGCGCGCTACGTCGCCCGGGAGATCGAGAAGCACATCGCCCATGGAATCCCGGCGGACGAGATCGCGGTGCTCTACCGCACCAACGGGCAGGCGAGGCTGGTGGAGGAGTCGCTGCGGGAGAAGGGCATCGGCTACGAGGTGGTGGGCGGCAGCGAGTTCTTCGACCGGAGCGAGGTGAAGGACGTGATCGCCTACTTCAAGGTGATCGCGAACCCGAAGGACGAGGTGAGCCTGCTGCGGATCGTCAACGTGCCGGCGCGAGGCATTGGGGACGTGACGATGGAGCGGCTGCACTCGCACGCGCGGGCGGACGGGGTGTCGCTCTGGGAGGCGATGGAGCGCGGCGAGCAGTACGAGGATCTGCCGTCGGGCTCGGCGGTGAAGGTGCGCGAGTTCCTGCGGATGATCGAGCGCTACCGGGGGCTCTTCGAGGGCGGGAACCTGGCGCACGTGACGCGCAACCTGCTGGAGGAGATCGGCTTCAAGGAGGCGGCGCGGGCGAAGGCGGTGTCGCTCAGCTCGGCGGACAAGAAGCTGAAGTCGGTGGATCAGGTGCTCAACTCGCTGGAGTCCTTCGAGAAGCGCGAGGGGCCCAAGGCCAGCCTGCTGACGTACCTGAACCGGCTGAGCCTGGACACGCGGCAGGAGGAGGAGGATGAGCTGCCGGGCGGCAACCGGCGCGTCACGCTGATGACGGTGCACTCCTCCAAGGGGCTGGAGTACCGGCTGGTCTTCTTCATCGGGATGGAGGAGGACCTGATGCCGCACAAGGGCATGCAGGGCGAGCCGCAGAACCTCGAGGAGGAGCGCCGGCTCTGCTACGTGGGCATCACCCGGGCCAAGGAGCACCTCTATTTGACGCGGGCCGCCATCCGGGTGAAGCGGGGGAAGGACGTGCCGTGTACTCCCTCCCGCTTCCTGGAGGACCTGCCGGCCGACACGGTGGAGCTGATCGACCTGGAGGCGCCTCGGACGGGCGTCGAGACGAAAGAGGAGAAGAACTTCTTCGCCAACCTGAAGGAGCGCTTCAAGGCCAAGGGGGCAGGCGGGGGGCCGGCTCCAAGCTAGGGGGGGTAGGCCCGGGGAAGGGTGATCCGTGGGGTTTGTGGCCCCCGGGTGCGGCACGGTCTTGACTTACCCCCCGGCTCCTCCTAAGAGGGTCGGCCTTTCCGGGCTGTACCCTGGAGTATTCAGGGCAGACCCGTGGTTGGTTCGACTATGTCAGGCGGCCTGCGCAGGCGGGCGCCGCAGCAGAGTTTTGGAGTGCACACAATGTCGCAGAGGACCTACAGCGCTAAAGCAGCGGACATCAAGCGCGATTGGCACGTGGTGGATGTCTCGGACAAGGTGCTGGGCCGCGCCGCCAGCCAGATCGCCACGCTGCTCAAGGGCAAGCACAAGGCCATGTACACCCCGTCCATCGACACGGGGGATCACGTCGTCGTCATCAACGCCGCGAAGGTGAAGGTGACGGGCACGAAGGAGCAGGAGAAGCTCTACTACCGCCACTCGCGGGCGGGCTTCCCCGGCGGCCTGAAGATCACCAACCTCGAGAAGCTGCGTCAGCGGCACCCTGAGGACATCATCATCAACGCGGTTCGCCGCATGCTCCCGCGCAACGCGCTGGGCCGGCAGATGATGACGAAGCTCAAGGTCTACGCGGGCGACACCCACCCCCACGCCGCGCAGAAGCCTGCCGCGCGCGCGGTTGAGGCGTAACCTTCTCCCCACCTTTGATGACGAGAGCTGAACTCCATGGCTATCAATCCTGAGAATGGTTTCTACGCTACCGGCCGCCGCAAGGAGGCCACCGCCCGCGTGTGGCTGAAGGCCGGTGACGGCACCGTGACGGTGAACGGTCGCGACATCAACAACTACTTCGGTCGCGAGACCTCCAAGATGGTGCTGTTCCAGCCCCTGGAGATCCTCGAGCAGAAGGGCAAGATCGACCTCACGGTGAACGTGAAGGGCGGCGGTCTGTCGGGCCAGGCGGGCGCGATCCGCCACGGCATCGCCCGCGCGCTGTGCGCCTTCAACCCGGAGTTCCGTCCGGCGCTGAAGAAGGCCGGCTTCCTGACCCGCGACGCCCGCGCCGTCGAGCGCAAGAAGTACGGCCAGCCGGGTGCGCGCCGCCGGTTCCAGTTCTCCAAGCGCTAGGCTGTCTGCTCCCCAGTGGAGCGACCCGCGGCGGGGGTTCCCTTCTGGGAGCCTCCGCCGTCGTGTTTTGGGGCCGGAGGGGGGATCTTCGCCCTGCGTTGGGGCGGTGCTAGCATGGGTCTCCGACCATGGAACTCAACGAGATTCTGCAGATCGCTCTCCGAGGCGGCGCCTCGGATATTCACCTGAAGGCCGGACTTCCGCCCATGTTCCGCGTGGACGGCTCCCTCGTGCCCCTGAAGGACGGCAAGCGGTTGCCGCCGGAGGAAGTGGCGCGGATGGCGTTCGGCATCATGAACGAGTTCCAGAAGGAGAAGTTCAAGGCGAGCAACGAAGTGGACCTGGCCTACGGGGTGCCCGGCCTCGGCCGCTTCCGCGTGAACATCTTCCAGCAGCGCGGCACGATCGGCGCGGTGCTGCGCGTCATCCCCTTCAAGGTGATGACGATCAAGGATCTGCTCCTGCCGCCGAGCCTCGAGAAGCTGGTCGGTGAGGAGCGCGGGCTGATCCTGGTTACCGGGACGACGGGCTCGGGCAAGTCCACCACGCTCGCGGCGATGATTGATCACATCAACGCGAACGAGACCAACCACATCATGACGGTGGAGGACCCGATCGAGTTCCTCATCCGCGACAAGCGCTCGATCATCAACCAGCGCGAGGTGGGCGTGGACACGCTCTCCTTCTCGCAGGCGCTCAAGAGCGCGCTGCGGCAGGACCCGGACGTGATCCTCGTGGGCGAGATGCGTGACTACGAGACGATCGAGACGGCGCTCCACGCGGCGGAGACGGGCCACCTGGTGATGTCGACGCTGCACACGCTGGACGCCACGGAGACGATCAACCGCATCGTGTCGGCGTTCCCGCCGCACCAGCAGAAGCAGGTGCGCCTGCAGCTGGCCTCGGTGCTCAAGGCGGTGGTGAGCCAGCGCCTCATTCCTCGCGTGGACGGCAAGGGCCGCGTGGCGGCGGTGGAGGTGCTGCGTGTGACGGCGCGCGTGCGCGAGCTCATCGAGGACAAGGACCGCACGAAGGAGATCCACGACGCCATTGCGCAGGGCTTCGACTCGTACGGGATGCAGACGTTCGACCAGTCGCTGATGGGGCTGGTGCGCAACGGGCTGGTGTCCTACGAGGAGGCGCACCGGCAGGCGACGAACCCGGACGACTTCGCGCTGCGGTTCTCGGGCATCAGCGGCACGGCGGACTCGAAGTGGGACAACTTCGACAGCAAGGCCGGCGAGGCTCGCCCGGTGCCGGGCACGGCGCAGTTCGCGCAGAAGGGCCAGCCTGCGGCCGCGGCTCCGGCGGCAGGGGCCCGTCCGGGCGCGGCGACTCCTGCTCCGGCTGCGCGTCCTCCGCCTCCTCCGGCGGCAGCGGGTGGGGCGGCCCGTCCCGCGGCAGGGGGTGCGGCGCGTCCTCCGCCTCCGCCAGCGGGCGCGGGCGGCGACGACGACTTCAGCATCGAGCGGTTCTGAGTCACAGCGCTCCACCTCCTGGCAGCACAGAGCCCCGTGGCGCCACTCAGGTGCCACGGGGTTTTCTCTTCCCCGCGCCAGGGACTGGTACCTGATTCTTTTTCCAACATTCTCTCCATCTCCAGTGCGACTGCTGCGTGCCGCTGCCGGTGCCACCTTTGTCGGGAACTTCCTGACAGAGAGCGAGCGAGCACGGTGCCAACGACCCGAGCGCAGAAGGAGTGGACGGTCCTGGTCTGGATGGCGGGCGACAACAACCTCGAGGATGCGGGGGTGGACGACCTGGCCGAGCTCAAGCAGGTGGGCTCGACCGAGGACCTCGACATCCTGGTGCAGCTCGACAGGATGAGTGACCAGAGCACGCGCCGCTACCACGTGCGCAGGGGCACGTCGGCTCAGGCGGACGTGGTCCAGGAACTGGGGCCGACCAACACCGGAGATCCCCAGTGCGCCATCGACTTCTTCACCTGGGGCATCCAGCGCTGCCCGGCCCGGCGCTACCTCGTGGTGCTGTGGAACCACGGCTCCGGCATTGATGAGAGCAATGTGTACGATCGCGTGCCGAGGCTCGGCCTGAGGGTGTCTCGCCGGGCCCAGCGCACCCGCGGCGCCGTCCCCCTGGGGCGAGTGCACACCGCCATGTCCCACGGCTACCGGCGCGCCCTCTTCTCCACGACGGTGGAGGCGGCGCTGAGGGACAGGGCCATCGCCTATGACGACACCGCCCGCGACTTCCTCGACAACATGGAGCTCAAGCGCGTGCTGCTCGAGGTGAAGAAGGCCACCGGCAGGCGGATCGATCTGGTGGGCTTCGATGCGTGCCTCATGAACATGATCGAGCTGGCGTACGAGCTGCGGGGCTCCACGGACTTCGTCGTCGGCTCCGAGGAGACCGAGCCGGGAGATGGCTGGCCGTATGACACCATCCTGGCCGAGCTCGCGGAGAACCCGAGGATGACGGCGCGAGAGCTGGGCTCGGTCATCGTCCAGCGCTACGTGGAGTCCTACCCGCGCGAGGAGGTGACGCAGTCGCTGCTGGACCTGAGCAAGGCCCCCACCGTGGCCGAGGCCGTGGACGTGCTCGCCACCGTGCTGTTGAAGCTCATCAAGACGCCCGAGGGCCTGTTCGCCGTCAACCAGGCCATGAGGAAGACCCAGGCCTTCGCCGTGCGCGACTTCATCGATCTGGGCGACATGGTCTCGCAGCTGCTCAAGCAGCTGAAGAAGGCCAACCCAGCGCTGGGGGAGAAGGTCCGCGCGCAGCTGGCGAAGGGGCCGCTGGGCTCCTTCGTCGTCGCCGAGGCCCACCAGGGGTCCACCATGCAGCGCGCCACGGGGGTCAGCATCTACTGTCCCACGCCGCGCAGCCGGGTCTCGGTTGCCTACGATCGGCTGGCCTTCGCCAAGAAGACGCGCTGGGACGACTTCATCCAGGCCTACGCCTGAGCAAACTGAGCGGGGAGCCGGCCAGCCCCTACCTCGCTCCCCCGGCCATACCTGGCCCACCGCAGCCACCATATTGCGGAACGACTCCAAGAGCGGGGAGCGCGAGCCCCGCTCCGTCCCGGCGCCAGCGAGGCTCGCGGAGGCATGTGAATGGCACTTGGCCAGGAGACACAGGCGCTGTCCTGCAGCTTCTCGCTGCTTCGCACGGAGGGCGGCTACCGGGTCCGGTTCCGAGGAGGAGAGCAGCAACCCATCGAACGCCCGTTTGCCTTCGAGCTGTCTCCCACGGCTCGCATCCGGGGCGTCATCGCCCGTATCGAGCAGGGGGTGTGTACCCGGCCGGATCTGCAGGATGTGGGCAGCCAGCTGTGGAACGCGCTGCGCCCGCCCGGCATCCTCGAGGCGCTGGCCGAGCTGGAGCAGCAGGCGGATGAGAGCCGGCCCCTGCACGTCTGGCTGGACATGCCTCCCGAGGCCGAGCTCGAGCGCCTGCCCTGGGAGGCGCTCCATGACGAGCTGGCGAGCAGCTTCCTGGGGACGGATCTGCGCTACTGCCTGCTGCGCGCTCCGCCGCCCGGCTGCCCGCCGATCGTGCCGCCACGGGGGGAGCAGCACCCGCTGCGCGTGCTCGTCGTCATCCCCGAGGGCTCGGGGCTCCAGGTGCAGTACGAGTGGAACAACCTGCGTGGCATGGCCCTGGGGCTGCGCGGCGCGTTGCAGCTGGGGCTGGTGGAGGGGAGGGTGACGCCGGATCGGCTCCAGCAGGAGCTGCGAGCGGCGCGGTGGGACGTGCTCCACTACATCGGCCACGGGGAGGTGAGCGAGGAGGGCATCTCCATCCGGCTCAACCACGAGGAGTCCGAGTCGGACGAGCTGTGGATGGATGCGTCCACCTTCGCCAGCCTGGTGCAGGGCCAGCACCTGCGGCTGGTGCTGCTCAACTGCTGCCTGGGGGCCTCGCCCTCCGTCTCGCGGACGCTGTCCGGGCTGGGGCCGCACCTGATGAGGACGGCGCGCATGCCCGCGGTGATCGCCATGCGGTACGAGATCGCCGACACGGTCTCCATCCGGTTCGCGGACAGCTTCTACCGCGAGCTGCTCACCGGCAACGCCCCCGGCCGGGTGGACATCGCCGTGCAGCAGGCGCGGCGCACCCTGCGCATCAACGCCAGCGGGGACACCGTCCGGGGCTTCGCCACCCCGGTGCTCTACCTCAGCCCCGGCTGTGAGCAGCTCTTCGACGTGCGCCCGGCCCTGCCACAGGTTCTGGTGAGCGCGGCCGCGGCTCGGCCCTCGCTGGAGCTGCCGGAGGTGCTCGTGAGCAGCCTGCTGGAGCGCCGGTTGATCCCCGTGGTTGGCACCGGCCTGCACCAGCCGCTCCAGATGATGCGGCGGCGAGGCCTGGAGGCCGCCATGCCTGCCCCTTCGCTGGGCCAGCTCATTCACCGCCTGGCCCAGGAGAGCCACTACCCCGAGGAGCAGGAGCTGCTCTGGATGGAGAAGGCGGGCGAGTGGTACCGGGCCCTGCTGCTGGCTCGCGTCTGCCAGCTCTACCAGCGCAACGGCCAGCGCTACCGGCTCATCAGCTCGCTCCAGGCCACCTGCGCGCGAGCCGACCCGCCCCTGCCGCTCCAGCAGCTGGCCACCTGGGACGTGCCCGGCTTCATCTATCTCCACTTCGACGGGCTGATGGAGGAGGCGCTCAAGCGGGCCCGCAAGCAGCCCCGGGTGATCAACCGGGTGGAGATGCCCCAGCCGGGGGAGTACGCCGAGCCGCTGCTCCTCAACCTGCTGGGCACCCTCACCCAGGCCACCTCGCTGCAGCTGACCGAGATGGACCGGGATCAGCTCTGGGAGCGGCTGCCCCGCGCCAGCACGGAGGTGGTGGATCTGGTGCACCAGATGGGGCGCAGCCTCGTCTTCCTGGGCGCCTCCCCGCGCGATCCGCTGGTGCGGCGCCTCACCTGGCTGCTCGAGACGGGCGCGGCCTCCATGCAGGGCCCCTGCTTCTTCGTCTCCACCGAGGCAACCGAGGTGGACGCCGCCTACTGGAGCCCCTTCAACGTCCAATGGATCCACGAGGAGCCCGCCGCCGTCATCGAGGCGCTCACCGCGCGGCGCGAGGCGGAGGGGGAGCTCTGATGTGGCAGGAGACCGTCCACGGCCCCACGCACCCGGAGCCCGCCCAGCGCCCCGCTCTCGAGCCGCCCGAGCGCCCCGGCCCGCCTCCGGGCCCGTCCGCCACTCCGTTCAAGTTCCTGGACTACTTCGAGGAGCCGGAGCACGACAGCTTCGCCGGGCGCGACGACGAGGTGCAGGAGGTGCTTGTCGGGCTGACGCGCGGCAGGACCTATGTGGTGTATGGCCGCTCGGGACTGGGAAAGACGTCGCTGCTGCTGGCCGGCGTCTTCCCCCGGCTACGCCAGCGCGGCTTCCACCCGATGAGGCTGCGCCTGCTGGAGTCGCCGGTGGCGGACTTCTGCGAAGCGCTGGCCGCGGAGCTGGGGCGCCCGGAGCTGGCCCGGGAGCTGGGGGACGCCGAGCGGCTGGAGCTCGTGCCGAAGGTGCTGGCGGAGCACTCCGCCCGCGAGCCGCTCGTCCTCGTGCTGGATCAGTTCGAGGAGTTCTTCGTGCGCTTCAAGGATCGGCCCGGGGAGCAGGCCCACTTCACCGCGCTGCTGGGGCGCATCTGGCAGCAGCCTGCCGCCAACGTCCGGCTCGTCTTCTCCATGCGCGAGGACTACTACGCCCAGCTGGCGGATCTGCGCTCGGCGCTGCCGGACCTGACGAACAACGGGCTGAGGTTGATGCCGCTGACCGCCTACGGCACGCGGCAGGCCATCGTGCGCCCGCTGCAGCACGCGGGCATCACCTACGAGGAGGCCTTCGTCAGCCGGCTGGTGGATCTGCTGGAGCCCTGGTTGTTCGAGCCCCCCGCGCTGCAGATCGTCTGCACCGAGCTCTACCAGGACGTGGTGGCGCGGCGGGGCTTCCCCGTGCACCTGACGCGCGAGGACCTGGAGCGGCTGGGCGGGGTGGAGGGGGTCTTTCGCGAGTACGTGCACCGGGTGGCGAGCGGGCTGGCGGAGAAGCGGCTGCTGCTGGTGCGGGTGGTGCTCGATGCCCTCATCGACCCCGATGCGCGGACCCGGCGCGCCCTGCGTGCCGAGGATCTGCTCACCGTCCCCGTGAGGGCGGAGCTGGGCGAGCTGCGCGAGGTGCTCGAGCACCTCACCACGCTGCGCCTGCTGCGCGTGGAGGACCGCCAGGGCGAGCGCTGGTACGAGCTGCTGCATGAGCGGCTCGTCCCGATCATCGAGGAGTGGCTGCTCACGGATATGGACTACGTGCACTTCCGCCAGGCGCGGAAGTTCATCGCCTCGCTGACGCAGGGCACGCACTGGCGCGAGGATCCGGGGTGGCTGCTGAGCAAGGCGCAGCTCGCGGACGGGGTGGAGCCGTGGAAGGAGCGGCTGCGGTTGGATGCGCAGCAGGTGGAGTTCCTGTTGCGCAGCAGCATTCACGTGGGGGCGGGCAGCATTGCGTACTGGGCGGAGCGCTTCGACGAGTTCGGCGCGGGGCGCTCGGCCGAGCTGCTGATCGCGCTGACCCAGCACCCGAGGCCCGAGCTGCGGCTGGCCGCGGTGGTGGCCTGTGGCCAGGTGAAGGACGCGACAGGCCGGCTCGCGGACCGGTGCCGGAGTCTGGCGCTGTCCGCGGAGACGGAGGTGGTGCGCCGCGCGGCGGGGAGCTCGTTCGCCCGGCTGGCGGGGCCCACTCAGCTCGAGTCGCTGCGCCAGTGGCTCGAGCCGCGCGCGCCGGGCGGGCCCCTCCTGGAGGTGCTGGCGGATCTTCGGGAGGCAGGCCACCCGCTCTTGGGCTTTCCCCGGCGCTGGCGGCTCCGGGCCCAGGCGCTGGTGGATGAGCGCGGCGCGGAGCGCCACCAGCGCAGAATCCGGCTCCTGGTGAATGCCGGCGTGCGCACCGCGCTGCTGGCGGCGGGGGTGTGGGGCCTGACGGTCGGTGTGTTGCACCTCGCCTACCGGCTCTGCACGACCTTTCCCGGGTGGGTCTCACAGAGCAGCCTCGGAACTTTCATGCTGGGGTCAGCCGCCTTGATGCTGCCGCTCACCTTGTTGCTCTGCTTGCCCGCGGGGGGGCTCGTGGCGTGGCAGGTGACGCGGCGCGCCTGCAGCGAGCTGGTGCTTCACGGCAGGCAGGAGTGGAGCCGTGCCGTGCTGCGCAGCACGGCGCTCATGCTCTGCAGTGTGTTGATGTCCGCCATCGTGACGTACCTGTTTCAGGGCATCCGGTTCAGCCTGCGGCCTGAAGCCTCCCTGGCCGTGGGGTTCGGTGCGGCTGGGACGCTCCTGGTGCTGCTGGGGGGCGCCTTTCTGGCCTGGCTGATGACGACGGGGCTCGTCTGGCTCGGCAGTCGATGTATCCTTCCGAACACCCCGGCCTCGAAGGTCTACCTCTGGGCTCTGCTGAGCAGCACCTTCCTGCCCATCGCGACCGAGCTGGCGGTGGGCGGGCTGGTGCTCCGCGGCTGGGCTGGCCACTACGCGTCGCTGTGTCTGGGGGGGATGGCCGTGACGAGCGCGCTCTCCAGCCTCATGGCCATGGTGCTTCTCTGCTCGCTGTACAAGGCGCTGGGACCCCTTCGCGGCCCGGCTCAGGCTCCTCAACGCAAGAGCGTGGTGCTGGCTCACTCCCTGGTCGTGGTCTCCATCGTGGGGGCCATCGCGAGCTTCTATGGCTTCGTCGGCATCGACTCGATCCCCTTCCGTGGGGAGCGCCAGCTTCGGGAGGAGCTGTCTCTGCGAGGGAGCGTCTGGAGGCTGGCAGACGCGGACTACACCACGATAGGCGCACCCCACGAGGGGACCTTCGCCCTGTCCATGCAGGGCGAGAGCGGCCCAGCTGCCCGGCTGCTGATCAACGGAAACGAGCTGACGAGCGGATCGCTGCTGCTCGCGGCGCGCTCCGAGCTCACCGCGGCTGTGTTCCCCAGGGACCCGGAGCCAGGAGCCTCAGCGTCCTCCTCGGCGCACCTGGACTACGACTATGTGCTGCACGAGGAGCCCATCTCCCAGGGGCAGCTGGGGGCTCTGAGCAAGGAGCATTGGACGCTCGTCACGCTCCCGTTGAGAGCGCTCACGAAGAGTGAAGGGCAGCCCTCTCTCTGGCAGGTCTGGCTGGAAGGGCAGGTGCCGCCAGAGCAGCAGGAGATGACGGGGGTGGAGGTGCGCCCCGTGATGCTGCAGATCGCGGGGCTGCCGGCCCGGCGCTGTGTGGCGATCCTGGGTTCCTCCGGCGTCGCCCCTGCCAATATCCGGATCGTCATCTCTCGCAACCAGCCGGAGACGGTGGTCGTCCCGCCGCCAGACTCGAAGGCGGAGCTTCTGCTGGAGGACTTCCGGAGCGAGCTTCAGGAGGGGGGCCGCTGGGCCATGGTGATGACCCTCATTCCCTTTCGGGAGTACACGCCCCCGCAGTGCCAGGAGACGGGCGGCCCTCTGGCGCTGCTGACCCAGCGCAGCTCCAGGCCCGGCGTGGAGGGGCAGGAGCCCACCCTGACGCTGGCCCTCAAACTGTACTGAGCTCCTGCGCCGCGCCTGGGGTGACGAAGGGGGTGTCCCGGCCGAGCACGTCATGCCACTCGGCGTAGGCCGAGACGGGAGCGCCGCGCTTGAAGAAGTTGCGCAGCGTGACCCCGAGGTTCTGCCAGAAGCCGCCCACGGTCTGCGTCAGCCAGTGCACGTCGCTGTAGGCCTCCAGGTAGCCGGCCGCGTCGATGGGGGAGGCGCTCTGCCTCACCTCCAGCATCACGGAGAGCTGGTGGCTCTCGGCCCCTATCCGCGAAGGCGAGGCGGCGTCGTGCTCCAGCCGCCAGCGCGCCCCCATCCCCTCGACGATCTCCGTCTCCACGCACATGCGGCGCGCCTCGTAGACGAAGGGGCCCACCTGGGCCTGGCCGTACACGCGCGCCGCCACCTCGTCGGAGAGGGCCAGCCCCGGCACCGGCAGCCGCACGCCCACCTTGGCGTTGGCCTCCACCTGGAGGCTGCCCCCGAACTCGGCGCGCGCCTGCACCACGCCGCGCTCCTCGGGCATGAGCTTGAGGATGTGCAGCGTCCGCGCCTGCTCGTCCGCCGGGAGGAACTCCACCAGGCACTCCACGCGCGAGAAGCCCTGGTCCCGCTTGGGGAAGAGCGTCAGTGGAATGTCCACCTGCCAGAGCCGCCACCCCGGTGCGCTGCTCAGCCCAGTGCCCGTGTAGGGCGTGACGCGCAGCTGCTTGTGGAAGGCGACAAGCTCTCCCTTGAGCTGCTCCCGCAGCCGTGCCAGGCGCTCGCCGGGGGGCGGCCCCTCGGCGCGGCTGGAGGGGATCCGCCAGGCTGCCTCGGTGGCCTCATCCCAGAGCCGCTCGGAGTCCATGGGCGGGCGCTGGGTGAGGAGGTGCCGAAGCGCCGGGGTGAGCTGTTCATCGGTCATATGCGCCTCCCGGGCTTGCTTGAAGGTAGGGTGTGGGTGCCAGGGCCGGGAACGCGGGCACGGGGAGGGCCAGCCTCCTCGGGTGCCTTCCAGCCGACGTGTGGGGCTGCTCCCCGAAGCCCGCGGCCCTGCTTATCCACTCAAGGTATGAGCGAGCGGATGGCGAGCGGCGATGCGCTGTGGCTTCACATGGAGAGGCCCACCAGCTCCATGGCCATCCAGGTCCTCCTCTGGTTCGAGGAACCGCTCGACTGGGAACAGCTGCGCGAGGTGATCCGCGAGCGCCTGGTAGAGCGCTTCCCCCGCTTCCGCCAGCGGGCCGTGCCGAGCGGGAGGGGATTCCGGTGGGAGGCCGCCGCGGACTTCCAGCTGGAGGAGCACCTGCGGCGCACGGTGCTGCCAGCGCCGGGGGGGCGCGCCGAGCTGGAGGCGCTGGCCCACCAGGGCATGAGCACCCCGTTGGATCGAGCCAGGCCGCTCTGGGAGATGCAGCTGGTGGAAGGGTACGGCCAGGGGAGCGCGCTGCTGATCCGCATGCACCACAGCCTGGCGGACGGCATGACGCTGATGCGGGTGCTCCTCACGCTCATGGAGGAGCGTCCCCCGGGGCAGGCGACCTCTCCGGCCCACGGACACGAGCAGGAGGCGGTGCCGAGGCGCCTGAGGGGGGCGCGGCAGGGGGACCTGGCCCGGTGGGTGGCGACGGCGGGCCGGCTCCTGGTCGTGCGATCGGATCCCCCCTCGCTCATCCGGGGCCCGCAGGGGGTGGAGAAGCAGGTGGTGTGGTCGGATCCGCTGCCGCTGACAGTGTGGCAGCGGATGGCCCACGGCTCCGGGGCCACGGTGAACGACGTGTTCATGGCGGTGGTGGCGGGGGCGTTGGGCCGCTACCTGCGGGAGCACGGCGCGCCAGCGGAGGAGTTCCGGGCGAACGTGGCGGTGCAGCTGCGCTCGCCCTCCGAGCCCCTCTCTCCGGAGCTGGGCAATGAGCTGGGGATATGGCTGGTGGAGCTGCCCGTGCGTGAGCGGGATCCGCGCTTGCGGCTGAGCGAGGTGCGCCGGCGCATGAACGCCCGGAAGCACTCGCTCGAGGCGGTGGTGTATCGCGATGTGATGGCGCTGACCGGAGGGACTCGGCTGACGACAGACCTCGGGGTACGCCTCCTGGCGAGCCGGTGCTCTCTGGCGGTGTCGAACATGCGGGGACCGCGCCATCCGCTCTTCCTGGCGGGCAGGCGGATGGCGGGGGCCATCTTCTGGATGCCCATGGTGTTGGGCGTGGGGCTCGGGGTGACCTTCTGCAGCCAGGCGGGCACGGCCACGCTTGGGGTGACGGCGGACGTGGGGCTGATCCCGCACCCGCGAGAGTTCCTGCTGGCGCTCTACCAGGAGATGCGAGAGCTGGCAGGGGTGGACTCTCTCGCTCCGTCCCTTCCAGGGCTGTGATGAGTTGTGTTCCCACCGCACCATCCCCACTCATCCGCTGAGTGGCACGGCTTGGACGGGAGGCGCTGGATGGAGACGGAGATCCATGAGCCCATGCAGGCAGGCCGTGAGCTCGTGGGTGAGCGGAGAGCCCGGCCCTGGTTGAAGAGCTACCCACGCGGCGTGCCGGCGGACATCGATCCCGGCCGCTACCGCTCGGTCGTGCATGCCTTTCATGCGGCGTGCGATCGGTTTCAGCAGAGGCCCTGCTTCACGAGCATGGGCGTCACCCTCTCGTTCTCGGACGTCCAGACCTTGAGCGGCCACTTCGCGGCCTTTCTTCGTCACCAGCTGGGGCTCGCCAAGGGGGATCGCATCGCCCTCCAGCTGCCGAACCTGCTGCAGTATCCGGTGGCCCTGTTCGGCGCCCTGCGGGCGGGGCTGGTGGTGGTCAACACCAACCCGCTCTACAAACCGCGGGAGATGGCGTTCCAGTTCCGGGATGCGGGCGTGAAGGCCGTGCTCATCCTGTCCACGGTTGCCTGGAAGTTGCGGGAGATCCTGCCGGAGCTCGAGCGGGTGCAGGGCGTGCCGCAGGTCATCATCACCCAGCCTGGAGATCTCTTCCCCACGCCTCGGCGGCTCCTGGTCAACCTGGGGGCTCGGTATCTGCGGAAGGGCGGGGCGGCCCCTGCCATTCCCGGTGCTATCTCCTTCCGGGACGCGCTCGCGCACGGGCGCAGCCATCCGCAGGGAGAGGATGTGGAGCTCTCACACGAGGACGCCGCCTTCTTTCAGTACACGGGAGGGACCACGGGCGTCCCCAAGTGCGCCGTGCTCACCCACCGCAACCTCGTCGCCAACATGGAGGAGGCCGCGGCCTGGATGGCACCCCGGTGCGTGGAGGGCGAGGAGGTGGTCATCACCCCGCTGCCGCTCTACCACGTCTTCGCGTTGACCGTGGACTGCCTGGCCTTCATGAAGTACGGCGCGCAGAACGTCTTCATCGCGGATCCGCGCGACACCCGGGCCTTCGTCCGCGTGCTCCGGAGACAGCGCTTCACGATCCTGACCGCGGTGAGCACGATGCTCCACGTCCTCCTGCGGGAGCCCGGCATTCGGGAGGTCGACTTCTCGCGCCTCAAGTTCACGCTGGTGGGGGCCATGACGCTCCAGCGGAGTGTGGCCGAGCGCTGGCGGGAGCTCACCCAGCGCCCGGTGATCGAGGGCTATGGCCTCACGGAGGCCTCGCCGGTGGTCTGCTGCGGCCCCGCGGACGGGACGGAGCGCCTCGGCACCATCGGGTTGCCCTTCCCGTCGACGGAGGTGCGCCTCGTGGACGAGGACGGCCACGACGTGGCAACGGGCCAGCCCGGCGAGCTGCTCGTCCGGGGACCCCAGGTGATGAAGGGCTACTGGAAGCAGCCGGAAGAGACGGCGAAGGTGCTCCGCGACGGGTGGCTGAGGACCGGGGACATCGCGCAGATGGACGAGGACGGCTTCTTCCGCATCATCGATCGGAAGAAGGACATCATCGTGGTCTCCGGGCTCAAGGTGTATCCGAACGAGGTGGAGGATGTCGCCGCCCAGCACCCCGGTGTCGCGGAGGCAGGAGCCATCGGAGTCCCGGACGAGAAGTCGGGCGAGGTGGTCAAGCTCGTGGTGGTGAAGAGACACCCGGGGCTCACCGCGGAGGAGCTCATCCAGTTCTGCCGTGAGCGGCTGGCTGGCTACAAGGTCCCCCGGCACGTCGAGTTTCGCGCGGAGCTGCCACGCACCGCCGTCGGCAAGGTCCTTCGGCGGGCCCTGCGATAGCAGCCCTTTCACCGAGGAGGAGTCCATGGAGCATGTTCAAGTCCGCCCGACGCAGGCACCTGTTGGCGCCTTTGAGAGGGGGCGCCGAGTAGAGAAAGAGGGCTCGCTCGTCGATCTGCTGCTCGAGGACACGGTCGATGAGGAGGGCCATCCCCGCTACAGCGCCCGGATGAACAGCCTGCTCGCCATCACCTCGGCGTGGGCCTACGCGGATGCGGAGACGCTCTCCAATGTGTTGCACCGCCACGGCCTGCTCCACCACCGCTGCGATGCCATTGGCATCAACAATGACGCGCTCTTCGTGCACGCCCGGGCGTTTCTCATCCAGAGCCAGTGCGGGCGGCTGGGGATCCTGTGCTTCCGGGGGACCGAGCCCATCAATGTCATCAACTGGATGGTGAACGCGAGCGTGGATCCGAGGCTGTTCTCCGCCACGCAGCAGGAAGAGGGTCAGGTCCACGGGGGCTTCTACCGCAACGTCGAGGCGCTGTGGCCTACGCTCCTGAGCAACCTCGAGAAGGCCGTCGGGGGCAGCCCACTCTTCACGGGCGCTCCCTGGCTGGAAGGAACGGGCGTCATCCCCCTCGCGGACGGGGGGCGGGCTTCCTCCGCGGAGACGAGGCTCCGGAAGCTGGAGGCGCTCTTCATCACCGGGCACAGCCTGGGAGGGGCCATGGCCTCCCTTGCCGCGGCGTTGCTCTACAATGGCGCTGCCGAGGATCTGGCGCGCAGCGCTCCGATCCGGCAGGTGCTGCGCGGCATCTACACCTACGGGCAGCCGATGGTGGGCGACGCGGCGTTCGCCCGGCGCTGCAAGGAGTTCAGCTCGCGCGTCTTCCGGCACGTCTACAAGAACGACATCGTGCCGCGCCTGCCGCCGCGGGCCATGGGCACGTTCAAGCACTTCGGCCACGAGTACCGCTGGCGCGATGACACGCAGCGGTGGCAGATCAGCCCGCATGACGCGAGGCAGGTGAGGACGATCTTCCTGAGCTCCGTCATTGGCGTCTTCGACTGGGTCAAGCAGCAGGTCGCCAGCCTCCGCAAGCTGGGGCTCGTGCTCCCCTGCTCGTGGGAGGCCCACTCGCCGGTCCACTACATCGACACGACGCTGGAGCAGGGCCGGGGAGCGGCCGGAGCCCCCTGGGTCTGAGCGCCGGGTGACGCGCCTCGGTGCGCGCCAGTGCTGAGCCACGCAGGCGGCGGGTTCGATTGCCGCCGCTTCCAAGCCGAGCAACCCGCCCCTCTCAGGCGCGCGCTCTCTGAGTGGGCTGTTTAGAAAAAAGCGGACGCTCGCTCGAACATGTGGCGCTGGCTCTGAGCGGAGCTTCCGTGTAGAGAACCTTCACGATGGCCTTCACACCGCTCAACGCGCTTAACGCTTTCATCGTCGTCGCTCGGCGCCTCAGCTACGCAGCGGCGGCGCGAGACCTCGGCGTGTCGACGTCGGCGCTCAGCCAGTCGGTCCGACAGCTCGAGGAGAGGCTCGGGGTCACGCTGCTGACGCGCACCTCGCGGAGTGTCGCCCTGACCGACGCCGGCCATCGCCTGCTCGACAACGCCGGACCTGCCGTCGATCAAGCGCTCGAGTCGCTGAAGACCGTGCGGGCCAAGCGAGGCGAGGTGACGGGCCGCGTGCGCCTCAGCGTACCCAGCGCATCGGTCTCGATGGTCCTCGCGGATCTCCTCCCGCGCTTCATCGCGCGCTACCCGAAGGTGGGCGTGGAGGTTCATGTCGACGACCGCTTCGTGAACACCGTGGCCGGCGAGTTCGACGCCGGCATGCGGCTCATCGAGTCGATCGATCGCGACATGGTCCACGTCCGCCTGTCGGGCCCGACGCGCTTGGTGGTGGTCGGCGCGCCGTCGTACTTCGAGCGAAAGGGCGTGCCACAGAAGCCCCAGGATCTCCTCCAGCACGACTGCCTCTGCATCCGCCGGTCCCCCAGCGGAGAGCCGTGGGCATGGGAACTCGAGCGTGGCAAGAAGACCTACCGCGTACCGGTTCGCGGACCGGTGACGACGAACGATGCCGAGCTGATGCGCGCTATGGCTGTCGCGGGCGTGGGATTGTTCTACTCACTCGAGAGCCGCGTCGAGAGCGACCTCACGTCCGGGCGCCTGCGCGTCGTCCTCGAGCCGTACACACCCGAGGTGCCGGGGCTCTACCTGTACTTCCCGAAGCGGTCGCAGGTCTCGCCCGCGCTCAAGGCGTTCGTCGAGGTCGCCCGCGAGCAGGTGAAGGCTGACCGGGCGGGCGGAGCAACGTAAAGTTTTCCTAAACCCCGCATGCAGTTCATGCCGGTTTCGCGGTCAGAGGGCCGGACGTATCTTGCTGGCATGAGCGAGATGACGAGGCTGCAGCTCGGCAACAGTGGACTCGAGGTCTCGGCCCTCGGCTTCGGCTGCATGGGACTCAGCCATGGGTACGGCAACGCAGTCGACCAGCGCTCGGGCGTCGCGCTCATTCGCGACGCCTTCGCGCAAGGCGTGACGTTCTTCGACACGGCCGAGACCTACGGGCCCTTCACGAACGAGGAGCTGCTCGGCGAGGACGTGGCAGGCACCGTCAAAGAGCTGATCCCCGCCCACCTTGCGGCGCGCGTGGGCAAGTAGGCCATGACCGCGCGCGTAGTTCATTGGCCATGAGAAAGGACAAAACGACCGTGAACCATGTGATTCTGAACAACGGGGTAAAGATGCCCCTCCTCGGTTTCGGCGTGTTCCAAGTGACCGACCTCGCGGAGTGCCAGCGTGCCGTCGAGGACGCGCTCGGCGTCGGCTACCGGCTCATCGACACAGCAGCCTCGTATCAGAACGAGCAAGCCGTCGGGGACGCGCTCCGCAACAGCGGGCTCGCGCGCGATGAGCTCTTCATCACGACGAAGCTGTGGGTCTCGGACACCGGCTACGAGAAGACGAAGCGGGCCTTCGACCGCTCGATGAAGCTGCTCGGCCTCGACGTCCTCGACCTCTACTTGATCCACCAGCCCTACGGTGATGTGCACGGCTCCTGGCGCGCGATGCAGGAGCTTCACCGTGAAGGCCGCATCCGCGCCATCGGCGTCAGCAACTTCCACCCCGACCGCGTGATGGACCTGATCGTCTACAACGAGGTCCCGCCCGCGGTGAACCAGATCGAGACGCACCCGTTCAACCAGCAGATCGCGACGCAGGCGTTTCTCAAGGAGAACGGCGTGCAGACCGAGGCGTGGGCGCCCTTCGCTGAAGGGAAGCACGACATCTTCAAGAACGAGCTGCTCCGCTCCATCGGCGCGAAGCACGGCAAGAGCATCGCGCAGGTGATCTTGCGGTGGCTCGTTCAGCGGGGCGTCGTCGTGATTCCGAAGTCTGTTCGCAAGGAGCGCATGGCGGAGAACCTCGCGGTGTTCGACTTCGAGCTCGACGACGCCGAGATGGAGTCGATCGTCGCGCTCGACACCAAGACCAGCAGCTTCTTCGATCACCGAGATCCGGCCATCGTGAAGTGGCTCGGCACGCGGCGTTGAAGGTCACGAGGACGATGCGACATGACGGAACGCCCTGACGATGTTGGACGTTGCGGTTTCTCGATGGCGGTTGGCGTTCGATTCAAGCTCTCGTTGCTCCTGAGCGCGATGACGATGTCGTGCGCGAAACCCGCCGCGATCCGCGCCGACAGCCGCGAGGCATCGGGCCCCGTCGGCTTTGACACCAGGAAGAATCCGTTCACCCTAACCTACGAGGGTGCAATCATGAAAAATGAGCAGGGCAAGGTTAATATTCATCCGGTCACGTACAAGCTGAGCGGCCTGGACATCTCTGCCAACGTCTACACCCCTGCCAACTACGATCCGAAGAAGACCTATCCGGCCGTGGTCGTGGCGCACCCGAATGGCGGGGTGAAGGAGCAAGTCGCAGGTCTGTATGCGCAGCGCCTGGCGGAACAAGGCTACATCACGATTGCAGCGGATGCGGCGTACCAAGGCGCGAGTGGGGGGCAGCCGCGAAACGTGGACAAACCTGCCCATCGCATCGAGGACATCCACGGCATGGCGGACTTCATCAGCCACTTTGCCGGGGTCGACATGAAACGTCTGGGCCTCCTCGGCATCTGCGGCGGCGGCGGTTACTCGTTGGCCGCAGCGCAGACCGACAAGCGGTTCAAGTCGATCGCGACGTTGAGCATGTTCAACTCGGGACGGGTTCGCCGCAATGGCTACGCCGATTCGCAGCTGGACACCATCCAGGAACGCCTGCAGCAGGCTTCGGCTGCTCGCGCTCAGGAAGTGGCAGGCGGGGCGATACTCTATTCAGGGGACGCCAATCTGACGGATGAGCAGATCGCCAAGCTGCCGTTCGACCTGTATCGCCAAGGGTACGAGTACTATTGGAAGACGCACGCGCACCCGAACTCGACCTTCAAGTACACCACGAGCAGTTTGCTGGACCTGATGCGCTTCGATGCCACCGACCAGATCGAACTTATCGACCAGCCGTTGCTGATGATCGCGGGCAGCAAGGCCGACAGCCTGTACATGACCGAGGATGCGTTCGCCAAGGCCACCGGCACGAAGGACAAAGAGCTGTTCAAGATCGACGGCGCCACGCACATTGAGACCTACTGGGTTCCCAAGTATGTGGACGCCGCGATGAACAAGCTGACGGGGTTCTTCGCCAGGTCGCTCGGGGAGGGAGGGTGATGCAGACGCGATCTTCTGCCTGGCGGAGCCGGCTGTTGCTCGTCGCGTCGCTCCTTTAAGCAGGGCTTCAAAGCCCCTTACCGCTCCGCCACCTCGTGCGTCGCGGGGGCGGGCGCTACTTTTAACTGTATCGAGTTAAACGAATCCTTTCTCACGTTCTCGGATCGGGACAAGTTCCAGGTTGTAGACCTGCTGTCAGATTTTCTAGCAAAGAAGGGATTGGACTGATGAAACACCTTACTGCCCTTGCTCTGATCACCGTCGCGCTCCTCGCCGCCGCGTGTGCAACCACGGCTGGAAACAATGAACCCGCGCCGCTGCTCATTCAGGAGCAAGGCAGCTTTGCAGTCGGCGGAACGGTCATCACCGCGCCCGGCACGTTCGACCCCATCAAACAGGGCAGTTACAACCCCGCGGGGCCCGATTCCGCGGGGCAGACGTTGCACGGCGATCACGTTTACGTGTCCTATGAGACCCCGGCCAATGCCAGAAAGCTCCCGCTCGTGTTCTGGCACGGCCATGGCCAGTCCGCGAAGACGTGGGAGAGCACGCCGGACGGCCGAGAGGGCTTCCAGAACATTTTCCTGCGCCGTCGCTTCCCGGTGTATTTGATCGATCAACCCCGACGTGGCCGGGCAGCACGCAGCACTCAGCCCGTGACGATGGCGGCTGCGCCTGACGAACAGCTCTGGTTTGGCATCTTCCGCTTGGGCCTGTGGCCGGACTTCTACCCAGGCGTGCAGTTCTCGAGCGATCCAGAGGCACTCAACCAGTTCTTCCGGCAGATGGTGCCCAACACGGGCCCCTACGACGCGGAGGTCAATACTCATGCTGTCTCCGCACTCTTCGACCGAATCGGCCCCGGCATTCTCGTTACGCACTCACAGAGCGGTGGACTCGGCTGGCGCACGGCGATCAAGAACAGAAATGTGCGAGCCATCGTTTCCTACGAACCGGGTGCTGGCTTCGTCTTCCCGCAGGGCGAAGCACCTGAGCCGATGACGTACGCCGGAGGGACGGCAAGAGGCGTCGAGGTGCCGCTGTCGGACTTCCTACAGCTCACGAAGATGCCGATCGTCATGTACTACGGCGACTCCATTGCCGAGAATCCAACCACGAATCCGGGCCAGGACCAGTGGCGCGTCACGCTCGCCATGGCAAGGCAGTTCCGCGATGCGGTGAACCGCCACGGCGGTGACGTGACTGTCGTGCACCTGCCCGAGATCGGGATTCGCGGCAATACGCACTTCCCCATGTCGGATCTCAACAATGTCCAGATCGCTGACCTTCTGTCGCAGTTTCTCACGCAGAAGGGGCTGGATTGAACCTCCAGGAGGAACTCCCATGAACGTGTTCGCTGCGGCCGTCCTCTCGCTGCTTCTCGCTGCTTCCGCATCCGCTCAAACCATCACCATCGCTCGGCGCGGCACGCAGCCGTCGCGGCAGGGGCCGGCCGAAAACTTCACCGGCTCCGTTCGCGTCGACCCGCTGTTTCAGGCCAGCGCTCCGGCGCGGGCCTCGGGCGCGCTCGTCACGTTCGAGGCGGGCGCGAGAACCGCATGGCACAGCCACCCGCTCGGCCAGCTCCTCATCGTCACAGCCGGAACTGGGCGCGTGCAGCAGTGGGGCGGACCGGTCGATGAGATCCGGCAGGGGGATGTCGTCCGCATTCCGCCGAACGTAAAGCACTGGCATGGAGCGGCGCCGAAGACGTCGATGGCGCATATCGCCATCGTGGAACAGCTGGATGGCAAGAGCGCCGACTGGCTGGAGAAGGTCACCGAGGAGCAATACGGCATGCCCTTACGCGGCCAATCCGCTCCCAATGCACTGACGCAAACCGCGCAACCGACGCGCGCCCAGAAACTGATCGGCGAGTTCTCCCCGAAGCTGGTCGAGCTGACCGACGAAGTGCTCTTCGGCGATGTGTGGACGCGCCCGCAGCTCTCGCCTCGCGACCGCAGCCTCGTGACCGTCAGCGCGCTGATCGCCATGAACCGTCCCGAGCAGCTCCGCTCACACCTCGCCCTCGCCCGCGATAACGGCGTGACGCAGGAGGAACTGGTCGAGACGATCACGCACCTCGCCTTTTATGCCGGCTGGCCGAGTGCAATCACCGCAGTGACCGTGGCCAAAGAGGTCTTCGAAGAGAAATGAGGATCTTCATGAACAGCGAGCGGGAACGTGTATCTCGTCCTGGACGACGTGGACGGCTGGACGTTGGCCGAGAGGGAACTGAGCGGCACCGCTCCGCTGCTCAGTAGTCGTAGCGGTACACCTCGAGCTCCTTCACGTCATAGCGGTTGGCGCCGCTCATGCTCAGCCCGAAGTATTGGTACGTCTGGTCCGCGGTGAAGCTGAGCACGTGCGTGCCACCGCCCGCGCCGGTGCGAGTCGTGAGCGGCACCCACGAGGCCATGCCCGGCGTCCAGGCCATCAGCGTGTAGTTGGTGGGGAAGTAGCTGCCCCACTTCACCACCACGCGGCGCACGCTCTGGGGCACGCCCAGGTTCACGTTCAGCCACACGGTGTCCGCGGTGCTCGCGTGGTACGCCGAGCGCCACGCGCTTCGGTAGTCCTCCAGGTAATAGGAGACGTTCCCATCCACCGCGGCGGAGGGGGCGCTGATCGAGACGGCCTCCGAGTCGCTCGCGGTGGCCGTGGCGCCGAACGCGAGGTTCGGGTTGGAGTCCAGGTCCAGCGAGCTGCCCAGGTCGTCGATGATCTCGAAGTCGACGATGAGGTTCTCCGTCTCCGGCTGGGTACTCCCGAGCGCCTGCTTCACTCCGGGCGTCACGTCGATCCAGCAGGCATAGGGCTTGTAGGGCGAGGCGCTCCGGCCGCCGAACGCCGAGTCACTGAGGATGCTGTCCGCGGGCCCCGTGTCCTGGAGCGTGGTGACGACGCTCCTGCCGTAGCCCGGGTGGCCGGGGTGCCGGTTGGTGATGCGCACCTGCGTGCCCCACTTGAGTGAGCGCGTGGCGCTGGTGCGAATGTCCGAGTACGTCGAAGTCACCCCGGAGAGGTTGACGATCGTCGTGTTCGAGCTGTTGTAGCCATAGTCCAGCGGCAGGGCGATGTAGAGCGAGCCCCACCCGATGGTCTTTCCGCTCGCGCCCGTGCCATTCCAGAAGCTCGTGGCGTAGGCGCGGCGCTTCCCGGTGAACTGCGCGTGGGCGCTCGTGCAGAGGAGCAGGCCCAGCAGGGGGATGCAGCGCGTCCAGAGCCAGCGTGTCCGTGAAGCCATGAACCAGTCCTTGGGAGCGGGTGGGGGAGCGCATCATAGCCGCGATGAACTCCTCATCAGGAGCGAGAGCATTCCAGCGCAGCCGGCGCTGCTAACAGGGAGTTGCTGGGGCTCGAGCAGGTTCAGCCGGGGAGCTGCGACCACGGTATGGAACGGGGCCAGCGCGTGAAGACTCCCTGCGTTCCGGCCGAACGCGCTGCGTTCAGGGCGAACGCAGCTGGGCCGCTTCGGGTTTCCCCTAGAACTGATGTTTTTCCAGGATTTCCATAGATGCCTGCTTGGAGGACCGCGCTGGCGCGCCCCGTGCAGAACGTCCTGGCGCGAGGACGTCCAGGCCGCTGCCAGGGCGTCATCGAGCTGGACCTGGCGCCGTGAATGGCGCCGCCGCTTCTCCACCGCCCCGACGGCCCGCCGGCCGTCACCACCTGGGACCAGGGCCAGTGGACGGTCGAGCTGCTCCCCGATCTCGAGCAGGCCACGCTGGCGGCACGCTTCGCCCCGCGGCTGCGGTTCGACGGCGCCGGCCACGGCTACCCCATGTCGGCGCAGACGTTCTACGACGTCGTCATCCAGGGCCAGTCGACGGCCCGCGTCGAGAACACCGATCCCTCGACGCTGGGCTCTGGGCAGATCCCCACGTACTACCAGCTGATCGAGTGCGGCGCGCAGGTGCGCATCAAGTACTGGTGGTTCTACGGCTACCAGTCGAGCTGCGACTCGTTCGACAACGGCTCGCACAACGGTGACTGGGAGAACGTCGTGGTGACGTTGAGCGAGGACCGGTCCACCATCGCGGCCGTCACCTTCTCGATGCACGGGCACACGTATACGCGGCTCGCCACCCGGGGCGGCTTCTCGGTGGAGGACGGCACCCACCCCGTGGTGTACGTGGGGAAGAACTCGCACGCCGCGCACTACGAGCAGGGCGGCAGCTCGGACACCTGCCTGCCCTGGGAGGAGTACCGCAACAACTGGTCGGGCACCCATCTGGATAGCGGGTCCAACCTCGTGAACCTGGATCGCGACTCCGGGCCGTCGGACTGGAGTGTGGCGGATCGCCTGGGCGGCTTCTCGTGGGGCCCCGATGGCATCAACACCCACCCCACGCAGAGCGGCCCGAGCTGCTCGATGAACGCAGCCGACTGGACCGGCACGGTCCCCACCTGGTGGCACAGCCAGTGCAAAACCGGCGACCGCGATGATGGCACCAGCTGCCATACCCAGTGCAGGCCCGGGTACACCGACATGGGCCTCACGTGCACGAACTGGGATATCTGGTCCTTGGACACCTACTCCCAGAACATCTACGGGTACGACTACTGGCTGCCCACCTCGGACGTCGGCCTCCTTGTGAACGATTACGACTGACGTCGCGCTCGCGGAAGGATGCTCCCCAGGCGCACGTACGGGGCCGTGGTGAAGTCCTTCAGCGAGGAGGTGGCCGTCCGGCTCGGTGCCTGTACCTGTGCTGGTGCGCAACGAGAAGGGCAGCTCGGTGCTCGACTTCAAGAGCGTCCCGGTGGCGGAGGTGGGCACGCTGATCCTGGCGCTGATGGACCACGTCCCCCCGGGCAGCGAGCCGCGGCGGGTGGAGAAGGCGCCGCCCTCGGCGTGAGCCGGTGCGTGGCAAGCACCTCTCGCGGTAGTTCAAAGGCGGCGGGTTCGATTCCCGCCGCTCCGTACCTGTTCGCTGTGCCCCGTCGCCGCCCTGAGTTGACCTGGCCCGTAGGACGAGCCAGATCAGATCGCTGCGGGCACGGGGCACGGCGAACTCCTACCTTCCGCTCGTGGAGCGCGCAGGTGGAGGAGGCGCTGCGGCAGCGTGAGCTGGACGGTGCGCTGCGGCTGCTGCGGCAGCGCCCGGGGGAGCTGCTGCGCAGGCTGGACCACGTGGCCCGCACGGCGCTCGGCCAAGGGAAGGGCGCCTCTCATGAGCGGGAGCTCGCCGCCAGCCTGGAGGCAGTGGCACCGCGTGCCGCGCCCGCGCTCCTCCTCACCGCGCACCTGCGCCGCCGGCACGCTCCCTTCGCGCGGCGGGTGTTCTTCCCCAAGGGGGAGGCCACCCACGCCTGGGGCACGGAGGACCGGCGCCAGCCGGGTCAAGCGGCTCGCCGCGGGTGACCTGCTCTCGGCGCTGCGGACGTAGGTCCGTCAGCGAAGCCAGCGCCGTCCGCCTCCCGTCAGGAGAGGGGTGCCGCGGCGGCCTCAGTGCACCGTGGCCCCGGAGCCGGGCGTCTGCTCCTGCAGCCCGAGCGCCGCCCGGCACGTCTTCGTGTAGAGGTCACGGAAGATGTTGTCCGGGTCGGTGAGCTGCTTCACGGCCTGATAGGTCTCCTTGTTCCACAGGCTCCAGAAGGTCTGCTCGTCATAGTAGTTGTACGAGATGAGCGTCTTGGTGCCATTGACCTGCTGCAGCTCATCCTCGAACTCCTTGTAGAGGTTGCGGCCCGGCTGCTGCTTGAGCCCGTAGACCGCAAGGTCGAGGAACAGCGGATCGCGCACGCCGGCCCACCAGCGGGGCGTGAGCCACTCGTAGTCGCGCACCCGCCGGTAGGGGACGCACCACACCGGGTAGAAGTGCATCTCGCGGTGGTACCAGTCCATGAACTCGGCAGTGCGCGAGAAGGGGATGAACACGTCCACGATGACCGAGGGGTTGTTCGCCGGCAGGAAGCGGTGGAAGCGGGCCGCGGCCCTCAGCACGCTGTCCGAGTGCACCAGCTTGCCGAACAGCGCCCGTCCCACGAGGCTCCGCGGTGAGACGTGGGTGACGCCCCGGTCGTAGCGGAAGAGGTAGTCGTAGGTCGTGAGGTGGTCCTCGGCGCGCTGGGGGATGCTCTCGCAGTACGCCTTGAGCCAGTCGTAGCGGCTCACGGAGGGGGCGCGCTCCACGAAGCGGCCCACGCACAGCACGTGCTTCGTCGGCGAGAAGATCTGCCCGTCGAGGTAGTCCGCGTCCTGGGCGGTGAAGTGGCGATAGATGGCCTGCTGAAAGTCCTCGAGCGTGGCGTAGGTCTCGTTCGTCACGTGCACGTAGGGGGCGGCGGGCACGAGCTTGAACCGCAGCTTCGAGAGGATACCGAGCGTCCCGAACGAGCCGTGGATCATCTGGAAGACGAGCGGGTTCTCCTGAGGGGAGCAGCGCAGCACGTCTCCCTTCGCGGTGATGAGCTCGTATTCGAGGCAGGTGTCGTGGAAGCCTCCGTACCGGAAGGACATGGACTCGATGGAGCAGCCCGCGACGGAGCCCCCGAGGGTGATGGTCTTGTGCTCGGGGACGATGATGGGCACCAGCCCGTGGCGCAGCGTCGCGCGGACCACCTCGTCGAAGGTGACCGCGGGCTCGACCGTGCAGGTCCTCGCCACGGGATCGATCTCGAGGATCTGATCGAGATCACTCAGGTCGATCTTCTCGTCGCTGCGCCGCGTGTCGCCGCGCTTGGGAACCTGATGCGGCGGCGTCTTCTTCTTGAGGGACAGGGGGCGCGTGCTCGTCCGTTGCCGCAGCTGCCGCGCAATCCTCTCGACCTTCGCCGCGTGCCGCGCGTCGTGCCGCGCGAGTTCCTCCGGCCAGCGCTCGATGGGGGGCGGCTCCAGGTGCATTTCATTCCTCCGATCCCTGAGGGTGGGGAAGCCGGAGGGGTTCGGTGAGTCAGGGCCGGCCGGATCGGCCCTCGATCGCCTGGCTGCCCAGTACTCAGGGTGAGCGTCTCAGGCCGCCGGGAGACGCTACTTGTGCACACCGAAGACATAGTGGCCGTCGTTCACATGGAAGATGTCGAGGGTGTTCCTGGCTGGGGCGACCCGCCTCCCTTGATACTGCAGGCAGAACTCGTGGTAGCGGTAGACGGAGACGGTGTGGCCATGATTCTGGGCGATGCCGTTGGGTGAAGAGTCGACATAGTGCATGCGCAGGTCGACTCCCGTCGCCAGCACCAGGCCGATGTAGTCGAGGTGGCTCGCATACTGTCTGCGCTGCGACTGGCCCTCGGCATAGGCGTCGGCGAGCTCGGCCAGGAGCACCCGGAGCTGCCGTCTCTCCGCGACCTCGGCGAGCACGAACTCCTCCGCCTCGGCTGCGTGCTCCACCGGCAGGTTGCCTCGAAGCTGATACTTGTCGCGGATGTAGTCCCAGGACTGCCGGCGGATGCCCGCCAGCTGCAAGCTCGCCGAGTCGAGCACCTTCATCAGCGCCGCGCGCTGCGACTGCGAGAACGGCATGTCGCCAAACATCCCTGGCACGATGCCCACCCCCAGCCGGATCAGGCTTGCCGTGTGCTTCGCGGCGCTGACTCGCAGTTCCATGGCCGGGACCAGACGCTGCTTGTCGGGGATTCGGGAGGCCTGCTCCTCGGTGCGGTTGTGGAGGCCGTCATCGAAGGCGTAGTACATGCAGTCGCCGCCACCCGGGTTCTCGGTGAGGTTGTAGTTCTGCTGGATGTGCTGCGCATACAGCGCCGAGGCCTGCTGCCAGGGCGAGACCACGACCACGGTGGGCGCGCTCGGCTTCGCCGTCTTGCTGGAGGGCTGGCCGCCGCTGGCCGTGAGCGAGGCGCCCAGGCCCAGCGGGTCGCTCTCCGCCTGCAGCATCGAGTGCCGCGCATGCAGCGCCAGCGCTGACGAGCCCTCCAGGGTGAGCAGGCTGGGGAGCTGCTTCTTGCTGGAGGAGAGCAAGGGCGAGGTCTGCCGCAGAAAGGCCGCGATCAGCCCCGCCAGCCGATTACCGGCCTGTTCGCTGCGCTCCGCATCCGCCAGCAGACTCTTCCGAACCAGCACGGGCGTGTAGCCGCCGTAGCGAGCCACCAGCGCGGCATAGCGTCCCTTGCCCTGATTGAAGGCTTCCTCGGAGAGCTGCTCAGGCGCCGTGTCGAGGAAGAGCCGGAGGAAGTTCCCACTCAGCTCGCCGCGCATCTCCGGCGACACGACGGACAGGAGCCCCCGGTCGAAGAACCCACGGTAGAGCTTCGCCAGGAAGCGCTTCTGCTCGAGCCGGTCCGCGGGGCGCTTCGGCGTGATGAGCGCGTTGTACGGCACCTTCTTTCCATCCCGCTCCACCAGCGTCAGGTCATCGAAGAAGCGCACCGTGGTGGAGAGGTAGGACGCAATGAGGTGATCCAGGTCCGTGCCCTGGCCCGTCTTCCCGTTGACGGGAGGGACATAGAGCGCAGTAATGTCGTCGGGCTCCGGTGCTTTGTATCCCTGGCGGGCTGGCTCCACCGGCTTGAAGGGCATCTTCTCGGCTTCGGCACTCTTCTGGCTCGAGCCCAGGTACTTGGCCGTGGCCTGGTTCAGGATGGAGTGAAGGTGCGAGACGATACGGTTCCAGGGGAAGCCACGCTCCTGGTTGGAGTCCCAGAGATAGGCCGCCGCGCCGAACTTCTCGATCAGCCGCCCCTTGGACTCCTGACCGGGGTTCAGTCGCAGCGAGATCGGATCCGGAATGTCGAGGAATGAGCTGACCACGAAGCCGAAGCTGTCCATCTCGGCGATGTCCAGCCGCTTCATCCACTGCCCCATGGCCTGGCTGAGGACGAAGGGCAGGTCGTGCTCATGCTTCCCCGTGGCAGAGATGATCTTCCCCGTGTAGGGCGACGACGTCCCGAGATACCGGGCGTTCTTCGAGGCGACCCCGGTGAGGCCCTGCTCCACGTCGGCTGCATACTTCAGGATGTGGGTGAAGAACTGCACTTCATCCAGCCCGCGGAAGGCCGAGCTATCGAGGCCGCTGAGGTACGCTGCGCTCTTCGCGAGCGTCTTGGCGTGGATGAGCGTCGTGCAGCCACCCATCATCTTGCCGCTGCCGAGCGCCTGATATTTCTGGTAGCTCCGGGCGAGGATGAGCTGGACGTGTCCACTCTGAATCGGCTCCTGCAGCAGGCCCACGAGGACCTCGAGCTGGCGCACCGGATCCACGTCGGGAGGTGGCTGGATGGTGGCGTCGATGATCAGGGAGATGGTCTTCTTGTGCTGCTTGTGCCTGGCCGTCACCACCGCCACGATCTGCTCAGGGGTCGGCCCCGCCATGCCCGGCGTGCTCGGGTTCATGGTGGCCATGATGACCTGGGGGGCTGCCTCGGCCGTCAGGCTATGCTCGGTCAGCTTCCCCTGGGCCGACAGGATGCAGCCCACCTCAAAGTACGTAGCGTTGTTCCAGGTGCCCAGGAGCTGAATCTCTCGCCCGGACTCCGCGATGGCCATCTCCAACGCCGTCGTCAGCGCATCCATCCCGCTCCAGGCCGGGTGAACCACCCGCCCCACCTTGCCGCCATTCAGGAGCTTCGGCAGCGTCGGGATGCGCCGGTTCTGGATGAGCGCCTCATTGTCGCTGAGCTCGTTGGGGCGGTAGGGGCGCGTCGCCGCCAGGATCAGGAAGAGCTCGTCGAGCAGCAGATCGTAGGCCTTGCGGCAGCGCTCGGCGTGGGTGTCATAGAGCGCGAGCATCCTGACGGCCGCCGTCAGGCCCTCCAGACCGCTCTTGACGAGGACTCCCTTCTTGAACCTCCGCAGCGTCGAGAGGTTGCTGAGTCCATTGATGAGGAGCACGGCCGCCGCGTAGACGAACTGCATCGGCCGCTCCGCCCGGGCCAGCGTCTTCAACTTTTGATACTCGCGGCTGGCGAGGAGCGCGCTGAGCACGGCCCGGTTGTCGAACGCGTCGGAGTCGGAGAGCTCCGGCTCGAGATAGCCGGTGCCGTAGAGCTTGGAGGACCGCTTCTGGCCGTGGAGGAACTTGTACATCTGATAGGAAGACGGCGTCGCGCCGACGAACTTGCAGAACTCCTCGAACAAGGAGCCTGCGGGGGCCTTGTTCTCTGGGTTCCAGGGGATGACGAAGCTGCCGCTCGCCAGCCTGAACTCGAGCAGGTAGAGCCCCGGCTCCCCGGCGACGATCCTCGGTGGCTCGGTCAGGATCGGCTTCTGGCCCTCGGCGAGGCACGCGAGCCGCGCCGCCGCGTGCCGGGAGTTGACGAGGCAGGAGCTGGTCCCAGAGACCGGTTTTCTGTTCCCCATCAGTGAAGCGATGACGCCGTTGACGAGCTCCTTGCTCCCTTTGAGGGCGCCCCACTCCTTGTCCCAGGCGTCACGCTGGTAGGAGGTGCTGTGCGCGTGGCCGATCCAGAGCTCGGACTCGCGCTCGCGATTGGTCATCGTCGAGATGACTCGCAGGCCGTAGAGCCCGCTGAGGTAGTGCCTGTCCAGGCTGGCGAGCTGCTGCTGTCGCGCCTGGGTGACGGGCACCCCCGTGGCCCGTTCGGTGAGGAGGGTGCTCTGCGTGGCCCTGGCGACGCGGAAGGCCCGCTGGATCCGGGTCGCCGCCTGGCCCTTCCGGTTGGCGGTGTTCTTCTCCGTCACCCGCTTCAGGACCGTGGTCCACTCCTCCATGGCGCCATGACAGCCAGGGCAGGGGATGATCCGCTCGCCCTCCGCATGATGGCGGCAATTCACGCAATACAGTTGCATAGGACCACCCGATGGGAGGGAGCTGTCGGCAGGGAGCATGCCCGAGTGAGCCCGCCCGATCGATATGCCCACGGGTAGGCTTCGTGGAGGGTGTCCCGCTGCGTCATTCTCTCAGCGAACGCACAGGAAGGTGTGCTGCACGGCTCAGGCGGCGCCTGTCGCTGTGCTGCTCGCGGGGGAGGGCACGGGAGGCTCCTCGACGAAGAGCAAGGGCAGCTCCAGCGTGAACGAGGCCCCTTGCCCCGGCCCCTCGCTGTGGGCCTTGAGCGAGCCGCCCAGATCCTGGGCCGCCAGCGCGCTGGAGTGCAGGCCGAAGCCGTGCCCCTCGGCTCGGGTGGTGAACCCGTACTCGAAGATGCGCGTGAGCAGCTCCGGCGCGATCCCCACGCCATTGTCCTGCACCACGATGCGGAGGCGGTCAGCTCCCAGGCGCTCCAGCTTCACGCTCAGGCGCCGCGTCCCCTTGGGCAACGCGTCCAGGGCGTACTTGGCGTTGCTGATCAGGTTGATGAGGATCGCCAGCACCTTGTGCCTGTCGAGCAGCACCGGCGGCAGGGACTCCAGGCTCCGCTCCACCTGGACGCCGTGGCGCTCCAGCCCGGCCATGTTGACGCGCAGCGCGTCTTCCAACAGCTCCGCCACGACCACGGGCTCCTGCACCACCACGTTCCGGGCGTAGCCCTGTTGCCACCGGATGATGGTGCCGATGTGATCGGTGTTCTTGCCGACCTCTTCCAGCAGCGTGGAGAGCGCCTGCCGCTCGTGCTGCAGGTGCTCCCCCAGCCGGCTCAGGAAGGGCACCACGGTCCTGCCTCGCTCATCCTGGGTGAGGAACGCCGCCAGGTGGGGCTCGTGCTCCTCCAGCATCCCGGCCAGCCGGCCCACCTGCTCCAGCTTCAGCCCTCCCAGCCGCTCCCTGGCCACGAGCGCCGAGGTGGTGACGCTGGTGAGCACGTTGCCCACGTTGTGCAGCACGCTGGTGGCGATCTCCGCCATGCCGGCCCGCCGCGCGGTCTCCATGAGCCGCTGGTGGGTCTCCTTCAGCTCGCGGGTGCGCGCCTCCACCCGCTGCTCGAGCCCCTCGTTGGCCCGCCGCAGCTGCTCCTCGCGCCGCTGGACCTCCTGGGCCATCAGCCGGAAGGCCTGGGCCAGCTGTCCCAGCTCGTCATCCCGCGAGGACTCCACGGAGACCTTGAAGTCCCCGGCGGCCACCTGGTCCGCGGCACGGGTGAAGGTCAGCAGCGGGCGGGAGATCTGCTGCCGCAGCACCCAGGACACGAGGATCAGCTCCAGCAGCAGCGAGGCCAGGCCAAACAGCAGGACATAGCGCGCCGCCTCGAGCGCCTCCGAGGACACCTGGCGCTCGGGCAGCACCGTGACGAAGTTCCAGCCGGGGCCCTTCAGCCGCGCCACGGCGAGGTACTCGTCGTACTCCGGCAGCTCCAGCACCGTCTGCCCGGGCTCGCGGCTCTGGAGGCGATCGAAGATGGCGCGCAGGTGTGCCCGCTCCTTCTCGGCGGGCTCCTCGGAGGGGCCGCCGGGCGGCGCGGCGCCGAGGATGTTGTAGGCCTCCTTGCCGTGCTCCACGCGTAGCGCGGGGTGGGCGATGAGCTGCCCGTCATCCCGGAAGAGCATGTTGTAGGCGCCGGGCATGCGGTCCTCGACGGTGCGTGCCATCAGCTCGTCCAGGAGCACGTCGTGGCCGACCGTCGCGACGTGGCGGCCCTCCACGTCCAGCGGGGTAGTCACCGAGACCATCCACTTCCCGGAGGGCGCGTCCTCGAAGATGCCCGTCCAGATCGTCTGCCGCCGTGGGTTCTTCTCGGGCAGGGTGTCGGTGAAGTACTCGAAGCTGGCCACATTGAACGTGGGCTCGGCGTTCTGGCACCAGTTGGGATCCTCCGGCCAGTACACCACGTCCGCTCCCTCTGGGAGCATCACGTAGGTATCCATGAAGCGCGTATGGAAGGCCGGCCCGTACTGAGCCACCACCTCGTACGAGGCCAGGAGCCGGCGGCGGAAGTCGAGATCATCCGTGGCGCCGCGGGTGACGAAGACGCCCGGCATCTTCATCCCATCGAAGCCCCGAGGCTCGTTGCGGATCGTCCCGTCGGGCAGGTGGGCGAAGAGGCTGTCGAAGCGAGCCGCCGGGTCCTCTCGCCGCCAGGCCCGGATCCGCTCCTCCAAGGCCTTCTTGAGGACAGCGTGGTTGTCCTCCGCGAGGAGGAAGATGGCCTGCTCCCGCTGGCTGCGCTCCGAGACATGCTGCTCCAGCCGCGTGAGGGCCTGGGCTCGCATGGCGCGGAAGATGTGGAGGTAGCTGACGAAGGTGGTCAGTGCGATGACCACTGCGATGCGACCTCCCATCTTGAGGAGGGTTGTGCGCGCCAGCGAGCTGCGCACGTGGGGGGGAGACGCGTGAGACATGCCTCCATCTTTGTGCACGGAGAATCTGGTGCAACCTGCGTCCGGCAGGCTGGCTGTCGAGGGTGTCTCGAACCCATAAGGAAGGCCCGGGGGTATACCCGGCTGGCCGGGGAGCGGGCTTCCTACCCTGTTGACGAGACACTCGGTGAGCCGCCGCGGGCCTGGGTCAGAGGGCGCTCCGCGCTGCGCATGTGCCGGTGGCTCCGCATCAGCCAGGCCACCTGCTCCGTGCAGAAAGACGAAGATGCGCTGTAGTGTGCCCAGGGTTGATGCGGGCTCAGGCGGGTGGTTGGCTCTCGCGGTGAGCGGAGGCGAACCGTCCGATGATACCTGGCCCTGATCAAATCCTTGCCTGTCCACGGTGTGGCGCTCTGCAGCGGCGGCACTCCCTGCGCTCGGGCAACACCTTTGGCGCCGAGAGCTGGACGGATGGGTGGAGCTGGGCGCCGATGCTTCCGCGGCCACCCCTCATCTCGCGGTGTCATGGGTGCGGCAGGTTCTTCTGGGTCGGACGTGCAGAACACGTGGGGGATCTCGATCCCAGCGCGGGGGCAACCCAGGGACGGCAGCGCCCGGGCACTCCCAGCGAGTGGCAGGCAGCGCCGCAGGTTCAGGCGCCGGACGAGGCAGGTTGGTTCGAGGCCATTGCTGATGGGCTTGCGCAGGATCGAGACGACGAGCGGGAGCTGCGCGTCCAGGCCTGGTGGGCGGGCAATGAGCCGCATCGCCGGGGTGTGCCCTGGAAGCCGTTCTCGCAGCGCTCCCAGGCAGCGAGCGACAACCTGCGCGCCCTGCAGGCCCTGTGCTCCCCGGAGGAGCCAACGGAGCGGCTGCTGAAGGCCGAGGCCCTTCGTGAGCTGGAGCGCTACGAGGAGGCTCGAGCGGTGCTCGCGGGAGAGTTCCCCGAGAAGCTGCGGTGGGTCGCGGAGCTCCTGCGTGAGCTGGCACAGCAGGGCGTTGCCGAGGTCCGGCGGCTGGAGAGGAAAGAGCCGCCAGTCCACTGAGAGCGAGGTGCTCAGGGCCGGGCAAACCTGTCTGACAACCAGACAGGTTCGCCCAGCGCGGGGCCGGAGCGGGCGCTCAGTCGAACTCGAGCGCGCGCTGGAAGTCCGCGGGGTTGGTGGCGGCGCCGCGGGCTACGTCCAGGCTGAGGACGCCCTCGCGGTAGAGCTGGCTGAGGTGCTGGTCGAAGGACTGGGTGCCGTAGGTGTCGCGGCCCTTCTCGATGACGTCCTTCAGCTCGTTCGCCCGGTCCTCGCGGATGTACTCCTGGACCGTCTTCGTCTGGACCATGATCTCCAGCGCCACCGCCCGGCCCTTGTTGTCCGCCTTGGGCAGCAGCCGCTGGGAGACGGTGGCCATGAGGCTGTCGGCCAGGCGCATGCGCACCATGGCCTGCTCCTCGGCGTTGAACACCGAGACGAGCCGGTTGATGGTGCGCGAGGCGTCCGTGGTGTGCACCGTGGAGAGCACGAGGTGACCCGTCTCGGACGCCTTGAGCGCGATGTCGATCGTCTCCGTGTCGCGCATCTCGCCCACGAGGATGACGTCCGGGTCCTGCCGGAGCGCCGAGCGCAGCGCGATGGCGAAGCTGCTCGTGTCCGGCCCGATCTCCCGCTGGGAGATGGAGGACTTGACGTTCTTGTAGACGAACTCGATCGGGTCCTCGATCGTGAGGATGTGCAGGCTCTCGTTGCGGTTGATGTGATCGATCATCGCCGCCAGCGTGGAGCTCTTGCCCGAGCCCGTGGCCCCCGTTACCAGCACCAGCCCGCGCTCCTGGCTGGCGATCGACTTGAGGACCTGCGGCAGCCCGAGCCCGTCGATGGTGGGCACGTTGGCGGGGATGATGCGGAGGATGACGGCGAGCGTGCCGCGCTGCCGGTAGATGTTCACGCGGAAGCGGGCGACCCCGGCCAGGCCGTACGAGGCATCGTGCTCCTGGATGGTGTCGACCTGGGTCTTCACCGCCGGGTCATGGATGAGGTGGAGGGCCACCTCCCGGGTGTGCTCCGGCGCCAGCTTCTCGGTCCGAAGCGGACGGAGCACGCCGTTGACGCGATAGATGGGGGGATCACCAGGGCGGAAGTGGATGTCTGAGGCACCGTTCTGCACGCCCACCGTGAGCAGCTTGTCGAGTGTTGCCTTGTCCAGGGTAGCTACCTCGCGAAGGGTGAGAACCGTAGCACCCCGAGGCCCTGTCCAGAAGGTGGCCCTACCCACGCTCGGGGTGAAGGGAGCGGGCAGCCTCGCCAGCCCCTCTGTCCCGGAGGTTCTCCCGCTGGCATGAACTGTGCGAGGGTTTGCCTTGGAGGGTGTGCCGTCCCAGGCGAGTGGGCCTGGGGTCGCGGCGGCCCCGGAGGAAGCAGCATGGCCAGGCAACCGCTGGCGTCGAAGATTCTGGAAGGTGCGCTCGACTGGGTGAAGCGGCTGCCCGCGGCGTTGTCGTCGGACGTGGCGGTGGACGTGGGGCGCAAGCGGGTGCGGCTGTCTCATGCGCGGGTGGAGGCGCTCACGCGGCAGGTGCTGGGCAAGGTGAAGGCGCTGGAGCTGCACACCTGGGAGTCCGGGCCGGCGGTGTATGACGTGCGGCTCTCGGTGAGCGGCTGGCGCCTGCGGACCGAGGCGACGCTGGAGCGCCTGGAGCTGGCCGCGGGGACCTACAAGCTCTGGCTGCGCACGCCGGGCAAGGTGGAGCTGGAGGAGTCTCGGGCCGCGTCCGTGCTCGTGGGCGTGCTGCGGCTGGGAGCAGGGCAGGGCTCGGTGCGGGCCCTGGCGGAGAAGCTGCTGCCGCCCGGCCTGCGCTGGGACGGACAGGTGCTGGTGGTGGAGGGGAAGCTCCCGAAGGAAGGCGCGGTCTCCGCGAAGCTCTTCGAGGCCTCCTCGCTGGTGATGTCGGCCGAGCACAGCGCTGAAGGCCTCTGGCTGTCGGCCGAGGCGTGGCCGGGCTTGATCGATCTGCTGCAGGCGGCCTTCGGCACGGACCTGCCGCGCAAGCCGCCAGGGAGCTCCGGGTAGGGGGCGCAGCACTGACGCGGCACGTCGCATTCCCGGGATAGGGCCCGGGTCGAGTTGTCACGATGTTGGCCGCGTCGCTATCGTCTCGAAGGTGGGCATCCCCATCGAAAAGTTCCGGCGGCTCACCCAGGTCTTCGACCCCATCTCCCGGCCTGCGCCGGAGCGCAACGTGGGAGCGGGGGTTCCGTACGTCCAGGAGGTCCACGAGGACTTCCGCAAGCAGTTCGAGGCTCAGCTGCTGCTCAATGACCGGGTGAAGCTGCTGCTGGCCGGGCAGCCCGGGTGCGGCAAGACCACGATGTTGCTGCACCTCACGCTGCAGATGCGCGCCGAGGGGCGGCTGGTGGCGTTCGTGGATCTGGAGGTCGTCACCGCGGTGCACGACCTGGGCTCCGCGGAGATGTACATCGCGGCGTCCGCCGAGCTGCTCCGGGAGGTGGGTCGCCGGGGCCTCTCGCTGCCGCAAGGGACGGTCCAGCGGTGCAAGCAGTGGGTCGAGTCGCTCGCCGAGGGCAGCTCCATCTCCCCCGAGCCGATCGCGCTCGCGGACCAGTTCACCCGGCTCCTGTCGGCCGCGCGGGAGAGCCCGGATCTGCGGCGCATGCTCCGCGAAGTCCTCAAGCAGGGGCAGGATCCCGCGGAGCTGCTCTCCACGCTCCTGGATAACCTGGAGTCCTATCGGCCGGTCGTCCTGCTCGATGGCCTGGACAAGCTCCCTCCGGAGCAGGCACGCGACTTCTTCCTCGATCAGAAGAAGAAGCCCATGGCCGAGCTGCCGGGCGCAGCCATCCTGACCATCCCCTTGTCGATGGTGTACGAGCCCACGTTCAACGTGCTCAGCGAGCGCTACAACAACGCCGGCAACTCGGTGCTGCCTGCGGTGCGGCTCTACGACTTCAACTCCAAGGAGCGCACGCGCTCGCGCCTGCAGAGCGGGTTCGACATGCTCATGCACGTCATCGAGCGGCGGGTGGAGGGGATCGATCGAGGCCTCATCCTGCCCGACGCCATCGAGCGCGCCATCGAGGGCTCCGGGGGCAACATCCGGGAGCTCGGGCGGCTCATCCAGTCGAGCATCGTCAAGGCCGTCGTCCGCCAGGGCTCCTTCGTCGAGCGGGTGGATATCGAGAGCGCCATCGTCGACCAGCGCGAGTCCTTCCGGCGGGCCTACCAGCCGCGCTTCCTCCCGGTGCTGAAGAAGGTCCAGAGCCAGATGCAGCTCGACAACGCCGACGACGTGGGCAAGCTGCTCCTCTACGGGCTGTGGGTGATGGAGTACCGCAACGGGATGGCGTGGTACTGCCTGCCCGTGCCGGTGGAGCAGCTCCTGCAGCAGCTCGAGCGAGGGTAGGGGCATGAGCGCGGCCTCCTTCGTCGATGAGCTCGTGGTCCGGCTCCAGCTCGCCCAGGGCTCGCAGACGCTCGTGCTGCTCGTCACCCAGGAGGCGGCGGAGAGCGTGCCCGAGGAGCATGGGCTCGGCCGGGCCTCCGAGGTGCTCACGGCCTTGTTGCGGCACGCCTCGCTCAACGTCCATACGATGCAGGGCGCCCAGGACGGGGGGCCCTCCTCCTGGGTCCAGGCGATGAAGAGCGCGAGCGCCGATGCCTGGCTCACCGTGCTCACGCCGGGAGGGAGGTTGCTGGCGAGGACGGTCGCTCAGCGGCTCAACGCGCAGCGCCAGCAGCTCCAGGATCTGTCGGCGCCGCTCCTCCTCCTCGTCTCCGCGCAGACCGAGACCCTGATCCAGACGGATGCGCCGGACTTCCACACGTGGTGCGCGGCGAAGTACGTCGTCCCGTCGCTGCGCGAGCTCGAGACGCTGGCGCACCAGCGCAACGTGGTGCGGGTGCTCCCGGTGGAACACCGCCGGCCCGTGTCCTCCCGGCCGCCGATCCGCTTCCTGCACCTCTCCGATCTGCACCTGCGCTCCGGGGACACGCGCCGCTACGATCAGCACCGCGTCCTGCGAGGGCTCCTCGAGTACCTGGGGAGCGAGGGTGGCGGGGTGCCGATCGATCTCATCTTCGCCACGGGGGACCTCTCCTTCTCCGGGCACGCGGACGAGTTCACGCTCGTCACCGGGTTCCTCCGCGAGCTGCTGGAGGTGACGGGCGTGCCGGCGGAGCACCTGTTCGTCGTCCCGGGCAACCATGACGTCGACCGGAGCGCCGGGCGGTGGCTGCTGCGCACCCTGGAGTCGGACGAGGAGGCGACGGCCTTCTTCGTCTCGCAGGGCAACCGCCGGTGGCATGAGGAGAAGCTCGCGGCGTTCCGTCAGGCGATGTCGGGGCTGCTGGGAGCAGAGCGGGGCCTCGGGCTCCGGTGTGGTGCCGAGGCTGTGGAGCTCGTGAACATCCGAGGCACCCCGCTCGCGGTGGCGTCGTTCAACTCGGCCTGGTTCGCGCAGGATGACGAGGACCAGTCCAAGCTGTGGCTGGGCGAGGCGAACGTGGATCAGGCGGGCCAGCGGATCCGCGACGCCGGAGTCGCCCTGGCGGTGGCGTTGATGCACCACCCGCTGGACCACCTGGCCGAGTCCGAGCGGCCGCACGTCGAGGACCACCTCGAGCGCACGTTCGATCTCATCCTCCGGGGGCACCTGCACACCCACAAGAGCAAGGCGATCCGCACCCAGCGGGGCGGCTACCTGGAGCTGGCGGCCCCCGCCGCGTACCAGGGCAGCAAGTGGCCCAACGGGTGCTTCCTGGGCGCCATCGACCTGGACGCCCGGCGCGTCGAGCTCACCCCGCTGCGCTTTGGCTCGGGCGCCGACCCGTGGATGCTCGACACGACCATCTTCCCCGACGATGCCCCCCGGGGTTACCGCCATACCTTCGAGCTGCGGGAGCGGCGCACGGGCTCCCAGGTCGCCTCGTCGCTCGCGGCGGAGCTGGAGCGCATGTACACCCAGCTCGACCGCCAGGGGCGCACGCAGGTCCAGCGCGAGCTCGGCGTCGACTCGAAGAGCCCGGGGTTGGCGGACGAGAGGACCCTGCGGCTCCTCAAGCAGTCCGAGTGGCTGAAGGACTTCTGGCAGGCGCTCAGCCGGCACACCCATGGCGGCAGCGGCGGCGAGGGGTTGACCCGGCTCGCGCAGCGCATGTCGGAGCACGTCCAGGGGCCGCCCAAGCCCATTGGGCTCACCAAGGCGGGCGCGCTCAAGCAGCTGCTCTTCGAGTTCGCGGAGTTCTGGCGGGAGCAGGGCTCCGTCTGGTGCGAGGGCTTCTCGGGAGTGGCCGCGCGCAAGCTCGTCGTGGGGGCGTACTTCTGCCGCGCCTTCCAGGGCCAGGTCCGGCTCGATGCGCCCAGCTCCACCGGGGGCTATGAGTACGCCGACATCCTCCTGGGGGTGGATGAGCGCGAGCCGTCACGCCGGGCGGTCATCGGGGTGACGGCGGAGCACCTCACCCGGGGCAGCCTCGAGGGCATCTTCGCGACGGGGGACGCGCTCCGCGCGGGGTTTCAGGCCGAGCACGCGGCGATGATCCTGCTGCCCGGGAGCGGGCTGGAGAGAGGGGAGGCGCCTGGGCTGACCGCGCACTTCGAGCGCGAGGGGCGCAGCGTCCACGTCCTCCATATATAGGGGGGCGCCGGGCTGGCTCAGGCGTCCTCGTCGCCGAGCTGGGCCCTCAGGCGGGACAGGCGCATGGGACCGATGAGCCCCTGCTGGGCCAGCAGCTGCAGCAGCTCCACCGTGGCGCGCAGCCGGGCCTCCTGGAGCTCCTCCGCCTCGCCGGCGATGTCGGACTCCACCAGCACGTCCATGTGCTCGGAGTTGATGGGAGTGGGGCCCTCGGACCAGGCGATGTCGAAGAGGCGCTTGGCGATGTGGGCGCGCGCCGTCCGCTCCGCGTCGGTGGCTCCCTTCTGCGAGAACTTCATCATCAGGGCGTCCACGCCCTCCCGGGTCAGCGCCGCGAGCGCCGGAATCTCCCCGAGCGCCTCCTCCACGAAGGAGGTATCGAAGGTGTCCACCTCCTCGTCGTAGCCGAACGCCTCCTCCAGGAGGATGGAGGCGATGAAGGCCTCCGTCTCCTCCTCGGAGGCGCCCTCCGAGATGAGCGCCTCCCGGGCCTTGGCGGTGGCCGGGGCGAGCCGCGAGTCCTGGGCAATGGCGCGCGCGGAGGTGTGCGCCGCCAGCAGCACGAGCGAGGCCTGGGCGTCCGAGGCCAGCTTGCGGCCGCTGACGCCGAGCACCTCGGCGCGCTGCTGGGGGTGCCCGGCGGCGGTGGCGGTGAAGAGCTGCTCCTCGGCATCGAGGGCCTCGCCCGCCTTCTCCTTGCGGAGCGTCTCCCGGGCGGCGTCGAGGCTGAGGAAGCGGGCAATCAGTGGATGCATGCCGCGCCTGTTACCACATGCTAGAGAGCAGTCGATGAGCACGGAGCAGGAAGGCCCCGAGGCAGTGAGGCGCGCGACAGAAGCGTGCCTGCGGCTGCTGGCCCTGCGCGCCCGGAGCCGCCGCGAGCTGGAGCTCGCCCTGGGCCGCAAGGGCTTCTCCGCCCAGGTGCAGGAGGAGGTGCTCGAGAAGCTCCAGGGGTACGGCTACCTCGACGACGCGCGCTTCGCCCGGGAGCGGGCCGCCTCGCTGCTGCAGAAGGGCAGGCTCGGCCCCCAGGCGGTGCTCCAGCGGCTGGAGGCCCACGGGCTGGCGGGCGAGGTGGCACGCGAGGCGCTGGCCACCGCCGCCGGGAGCGTGGAGTTCGACCCGCTGGCCGCCGCGCGGAAGGTCCTCGAGGGCCGGGGGCTGCTCGGCCGCCCGCTTTTGCCCAAGGAGCGGGCTCGGGCCGGACGCCTCCTCCACAGCCGGGGCTTCTCCGAGGACGTCATCCACCGGCTGCTCGGTGAACCATCGCTGGATCCGTCCGGGCTGGACGATTAGCTTGCGCGGGTGCCCATGCGCCTCACCGTTACCTGCCTGACTGCCTTCCTGCTGCTCTCCACCGGCTGCGCCGCCCTCAAGGAGGGGCAGTCCGGAGATCCCGACTACGCCGCCCAGGCCGAGGAGAACCTCCGCCTCGGGGACGAGGCCCTGGAGAACCGCGACTTCCTCCGCGCCGAGAAGTACTTCGGGTACGTGAAGACGAAGTTCCCGTACCTGGAGGCCTCCAAGGAGGCGGAGCTGAAGATGGGGGACGTGGACTTCGAGCAGGAGCACTACCCCGAGGCCCGCGAGAAGTACGAGTCCTTCATCAAGCTCCACCCCACGCACCCCAAGGTGGACTACGCCGCCTACCGCTCGGCGCTCTCGCACATCAAGGACATGCCCTCGGACTTCTTCCTCCTGCCGCCCTCGGAGGAGAAGGACCAGACGGAGGTCCAGTCCGCGCTCAAGGCGATGAACGCCTTCCTGCGCCAGTACCCCGACTCCCAGTACGCCAAGGAGGCGAAGGCCCAGGCGGACGAGGCGAAGCGGCGGCTGGCCCAGCACGAGATGTACGTGGCCGCCTTCTACCGCAAGCGCGAGCGCTGGCCGGCGGTGGCCCAACGCCTGGAGGGCCTGCTGGCCCGCTACCCGGGCACCCCGTACGACGAGGAGGCGTTCTTCTCGCTCCATGAGGCGTACGTGAAGCTCAGGCAGCCGGACAAGGCCCAGGAGACGCTGCGCAAGCTCATCCAGCAGCTGCCGGGCACGCGCGCCGCGGAGCGGGCCCAGCGTATGCTCGGGTCGTGAAGTCGACCGAGGACTGGAGCCGGCTGGGCGGCCTCCTCATTGCCCTCATCGCCTTCGTGATGCTGGCGATAGTGGGGCCCCGTGTGCTCGGGCTGGCCGCCGGTCCCGAGGCCGAGATCATCACCGCCCTCAAGCACCTGGAGAAGCAGGGCCTCTCGCTCTCCCTCCCAGGCGCCACCGCCCCGCTCGCCTCGAAAGATCTCCACTACGAGCGAATCACCGTGCGCGTGGAGCCGGGAGGGCAGCGGGCGGAGGTGCTGGCCACCCTGGACTTCACCGGCTCCCTGGGCGACACCGAGGTCAGCTCACTGGGAGTGGAGCAGGTGCCCTTCGTCCTCCGGGACGGGGACTGGGTGCCTGAGCAGCGGGCGGCGCCGCGCCTGACAGCGGCGGTGGAGGCGCTGGAGGCCCGTCGGCGGGCCCTGGACCAGGGGGACGCGGCGGCGCTGGCCCGGCTCTGGGGCCTGGGGGAGCAGGATGGCGGGGGCGGGTCGGTGGGGGTAGGAGAGCCGGAGCTGGAGACGGTGCTGGCCCTCAAGCAGCGGCGCTACAGGGCTGGAGCGTGGTTCCTCCGGCTCGAGCGGGACGAGGCCGTGGCCACCGAGCACTGGCACCTGCAGGGGGATCTTCCCTCCCGGCCGGTGGACCAAAGGGGGGAGCGCCGGCTGAGCCTCCTGCGGCGCGGTGAGGAATTCTTGTTTTCGTCGGCGCTCAGGTAGGCTAACGGTCTGATCGCCAGCTTTGGCGAGGTAGGGACATGGACGAGGCCCTCAAGCAGCTCCTCACCCTCGGGCGGGGGTATTTCGACAAGAAGCAGTACGCGCAGGCCGAGCAGTACCTGGCCCAGGTGGTCGAGCGTCACCAGACGTTCGCCGACGTGTACAACATGCTCGGCGTCATCTACCACGACCAGGGCCAGTTCGCCCGGGCGCAGCGGGCGTTCGAGTCGGCGCTCCGCATCAACCCGGCCTACACCGAGGCGGCGCTCAACCTGGCCGTCATCTACAACGACATGGGCAAGTACGCCGAGGCGAAGGAGGTCTACCAGAACGCCCTCGCCCAGCAGAAGAACGCCCCCGGGGAGATGGATCCCTTCGTCAAGGGGAAGATCGCCAACATGTATGCCGACATTGGCAACGTGTTCGCCTCCAATGGGGCCTGGGACCAGGCCATCGGCGAGTACCAGCGGGCCCTGGGCCTGTGCCCCCATTTCGTGGACATTCGCATCAAGCTGGGGGATGCCTTGCGGGACGCGGGCCGCCACGCGGAGGCCCTCAAGGAGTTCGAGCAGGCCATGGAGCAGAACCCGGCCTTCATGCCAGGTCGCATCCATTACGGAATCGCGCTTTACTCGGCCGGCCAGCGGGCGGAGGCGGTGAAGGTGTGGGAGGACGTGCTGGCGCGCGATCCGGACAACAAGAGCGCGCGGATGTACCTCAACCTGGTGAAGGAGCCGGCGGGGAAGGCCGAGCAGGCGGGCTGATATTCATGGAAACCCTCTTCATCGAGGTCTCGGTACCGTGAGCACTCCGAGCGGGTCGAAGTCCTACGCCCTGAAGTTCATCTCTGGGAAGTACCAGGGCGGCGAGTTCCCCCTGAAACAGGACAAGCAGATCGTCATTGGCCGGTCCAGCGAGCTGGACATGGTGCTCGTGGAGGACATGGTCTCGCGCAAGCACGCGAAGATCATGATCGCCAGTGGCGCCATCACCATCGAGGATCTCGGCTCCACCAACGGCACCTTCGTCAACGGCGAGAAGGTGAAGCAGGCGCGGCTGAAGGAGGGCGATCGCATCCTGATCGGCACCTCCATCCTCAAGCTGATCCAGCAGGGCGCTGACTCGGCCAACGTGGACGACCGGGTCGTCAAGCAGAAGCTGGAGGAGGCCGCGGCAGCCCAGGCGGCGCGCTCCACGAAGACGTCCTCCATGACGGGGAAGATCGAGGAGATCCCCCTGCCGGACCTGCTGCAGCTCTTCCACACCTCCAAGAAGAACGGCGTGCTCGTCATCACCAACGAGCGCGAGGGGAAGATCTACCTGCGCCAGGGCCGCGTCTACTACGCGGTGATCGACGAGAACCACAACCTCGGGCCGCAGAAGAGCTTCAACCGCGTCATCACCTGGGAGCACGGCGACTTCGAGCTGCGCCCGGCGGACAACCAGGAGTTCATGGTGGAGCTGGACTCCTCCACCGAGGCCCTGCTGATGGACGCGCTGCGCCAGCTGGATGAGTTCAAGCGCATCCAGGGAATGCTGCCGGACATCAACCTGCCCATGCGGCTGGCCCAGCCGATGACGGCCCCGCTCAAGGAGCTGACGCCGGAGCTGCTGGACGTGCTCCAGCTGGTGCACAACTACGGCAGCCTCGCCACGGTGCTGGACCACTCGGACCAGGACGACGTGCTGACGGCCGAGGCCGTGGTGCAGCTCATCAAACGCGAGTACGTGCAGGCGGGGTGAGGCCATGGCGGACGAACAGCAGAAGCCGAAGCGCCTCACGGAATTAAGTCACTGCGCGGGCTGAGCCGCCAAGCTCCGGCCCGCGGATCTGGCGCAGGTCTTGCGCCACCTGAAGAGAGCGAAGGGACCGCAGGCGTTGGTGGGGTTCGCCACCAACGATGACGCGGCCGTCTACCGTCTGACGCCCGGCCTGGCCGTGGTGGAGACGGTGGACTTCTTCCCGCCGGTGGTGGACGACCCGTTCCAGTTCGGGGCCATCGCCGCGGCGAACGCGCTCTCGGACATCTATGCGATGGGGGCGCGGCCGCTGTTCGCGCTCAACCTGGTGGGCTTCCCCAAGGAGCTGCCGCTCTCCATCCTCTCGAAGATCCTCGCCGGCGGGCAGTCGAAGGCGGACGAGGCGGGCATCCCCATCCTGGGCGGCCACAGCGTGCAGGATCCGGAGCCCAAGTACGGCATGGCCGTCACCGGTGTGGTGCACCCGAAGAAGGTGCTCACCAACGCGGGCGCCAAGCCGGGGGACGTGCTGATCCTCACCAAGCCGCTGGGCTCGGGCATCGCCACCACCGCCATCAAGCGGGGCGTGGCCTCCAAGGCGCTGATGAAGCGCGTGGTGGGGGTGATGTCCGCGCTCAACCGCGCCGCCGGGGAGACGTTCGCCTCCGGCAAGTTCAAGGTGAACGCGCTCACGGATGTGACGGGCTTCGGCCTGCTGGGGCACCTGCTGGAGATGATGACGGGCGCCAAGGCGCGGGCCCTGCTGGCGCTGGAGCGCATCCCCATCATCCAGGAGGTGCCGGCGCTGGCGGCCCAGGGCGTGGTGCCGGGAGGGACGAAGGCCAACCTCGCCCACGTGGGCAAGCGCGTGCGCTTCCCGGAGGGGCTGCCCGAGGACATCCAGTGGGTGCTCGCGGACGCGCAGACCAATGGGGGCCTGCTGGCCTCCGTGCCGGCCCGGGACGCGCGCAAGGCGCTCCTCGCCCTGGACAAGGCGGGGGTGGAGGCCTCCCTCATCGGCGAGGTGGCCCGTGGCCGCCCCGGGATTGATGTCGTGGGCTGAAGGAGGGGGTGGGATTCACCCCGAGCCCCCGGCTTCGGTAGCATCGCGGGCGGCATGACGCTCCGCACCATCGTCCCTCTCGTGCTGCTGCTGCTCCTGGCCCCGGCTGCCCGCGCCGAGCGAGGCCCTCGCATCGTCATCGATCCCGGGCATGGCGGCTCGCAGGAGGGAGCGAAGGGTCCTGGGAGCCTGCAGGAGAAGGAGGTGGTCCTCCAGCTGGCGAAGCGGCTGCGGGAGCGGCTGGAGAAGGAGGTGGGGGCGCAGGTGTTCCTCACCCGCGAGAAGGACGGGACGCTGCCCCTGCCGGAGCGCGTGCAGTTCGCCAACGGCAAGCGGCCGGATGTCTTCCTCTCCATCCACGCCAACTCCATGCCCACGAAGAAGCTGCGCGAGCGCATCGAGGGCATCGAGACGTACTTCCTGTCCGCGACGGCCTCGGGGGCGGGGGCGCGCTCGGTGGCGGACCGGGAGAACGCGGATGGGCCCTCGAGCCAGGCCGCCCAGAACGACTCCGCGCTGAACTTCATCCTCCACGATCTGGTGCGGATGGAGGCCCATGCGGGCTCGTCCCGGCTGGCCTATGCCATCCACGAGCGGCTCATCTCCGCCACGGGGGCCGAGGATCGGGGCGTGCTGCAGGCGCCCTTCTTCGTCCTCACGGGCGTGGAGGCCCCGGCGGTGCTCATCGAGGTGGGCTACATCTCCCACCCTCAGGAGGGCTCCCAGCTGGGGCGCGCCGAGTACCAGGACAAGCTCGTGGCCGCCATCACCGAGGGGGTGAAGGGCTTCCTGGGGGAGCTGCGCAAGCGGGACCACACCGCCGCGGAGGCGCCGGCGGAGGCGGCGGAGGGTGCGCCAGTGGCCAGTCCCGCATCTCCTTGAGCCGGGATGGGCTGGCTCTGCTAGACAGCGGCTCTTTCTCTAGCCCGAGGAGCTGCCCGTGCGGTCCTTTCAACGCGGAGCGCTGGATCTTCGCCCCGTCAACCTGACGCCCGGTGTGAACCGTCACGCCGAGGGCTCCACGCAGGTGGAGTTCGGCCACACCCGTGTCATCGTCACCTGCTCGGTGGAGGAGCGCGTGCCGCCGCACCTGATGGGGAAGGGGACGGGCTGGGTCACGGCCGAGTACGGCATGCTCCCGCGCTCCACGCACACCCGCACGCAGCGCGAGGCGGCCAAGGGCAAGCAGACCGGCCGCACCATGGAGATCCAGCGCCTCATCGGCCGCTCCATGCGCGCGGCGATCGACCTGGCGGCGCTGGGGCCGCGCACCCTCACGCTGGACTGCGACGTCATCCAGGCGGACGGGGGGACGCGCACCGCGTCCATCACGGGCGCGTACGTGGCGCTGGTGATGGCGCTGCGCAACCTGCAGAGCCGGGGTGTCCTCTCGAAGATCCCGAGCCTCACCCCGCTGGCCGCGGTCTCCGTGGGCGTGGTGAACGGCGAGGTGCGGGTGGACCTCGACTATGAGGAGGACTCCAGCGCGGACGTGGACCTGAACCTGGTGGCCACCGGGGACGGTCGGATTGTCGAGGTGCAGGGCACGGCCGAGCACAAGCTCTTCGATCGGAAGCTGCTGGACGGGATGCTCGACGGGGGCCTGTCGGCCATCCAGCAGCTGACGGTGGCGCAGGCGAAGGTGCTGGGATGAAGCCTCGCTTGCTCTTCGCGACCACCAACCCGGGCAAGCTGAAGGAGCTGCGCCTGCTGGTGGGGGACGCGGTGGAGGTGGTGTCCCTCCAGGACCTGCCCCCCATCCCCGAGCCGGTGGAGGACGGGGCGACCTTCGAGGCCATCGCCGAGAAGAAGGCCTGGGACTACGTGAAGGCCTCGGGGCTGCCGTGTCTGGCGGACGACTCGGGGCTCTGCGTGGACGCACTGGAGGGGCGGCCTGGGATTCACTCCGCGCGCTATGCCCCTGGGGATGACCGGGCGAGGTACCTGAAGCTCCTCGGAGAGCTCGAGGGGGTGCCGGAGGAGCGCCGGACGGCCTCGTTCCAGTGCGCCCTGTGCCTGGCGATCCCGGGCAAGGGGGCGCGCATCGAGGTGGGGCGCTGCGAGGGCCGCATCCTCACGGGCCCGCGAGGCTCACACGGCTTCGGCTACGACCCGGTCTTCTTCGTGCCGGGGCTGGGGAAGACGATCGCGGAGCTGACGCCGGAGGAGAAGGCGGGGGTGTCGCACCGGGGCCAGGCCTTCCGGAAGATGCTGCCCGCGCTGCTGGCGCTCCGGGCAGGCGGGTAGCGGACAGGTCCGTCAGGTTCACCTTGCGCGTCCGTACGCAATGTCACAAGAATGGCCGTCTTCATCGGGGCGTAGCGCAGCCTGGTAGCGCACCTGCCTTGGGCGCAGGGGGTCGGAGGTTCAAATCCTCTCGCCCCGACTTTGAAGCAGTAAGGGACGGCACAGGCTCCAGTAGCTCAGCCGGATAGAGCACCGGCCTTCTAAGCCGGGGGTCGCAGGTTCGAGTCCTGCCTGGGGCGCCAACCTCCCGGAGCATTTGGGCCTTGTCAGGCTCCCGGCTTCCACGATAGGGAAGCCGCCCGTTTCACCCTGTGGTACGAAGCGGCAGCACGGCGGCCATAGCTCAACTGGTTAGAGCGCTGGACTGTGACTCCAGAGGTTACCGGTTCGATCCCGGTTGGCCGCCCACCTTCTCTCCCCAAGCGCCTATAGCTCAACTGGATAGAGCATCGGCCTTCGAAGCCGAGGGTTGGGGGTTCAAGTCCCTCTGGGCGCACTCGTAAGAGGCTGGAATCACTGGGAAACCTGCCCAGGACTCCAGCCTCTTCGCTTGTGCCTCCCGCCTCCGGCCCGTGGGAAGCCCCCGCGCGCCACTTATCACTCAGTGATAAGTCCCCGCTCGGCGGTCATGGCGATGCCCTGCGCTCTGCTGCAACCGCCTGTAGGGTATGCCGGGTTGAGAGGCCGGCACCACCTGGTGAGCCCTCCTCTACCATGTAGCGCCCCTTTAGCCTGATCCCCTGCACACAGAGCGGGGGTGCTCATGAGGCCGTGGCAGCTGCTGTGGAAGCTCGAAGTGCTGATGCTTGCCGTGGTGGTCGGGTGCGTCGCCACGGCGCCAGCGGTCCGGGTGGAGACCGGAGGGCAGGGAGAAACCCTGGTCCACATCCCCCGCACCGCGACGGTGGAGCCGGTGGAGGTGTCGCCAGAGGAAGTCACCCAAGCCCTCCGGAGAATGGCGCGGCAGATCCGCCTGAGCGGCTCCCCGCGTGAGACAGTGGAGCGGCTGTTCCAACTCGACGCGCTCTACGGCGACTACCTGTACCTGCTCCGGGAGCGGAAGTTCGTCCCGCTGCAGGCGGGCACTCCCATGGAGGGGGCGCTGACGGAGCAGGAGCAGCAGTGGGTCACCCGGTACAAGGAGTGGTGCCGCAGCGAGCATCGCTTCGACGGAGATTGTCTGGGGGGCGCGCTGGTGGCCGGGAAGTACCTGGACCTGCGCGGCCGCTACATGTGGGCCATGGCCCTGAGCAAGAGCCCCGTGCTGGAGGAGTTCGAGAAGGCATTGGGCGAAATGGTCAGCATGCGGGCCGTCCTCCAGGCGGCGATGTGCACCATCGTCACGCTGCTGGTGCTGCTCGCCATGCCTGAGCCTGTCACCAAGTTCCTCGCCGCGTGGGCCACTGCGGGGCTCATCCTCTGGGTCGGCGCCAAGACGCTCTACAACCTGATTACCGGCTGGTTCCAGTTGATGGGGGAGGTGCAGAGGGCCACTACCTTTGAGGAACTCCGCGAGGCGGGCGAGAAGTTCGGCAGGTTGTTCTCGCGGGAGGCGGCCCAGGCGTTCGCCATGCTGGCGATGGCGCTGCTGACCCACACGGCGAAGGACTTCGCGCAGCAGGTAGGGACGCTGCCCGGTTCAGCGCAGGTGTCGATGCAGGCCGCGGGCCAAGAAGGCATCCTCTTGTCAGAGGTGGGTGCGGTGGATTCGGTGACGGTGACCGCCGAGGGCTTCCTCATGGCGCTGCCACCGGGCGCGATGGCGATGGCAGCGAATGGAGGGCGCGACGACCGCACGGAGAAGCACCACATCGGCACCATCGCCAACAAGAAGTCCTCGCTGCGCGGTGGCCCGTGGACCCCCTTGTTCGAGAAGCTCTTCGCCAGGGCGGGCATGCGCCTCCAGGATGCCGAAAACATCGTGCCCATCCGGGGGCACAGGGGGCCTCACCCGCAGCGCTACCATGCAATCATCTACGAGCGCTTGCGGCGAGCGCTAGGAGACTGTCGCAGCATCGCGGGATGCCGGGAGAGCTTGACCCGCGAACTCCGCGCTCTCGCAGAAGAGATCGCCACGCCCGGCACGGAGTTGAACCAACTCGTCACCCTGGGGAGATGACGCTAGAACTTCCCCATGTCCCAGCGCTTCTTCGAACTCGCCGACGACCGCTATTTTCCCCACCGCTGGCACTTGGATACCCCCAGCGACAGCCAAGGCCGCAGGGTGTTCGACTGGGATTTCACGAAGGGAGCGCCCGTGCTCGTCGAGGGACGATTGAAAATCCCCATTGAGATTGCGGGCAGGCCGCTGGACTATTCTTGGGCGGGCTTGAGCATCCCCGTCGTCCACATCAAGCTGGCTTCCATGCTGTCGGAGTTGGCCCCCAGCGACGTGCAGCTCGTCCCCGCCGACATTGAGGGCCAACCCGATCAGTACCTCGTCCTCGTGGCCACGCGCCTCATCCGGTGCATCGACGAGCAGGCCTCCAGGATAAAGCTCTGGACCCTGGAGGATGGAGTGCCCAAGAAGGTTGGCACGTATCGCGATGTCCGGGACCTGCGCGTCGACAAAGCCCAAGTCGGGAACGCCAAAGTGTTCCGCCCCGAGGGGTGGGAGGTCCTGATCGTCTCCGAGGAGATCAAGAACGCCATGGAGCGCCTGGGCGCTACGGGCACGAGGTTCATGGAGGTCTAGCGGCTCACCGTCCGTCCGCGAGGGCTGGTAAAAGCTCGCAGCCCTGGGTGCCGACCGAAGCGGCTGTGATGGGGCTGCCCCCCGGCGCACCGGAGATGCTCCTGACGGGCCGCGTGGATGCGCGCTCGGATCTCTTCACGCTGGGCCGCGTCATCGTGGGAGCCTGGTTGGCAGCAGCCGCGCGCCGGTACCAACCGGTTGGCAGCAGCCGCACGCCGCCGGTACCAGCCGGCAGGGTTGCTCAGAATACGCCCCGAGCCGGACCAACCCATGTAAAGACGGACACTTGGCCCAAAGGGGCACTGCCGCAGGCCATTCCGAGCAACCCTGCGCTAGTGGGGAGTGGCCGCTCGGCGGTACCCACTGGTGGGGAGTCGGCACCACTCGCCGCTGCCACGAGTATCGCGCCGCGCAGGAAGCTGGGCACTCTGTCTTGGCGAACCCCCGGCTCCATCGCATGCTGAGGGAACGCGATGAGCCCCGTCCCTGCCTCCACGAAGAGAGTCGCTGCCGTCCAACTCGCGTACTACCCCGCCGGCCTCTTCCAGAGACGCTCACCCCGTGAGGATCCTCTCTTCGATCCCTCGCAGCCTGGGGACTCGTTGCTGCCCGCGCGCGACCCGGACACTGCCGTGCTGCGCGAGGAGCTGCGGGCGCTACGCCAGCGCATCCGCCAGGCCCATGATGCGCAGCTGCTCGCGAAGGCGCGTGCCATCCTGGAGACGTGCCGCTCGTGGAGCGTCGATCTCGTGCTCTTCCCCGAGTACTCCCTCCCCTGGAATCTCCTCTCAGAGGTGGCCGAGGCCGCCGGGGACATGGTGGTGGTGGCTGGCACTCACACCGTGGACTGGCCCGCCCTGAACTCGGGCATCTACGAGCAGCTCCACGCCCCCGCTCTTCCTGAAGCAGGGCAGGCTGTCTGCCCTGTGCTTCACCGGGGGCGGTTGCTGGCCCTCCAGCCCAAGCTCAACCCGTCCACGGCCGAGCTGGACACGATGCGCCCCGGTACGGCCTGGATCCCGGTGCCGCTGGAGGGCTTCCCCCAGCCGGTGGGCATTTTGATCTGCCTCGACTTCCTCTTCGAGCGCTCTCCGGCATTCCAGCAATGGGTGGCGCCGAAGCTCGAAGAATGTGGGCTGCTCCTGGTGCCGAGCCTGACGCCTCACTACACCCTGCCCGAGTTCGACGCGAAGGCGGGGGTGGAGGCCCGCCGCTACAAGCGCCCAGTCCTCTATTGCGATGGCGCGAGTGGTGGAGGCACCTCCCTCTACCTGGACAAGAAGCCGCCCACGGATCTGCGGCAGTTCCCCCGCGAGGTGGGGTACCTGGAGACCGGGGACGAGGGCGTCATCGTCACGGAGCTGCGCCTGGGCGCCATGCACTCCGGCAAGAGCACCTCCTACGACGCGCGCCAGGATGTCACGGCCACCCCCGTGGCCGCGGCCACCCTCGTGTACCGGACGGACCCGGCCGGGCGTGCCTATGCCCAGTGGCTGGAGGAGACCGCCTCGTTGCTGGCCAGCGCTGACCCAGCATCCACCCGGGAGCTGTTGCGGCGCATCCAGGACCAGGAGCAGCTGCTTCTCGACGCGGGGGCCCAGCCCGGCGCCAAAGCCCGGGGCCGGCGGCTGCGGCGGCTGGTGGATGACGTCCTCAACAACCGGGTGCTGCACTGCGAGGAGGTCCGGCCTTTCATGCGCGAGATCCTCCTCTCTGCGCAGGTGCTTCCCCCCAGCGCCCTGCGGGCGGCACTGGCGGAGGGCTCGGCGGACGCGGTCTGGGGCTGGCTCCAGCGGAGCGAGGTCCGGGCCGTGGGCTTTGGAGAGGTCGAGGTTCGGTTACGCAAGGAGGCCGAGAGCCTCGGGCGCGCGCAGAAGTGGACCCCAGAGGCCCTGAAGGTGATCTCGGAGGTGGCCACGGAGGTGCGAGGCCCCGTGGAGAGGACGGGAGCGGCCGAGGCGCCTCCTAGCGAGCAGGAGGTGCTCAAGCCGGGAATCCGGAAGCACGGCGGCTGGGTCCTCTCGTTCGCGAAGGAGCCCGGGGACTTTCGCCCGAGATGGGGCGAATCGAGATGGGACGAGGCCCCTGGGTCAGGCACCAAGCCAGCGCATCAACGGACCTCCTCGCCGGACGAGGAAGCCCGGCGTCGGGATGGACCAGGCCCCCTGACCGAGGCCCAGATTGAGAGCGCGGAGCAACTCTTCTCCCTGGCCATCGCGGAAGAAGCAGATCGCGCCGTTGCTGTTGCCGTCTGGCGGGAGAAGGCTCCGGACAGGCCGGTTCTCTGGGTCGTCTCCTGCAAGCAGGGCCAGTGGTCCCTGTGGACGCAGGGCCATGAGGGTTGGAAGAAGTCAGACGTGAAGTCCCTCCAGGAGGCCTTTCGAGCCCAGGGCCTGGCGGTGACGGAACTCCAGACCGTTCCGCAGGAACAACTCTCCGCGCGTGTCCAGGCGCTGCTGCCCCGGTTCGAGGGGGCGCGAGGTGTCATCTCCGTCTTGCGGGAGCGGAGACTGCAAGAGGTTCAGGGGCAGTTCGTCGAGCCCGATGCCCGTGTGGATGACGGCATGCCCCAGCGGGTGCTGAAGGCGCTTGAGGACTGGTGGGGCTCCACGGCGCAGGCCGCGCTCCTGCTCGGCGAGTTTGGCTCGGGCAAGTCCACCGCGCTCGCGGAGTGGGCGGAGAGGAGCTGGCGCGGCGTGGCGCCTGCCCGGATCCTCCTGGCCGATCTTGCAGGCACTGCCGCGGACCGGAGCGCCGAGCAGATCCTGCTCGAGGCCGCGGGGCTCGAAGACGGGGAGGCCCACCGCGCGGCGCTGCGCCTGCTGATCCGCCACCGCCGGCTGCTGCCCTGCTTCGACGGCTTCGACGAGATGGCCACTCGCATTGATGCCTCGGAGCTGGCGGGGTTGCTCTCGGGGTTGTTGCTCGTGGCACGGGGCGGCGGCAAGGTGCTCGTCTCTTCACGGACCCACTACTTCCCCACCTCGGGCCACCTCCAGAGTGCCGTGGCGGAGGCGCTGACACGCTCCCTGGGGCAGGCGGCGGGGCTCCAGCGCATCGTCCTCCAGCCCTTCTCCGATGCCCAGGTGCAGTCGCTCGTGCACCGTGTGCTCGGCGCCAAGGCGGAGGAGGCGCTCTCCCGCATGGCCCGGATCTACGATCTCCAGGATCTGGTGCACCGGCCCCTGCTGCTCGGCATGGTGCTGAAGACCCTGGATGAGTTCGACCCAGGTACGAGGGTGGGACGTGCCGACCTGTACGGCCAGTACCTCCAGCGCTGGTTGGCGCAGACGCTACGGCCCAGGGACTCGGCGGCACCCCTCGAGGAGGAGCTCTTCGATGGCGCCCAGAAGGAGGCGTTCGCCGAGGCGCTCGCCGAGCAGCTCTGGCGCTCGGGGGAGCCGAGCTGCTCCTGGGAGCAACTGCAGGGCACGGTGGTGGTGCAGCTGCGGGAGGTGCTGCTGAAGCTCTCGGCCGTGCCCTTGGGCGCGGCGCTGCTCGAGATCCAGGGCGGAGCCTTCTTCGTTCACGAGGGGGAAGACCGCTATCGCTTCGCGCACAAGTCCTTCCTCGAGTACTTCCTGGCGCGAGCCCTGGTGCGGACGCTGCCGGAGCGTACCGAGGAGGCGCTGAGCACGAGCCCCCTGACGCAGGAGGTGGCCGCGTTCGTCGGAGAGATCCTGGCCCGCCAGGAGGAGCCGAAGACGGCGCGGGCGGTTCGGGCGGTGCAGCGCTTCCTGGCGCGTGCCTCCCACGCGGAGGCGGCGGCCAATGCCCTGAGGCTGTTGCGTGGGCTCGCCCGGTGGGCAGGGGATGAGGCAGGGTGGGTTCCCGAGGGGGCCCGTCTGCAAGGGGCCATGTTGGCGCGGGAGGATCTGCGCAACCTCTCACTGGTGGGCGCTCATTTGGAAGGCGCGGTGCTCTCGGGGGCAGATCTGTCGGGCGCCAACCTGACGGGTGCGAAGCTGGAGCGGGCGCGGCTCTCGGGTGCACGGCTGTCCGCGACAAACCTCGTGGGGGTGGAGGCCCGCTGGGCGGACTTCACCCAGGCGGAGGCGGATCGGGTGGACCTCCAGCGAGCGGATCTGCGCGACGCGACACTGCGGCAGTCCATGTGGACGCGGTGCCGGTGGGCGGGAGCGCGCTGGGAGAAGGCCGATTTCACGCGAGCGGGGGGAGCCGGGGGAAGGACTTCCCAGCAGCAACCGCTCGCTTGGAGTGAGCTGGAGGCCGCGCTCGTGACGGGCCATGTCGGGGCCGTGAGTGCCGTGGCGTGGCACCCGGAGGGAGGGCGGCTGGCGAGCGCCTCAGGGGATGGCACGGTGCGAGTGTGGGACGCGCAGACGGGGCGAGAGCAGGCGGTGCTGCGCGGACATGAGAATGGGGTGAGTGCCGTGGCGTGGCACCCGGAGGGAGGGCGGCTGGCGAGCTGCGGCGATGACGGCACGGTGCGAGTGTGGGACGCGCAGACGGGGCGAGAGCAGGCGGTGCTGCGCGGACATGAGAGCTGGGTGAGTGCCGTGGCGTGGCACCCGGAGGGAGGGCGGCTGGCGAGCTGCGGCGCTGACGGCACGGTGCGAGTGTGGGACGCGCAGACGGGGCGAGAGCAGGCGGTGCTGCGCGGACATGAGAGCTGGGTGAGTGCCGTGGCGTGGCACCCGGAGGGAGGGCGGCTGGCGAGCTGCGGCGATGACGGCACGGTGCGAGTGTGGGACGCGCAGACGGGGCGAGAGCAGGCGGT
>Ga0255338_1000304_pt1 | contig 184071 bp, 168 predicted proteins | sample MeOH1_35cm_T4_19_FD_203715 | JGI IMG/M metagenome (GOLD analysis project Ga0255338, IMG submission 203715) | Sandy soil microbial communities from University of British Columbia, Vancouver, Canada - MeOH1_35cm_T4_195 | ecosystem: Engineered > Artificial ecosystem > Sand microcosm >... | reverse complement strand
ACACAGGGCTTCGTGGAGGCTTGAGCTGCATGCAGGGAAACTTGCACGTGCAGTTCTAAGGGGGGAGCGGTCCGGTAACGGGTCGCTCCTACCCGACAGCACAGCGCCGCACGCGACGGTCGCAACCCTTCCACCGGCGAGACGATCAGCATCGCGGCCTCCAGGAAGCTGGGCTTCACCCCTGCCAAGGCCCTCAAGGACCGGCTGAACGGCTGAACCGGACGGGCTCGGCCGACTAAGGCCGCGCCTCGATCAGCACTCCGGAAGCAGCGCCGGGCCGATCAGATCGATCGTCCGGCGCCTTCTCTATGGGGCGCCATCGTCCCACACCCTCGCCCCCAGGACGCGGCCACGAGTGGCGGTCTCGATCGCGCTTTCCCTCCAACCACGGTTCCAGTCCCGTGGCAATGCTGCCCGTCGACAGCCTCGCCCGCTTAACGGAGACGCCCCCGTCAGGACAGCGATGCCTTGATAGGGTCGCGACGGCGTATTCGCCCGGTTCACGACCCTCCGGAAAGTCGAAGTGGATGAGGGTCAATGTGGATGAAAGCTTCCCATCCTGCAAACGGTCGGGGAAAAATCGTTGCGACGCTGCAACGGTCATTCATGAAAATGTCACAAAATCCCGTTTCGGACGAAAACCCACTACCATCGGTGGTGAGGTAAGATACTGTCAAACTGTCCCGTAGAGCGAAGGATTCCAGCCGGTTGGACAAGCCGGCTGAGGGCAAGAGCCACGCGGTGAGCGGGACATGCGACCGGAAATGCCCCGGCGCGTGCAACGCAGATGGCGCGTCTATGCGCGCCACCCTGCCTGGAGAGAAGACTGCCCAAAGGCGCTGCCCCTAGTGAGGAGAACGCCCATGTATATCGGTCCACAGCTCAGCGAATTCATTGGCAATTGCCGGATGGTAGAAGACGAATTTGCCTTGAAGGCCCTGCTTTGCGACATCACGCCATCGATCGGCTGCGAGCAGTTCGCGCTCGTCAGCCATGTCGATCTGGTCGGGCCGCCCCGCGAAGCGACCATCATCATGAACTATCATGAGGGATGGGTCGAACGCTCGCTGCTCAGCAACTATTATATTGACGATCCGGTCCACGCGGCCAGTACGCGGACGGTCACCGCCTTCCTCTGGAGCCTCATTCCCTCGATGATCAGCCTGACCCAACGTCAGCTGCGCATCCTCGACGAGGCCCGCCCCTTCGGCCTCGTCGAAGGCCTCACCGTTCCCGTGCATTCGCCCGGCGAATATCGCGGCACCTGCTCCTTCGGAGGACGCGGCCCGATCGAGCTGACCGCCCAACTGCTGGGCGCAGTGCAGGTGATCGGCATGTTCGCCTTCGAAGCCGCGCGGCGGATCCAGTGCAAGCGCTGGGGCCTTGCGACCGGCGACGATGGCGTGCCGACGCTCACTCCCAGGCAGCTCGACTGCATCGCGCTCGTCGCCTGCGGCAAGACGGACAGGGAAATCGGCATCATCCTCGACCTGTCCCACCACACGGTGCGGGATTATGTGGAGGATGCGATGCGGCGCTACGATGTCTTCAAGCGCACGGAGCTTGTAGCGCGATGCCTTTTCGACGGGCAGATCTGCTACAGATCCTTTTGCCGCTCCTAGGCTGACGCGGAGAAGCCCGGGCGTTCGGTAACGACCTTGCCGCTGCCGCCCCTGAATGGCCCCTTGCAACGGCAGACATGAGGTCTGACCGAATGCGCCCACATGCGCCCGGAGCGCCGCCCTCGCCTGTCACCCCATAACGGCGTCCAATGACCCACATCCGTGGGCCGATGATGCCCCTGGTCATCGCTGCCCGCCATCCCCCTTTTTCGCGGGATGGCTCCCCTCCCCCATCTGCGCAAACCTCGACCGGCAACAGGCAACAGCAGATAGGGAGCCAGAATGACCCACATCATTGAGGGCAGTCGCGAGCAGGAACATGCAGCGCTGCGATCGATGTACGCGGCGCGCAAGAGCGTCTTCGTCGATCTTCTGGGCTGGGATGTCCCGGTTCTCGAGGGCCAATATGAGATCGACCAGTTCGACGGACCGCAGACCCTCTATCTGATCGCGGCCGAGCCGGACGGCACGCATCTGGGCTCCATGCGGCTGCTGCCCACCAGCGGCCCGACGCTGCTCGGCGACATTTTCGATTTCCTGTGCGAGGCCGGTCCCCCGGCCAGCCAGGCAGTCTGGGAAATCTCGCGCTTCTGCCTGTCGCGCGACCTGAGGGCCGCGCAGCGGCGGCAGGTCCGCAACCGGCTGGTGACAATGGCGGCGCGCTTCGCGCTCGACAATGGCATCGAGCGCTATTGCTGCGTCGCCGACATGCCCTGGTTCAGCCAGATCCTGTCCTTCGGTTGGAAATGTCGCCCGCTCGGTCTCCCGCAGATGCTTCCCTGCGGCATGACGGGCGCCATGGAGATCAGCATCGACCGGGACACCCCGTCGCGCATGGCCGAAGCCGGCGTCTGGCAGGACACACCCGTTCATTTCGCGGCTGCTGCGGCGGCCTGAGGAGAAGCGACCATGGCAAATTTACCCGACATTGCCCCGCTCGCCGATCGTCACGCGAGCGCCCTGCTCGACCAGGGCTATTGCATCATTCCTGCCGCCCTCCCCGCCGCCTCCGCCCGAGACCTCGCCGAGGATCTCTCCGCGGATTTCGAGAGGGCTGCGGCCTCCACCGGTCCCTTCTACGGCAATGACACGAAGAGGTTCGGCAGCCTGCTCAATCGCTCTCCGCATGCCCAGGCCTTCGTCCAGCATGACCTCATACTGGCGGTAGTCCGCAGGATCCTTGGCCCCTGGTGCGACCATGTCGCGCTCAACCTCACCCAGGCGATCGAACTCATGCCCGGCTCGATCGAGCAGGTGCCGCACCGCGATCAGGACATGTGGCCGTGCAGCCGCTTGGTTGATCCCGACCTCCATGTCGAATTCCTGGTCAATGTGATGTGGCCCTTCACATCCTTTACCACGGACAATGGCGCCACGCGGCTCTGGCCGGGCAGCCACCGGCGGCAGCAGGAGATGATCCTTGATCCCGACGACGCGATTGTTGCCGAGATGGAGCCGGGTTCGGCCCTTCTGTTTCTCGGATCGACGCTTCACGCGGGCGGCGCCAACAGGACCGACAACCCCCGTCGCGGCATGATCGTCAGCTATGCGCTGGGTTGGCTCAAGCCCTATGAGCTGCAGTGGCTGGCTTATCCACCTGACGTGGCGAGGCAATTCGACCCGGACCTTTCGGACCTCGTCGGCTATCGCATCCATCGTCCGAACCTCGGCAATTATGAGGGCCGCTGTCCCTCAACGATGCTGCGCAATCCCGATGCCAAGGTCGGCGCCGTCGACGCGCTGGGCGACGAGCAGCATGCGCTGATCGAGGCCTATCGCCGCGAGGGACTGTCGTCTTCCGTCGCTCCGTCCTGAAGAAAGGCGGACACGCATGGACATGACAAGGAAAGGCGAGCCCATCGGTCCGCAGGAATCGGAAAAGGCTCGACGCCAGGATCGCGCGCGGATCTGCCGGGCCCTCATGGAGGAACGGCGGCTGGTGCAGGCAGCCTTTGGGCAGAAATTATGTGCCAATTTCAACTGGGATATGCTGCTTGAACTTTATGAAGCGGAGAGCGAAGGACGGGACGTCTATCAGTCTGCGCTCTGCCTCTCGGCCGGCATACCGGATTCCAGCGCACACCGTTGGGCAGCAAAGCTTGCCGCCCGAGGGGTGTTCGCACGCCGGCATGACGATATGGACAAGCGGCGGATTATCGTCACCATGACGGACGACACCCGGCACGCTTTGGACCGTATCATGGACGGGCTTGCACGATGGGCCCCGTGAGCCGGGAGTTGCGTCGCCGCCGCGCATCTCATATGATGCGTGATGACAGATGCGACAGGGATGATCCGATGCGTACGACGCTGGTCATAGATGATGATGTGATGGAAGCCGCGCGCGCCATCGCGGAGCATCAGAACCGTTCGATCGGCCAGGTCGTTTCCGATCTGGCCCGCCGCTCGCTGCGCGCCCCCGAAGCCGCACGCAGCCGCAACGGCATCGCCCTCCTCGCCGCGAAACCCGGCGTCGTGGTGACGCCAGAGATCGTCAATGCGCTGCGAGACGAGGCGCCGTGACCTATCTTCTCGACGTCAATGTGCTCGTTGCTCTGATCGATCCCAATCATGTCGGCCATGATGCCGCGCATCACTGGTTCGAGTCCATCGGCGCCAGGGCCTGGGCGACTTGCCCCATCACCGAAAATGGGGTCGTCCGCATCGTGGGGAACGTCAAATATCCCTCAACTCCCGGTTCGCCAGCCGAGGTGGCGCGCATCATCGGGCAGATGCGGCAGTTGCCAGGGCACAGCTTCTGGGCTGACGATATCAGCCTGCTGGCCGACGAGCGGGTCGACGAGAGCCAGCTTCTCACCTCTGCGCAGGTTACCGACACCTATCTCCTCGCGCTTGCCGTGGCGCATGATGGCAAGCTTGCCACGTTCGACCGGCGGCTTTCGCCCCGGGCCGTCAGCGGCGGCAAGGCAGCCCTTCACCTCATCGGACATCAATGATGCGCACGGACCTCGACCATCTCCCCGCGGCCAAGCAGCGCGAGCTCGAGGAGGTCGTTCGCATTCTGTTCGCGGAATTTCGCGAGGCGACCGAAAATGCGACGGGCCGGCGGAAATCGGCGCGCATCCTCAAGATCATCCTGTTCGGCTCCTATGCGCGAGGCGACTGGGTCGATGCGCCGTTCGACGCCAATCAGTACAAGTCGGACATGGATATACTGGTGGTCGTCAACCAGAAGGAGATGGCCGACGTCGCCGCATACTGGTCGGTAGCGGAGCAGAGGCTTATCGACGCCTACCTCATCGAGAAGCGGATCAACACGCCGGTGCATTTCATCGTCCATTCGCTCCAGCAGGTGAACCAGGGCCTTGCCCATGGCCGGGTCTTCTTCATGGAGATCGCCGAACAAGGCATCGCACTTTATGACGGAGACAGTCGCGAACTAGCCAAGCCCAAGCCCAAGACGCCTAACCAGGCGCTGGAGGCCGCCCAGGAATATTTTGACGAATATTTCCCGGACGCGATGCGGCGATTTGAGGGAGCGAGATTTCACATCAGCAAAGGCCATCTCAAACAGGCTGCGTTTGACCTCCATCAAACGGCTGAAGGCCTCTATCAGGCAATTCTTCTCACGTTGACGTTCTACACGCCATACGATCACAATATAGCGTTCCTGCGCCTCCAGGCCGAAGGCCGGGACAATTCCCTTTTCGATGTCTGGCCGCGCGGAACGCGGAAGGAACGGGCGATGTTCCAGAAGCTTAAGGACGCCTATGTGAAGGCGCGCTATTCAAAGCACTACCGGATCACACCTGAGGAATTGAACTGGCTCGCCGAGCGGATCGAAATTCTGGGGCAGATGACCCACCAGATATGCACGGCTCATATCGCTTATCTCCGCAAGAATGCTGCCCATTGAGGCGGCGGAATGCAGGGCTACTGCATCGTGAATTGTGCGTTGGCATTGGCTCTGACACTTTTTCCAACGTCAAACCCAGAGGCCCCACAATGGCAAGGACGGGGACTTGTACGAACCCGCTGCGCGGGAGGGGCGCCCGGATCTGATGTCACGCTGATCATACGGATGAAGCGCCTGGCTTGAGCGGGGTACGGCACAGGCAGACTTTATCGACTCCATCAACTGAGGAGTCGAACGATGAACAGCCCCACCGTGATGATGCCCGTCCGGACATTGCGTGAGCGTATGGCCGAAGACATGGACCTGCGCCGTTTGTCACGCGCCACGCAGCGCAACTATCTGCGGGATGTGACGCGCTTTGCCATGTGGCTTGGCCGTCCGCCCGATACTGCGAGCGGTGAAGAGCTGCGGCAGTTCCAGCTCGACCAACGGGAAGCAGGGCTTGGCGGGCCGACGTTGAACAGCATCGTGTCTGCGCTGCGGTTCTTCTACACGCATACGATCGACCGGCCCGACCTAACCCGCAAGCTCTATCGGGTGAAGCATCCACGATCATTGCCGACCGTGCTCAGCCGCGAGGAAGTGACGCGGATGCTGGGAGCGACCACCAGCCTTAAGCATCAGGCAATCCTGTCCGTCGCCTATGGGGCCGGTCTGCGCGCTTCGGAGGTTGCCAAGCTCAGGGTCAGCGACGTCGATGGCGAACGCATGTTGCTCCGGGTGGAATGCGGCAAAGGTGGTGGCCATCGCAATGCCATGCTCCCGAAAGATCTGCTGTCGCTCTTGCGTGCGTGGTGGAAGGAGGGCCGGGATCAGGGCGTCATGCACCGCGATGGTTGGCTGTTCCCGGGGCAGCACTATCTCAAGCCTATCTGCTATCGACAGGTGCATCGTATCGCTGCCGAGGCGGCACGTGCTGCCGGCATCACGAAGCGTGTCGGGCCACATACGTTGCGACACAGCTTCGCCACTCATCTGCTCGAAGACGGGATCGATATCCGTATCATCCAAGCGCTGCTCGGACACGCCAAGTTGAACAGCACGGCGCTCTATACCCAGGTGGCGACGCGCACGCTGAAGAACGTCGTCAGTCCGCTCGACAAGCTGGCCTTGCTCCCGGCACCTCAACCACGGGCGTCGCCAGACGGCTGAGCTGTGCGTGCCGACCATGAGGTCGCCGATATCTTCCGCGCCGCCGGGCCTGCCTATCGGGTGGACCACGCCGGACATCTGAGCCTGACACAGCTCAAGGTGATGACGGCGATCGAGAACTGCCGCACCGCCGCCCTGGGCGGTCATGTTGAGGCCTGCGAAGACTGCGGGCATTGGCGGATCGCCTATAACAGCTGTCGCAACCGGCACTGCCCCAAGTGCCAGGGCGCGGCCGCGCGCACCTGGCTGGCGGAACGCGAGGCCGATCTGTTGCCGGTCGGATACTTCCACGTCGTCTTCACGCTGCCGGCACAGATCGCTGAGATCGCCTTCCACAACAAGGCACTGCTCTACGACCTGTTGTTCCGTGTCGCTTCCGAAACCATGCTGACGATCGCGGCCGATCCCAAGCATCTTGGCGCGCGCATCGGCATCACCGCCGTGCTTCACACATGGGGGTCGTCGATGACGCACCACCCGCATGTGCACACGGTCGTGCCGGGCGGGGGCATCGCGCCAGGCGGGGAACGATGGATATCGTCGCGTCCCGCCTTCCTCCTGCCGGTCCGAGTTCTGGGCAAGCTGTTCCGCCGGCTGTTCCTGACCCGGCTGACCCAGCTCTACGATGCCGGGAAGCTCGCCTTCTTCGGACCGCTCGCGTCGCTCAGTGAACGCCGGGCGTTCCTGCGTCACATTGCTCCTGTCCGTAAAAAGCGCTGGGTGGTCTATGCGAAGCCCCCGTTCGCAGGGCCGGAAGCGGTGCTGGCCTATCTGTCGCGCTATACGCACCGGATCGCGATATCGAACCGGCGGATCCTCGCCTTCGATGGGTCCGACGTCACCCTGCGCTACAAGGATTACCGCAAGGATGGGGCTGATCGCGAGCGCATCATGACCATCCCCGCCGATGAGTTTATCCGGCGGTTCCTGACCCATGTCCTGCCGCGCGGCTTCCATCGGATCCGGCATTATGGCCTGCTCGCCGGCTCCAGTCGCAAGGCCAGCCTCTCTCTTGCTCGTGATCTGCTTCACGTCGCACCCGAGCCTGAAGAACCCAGCACCGAAGAGCCGGTAGACCTGCGCCCGCCATGCCCATGTTGCGGCGGCCATATGATCATCATCGAGACCTTCGAGCGCTGGCGGCAACCGCGCGCTCCGCCTGTACCGGCCCTGCTGATCCGGGAACACGCGTCATGACCCGGCATGGCCTGACCGTCATCCCTCCCGCAAAACCACGCTTGCGGGACAGGATCGCTCTCGCGCCTATCGCGATCTTCATTGGGCGATGTCGCCTGCCGCTGGTCCGGCGATACCCCGTAAGCACCGCCGATCATGATCGCGTCGCGCTGGTGGCGACCCAATATCTCCGCCAGCAATGCTGCTCACTGGGCACCAGTCGGCGCCGAAACTGATATCCCCATAGCCCATCTCCTGACGATCCGCGGGTCGTACATGTCCGGGTTTACGTACGCCTGCCGGCGCCCGAAACCCTTCGACTTTTCGGAACGTCGGCTTCGGAGCGGCCCGTTGGAATAAACTGCCGCTCCCACTTGCAATCAGTGGGCATTTCTCGGAGGCACCACTGTGACATTTTGCTCCGCCCTGTCTTGAACGCATAATAGTGAAAACCAGCCGCTCTCACGCTGATCTGTCAGACTCGGCGGGGCGAAAACCGGGACGTCGTGGTGTATCTGACCTTGGCCAACCCACAGTCGAATCCGTTACGACAAAACGAGTCGAAATTTCGTTGCGGATCAATAACAAAGATATTTGCAAACGCAAACATGCGCAATATATATCTTTTTTTGATTTGCCCCAGTGGAGTAGAATTTGCCGGTCAGTAAACGACGCCGACGTTCCTCGGCACCCGCTGTGCGTAGCGTACTTAGAAGAACTGGCAAATCCGATCAGACCCTGGCTATTGCAAGGTCCGTTAAGCCGTCTTACGCCCGTGAAGCGGCCGAATGGACCGTGCGTAATCTACAAATTGGTGGACCGCTGCGCAGGTTGAAGCCTCGCCGGCTTGTCGACCTATATCGCGGCCAAGGCCAAGAAAGTCTTCCACTAGAGGGCGAATTGGCATGGGCAGCGGCAATTGTCCGTCAGAACCGCGATGTTATTAGATCTCATTTGGGGTACAGCGCTCAACTTGATCTGTTGCTACTACAAGATAAAGGTGATGAGGCGCTCAGCGCACTGGATGATCTTGAGAAAAGCTGCGGGTTTTCTCTGCATTTGGTTTCGACAAAGATCGCACTTTTGCAACTTTATAAAGGTTTGGAGGCTCAGAAAGAATACCTCTCTTGGCTGAAAGGTAACGGAGCCTCGCGGAATCTGAATTTTTTTGCACATTGGTGGAGCGTTCGAGCTGAAGATAGTACGACGTCGAGAAACTTCCATAGAGACTTCAAGCGACGGCTGAAGCGATGGTCCTTGGATGAGCCATTCCGGGCCCACATTGCCTTTGAAGTGCTGAGAGAGATGCCGTCCGAAGGTCAAGAGGCGAAGCTCCTTAGTGGCAGTTATCTTGGCTCGGCCATCGACGTTTACGAAGCTGTCGTAAGCGTACTTCAGCTGATTGTGGTAGAAAGTCGTGCAGTTCCCTCGACGCTCATATCTGCACTGCACGAATTGGTAGAGCTTACGGGCGATGTTAGACTGATTAAGTTGAAGTTTCTTCTCAAGCAAAATATTAGTTTGAATTCGTTAACGGCCCCGAGCTTGGCGTGGCGGAACGCATCAGTCGCCGCTCAACCTGAACGCCCCATCGATCCGCCAGCCTCTCTCGAAGAACTTAAAGCGGCCTTAGCAGCAAATCTTGGTTTCGTTGCAGAAGGGCCGTTTAAGAAGCGTTTGGCGGCCGATCTCAATGAATTGACACGGCCCGATCGGGCTACGCGTGCCCGGGACGGCTTGATGAAATTAGCAGCAATGTTCGGCTCGCTGGGCACCGGGCAATGGTTATCAGCGCTAGCCGACGATACTGAGAGCATTGGCACAAAATCTTATAACCGTACTGCCATGAAGCGTTTTCTCTCTGTACCCACCTTGGAACCGGAGGTTGCTAGCAGTCTTGGTGAAATAGAACAGGGAGAACTTTTGCTTCATCTGCCAAAGCCTGAGGCCAATGCCTACATGGCCTGGCAAACGCGTCTCGCCACTAAGGCCTGCGGCGTTTATGATGACTTGATTGCTCCACTCCCGTTACTAGAGCTACAATTGCTTGAGGCGTTTAGGAAAAATGACCCTACTAGCCTTACCGCGTTTGCGCAATCTTACGAACAGCAAGCGGGAAAGCACACATACCTGTCTGTTAATGCACACGTTCAGGGCGTTTTGGGTCGAGAGGGACTTGCTGAAGCAGTAAAATTGACCGTGCAATATCTGTTGAATGATATTGCAATGACGGCTTGGCTACCGATCCGCGATCTCGCGTCTTCATTGATAGGAAGCGAACGTCTTCCGCCGACCGTCATTGAGGTTGCCATACTTCTCGATTTCGCGGCCGCACTCCAAGCCAGTCCATATAGTTCGGAAAGAACCTATGCTATTGAAGATTATCTACAGGCAAAAGGTGCATTGCGGCCGACGGATCTGCTACAGCGAATTCCGCGATCTGAAGCAAGTGATCTAGAACTATATTTTATGCGCAAGGTCTGTTCGATAGCCGCTTTGCGTACGTCAACCCTTTTCCAGAATGAAAAAGAGCTTGAAGATGAACGCACCGCTCTCTGTCGGTGGTTTAATGAACAGCAAAATGATTGGTCTGAACAATTAGAAGACGAAGCACGGGAGATCGTAAGAAATCGACTAGTCAGAAGGGGTTTGCAAGCCCTTGAAGGAAGCAAGCTATCTGTCGATAGCTCCGGAATAAAAGCGTGGGCTGAGCATGCTGTAAGAGAAGATTATAATAGATATATCGATCTTTTGCGAAGTGGCGTTTTTGCAATAGATGAAGATTTTAAGACGTCTGTATTTCAAGCTATTGAAGGTGACCAACAAGCGAGTGAACTGGCGATCCCAGAGAACGAAGGCGCAGCCTTATTTGCCGACGTGCTTACCCGAGCAATTCGTGAGTTTGGCTTACACTCCGAGCATGGTCTTGATGCGTATTTAAGCCTTCGCATTCGGCACGGCACCATTTCCGGCCATCTCCGGGGGCCGATTGAGCAGGAGCGCCTGATTACACGCAGGCGGTCGGATGGCACTTACTTGCGAAACGAGCATTGGATTGAATTGCTAGGCGGGACCGTTCCACCGGAGGCTCTCGCCGCCATTGACGAACGACTGGGAACTTTGTCGAGCGAGTTTGATGCGATCATCGATCGCCTCACTAAGAAATTGATCCAGGTCCGCAGTGAAGAAAAGCCTGAAGGGCTGATCAATATTGAGGTAAGCCCCGCAATCGTGGCTGCCACTATGGTTGAAGTTTCGCCAGAACTAAGTTTCGAAGATTTCATGACGCAATGCGAAGAAATTTTTTGGGCGATATTTGAGGCGAGTAACATCGTGATTGGCGCTGCTGTCGACCGCCTTTCGCTCGAAGTGCAAAGCCTTTTCCAGGAGGCTGAGCAAGACGTTCGCATTTTAGCGAATGACGGCGCAGGCCCCCTTCGCGACGCGCTATTGCGGGGAAGAAACGCCGCTGTCACTCAGCTTGAGAGAATGCGTGATTGGCTGCGTACTCCGACAACCCCCGCGTCGCTCAGCCTGGACATTGAAGCGCTCATCCAAGTGTCGCTGTCAGTAATTCAGGGATTCTACGGAAGTTTCAAGCCAAAATTATCGGTGAACGTTCACACTCCAATTCAACTGGCCCATGCCGTTCGCTGGTTTTCAGATGTGTTTTTTATCATATTCGAAAATGTACTAAAATATTCGGGCAATGCGAGCGATCCGGAAGTTTCAGTTAGTGTTTCTGAAGAGGATGACTTTCTCTCGTTTGTAGTTTGTAATTCGGTCGATGAGCCGACAGACGAGCAGAGGGAAAGAATTGAAACTGCACGAAAGCGCATCTTGGACGGCTCCTTTAGAACGGCAGTTCGAAGCGAGGGCGGGACAGGTCTTCCGAAATTGGCAAAGGTAATTGGCCTAGGCAAAGGGGGCGGCCAACTCGAATTTCAATTGGATGATATTGAGCGTGAATTTAAGGTCCATTTCAAAGTAAGAAAGCTAACGTTGTCCGAAGGAGGTTTGCCATGACGAAGGTGCTAATTGTCGAGGACGATATGCACAAACGTCAACAAATAGAGGCATATTTTCAGGATCGTGCTCCCGAAGTGAACGTGAATGTCGCCGTATCCCTTATAGGTGGTTTGCGAGCGCTAAGATCGATTTCGCCCGATATTGTCATTTTGGACATGACACTTCCTAATCATGACCCTGAAGATGATGGTCATATCGGAAGTATGCTGGCCTTCGGTGGAGAAGAGTTTCTACGTCAAGCAAGGCGCTTCAATTCAAACGCTGTTGTTGTTGTTGTAACTCAGTTTGAGACATTCGGTGATGAAGAAAATGCGAAAGAGCGTCATGAGTTGGAGGCGGACTTAATGAGGACGTTTCCGGGTATTTTCAAGGGCATGGTTTATTATCACGCAAGTTTAAGTGGTTGGTCCGAAGAACTTGACACACTGATATTGAAATCCCTGCAATCCGGAGTTGCAGAATGATTGTAGGCATAATTGAAGATAATGGTGAGAAGCGCGCTGCGATAAGAAGCGTCGTTGAAAAATCTGGAGGCGCTGGGCTAGTCATCCGGGAAGGGCGCTCGCTTGCCGAGGCACGGCGCCTACTACGCGCCGAGCAGGTTGATTTACTCGTCCTCGACGTCGCGCTCCCCGAACTGGATGATGGAACCCCAACGCAGCATGGTGCATTCGACCTCCTAGATGAAGTTGGCCGTAGCAATCGATATCGGATGCCCAGTCAAGTCGTTGGCATGACCGCGCTCGCAGAAGTTTATGATGCTGCTGTGGAGCGGTTTGGCAGAGAGTTATGGTCAGTTGTATTGTACGATAGAAGCTCGACAGAGTGGTCAGAATTGTTGTCGGCGAAGATCCGCCATCTCCTCCGCGTGAAGCAGGTTGGTGAGCAGGAACCTGACTATGATCTCGGGATCATAACTGCCCTAAAGTCGCCCGAACTTGATGCTGTGCTAGATTTGCCATGGGGATGGACGCCTGTCGATCAACTGGGTGACGCGACAAGATACCATACGGGTACATTTGAACGACAAGACGGGTCGTTCGGCAGAGTTGTGGTCGCCAGGGCGCCTCGTATGGGAATGCCTGCGACATCTGCTGTGGCGATGAAGCTCGGATTGCGGTTTCGCCCCAGATTTATGGCGATGGTGGGAATTTGCGCTGGTCATAAAAAGGGTACTAACCTAGGAGATATAGTCGCAGCAAATCCGACTTGGGACTATGGAAGTGGTAAGCACACACGTGTAGATGGTCGAGACGTGTTCGAACCAGCGGCATTTCCTTTTCCACTTTCGACCCGCGTGAGGGGCCTACTCGAAGACTTCGAGGGTGAGCACGAGGTGACTGCACAATTGCGGGCCGCGTTTACCGGTCAGCGCCCAAATAGTGTTCCGAAGTTGCATATTGGCCCATTTGCGTCCGGAGCGGCTGTAGTAGCGCGGACCGCTATTATGGATGAAGTGCGAGATCAAAATCGTAAGTTACTTGCGATTGACATGGAAGCGTATGGTCTTGCATCGTCTGCGACAGAACTACCGTTCCCTCAGCCAGATTTTCTGATAATGAAGGGTGTATCTGATTTTGCCGATGAGGAAAAGGGCGATAATTATCAGGAGTATTCTGCGTACATGAGTGCAAGATTTCTTGCTCATTTATGCATTAACGCAAATCTTTGTTAATTTATGTAATAGATTAATATTATGATATTTTTTTGATTTTATGTTTTCGCTCTTCCCAGAGCATTATCGCGCTGAACGGTTGCCCGAGGCAAGGGTATTTCAAGGTTGTTAAGATGAGCGATGAGTGGAAGTGTCCGGGATACTTTAGTTAGGCTAGGCAGCTACATTGATAGAACCCTACGGGCTTTACCTTCCACTATGAAGGTGAAAGCGGAACGACTGGATCTGGCATCACAAAACTGAACTCTGAGCGACCGTAAAGGGTCGCTACCGGCGCCGCAGTTCACCCAATTAATGTTTCGTGACTGACGATAACTGCGAGCCGTCATCGAACGTCAACGTTAGAGGCCAGAGTGCTGTCTTCGTGAAAAAACGCTCAGTCCGGCTTGGCCGGGTCTCATGCAATAGGCCGAGCCAGCTAAGGGGCCGAAGGACATGCGCATAGACAAGTGATTTTATATGATAGTCCTTATCATCGCTGCCCGTCAGCCTGGCGCAGAATTGCTTGTCAGTCACACCTGAATGGGCTTCCACGTTCACGGCGTTGAGGACCGAAACCCATTCGATTTCCAGCATGTCATCGTGACCGATGGAAAGGAGCAGATGCTGGGCCAGCGTAATCCATAGGCTCCCCGGATGCTCCAATAGATCCTTGCCTATCTTGGTTATGTGTACGAAGCCTTTTCGGTGGCGGGCGAGCTTGGCGGCCAGCAGCAAATCATGCAGAATGGCCAGTGGCGGGAAGTCATGTTCGTTTAGGACCTTATTGATCGCGTAAAGTTCTTCGGCGGTGTAGCCCGGCCAATTGAAGGCTGCGGCGGCCCAGGTGACGAAGTAGCGCTTTATCGCCCTGTTGGGCGTGAGGCCGATCGGACCGATTTCGGCGAGATGACGCAATGTGAGCAGGGCCGCTCGATGGAGGGGTGATAGCGCCAATTGCGGGGCGTCAGCGGTTGGGGCGTGAAACTCGATCATCGTGACACGGTTCTGCCGCGCCGGGGACCTCGAGACAAGAACCGTATAATTAACTCCCGTGGCGCGACTGCACTGTGCCATGTCTCGGAGGGTGACGCAGAAAACCGGACTGACCGTAGCTGGAGATGATAAGTCGGCGGCTGAGTGTCTTGTAAGGTCGATGACCGAAGTGTGCCAAATTGGGGATTTTCGGGCAGCGGCGCTGGTGACGATCTTGCTGCATCAATCTTTGGCGCTACCATCGCCGCCTTCGTTGGATTGGGGTTTAAGCGGCGCCAGTATCCAGAACGTTAGCAGCGTGAAAATGGTAAGGACGATCGCAACGTCGTAACTGCCGAGACCTACCGCAACGCCGATGGCGCCAGTGACCCAGAGGCTGGCTGCGGTCGCGGTCCCTTTAACCGTATTCTTGCCCTGCAATATGGCGCCACCGCCCAAAAAGCCGATGCCTGCGATCACACCCTCGAGAACGCGGGCAATGGCCGCTGGATCATGAGCCATCGTGGTTTCGACGGCCTGGACGAAGCCGCAACTGGCAACGGCGACCAGGGGAAAGGTTCTTATCCCGGCGCTTCGTTCTTCTACCTCCCGGTTCCAGCCGATCGGCACGGCCAGCCCGTAGGCGATCGACAGAGCGATGAAATGAGGAATCAGAGAGAAGCTGCCAGCCATGCACATCATAACGCGCGACGACGGATTGCGATGCGGAAGTGGGATCCGACGAATTTTTCCCAATCCTTTGGATGCACGATCAGCCGGGCCTGTGGAATCTTGGGCTGGCATTTCCTGTACTAGCTGCGTCTAAGCCCCTTCGTCGCGCGCCTTTACCGGCGGGATGAAGCTGACCTGTGCGAGGCGCCAGGCGCGCTCCTTGTGGCCTGGCCAATAGTGGCGGGGATGCCGACATGACTGCGGAGCATGGGTGTCATGCACCTCCGCCCGGATCAACCGGCCGGTTTCGCGCAAGCGTATGGCCGCGCCCGGAAACTCCGCCAGCAGTTTTTGCCGCACCTGCTCAGCGTCATCCGACAGCGCCGCGCTGGAGAGGGCGCGTGGAAAGCCATCGACCAGTTCCGCTGTGGATGACCGCAACGCCTTGAACCCATCGTTGATGACATCGACAGATATGATTGCCGCCGCCAGCGCATCGGCCCACCACCAGCCAAGCCCCAGACCGATGACGCCAGCAAGGCCCGCCGCGCCGGTCAGCCAGTTCGCCTTGTTCATCAGCGCGTCGGTATGCAGCAGCTTGTCGTTCAGTTCCTCCGCAAGAGGCAGTTCCTTGCGGCCGATGAAGAAGGGCGGGATCACCGAATAAAGCTGCGCCGCAACCATGAGCCAGCCGAGCCAGATATCCTGACCCAAGATGACGATCGACCCTACCGTCGCATGTTCGGCGCTCGCCAGCGCGACCAGCGCATTATAGAGCAGCAGAGCGCCGACCGCCGTCAGTGCGACAGCAGCGACGAAGAACCCCAGCCCATTGACCCGCTCGAACGCAAAGGGGAAGCGATGCGAACGGCTGGCGCTGCGCTCCAGATGCGCGGCGATCAGGAACATGACAGGCGGCACGAGGCCCAGCGTGTCCTCGATCCATGCTGTCTTCATCGTCTGGCTCTGGCCCAGCACCAGTCCCATGACGACGATCACCGTGAGCGTCCAGAAAATGTTCCAATATTCGAGCCGGATGGCTTTTTCCAACGGTTCGGACAGCTCGTCCGGCAGGCTGGTTTCGCTCATTGGGCGCGCGCCTCCGTCGATATGGCGCGGCTGGCGCGCTCCACGGTCATGATCCAGCGGTTCTCACCGTTCCGCATGGCTGTTTTCAATTCGATCCGCTCACCCTCCTTGCCGGATACCGATAAAGCGGGGCCGAATGCCACTTCGGCCTGCCAGGGGCTGGTTTTGGCGAAGCGGCCTATGGCGAGGTCGAGCGTACCGGCATCAAGCTGCCCCAATAAGGTTTCGCCCGAACCTTCGGTCCAGAGCGGCCGGGCGCCTGTTCGCTGTTCGATCTGGCGCAGAAGTCGGGCTGTTTCCGGCGCATCCCGCGCGGATGGATCGACCGAGCCGACCGTAAAATATCTGGTCGATTCGATCCGTGCCGATGTGTCCGCAGGATCACGCGGCAGGGCGTTGCAGGCCGATAGCGCGATGCACAACAGGATTGGTAGCCGCCTCATGATGCTCGCGCCATTATCTTCATTCCCCTTGCCGTTCGGGGATAACGCCTTGGGCTTCAAAGGGATCAATTTCTGATCGTAGGCCACCTTATCAAGGTCTCGGCCATGCCGACCCCTGGAAAATGTTCTAAACCCCAAAAGTCACAAAGCCTTTGTCGTCGATCTGCCAGGCGGGATTGTGCGCGATCTCCCAGGCATTGCCATCGGGATCGGCAACATAGCCGCGATAGCCGCCATGGGGCGGCGCATCGGCCTTTCGGAGCAGCTTGCCCCCGGCGGCAAGCAGCTCCGCGATCGCGGCATCGGCCTCATCCGGCGAGCCGACATTATGCGCCAGCGCGAAGCTGCCGGGGCGCTGTAGATTATCGAGTGCCATATCTTCGGCCAGCTTGCTCCTCAGCCATGTTCCGAACACGAAACCGTTCATCTGATAGAAGGCGATCTCCTCATTCTCGAACACCGGCGTCCATCCGAAGCCTTGCATGTAGAAGCGTTTCGATCGCGCGAGATCATCGATGCCAAGGGTGATGACGGATATCTGCTGTTGCATGGTCAACCTCCTGCCCTTCACTCAGTCATGTGGTGATTGATGGATCGATGGCATGGCGTCCCTTTCCTGATTGCGCTGAACTTGCGTACAGCCTCAGCCGTTCACGATCGTCCCGCCATTGGGATGCAGCACCTGTCCCGACATGTAGCTGGCGTCGTCACAGGCCAGGAACAGGAAGGACGGCGCAACCTCATTGGGCTGGCCGGGCCTACCCATCGGCGTGCCTTCGCCAAAATGCTCCAGCTTTTCAGGACTGGCGCCGCCGCAGGGATTGAGCGGCGTCCAGATCGGGCCGGGCGCGACAGCATTGACGCGAATGCCCTCGCCAACCAGATTTTCCGATAGTGATCGGGTGAAGGCCGTGATCGCGCCCTTGGTCGAACTATAGTCGAGCAGTTCGCTGCTCCCCTGATACATGGTGACGCTGGTGCAGTTGATGATGGTGGCCCCGGCCTTCAGATGCGGCCGCGCCGCCTGCGTCAGGAAGAACATGGCGAAGATATTGGTCTGGAAGGTGCGGCGAAGCTGGTCCTCGCTGATGTTGGTGATGTCCTTGTCGGGATGCTGCTCGCCCGCATTGTTGACGAGGATATCGATCCGCCCGAAGGCCTCCAGCGTTTGGGCGACCACCGCATCGCAATGGGCTTTCTCGCCAATGTCGGTGCGGATGGTGATGGCGCGCTGCCCCTCTGCCTCGACGATGCGTTTCGTTTCTGCAGCGTCGTCATCCTCCAGCAGATAGACGATCGCGACGTCGGCGCCCTCTCGCGCATAGAGCGCCGCGACGGCCCGACCGATGCCGCTGTCCGCGCCGGTGATGATGGCGACCTTGCCCGCCAGACGCCCCGATCCGGGGTAGCGCGGTTGCCACTCGGGCTTGGGTTCCAGCCTGCTTTCATGGCCGGGCAGGGCGTCCTCATGGATCATCTTCTGGGTGTCGCTCATCACTTTCTCCTCGTGACAGGAGAACAGACGGGTCGCCAAAGCGTTCACCGCAATCATACCGATCCATGTTAACCGGAGATATGCGATGCTGCTCAAGGCTCTGGCTCTTAATTGCACGCTCAAGCCCGACGCGGGCGACGCTTCATCGACCGATGCGATGATCGCGGTGTTGCAGCAGGCATTTGCCGAAAGGCAAGTGACCCTTACCGAGACGGTGCGGGTGGCAGCGCTGGACATCAGACCCGGCGTCACTTCCGACGAGGGCGAGGGTGACGACTGGCCGGCGCTGCGGGCGAAGATACTGGATCACGACATAGTGATTTTCGGCGGTCCCATCTGGATGGGCCAGATCAGCAGCGTGGCCAAGCGCGTGCTGGAACGGATGGACGCCTTTTTGTCCGAAACCGACGATGAGGGCAGGATGCTCAGCTATGGCAAGGTCGCCGTCGCAGCCATCGTGGGGAATGAGGACGGCGCGCATTTCTCTTCCGCTCAGCTTTTTCAGGCCTTGAACGATGTTGGCTGGACGATTCCGGCGGTCGCGGTTTGCTATTGGGTGGGAGAAGCGATGGGATCGGTCGACTTTAAGGATTTGAAGGACACGCCGGAGATGGTGACGAAGACGGCGAAGATGGTCGCAGGCAACGCCGCGCATCTCGCTGGACTGCTCCAATCCAGCCCCTATCCAGGCTGACGGTCGGTGGCAGGCAGAGGTTTTCGGGCCAATATCGTCCTTTACGGTGCCCTGTTGGCGAATGTGGGTATCGCGATCGCCAAGTTCGTGGCTGCGGCGATCACCGGTTCCTCGTCGATGCTGACCGAGGGCGTGCATTCGCTGGTCGACAGCGGCAATCAGTTGTTGTTGCTCTATGGGCAGGCGAAGGCGGATCGGCCGCCCGACGCCGCGCATCCCTTCGGCTATGGGCGCGAACTCTATTTCTGGGCGTTCGTCGTAGCGATCCTGATCTTTGCGGTCGGGGCAGGCGTCTCCATCTACGAGGGCTGGCGCCATATCGCCCGTCCTGAGCCGTTGCGCGATCCCACGGTCAACTATGCGGTGCTGGGGATCGCGATGGTGCTGGAGGGCACGAGTTGGGCCATCGCGGTCCGGGAATTCAACGGCACGCGGGGCGCGAGCGGCTGGTGGCAGTCGATCCGCCGATCCAAGGATCCTGCCGGATTTATCGTGCTGTTCGAGGATAGCGCAGCTCTGGTGGGCCTGCTCGTTGCGGGCATCGGCGTTTGGGCGAGCCATCATTATGCCGATCCGCGCATCGATGGTGCCGCGTCCATCGCGATCGGCCTTATCCTTGCGACCGTCGCGGTGCTACTGGCAAGGGAGGCCAAGGGTCTGCTGATCGGCGAGAGCGCGGACAAGGCCATCATCGCTATCGTGTGGCGCATATTGGAGGCCCGGCCGCAGGTGACGGCGGTCAATCATGTTCGCACCATCCACACGGCGCCTGACGCGGTTTTCGTGGCGATCAGTGCAGATTTTGCCGATGATCTGCCAATGGGCGAAGCGGAAAGCCTGATAGAGGCGATGGAGGCGGAGATGAAGGCAGCCGTACCCGAACTTACCTCCATCTACATCCGCCCGGAAAAGCAGGGCGACGCGCTGGTGCAGCCACGCCCCTTCAACCGCGCCAATAGCTAAGCCGCAGAAACGGCGCTGAGCGAACGATCCCCGTCATTGGATGCATCGAGTTGATGGCGATGCGATCCCAATGCAGCGTTGGACGCATTGATCATTTGTCGGTGGGCATCGCTTCCGCTTTCCACGTCGGACCAGGGTTGGCCCGAAATGCAGCCGTGACTGCTTCTCCAGATTTCCCCTGCGATCAGTTCCACTTCTTCTACCGTGGGTCGCCTTTCTTCGGACAGACAGTCCCGAAGCAATTTGTGAAAAATCTTACCGGAATTTGCTTGAACTCGGCTCATGGGCATCCTCTCCAGCGCCAATTTTTATCGGCTGCCGTAAGGGAAGTGCCTCATGAGTCGGTTCGCGTCAATGTTCCGACTTATCCATTCAATGGCAGCAAATCAGTGGGTTATGGCGATTATACTTTATTGCCCTCTCGCGGACGAGAACCGATCGCTACAATCGCATTGATCTGGATTTACATCATCCCACGCTCTCAAGGGAATCGTCTTAACCTGGCGCAATGAGGGGGAACGACGTCGGCCACCTGGCGTAGTTCTGTTCATGCCTGCTCCTATGACCCCTATGTTCCCATGGCAGCACGCTTCTCAATCTGAGAGCGAAGCCGCCTTGGCCAGACATGTTTCAGCGCCGTCCTTCCCCTGCGTAGGGGCGAAGGCGGCTTTGGCTAAAGGTACGCTCTGCGTCCTCGCCTGCAAGGCGATCGACAGTGCGTGGGATGATGTGCGCATTCATGATGCGCTGTCATGCTTTGCTGCTGACTATAGGACAGACCCCGGCCTTTATCGCAGCTTTGCCGTGGTATTCGACGGGCCGGATGAATTGAGTGAAGAGACTTTTGAGCATGCCCTGTGGTCACGGCTGCAATCTCTTTCCGACAAAGATGTGTGGCGCGGTCATGACTATGATAGCGCAGTGAGCAGCGACCCTGCCAATCCGCATTTCTCGCTCAGTTTCGGCGGCGAAGCCTTCTTCGTGGTCGGGCTGCACCCTCATGCCAGCAGGGTTGCGCGCCGGTTCAAAAAGCCGACGATCATATTCAATTTGCACGACCAGTTCGAACAACTGCGTGCAGCGGGGCGGTACGAGACGATGCGCGAAAAGATTCTGCTGCGTGATGAAGCCCTGGCTGGAAGTCGCAATCCGATGCTCGCTCGCCATGGCGAGTCGAGCGAAGCGCGCCAATATAGCGGGCGCCAGGTGGGCGAAGACTGGGTATGTCCATTCGCCTATCACGGGGCGAAGGATGAGGATGAGCCCGATGCGGAGGCGGACGATAGATGACCGTATGCAAGATGCCGGATCAGGTGAATGAAATTCCGCCGCGCAGCGGCACTGCTTTCCGCCTGACCGAAGGGCAGATACTGACCGTGATCGATCCGCAGGGAATGCAGGTCGCCGATCTGCTGGCATTCAACGCTCAGGATCTCGATGAAGTCATTTCATCAGGTCGCACGTTGGACTATGCCGAAACCATACGCCTGACCACCGGCCATGCTTTATATTCGAACAGATCGCGGGTCATGCTGGAGATCATCGACGATATGGTCGGCGTTCATGATTTCCTGCTTACGCCCTGCTCCGTCGACACTTTTCTCCATTTTTATCCAGACGAGCCAGTGCATCGCGGTTGCTTCGGTAATTTGGCTGAGACTCTTGAACCCTATGGGGTGGCTGCCGATCGAATCCCCGTCGCCTTCAACTGCTTTATGAATGTTCCGATCGATAGCGAGACGGGCAAATTGTCCGTTTTGCCACCCGTCAGCAAAGCGGGCGACCATATCCGCTTCCGCGCCAGGATGGATCTGGTGATCGGGCTGACCGCCTGCTCGGCATTTGCATCCAACGGAGGAAGTTTCAAGCCCATCCATTACCGGGTCGATGGCGATAGCTGAGAACTCTTGATGGGCGAGCAATTATAAGCCTTACCAACCCTTCTGCGTAGCGTGGGGTGCCTTCGAAACTATTCTTAATTCGCCGACACGCTTGTTTCCGGAATGGAAAAGCAGGTTTTCAGCACGGATTTGGAAGCTGAGCGGCTGGATAATTTGTTGGCAGAGGGCGCTGTGGCGTAACTGGTCATTGCGCCGCGAACGCCAGTCGATCATCATTGCTTGCATGAGTGAATCTGAAGAAAATTCAGCTTGGTAAACAGGCACTTGCGGGGTTCACGCGATCAACATCCAATATCGTCGATCTGGCGGAGACAAGCCTCCCCTCATTGCGCTTCACGGGCTGATGGGGAGCGGAGCATGTCTGTTGCCCCTCGCACGCGCACTCGCCGACCACGATATCATCCTGCCCGATGCTCGAGGCCATGGCGGATCCAGCTCTCCTCCAAACGGATACCTATACAGCGATTTGGCCGGCGATCATTGGGCTCATTGAGCACCTGGACTTGAATGCTCCAATTCTCGTTGGGCACTCGATGGGGGGGCTCACCGCTGCGGTTGTCGCTAGTCATCTCGGAACGGCCATCAAGGCGGAAGCGCTTGTCGATCCCACGTTCATCAGTCCGGAATGGCAGCGTGAGGTTTACGACAGCGATGTCGCAGCTGAGCATCAGCGCTCGCGCACCGGAATTGATCGAATATCTGGTGGATGCAAGGTTTCAAACCAGCCCCAATGCCTTCGAGGTAGTCACTCCGCCGAAACCAGATTTGCGGAAGCTAGTTCAAGGCATCCGCGTTCCTGTTCTACTACTACTCGCCAGCCGGGGCATCGTTTCAATCGACACTGCCTGTGAACTGCAACGGCTTAATCCATTGCTGCGGTTCGAAATCATTCCAGATGCCGGGCATGGGCTGCCCTATGATCAGAGCAAGTTGGCGCTGCGGTATCCGCTTTCGCCGCCTCAATGCACGCGATCGAACATGCCGCCATTGCAGCTTCTTGACTGGTAAAGGGGCGACCGCCGATTGGCAATTTTATGAGGCTCGGACGGCGGTTTCTGTTTGAGCCCAACATTCCTTTCGTAAGAAATGAACGCCTTGGTTGGGTCGGGAGCCACCGGAATAGCTGCCCGTCCGCTGCTGGTGATTGAAAATCCGCTCTTGAATGACGGCAAGGGTCGGAATAGTTTTTGGCCCAAGCCGGGACGCTCTGAACCATCGGAGCGAGGGAGCCTGAAATCGTGGCGGGCGTTCAGGCTTTCAGCACAGGAAAGGTTGCGATCATGGCTCTTTGAACGATCGGAGCACCCGTTCAATTTGAATTCAAAAATCCGGCGGCATAAGCTCCGCCGGGGTACGACAGAATCAACTATGCCGTGAGAAGATTGACGGCGGTCGGTTTAGCCGCCGGTAGTCCTGACGTCTTGGCCAGGGTAAGAAGTTCCGTCTTCCGGGCGGCCATTTTATCGCGCAGTGCGACTAAATCGACGTCGGTTTTGCGACATTGGGCAAACATCCCCTCCGACGGCATTTCCTCTTCATGGACATGATGTTTGATTTCTTCAGAGATAACCTTGACCTTGGCGTCATAGAAATCGTCGTTAGACGAGCCTGCCTCGATATCGTTGATCAGGACCTTCGCGCCATCATGCTCGACATATGCTTCGTCGAGCGTGTGATCCTCGATCAGACCGCGGAAGGCAGGATAGAAGATCTCCTCCTCGATCAATGTGTGAACTTTGAGTTCGACGCAGATTTCCTGCGCCAAGGCCCGCTTCCGGCTGGCGGAAGTGGCTTTCTCGAATGTCTCGAACAGGTCTTCGACCTTTCTATGGTCTGCCTTCAGCAAAGCGATCGCATCGGTGAACTGGGGCTCTGCCATCGGCGTCCTCCTGGGTAGTGAAGTAGCCGTGAAATTCTGCATGAGACACGTGGTTCCCCGCGAACGACTCGCAACAAAGGCGGTCGCGGGTTTGAAGAGCTGAAGCCGCGCCGGTCGAACGCCAATGTCACCAGCATGCCGATGACGCGCCGTTAATTCCCGGCCAATTCTAGGAGCGCTTTTGTGGCAACTACCGATACGCAAACGACCGACGACGTGCCTGACGAGAAGGAGGTTCAGGAAAACGTAGAAAAGGGTGAGGATAAGGATCCCAAGTATCGCTCCGGTGAGGGCCGCCTTGCGGTGATCGGCTGATATTTCGAGATGGCACCGGTGCAAGCGCTGGTGTTTGCACCGGTACTAGGGACGGTGCGATGAGTCAGATCACGGTAATTTCAGGCCCGGAGCGGCGGCGGGTATGGACCGACCAGCAGAAGCGCGAGTTGGTCGCTGCGGTTTCGGCCCCCGGCGCGAACGTGGCGGAGATTGCTCGCCGTGCTGATCTGCGGCCCAACCAGATCTACAGATGGCGGCGGCAGATGGGTCAGGCAGCACAGGGCTTTGCCGAGGTGCAGGTACATCCTGACCCGGCACCGGCTACTGGGGCGGCGATCATCGTGGAGTTTGAGCGGGCGATCGTGCGCATTCCCGCTGGCGCATCACCTGGGCTGGTGTCGGCAGTGCTGCGGTCGGTCAAGCCGTGATCCCAGTTCCCTCCGGCGTTCGGATATGGATCGCAACGGGGCACACGGACATGCGACGCGGCATGCGCAGCCTGGCCCTGCAGGTGCAGCAGAGTTTCGGACGTGACCCATTCGCGGGCGATCTCTACATTTTCAGAGGACGCCGCGGCGATCTTTGCAAGATCATCTGGCATGACGGCGTTGGCATGTCGCTTTATGCCAAGCGCCTCGAGCGCGGGAAGTACATCTGGCCCTCAGCGGTGGACGGCGTGCTTGCCATTTCCCCCTCGCAGATGGCCTGCATGTTGGAGGCGATCGACTGGCGTAATCCGCAGGCCACCTGGCGTCCGACATTGGCCGGATAAAAGGTCGAGACTGCCTAAAAAGCTAGGGATTCCGGCGCTTTTCTGCTATACGCGTCGGCATGGGGGACGAGGCGCAAGCACAGATCGACAGCCTTCGCGAGCGGCTTGCCGCTGCCGAGGCTGTCGCCGCTGAAGTCGCCCGCATCAAGGCGATCAACGCCGACCTGGAAGCCCGCAACGCCCTTCTCGAACTGCAGAGCGAGAAAATGCGCCGCACCCTTTTTGGCCAGCGCTCCGAGCGCACGCGCCATCTGCTCGACCAGATGGAACTGACCTTCGAGGAGTGCGAGACCGCTGCCAGCGAAGATGAGCTCCTGGCGGCGCTGGCAGCGGCGAAGACCAACGTCACGCCCTTCGAGCGCAAGCGGCCCGCACGCAAGCCCTTGCCCGAGCATCTGCCGCGCGAGCGCGTCGTCATCGCTGCACCCGAGGCCTGCCCCTGCTGCGGCTCGGATCGGCTGTGCAAGCTGGGCGAGGATATCACCGAGACGCTCGAGGTCGTGCCGCGCCAATGGAAGGTGGTCCAGACCGTTCGGGAGAAGTTCTCCTGTCGCGATTGCGAGAAGATTACCCAACCGCCGGCGCCATTCCATGTGACGCCTCGCGGACTCTTCGGTCCCAGCTTCCTGTCCATGCTGCTGTTCGAGAAGTTTGGCGCGCATCAACCGCTTAACCGCCAGCGTGATCGCTATGCCCCGGGAAGGCGTCGACCTGAGCCTTTCCACCCTGGCCGATCAGGTGGGCGCCTGCGCCGCCGCGCTGATGCCGCTCTATCTGCTGATCGAAGCCCACGTCCTTGCCGCCGAACGACTGCATGGCGACGATACGACAGTGCCGGTTCTGGCCAAGACGAAGACCGATACGGGCCGGATCTGGACCTATGTCCGGGATGATCGACCTTTTGGCGGACCTGCACCACAAGCGGCGATCTTCCATTATTCCCGCGACCGGCGGGGCGAACATCCCGTGAGCCATTTACGCAACTGGAGAGGCATCCTCCAGGCGGATGCCTATGCTGGCTACAATGCGCTGTTCCATGGCGATCGCGTGCCGGCGCCGCTGACCCGTGCTCTATGCTGGAGCCACGCGCGCCGTTACTTCTTCGAGCTGGCCGATGTCGCCGCACAGCTCAAGAAGCGCCGCAAAAAGGCCGTCATCTCGCCGTTGGCAGTGGAGGCGGTCCGCCGCATCGACGTGATCTTCGACATTGAGCGCGCTATCAACGGCAAGCCGGCACAGGAGCGCCTCGCCCTTCGGCAGGAACTCAGCGCACCGCTGGTTGCCGATCTGGAAGAATGGATGCGCGACAATCGGTCAAAGCTATCGAAGAACAGCGATGTGGCCGAGGCCATGGATTACATGCTCAAGGCATGGCCCGCCTTCACCGCGTTCCTCGATGACGGCCGCATCTGCCTCTCGAACAACGCGGCGGAACGCGCGCTCAGAGGCATAGCCCTGGGCAGAAAATCGTGGCTCTTCGCCGGCTCAGACCGCGGTGGCCAGCGCACCGCCTTCATGCTGAGCCTCATTGGCACGGCAAAGCTCAACGACATCGATCCGCAGGCCTGGCTCGCCGACGTTCTCGCGCGCATCGCCGACATTCCCCAGAACCGTCTCCATGAACTGCTTCCCTGGAACTGGGCCGCTCCCGAAGATCAACGCGAAGCCGCCTGATCCGCGGCCTTCACCGAAGGCCTACGATCCCAATCCCCTTGCGCCGCCGATAAACACGCAGGGCGGCAGCTCAGCAATAGCCATGCCGGGCGGCGGCATGCCGGCGCAAGGACCCCGCTCATGCTGGTCCGGCATCTGACCGTCATTCCCCTGTCTGGCTGTGCGGCGCGGCTACGCCTTTGGATTCCGGCGATTCACGCTGGCGAAGGAAGATCGACAGAAGGACGAGCACTGCGATCGACAAAAATTCGCTTTGCCAATTCTGGAATGATTCGAACCATAGCTAGGCAATTGACAGGTAGGCTATGGTGCCTAACGGTAATTCTCCGTGAGCGATAGCTTCCTGGGCGGCAACACGCGCGCTTTGCGTCCAGTGAATGATGAAGGATAGGAAAAAAAGAAGGCCCAAGACGAGCCCCAAGGATCGCGGATATAGAGCCCGCCAGAATGATCCCCAGTTCAGGATAGCCGGAGCCCCCGGCTTGTTCTCCTGGATATCAGTGTCGCGAGGCGGGGCATCAGGATCCTTCGATTTGGCAGATCCCCGTTGAACTAGAACTGCCGTCAGGACTACATAAGCGGCCATCTGAAGAAATTCACTTTCCCAGTTTTCGAACACACTGGATAGGAATTCCGGGCTGACGGTATATGCCCCGAGCGAAAGTACGGCTTGCCCATGCCGGTGCGCTTCTTCCATCTCGACATTCCAGCCCGCTATCCACTGGCCGATGATGCTTCCGGCAAACAAACCGAGAAGGACAATCGTCAGTCCGTCCGTTGTCGCGAAGTACGCGCATCACCCTCTGCGCTTTTGATATGAGAGGAAACTTCGACCCGACGCGATAGGTCCGAACCGACTTTCCATGGGTCGGGCACTGGCAAGTAAGGTTTATATTAGCGTCTATAGATGAAGCCATGTCCTTGGACAGACAATGGCTGTCCCAATGTTTCCATCAGGCGAGGAACCAAGGGCAGCAATTCGCGTGCGAGGAAGCCGATTTCGCCGATCTCGGCCGCTGCCAGCTGACCGGCCGCCCCGTGCAGCGCAACGCCCCAGCCTAAGGCCACAATGGGCGCAGCTCCACGGGCGAGCAGGCCACCAACGATGCCTGCAAGTACATCGCCCGATCCACCAACACCGAGCCCCGGACAGCCTCCCGTAAAGCGGATGATTGGCGTACCAGGGCCGCCGATCCAGGTTTCAGGTCCCTTGAGCGCTATGTAGGCACCTGTCTGTTCCACGATTTGGCAGACCATATGTGCGGGATCTGCGGCGACGGCCTGCGGATCGCGTCCGATCAGTCGGGCCATCTCGCCATAATGCGGCGTCAAAATAAGCGGGAGTTTCTTTGCGGCGTTCGCGAGTTCAGTTAGACTAGTGCAGGTCAGCGCCGCAGCATCAAGCAGCATCGCAGGGGGGGGACAGCGCCAGGAGGCCGCGAACGAACAGGCCTGTCTCCGCGGTTACACTCATGCCAGGTCCGACAAGTAGGAGATCGCATTGCGGTACCAAATCGGCCAGCACGCCGACGCCATCCTGTGCGATCTCTCCGTCCTCGCGCATCGGCAGACCGATCATGGCGGCTTCTGGAACCAGCACGCCCAAGGCCGACGCGACCGCATCGACGGTGGCCATTTGCAATTTGCCAGCGCCTGCGCGCAAAACGGCTTCGCCCGTTAGCGCAAGGGCTCCCGGAACAAAGCGCGCACCGCCAACCAGCAGAACACGCCCTCTGCTATTCTTGTCGTAATCGCTATCGATTTGCGGAAGCCTGTGGGACGCGCACCACTTAGCGTCGAGAGGTATTATTTGGATCATCCCCGAGCAACAGCAGGTAAATCCGGGGCGTCGGTCACTGGCACAGCCTGAGTATCTTCCGGCGCCACGTCATTATAGCGCTGAAGGACCAGATTGCCGCGCCGCCCCGATTGCGGATCGAAACGATATTCTGTGACCGAGCAGTTGGCGACGTCCCCGTCTCGGTCGATATCCAGAATCTGGGCTTCATCCATATTTTCGATGATGTAGCGCAGGCAGAGGACGACTACCTGATGCGCGAAGATGATGACCCTCTGCCCCGAATAATGGAGGGACACCGTGTCCATCAAAGCCCGGAGGCGGAAGATGACATCGCACCAGCTCTCGCCACCGGGCGGGCGGTGATAGAATTTCCCAAGCGTCTGGCGGAAGGCGGCTTGCTGCGGCTCAAGCTTCGCGACCCCACCCGTCGTTAGCCCGTCAAGGATGCCGAACTCCTTCTCGCGCAACCGCTCGTCAATGCAAACGGGCTCCTCCATCGCAGCGCCGCCCTCCCCCCTGAACAGCTTGGCCGTCTCCACGGCCCGGCGATAGGGTGAGGAGAGGATCACATCGGGTAGCTGGCCTATCCCGCCATGGGCGAACCAACGACCAAGCGCTCTCGCCTGCGCCTCGCCCAAGGCACTGAGCGGGACATCGACGTCCCTGCCCTCCAGCGCGATGCGATCGAGCGCAGCTTCATGCGCTGCGTCGCGGGCGACATTCCCAGCACTTTGTCCATGACGGACGATCCAGAGTTGCGAAGGCCAAGGTGCATGCTCATTATCCATAGAGGGATCAATGCCGCTCAGCATCTTGCGGTTCCTGCGATATCGCTAGCGGGACGATCGAAGCACGCCACCGCGCAGTCGCGAAAGGTCTTGCGCGGGTGTCGAGGGCGAGGCTCTGGCGACCGTGGTTGTGAACAAGCTGCGGTGCGAACTAAAGATCGCATCAGTAAAGGCTCCGGGCTTCGGCGATCGCAGCAAGGATATGCTCGAAGATATCGCCATAATCACCGGAGGCAACGTCGCCAGCGAGGACCTTGGCGCCAAGCTCGATAACGTAATGATTCACATTCTTGCCGGGCCAAGAAGGTCATTATCGACAAGGACAACACAACGGTCATCGACGACGTCGGCACCAAGGGCGATATAGACGCACGCGTTGCGCAGATCCGCCAGCAGATCGATGCGACGCCCTCCAACTATGACCGAGGGAAGCTCCAAGAGGGGCTTGCCAAGCTCGACGGTGGCATAGCGGTGATCCGCGCCGGCGACGCGGCCGAGGTCGAGGTCAAGGAGAAGAAGGATTTGGCCAATAATGCGCTGCATGCCACCCGCGCCTCGGTCGAAAAGGCCATCCTGCCCGGCGGAGGCATCTCGTTGCTGCGCGCGCTCAAGGCGCGGGATGGTATCAAGGCGGCCAACGACGACCAGCAGTCGGGCTCAACATCATCCGCTGCGCGCTCCGCGCCTCCGCTCACAAGATCGCCGAGAATGCCGGCGAGCATGGTGCTTGGATCGTTGGGAAGCTGCTCGAAGCCGAGGACTATATTGAGCGTGGACGTAATGGCTCTGTTGTTCGCTATGTGATATGAAGGCCGCCGAAAGTGCGGCCCGGCCGCCTAGCTCCTATTCGGATCGGAATGCTCTTGCCTATCGAGACTATTGACGGATGCGGCTACCATCACGTGGCGTTTTCGTGAGCGCACCGGATGACGACGCCCTCTGATCAGATGACGAACCCGGCGCAATCCGTTTTGCAGGGGCAACGACTGCGCGACGAGTTGATACAGTCGAGCCGACACTCGCCCCTTGCTACTATCGTAACGGATGCAAGAGCCGGAAATGTCATCATCGCTGTCAACGAAGCTTTCGAACGGCTGAGCGGCTATGCTGAGTCGGATGTCATCGGCCAAAACTGCCGTTTGCTCTCCGGGGCTGCAACCTGCCCAAAATCGCGGGCGCTCTTGCGACAGGCTATCAATGCGGGCCGACCGGCATTCGTTACCTTGGTCAACTACCGAAAAGATGGTCAGGCTTTCCATAATGCCGTCATGATTGCGCCTGTCTATGACAAGGCTGGGCTTCTCACTTATTTCATAGGGACCCAATTGAAGGTGGATGGCGAAGTTCAAGATGCCGGAACCGCCAAGGCAAGGTTAGCTGTCTTAACCCCCCAGCAGTTGAAGGTTCTCGAGCATATGGCGCGCGGCATGCGCCACGCCGAGATCGCAAAGAACCTTGGCCTTTCCATCAAAACCATCAAGATGCATCGCGGCGCATTGGTGCATCGCTTGGGTGTGCAGACTTCGACCGAGGCGATCAGGATCGCTGTAGAAGCGGGCCTTTAACCTGAAGCAAGGCGGTTCGGAATGGCCTTGCCAACCTGTCAAGATTCGATATGGACTTAAGTCCGGGGTGCAAGCCGGGGGGCTTGTTGAGGATGTCGCGTGACGAATTCTGATATGCCCGACGAAGCCGAAGCAAAATTCAAGCTGCTCGTCGACGCGGTTATGGACTACGCGCTTTACATGCTGGATCCGGAAGGCCGGATCACGACATGGAATAGCGGCGCGCAGAGAGCCAAGGGCTATACTGCTGACGAAATCGTAGGGCGGCATTTTTCCTGCTTCTTCACCCAGGAGGATCGCGATTCCGGTCTACCGGAAACTGCCTTGCGCGTCGCAGCGCAAGAGGGGCGTTTCGAAGCTGAGGGCTGGCGGATCAGGAAGGATGGCAGCCGTTTTTTCGCCAATTCCGTTATCGATCCCATCAGGAACGATGCCGGAGAACTGATCGGCTTTGCAAAGATCAGCCGCGACATCACCGAACGCCGTGAAAGAGAACTCGCTCTCTTTCAGGCGGAACAGCGTTTTCGGCTCCTCGTCCAAGGGGTCAAGGATTGCGCGATCTACATGCTGGATACCGACGGTATCATCACCAATTGGAACACCGGGGCCGCAGCGATCAAGGGCTATGGTTCCGACGAGGTCGTGGGCAAACATTTCTCCATTTTCTACACGCAGGATGACCGGGACGCGGGCGCACCCGAACGAGCGTTGGCGACGGCCCTCGCGGAGGGAAAATATGAGACAGAGGCCTGGCGCGTTCGCAAGGACGGCACGCTGTTTTGGGCAAATGTGCTGGTCGATCCGATTTATGACGAAGAGGGAAAGCATGTCGGCTTCGCTAAGATCACCCGTGACGCGACCGACAAACGCCAGGCACAGGAGGAGCTGGAAGAAACCCGCAGCGCGCTGCTTCAGGCGCAAAAGCTGCAGGCCATTGGCGAACTGACTGGCGGGGTGGCCCATGACTTCAACAATCTGCTGACAGTCATAGGCGGGGCGGCCGAAATGCTCCGAAAAGTCGATCTGCCCGAGGAGAAGCGGGCGCGCTATATCGACAACATAGCAGCAACCGTTGAGCGGGCTTCCACCCTTACCGGTCACCTTCTCGCATTCAGTCGGCGCCGCGCCATCCGTCCCGAGGTTATCGACCTGAATATCCATCTCGATGCCTGGGCTGAAATTCTATCCCGGTCCCTCGGGAGCGGCATCACCCTGTCGGTCAAGACATCGGCGAAGAACGCGCGCGTGGAAGTGGACCCGACTGAACTGGAAACGGCCGTCCTGAACGCTGCCGTAAATGCCCGCGATGCGATGCCGGGAGGTGGAGACCTCCTCATAGAGACCCGGGACGCCGTCTACGAAAGGCAAGTCGCGGTGGCCATCGACATTACCGATAGCGGCACTGGTATGTCGGAGGAAACACTCGCCCGCGTCTTCGAACCGTTCTTCACGACTAAACCGATCGGCGAGGGAACAGGACTGGGATTATCCCAGATCCATGGCTTTGCGGCCCAAGCAGGCGGCATCGCCCGGATAAGTTCACGCGTCGGATTGGGCACCACGCTCACCATCATCCTTCCCAAGGTCGACAAGACGCCGGCGGCGATCCAGCAGAAAGGCGAACTTGCCTCAATACCACCGGGGATCAAAGTCCTTCTGGTCGAAGATAATATTCAAGTTCTCCAATTCGCGGAGCAATTGTTAGACGATCTGGGTTGCCGGACGGTGTGCGCAAGTAACGCGACTGAAGCACTTGCGCTTCTCCAGGAGCAATCGTTCGATCTCGTCTTCACAGATATCGTTATGCCGGGACTGAGCGGTATCGATCTTGCACGACAACTGTACATTCGGGCGCCTGGGCTGCCGGTCCTCCTTGCGACAGGGCATAGTGATCAGCTTGTTGGGGAAGGAGAGGCGCATCTTTCTGTATTGTCAAAACCCTATGGCGCCGAGACACTGAGCGCAGCGATCGGTCAGCTTATCGCTGCATCCGTTATTTCGTCAGGATCGAATATTGGAGCCAGCACCTGCGACCCGTGAGGTGGGGGTTTCGCTCCCCGTGGGGGGAGTTTTACGGATTGTAAATTGGCGCGCCGAACGGCCGAGGCGCAGTGCGTCGTTTTTTTTACGTTCAGGCAACCGTCCGGTTTTGACGTGAGCCGACCTTAAATCGTTACTGCAAACGACCTATGTTGGTCGCCTGCGGCCGAAATAGCTGCTGGCCCGCACCTGGGGACTGAAAATCGGCACCTGAACGGTGACAAAGGATCGAGATCCCCGGATGTCGTTGAATCATCTGCAGATTCGCGAAGCGCGGCGCCCACGGCGCCGCGCTCTACTCGTTCACGCCTTCCCTGCTACGGCTTGCTTCGATTCGCCACCGTCCGTGACAGGTGCAGTGCCTGCTTTCACGGTCGGTGCCGACGAATTCGGCTTTGCCGCTGGTCTTGCCGCCTTCGGTGAGCCTGGAGCTTTCCCGGTATTTTTTGGCTTGATCGTTTCAGCCTCGACACCAAGGGAAACTACCTGATCTTTCCTGCCAGCTTTGGGCGCGGGGGCAGGCTTGTCGTCCGTTGGCGTAGCAATCGACAAACGCTTTCGCGCTGTTTGCTTGTCCGCAGATGGTTCCTTTTTTCCGGGCTTGGCCGAGGCAGTCTTTGGAGCAGCAATCTTCGTCGTTTTTGATACCGTCTTGGCCTTGTCCGCCTTACCCTTTTTTATGCCGACATCGGCTGCTTCGGCGGCGACGACTGTGGTGCGCGGAGCTGGATTGATCTTCGAAGCCGCAGCCTTCGGCAGTGCGTCCTCCTTGCCGTTCTTTGCAATCTTCGTGGGCTTTCTACCCAAACCCAGCTTTTCGGCGACGGCTCGCCGGGCATCGGAATAGGCTGGGGCGACCATGGGATAGGACTTGGGCAGATTAAATCGATCGCGATACTGATCCGGCGTCAAACCATGCTGTGCCAGATGTCGCTTCAATGTCTTGTAGGGCTTTCCGTCGATCAGGCTCAGAATGAAATCGCGCGACGCAGTGCTTCTGCGGATCGATACGGCGGGTACGTAACCTTGCGCTTCCGGCTCGACCTGGATCGCGACCGGGTTTGTGGCCAATGCCGCACGTGTCGACTTGATCAGGTCAGCCAGACCGTCGGCAGGAACCGTATTGTTGGAGACGAAGGCGCTCAGTAGCTGGACGGTGAGCGTCGTGAATTCATTGGGTGTTTCATCGGCCATTTATGCGAACCCATGGTGTGGAGGGAGGGGATTGATTACTGCGCGTCCAAGAATAAATTGTAAATGCCAGGAAAACGGTAGATCGGCTTGATGCAGAATGTCGCGCATCCAAAACCGAGGAACACCAGTTTGAGTACAGTCGGTCTGCTGATACGCCCCATCTGAGCATGTAAAACTTCCCATCGCTTCGTCTTGAAATCGTCCTGTAGACCATGCATCATCCTGTTGCCGGATGGAGAATGCTGACAGCCTTCCGGTAGGATTTCCCTGTCAGGCATCAATACGTCCGTCGTGCGTGTCGGACGGTCAGAACAGATGCGGCAGCATCGTTCGAGACACACCTAGCCGATTCACCCCCGAGTTTTCGGGGCCGTGATGCTGTCAGCCGCATGGCCAGGTGTTTCGTGTCCCGTCCCATTCGTGCTTCCGTCCTGGATGAAGGCTTTGGCGAAAAAGTCCCCCAAGGGGTCGACGAGCGCTCCATGGGCGTCGTCCTGCTGGCCGACGAAGAGATCGACACACCTCTGTTGGCCCAGACCTACCGCACGCAGGCGCCGGGCCTGCTCCGTTACTTCAAGCGTCAGACACGAGACAGCGATGACGCTTCCGATTTGATGCAGGAGGCTTTCGTGAGGCTTACCGCCCATATGCGAAAGACCCCCCTCTCCCATCCGGCATCCTACCTGCAGAAAATTGCGCGCAATCTTCTCGTTGATCGCATCCGCCTCTCCAAGCGCGCGGAAGCCGCCTTCGGGAAACAGACAGCAGAAGATGTCGAAATCGCAGTGGAGCCGGACCAGGGGCTTGCGATCGAAGGAGTCGACAGCCTGCGTCTCTACCGACAGGCCGTGGCCGCCCTTCCCCAAAGGACGCGGCAGGTCTTTATCATGCAGCGTGCCAAAGGCATGACCTACAAGCAGATATCCGAGGAACTTGGCATTTCTATCCCGACTGTCCAATATCATTTCGGTCGCGCGCTTGCGCGGATCGCGCAGGCGCTGGATGGTGAATGATGATGGATAGGCCTTCAGATTTCTTGCGCGACGAGGCGGCAGCATGGTTCGCCGCCATGCGCGGTCCGGCTGCAGCGGACCGGAAGATGGAGTTTGACGCCTGGATGGCCGCTAGCCCATCGCATCGGGCAGCCTATGCCCGGATCAGCGAAATATATAATCTCGGAAAGGGCCTGGAATTCGATCACGAACCTGCCATCGCGGCCAATCGGCGCCAGCGACGGCAGCTGTCCGTTCTGGCTGCCGCCCTGTGTCTCGGCATCATATCTGTCGCCGCTTTTGTCTGGAAACCTCTCCACCCTGGGCCGTCAACCGACGCCGCGCGCTCGATGGCAGTGGCAGCAAAGGCGTCGAACACGATGCAGACCTCCATTGGCGAGATCCGCAGGATCAAACTGGCCGATGGGTCCATCCTCACGCTCGACACCGGCAGTATCGTTCGAGCCGACTTCACGGATTCAGCCAGGACTCTCCATCTCGAGCGCGGGCAGGCCCGCTTCGAAGTCGCGCACGAGGCCCGGCCCTTCACGGTCATGGCAGGCGCCCTGTCGGTCACAGCCCATGGCACAGTCTTCGATGTCAGCGCTATTTCCGATGGTCGCTTCGCTGTCCATCTGCTGCGCGGTTCCGTCGAGGTCACCCAGAGGGACCGCGCTGAAGGTCAAAGAATATTGACGACCAAAATGATTTTGCCCGGGCAAGCGGCAGAAACCGGATCCACCGGGCTCAGCCTTCTGAAGCAATTTCCCACAAATCCCGCAGGGAACGACTGGCCCTCACTGCTGCGCCAGTTCGACAGGATCGAAGTGGGCGAACTGATCCAGGAAGCAAACCGCTATTCGCGCGTGAAAATCCGGGCGCCTGCGCCCGAAGTTGCGGCAATGCGGGCGTCGGGCACGTTCAGGATCAACGATCCCCAGCGTCTGGCCAGCAATCTTGCAGTTCTTCTCGATCTGCGCGCCCGGAACGAGCCAGACGGCACAATCAGTATCACGGCCCAATAAAATTTTTCGCCCGCCGGCAGCCCTCTCATAAATCGGTAAATTCGAGCGTGGTCCCCGTCATGCGCCGCAATCGGCGCGCGACAGAAAAAGGGGGACATAGTGCGACAGATATTCCATGGATTGGCTTCCTCGGTGTTCAGCATCGCAGCGCTCACAACCGCCAGCTATGCCCCGATCGCAATCTCGCAGAGTGATCAAAGGATTGAGCTCCATATCGCAGAGCAGGATCTGGCCGCCTCGCTCCAGGCGCTGGGCGCCGCGACGGGGCGTGAGATCCTGTTCCGGCCCGAAGCCGTAGCAGGCAGAACCGCGCCGGCGGTCGAGGGCCATTTTACACCCACGCAGGCGCTCACCATTCTCCTCAGGTCGAGCGATCTGCGCTTTCGCGAGAATGGCAGGAGCCTTGTGATCCTGGGGCGATCGGGCGCGTCGGCGGCGCTGAGTGACGGCGCTGACGCGGCAAACACGCTCTTCGTCACCGGCTCCCGCATAAGAGGAGCAGATGCGCCAGGATCGAGCGTCATCCGTCTCGATCGAAAGGCGATCGGCGAAAGCGGCTATGCGTCTGCCCAGCAGATCCTCCAGTCGATCCCTCAAGCCTATGGCGGCGGCGCCAACGAAGCGACGAGCGGCGCCACCGGCGCGAGCGGCGCAAATCTCAACGCGTCCTATGGATCCTCGATCAATCTGCGCGGTCTTGGCCCCTCCTCCACGCTGGTGCTCCTCAACGGCAATCGTCCAGCCCTGGGCGGTTCCGGCGGCGTCTTTGCAGACATATCGATGCTGCCCATCAGCGCGATTGAGCGGATCGAGGTCCTTCCCGATGGCGCATCCGCGATCTACGGATCCGATGCGGTCGCCGGCGTCGTCAACCTCATCACCCGCCGAAAATTCGAGGGGCTCGAAACCGGCCTTCGCTATGGCACGGCTGAAGGAGATTTTTCGGAGATCCAGGCCAGCCAGGTCGCCGGCACCAAATGGAGTTCGGGTCGCGCCGTGCTTGCGATCGAATATTATCGTCGCGGTAGCCTTGCAGCAGATGATCGTGACTTCGCAACACAGGACCTGCGCCGCTGGGGCGGTAGCGACTATCGCGTCCAGTTCGCCAACCCCGGAAACATCGTGGCCGGCGGGCAGACCTATGCGATTCCCTCAGGCCAGGACGGAAGTTCGCTTGTTGCATCGGACCTGGTCGCAGGGTCGCTCAACCGACAGGACGGATGGGAGCAGGCCGACCTTCTTCCGCGCCAGACGCGCTATTCCGCCTATGGTCGGGTCGAACAGGATGTGACCGACGGCATCACGCTGGACATCGAGGGTCTGTACGCCCGGCGGTCCTTCTCCAAACGCGTGAACCCCGCAGGCTATCAATCCTCCATCACCGTCACACCCGACAATCCCTATTATGTCGATCCTATCGGAACAGGCCGCGCGATCAGCGTCCGCTATGATTTCACCGACGAGCTTGGCCCGCGTACCGATCAGGGCAAGGTCGAGGCCCTGGGGTTCAACGGCGGCGGCACGATCGCTCTTGGCGGCTGGGCAATCGATATCCGTGGCACCTATGGGAAGCAGATCGAGAATTTCGGGACGATCAATCTTCCCAATACCGCCCGACTGGCCGTCGCCGCGGCGAGCAGCGATCCCTCGATTGCCGTCAATCTCCTCGGTGACGGCAAGGTCAACAATGCCTCGGTGCTCGACTATATTCGCGGATCGACACACTCGCGTTTCGCGTCGACGATATGGTCGGGCGCGGTGCGTGGTGACGGTCCGCTGGTCAACCTCCCCGGTGGCGAGGCGCGCCTGGCCTTGGGCGCCGAGCATCGCGATGAACGCTTCAGATCGCGGACCGTTTCGGACCAGAGCCGGCTCGAGCCATATGTTTCCACCGGCACGCAGGGCGCGCGCAATATCGAAGCCGTTTATGGCGAAATCTTTGTGCCGGTCATCGGCGCAGCGAACGCCCGGCCCGCATTCCAATCGCTGAGCCTGTCCGCAGCAGTCAGGCACGAGCGGTATAACGACTTCGGCTCCACGACGAACCCGAAGTTCGGACTATCCTGGAAACCAGTGTCCGGACTGGAGCTTAAAGGCAGCTTCGGCACATCTTTCCGCGCGCCGGGGTTCGTCGAACTGCGGCAGACACCGGATTCGGACGTCTATTTCATCTACCCCGTCAGCGATCCGCAGTCACCCACTGGCACCAGCAACGTGATGTATTATCGCGGCAACAAGACCGGCATCAAGCCGGAAAAGGCGCGCACATTAACCCTGGGCTTAGTGCTGGAGCCAGCACTGCTTCCCGGCCTGCGCCTTTCGTCGAGCTATTTTGATATCCGCTACAAGGATCAGATCGTCGATCTGACCTCCGCCCTGCTGCAGATGCTGAACAATCGGGAAACCTACGCGGCGCTGATCAACGACAGTCCCTCGCTGGAGATGCTGCAGGCCGCCATCAACTCGCCCAATTTCATCGACTATTTTGGCCTGCAAGCCGCCGATGTCGATGTTTTCATCGATGCCCGAACGCAAAATCTCGCGGTTGTCCGGCAGAAAGGCCTGGACTTCGATGCCCAATATCAATTTCCAGCGGGGAATGGCGAAGCCCGGCTTGGCATCGACGGCACCTATCTCTTCCGCTTCACGCGTGCTGCGAGCGCATCGGCGCCAGCCATCGACATATTGAACAGCATCAACAATCCGGTCGATCTGCGTCTGCGCGCGCATGCGGGATGGACATCTGGACCCCTCTCTGCGGTCACCAGCCTTAACTATGTGCGCGGCTATACAAACAGCATCGTCAGTCCGGCCGAGCATGTGGATGCGTGGACCACCATCGACGCGCAGCTCAGCTACCGCTTCGAGAACAAGACAGGCATGCTGCAGGGCCTTGCTGTTGCGCTCAGTGCGACGAATCTGTTCGACAAGGATCCGCCCTACGCGGCCTTCTCTTTCAACGGGATCACGGCGGTTGGCTATGATCCGCAAAACGCCAATCCGCTGGGCCGGGTTGTTTCGCTTCAGCTGACCAAGGCGTGGTGAGATGCGCCTTCCAAACTGCCTCGTCGCTGTCCTGTTTGCGGCAGTCGGCGCCCTGCCGTCCGCTGCCGCCGCGCTCTGTTCCTCGCCGCCGACACGCGCTGAGCAGAGCGCCACGAATGGCTCCGATGTCAGCCCCGAGGATCTGCTCGGCCTCTGGGACTTTGGCGATGGTGGATCCAGCCCTCTGAATGCCTCCCATATCGCGCTGTCCCCCAGCAAGAAGCAACTGGCGGTGCAGATGCGCCGTGCTGACGCAGCAACCAATCGCTACTGCATGGCGCTTGTGATCATCGACCGAAGCGGGAAGCGCGCGCCTATCATAGCCGATCAGGGCGGAGACTTCATCAAGGCGAGATTTTCCAACCGCCGTCTGGCGGGATTTCCAGTCGGCCTGCCCATGCCGCTGACGTCGCGCTGGTCGCCGGACGGACATCATATCGCCTATGTGCGGCGCGATCAGGGGCAGACCCGGCTTTGGATCGCCCATGCGGATGGCAGCGGGGCAGAAGCGGCAACGTCCGGGGACCTGCCGATTTCCGATCTGAGATGGTCGGCAGATGGACGGCATGTGCTTCTGGCGGCCGACACGAATCGCCTGGAAGCTGACCGTCGCATCGAGGAAGAAGGGCTTTCCGGCTTTCGCTATGATTATCGAATATGGCAGACGGCCCGCGCCCTTCCCTTTCCGCCCGGCGCGTACCCACCCGTCTATTATCAGGTCGATCGCGAGACGAAACAGCTGACGAGCCTTCGGGCAGACGCCGCCAGCAAGGCTTTCGGATCGCGCGGCGAAGGCGTTCCGGCAAACGCCAGGCTTGGCACGTTCCGCGATGATGGAAATGCCGCAGCGTGGGTCGAGCGTGAGCAGCCGGATCAGCTGCGCTCACCCTCAAGGCTTCACGCGGCCGTCGATGGCGTTCCCATCGCATGTCAGAGCGAAGCGTGTGCAGGCGAATTGCTCGGCATCTGGTGGACCGATCGGCACGAAATCCTGTTCCTGCGAACGGAAGGTCCAGCGGACCGGAGCCAGCTCGCACTTTACAAATGGCACCCACGGCGTGGACGACCCGCCCTCCTCCTTCGGACGGAGGATCTCATTCTCGGCTGCCAGGCAGGCAAGGGCGAACTGTTTTGCGGCTATGAGCGCAGCCTCGAGCCGCGCCGTGTCGTCGCCATTTCGGCGCGGGACGGCGCCGTCTCCACCATCTATGAGCCTAACCCCGATTTCGCGCGGCATCGCTTCGGCGCGGTGCGACGCCTCTATTGGAAATTCCAGGGTGGTGAAGCCTTTGGCGACCTTGTCCTGCCGCCCGACTATCGGAACGACAGGAAGCTTCCTCTTGTGGTCGTCCAATATACGAGCCGCGGTTTTCTGCGCGGCGGAACCGGCGATGAATATCCCATATTGCCGTTGGCCGCGGCAGGCTTTGCCGTGCTGAGTTTCCAGAGGCCGACGGATTATGCCAATCGCTTCCCAGCCGCGACTATTGCGGAGTTCAGCCGAAACAATGTCGCTGGCTGGGCGGATCGGCGTCACGTTCTGAACGCTCTTGAAGCCGGTGTCTCCCAACTGATTGACCGCGGACTGGTAGACGCGGCGCGCATTGGCATCACTGGCCTCAGCGACGGGGCGTCGACGGTCCAGTTCGCACTGGTCAATTCCAGTATGTTCCGCGCTGCAGCCGTCAGCTCCTGCTGCGAAGACCCGAGCAATTACGACAGTGCCGGCGAGGAATATTATCGAGACCTCGTCAGTTGGGGCTACCCGCCCCGAGGCACAGACGGCCGCAAATTCTGGCAACCCTATTCGTTTCTGCAAAATGCCGACAAGATCACAGCGCCCATTCTCATGCAGCTTTCAGACGACGAGTTTCGTCTTGCTCTCCCCGCCTATCATGCCCTCGAGGCTGCGGGAAAAACCGTGGACATGTATATTTTTCCCGACGAGCATCATATCAAATGGCAGCCGGCGCATCGCCTCGCGATCTACCGGCGATCGATTACCTGGTTCCGCCGGTGGCTGCCCCCTCAAGGAGACCTCGCGTCACCTTCCGCCGGCGGACGGCCCTGACCCACATTTCCGTATCCCACAGCACCATCAGCCGGTTGATGCCGCCGCTTCCGCTTTCCTGGAAGCGGCGAAACTCCTCATCGACGGCGTCTACATCGATGATTTTTTCCGTGGCAAGCCAGCCATCGTGCAGATGCGCCTTCATTTCTCCGCTGCGCTGCTTGAAGATATCGCGAATCACAGCATCAAAGCCACCCTTCGACCGGCGACCCGAGATCATCGGGGGCAATCTGTCGGCGAGCAGTCGGCGAACCGGGGCACGGTTGCGCCCGCCCTCAAACCATTGCCAGGTCGGTATCCGAAGCGCCGCTTCGACCACCGGCCTCGACACGAGCGGGAACCGAAGGGCGTCTTGGCGAGGCGCGCTGTAGGCGTCCAGGTGATTATGGATGCCGATCATTTGCTTGAGATGATCGCATTTGCCTCTCTGTGCGCAGCCCAGATCGATCCCCCGGTGATAGGCCCGGCGCGACAGCGACCGCCGCGCCTCGCGGGACAGCAAGGAGCCATCCCTTTTCCAGGAAAGCCGATGCGGCAGGATCATCCTTCGCAATGCCCGCCAGATTATCTCCGCGCTGGTGGTCTCATGGGCGAGCGCAAGATCATGGACAACCGCCGGACTGTTCAACATCGTTTTCCAACTACCCAGACAATCGATCAACGGTGCGCTGGAGGGAAGATAGCAAAAGGTGCCGTCGCCGCCGCCCCCGCTCATGATCATGTCGCAGCCAAGCTCGTTCATCGCCCTATCCGCCGCCTGATCGAACAGCTGGGTAAAAAGCCGGGCGCTCGGCCACGCGAGATGCGCGGCAGCCGATTCATGGAGGCGGATGTGACTGGGTGACAGGAGCAATCCGCGCCAATGCCGGCCCAGATGGGCGCAAACTGCCCTCGCAAAATCGCTTTCATCTTCTCGCGCGTCAGGCCCGACATAGGTGACCGCCGTATAGTCGATCGCCATGTCCGCCAAGAGCATGGCGAGGAGGGAGGAATCCAATCCGCCGGACAATTCCAGCATTACGCGACTGGCGCCGTTCGTTTGCGCGCGCACGGCGACCCTCAGCACCCTCTCCAGCCGCTCCGCAATCGCTTCATGCGTAAGCGCGCGGTCCACCTTAAGGTCCGCGAGCGGTTGCCAGACATAGCGAACCCCCTCATTTTGATCGCTGGCGGTGCATCCCGGTGTCAGTTCGCGGACGGATTTCAATGCCGTGCGGTCCTGCCGGAGATCCCGATAGGCAAGCGCCTGGATAATTCCGTCCCGGCAAATCTCGAAATCCTGCCCTGTGGCGAGACGCAACAGGTCGACGCTCGACGCGGCGAAGAACGCGCTGCCGACGCGGCACATGTAGCAGGCCTGCCCAGCCGATGGATCCCTGTAGAAGTGCACGGTCTGCGCATCGACCGCGACGGCGATAAACTGCCCCCAATGGCGCGACGCCACCGTTTCCAGGCGATCAGCGCAATGCGCCGCCGTGTCGAGGCTCTCCTGGCTCAGGCGGCCGCCAGCTGCATCAAAGGCTTCGCCGATTATGACAAGGCGCCGGTCCGACGAAATCTCAACGCGTCCCCTCAGGAAAAGCCTGTAGTTCGCGTCGATCGACACTTCGAAAAAGTCGTCGATCAGGGACAGATCGGGAAGGGCCCGCCGAGCGATGCCGATAGACGGTCCCGCTGCTGGACAGAGGATGAAATCGCTCATGCCCGGCACCGCATGATCGGCGTAAATCGACGCACATGGTCGATTTCGTCGTTCAGGAGCCACCCATCGCGCTCGAGCCAGCAATGCGCGGCAAAGGGATCGAGAATGACGCCAAAGACCAGTTCTGTCATGGAATCTCCAACAAAATGGTAGAGCGCAACACTGTCGAGGAGGCAGACGCGCGATAGCGGAATGGATGGCCGGCAAGCGGTAAAGCGCCCGACACGGTCCTCGACGACCTGTTGCTCCCGGACCGGCACCTGTCCTGCTCGTTTCCGCATCGGCTTAAGGGTTCTTGCAAGCGATCCCGATGCTATGCGCAGGCGCGTCGTGGCAAGAAACCAGGCGATCTGCAGATACTCGGCACGATTGGCGGACGACACGCAAATCTCGACGCGGCCCTTCAGGGGTTTTGCCGCGCATGCCTCCAGACGTCGATTTCCGGCCTGTTCGCGGGACACATATCCCTTTGCCAGCAGGTCATCGAATGTTTCGTCTGAATGCCTGCCTTCAGCGCCCGCTTCCCATTGGATCAGCGCCTCACCCGATGCACCGTGGATCAGGAAATAGCGGGTCGTCCTCATATCGAGTGCGACGACGCGCCCGTCGACCAGACAATGGTGAAAATGAGGCGTTGCGTAGAACATCGTTTCGTAGATCGGCGCGGCCAAAGCCGCGCCGATCCCTTCGGATTATTCGTCGGCCATGCCGTTCAGGCGGTAGCCGACGCCGTCCGACGGTTCGCCCGCGATCGCGCCCTTGGTTTCAAAGGCGGCGTTGCCCAGATCGACGAAGTCGTCGGAGCGGTCTTCGATACGTTCCATGTTCATCTCCATCATGCACGCCGCAGTCAGTTGCGGCATGCATGATGATAAGGAGCTCGCCACTTATACCCGATCTTATAAGGTCTCATTTCACCGGCTTATAAGCGCCATATTGGAGATAATCCCGCACCGGCGGCAATCAAAGTCGCTGAACATCAGCTTCTACCGGGAGTGTCGGAGGATGGCGGGACTGCGCTAATTCTGTGAGCGATTGCCGAAGCACGTCGTATCCGTCTCCTGTGATAGGCCCAGATGGCATCTCGTAATGCGGCATTCTGACCGGATCCGGTCAGGTTCCAGATCGCAAGCAGTTCTTCCTCGACATTTTTGACGACGGACGGCTCATGGAGTCGCGCGACCGAAAGCAGCTCGCCCGCGGCAAGAACCGCATGGAGATGCGCCTTATTTTCGGGCCTGCTACCGATCCGGCCGAACAGCGCGGCGGTTGCATCGCGAATATCCTTGGGATGGTGCGGGCCACTGCGCTCCAGGATTGAGATAGGCCCTGGCTCCCCCGCAACGGGACTATTTGTCTTCAGGGCATGCCTGACCAGATAGCCATGCCAAACATAAAGGTCGCGCAGCACCTGCGCATCGAGTTGCGGGATGGTGAACCCTCCACCGACATTGAGGCCCAATAGTCTCTCGCCCACCAGCCGATGCGCGCCATCGCGTACGGGCGATATGCTCACGCCATAGTTTTCGGCTGCATTCTGTACGATCAACTGGGATCCCGGAGGGAAGACGCCATCGAGTATATCGGCCTTGAGCCGGCGATAGATGCGCTCTGCCGTCAGGGGTTCAGGTGCCATCAAGACCTCCCGTCAGGACGGTTCGCCATCATCACCCGGCCCAAAGAAGGATGATCTGCGCCGCGTGACGGCGGCCTGCGAATGCTCATAGACGAGCGCGATGCAGCGATCTTCCAGTTCGGAGAGGTCCTCCTCCACCAGATATTCCTCGGGAATCGACATTCTTCGCTCCATGAGAAGAAGCGGGATCATGATGTGGGTGGTCGAGAGACCAAGCCGATGGGCACATGCAAGATGCTCATCAAGCTTCGACTTGGGATTGCCCGCCTCAATTTCCCGCAACCATCGAACACTGACCCCGGCCGCGCGTGCAAGCTGGGGCTGCGTGATCCGGTCACGTCGGCGGCGCTCTTCGATCCGTTTCCCGGAAATCTCCTTTATCCTGGAGAGAACCAGCACGTTATCCTTGGTCTGAAGTCTTCGAGTCGGCATGCGCAGGCACCCCTGACACTGGCTCGAAGCTTCCAATGGCACTTACCCGATTGGCGAAATCTATGCATTTGACGCACGCGGTCAAAAACAATCATTCTCAATTTGAGATGAATTCGACGATCCAACCCGGTGTTGGCGCCGGCGTCCTGTGCCCGCAGCATTTATGATCGCGCCCGCTCGCGCGCGAGACGAGCGACCCAGCTGGTCAATTCGCGGTTCTCCGAGGCGCCAAGAAGACCCAGCCCGGCGATGTAAATCCGACCGATCTGGGGCGCATGCATCAAGCCTGTCTGCGATAATCTCTCCCTGATCGCCCGCGCCGACCGGCCGATAGCAGGCGAACCGCCCACGAAATGCTCGCATTTGCCGAAATAGATATCCAGGCGATTGTCGAGCATCTCGGCCGCCACCTCATCGCAATCCCGCTGCTCCAGAAGATCGATCGCAGCCTGGAGCGTCGCTCCATAGGGCAACAGATCCTGCGCCAGGGTGCATAGGCGCAGGTGGACAGAGAGATAGAGTTCCAATCCGCGTTCCGAAAGGGTCAGCCGATAGGCGCGTGACCTTTTACCGTTCATCCTTTGCACTTTCCTCACTGAAAATGACGGGCGGAGCCTGACGCGATTCGTGCAGCAAGGCGGAGTGTATCCGCGATGGTCGACGCTTCGCCCGTTACAAACGATCCATGATGCGGCACGCAAATGCCCAAGCGGCACTTCACTGCCGCCTGGCGGCACGTCAGTGCCCTGCACCGGCACGTCATTGCCCTGGCCATTGCCGGGCGGGGGCAGTCTCGACATCGATGGTTTCAACAACCGGTGAGGGCGAGCTTACCCGAATGACCGAAGCTTCCCGCCAGCACCCTTCCCGAAACCGGGCCGCCGCTTCAGCCGCCCAGATGCGAGGAGACATGCCCCATGGGCAGAGGCATTCCTATCGGCGCCCCCGCACTCGTCATTCTCATGGCGGCAACTATGCCCGCAATGGCGGCCAAAGGGCAAGCCATGGTGAAGGCGCGAGTTCCCACTGACTGGGTCCAACCTCTCGCCGTTCGGCAGCAGGGCGGCGATTTTATCATCGAGGAGGCCACCCCGGGCGAAATTCCGGCCGCCCCCGCAATGACCGTACCGCTTGGGCGCTCGATCCGCTTCGATCCGGCGCTCCTTGCCCGCCCATTCCACGACAGGAAAGGATATCATGATGCCATGCCACGCACGGATCGCTAAGACACTGGCGATTGCGCTGATCGCAGGCGCCGCCGGGATCGTGAACGCCGCACCTGCAGAGCCCGCGACGGATCCGGTCGCTCTCGACACTGTAGCGGCAAAGGCTCAGGCAAGTCTTCGGCAGAGCTTCGCCAACCTCCAGTTCGAGGATTTCGGCCCGGCGCCCGTCATTGGCCCGCTGTTCCAGGCGAGCGCCGGCGGCCGCATCCTCTATTATGCGCCTGACAGCGACCATCTGCTCTTCGCCACCATCTACGACCGAAACGGCGTCAACCTGACCGCCCTCGCCCAGGATGCGAGCGCGCGAAAAAAGCTCGGCCAACTCGACCCTGCGCAGGCGCTCACCATCGGCCCACCCGGGGCTCCGACCGTCATCGAGTTCACCGATCCCGACTGTCCCTATTGCCGCGCCCTCGATCGTTTCTGGGCGGCAAAGGCAGCCGAAGGGAAGCCAGTGCGACGGCAAATCTATTTCGTGAGCGGTATCCATGCCGACGCCGCGTCCAAGGCCGAGCATATCCTCTGTTCGAAGGACCAGGCGGCCGCGTTCCGCGCCACCTATGCCGGAGAGGCGCCGAAACCTCTCACGACCTGCAAGGAGGGCGCCGCCCGCGTCGCGGCCAATGCGCAGGCGGTCAAAGCCATGGGCATATCGGGCACCCCCACCCTCATCCTCGACGGCCGCATCATTGCCGGTTTCCAGCAGGCCGAGATCGAGGCTTGGCTCGAAGAGAAGCTGGCGCCCAAAAAACCGCCCAGCTGATTCTCCCCACATTTGGCGGGCTCAGGCCGACGGGTGCAAGCGCGCCAACAGCCTGAGCAACAGATGCCGGCGACAGGGCCCCGTTTCCAAGGAGCCACCCATCCCTTCGCTAGCCGTCAACGATCAACCATGTCGATGCCGGCGGGCATTCACAGGGGACGGCTCCTTTTTGCCTGGAGAAAAGCCATGCTCAAGACCGTAAACCTACCACATCTGTCGATGCCACGGATCCGCCGCCTCTCTTTTGCGTCGGCCGATGCCGTGGGAACCCTGCTCATTGCGATGACCCTGGCATCGGCCGCCCACGCCTTCCAGGCGCCGGCCGCCGGCGACCTTGGCTACGACATCTACGATATCGTGGTGAACCAGGGGGTGAAGGGGCCGCTCGGCTTCGTGGGGGGCGTCGCCGCCTTCCTGTTCGGGGTCAGCCGCCTCTTTTCCAATATCATGATCGGCATCCCGACGATCGTGGCGGCAGTCTGCCTCATCCGGGCCGACTCCATCCTCCAGACCTTCGGCATGATGGTCTGAGACCCGCGTGAAACAAGGACTGGCGCAGGCTTTCCTTTTGGGCCTGCGCCGGACACGGGGAGCGAATGGTCGCTCCTTGTAACAATCACGCCTGGCCGGCGTGATGAAGCAAGGGAGAAGGACGTGGACGAGAGATTGCCGCAATTCCTGCACAAGCCGGTCCAGATCCTCTGGTTCGACGCGCAGGAGTTCATCCTCGTGGTGTCCACAATCTTCGTCGCCGTCATCGTCGGCGGATATTTGGGCTGGTCGCTCCTCGGCGTCCTTCTCCTCTTCATTCCCTGGAAGCGGACCAAGCCGCGCGGCTCCATGCCGCATCTCGCCTGGCGCTGGGGGCTGCTCAAGCTCCCCCGCTACCCCGGTCCGACCCAGACCCGCTTTTGCGAGTGAGGTATCCCATGTTCGGTAGATCATCCGCCCAAGCCGCCCACGACCCTTTGCTGGATAAGCCGGCGAGCTTCGGCATCCATCGCTACCTCCAGGGCTCATCCAACCTGTTCGAGGAAAACCGTCTCCTCAAATTCTCGATTGCGGGCCTGTTCGGCATCACCGCTGTGCTGGGCATCACGCTTTACACGACGGCTCAGAACCAGCGGACCGTCGTGGTCCCCTTCGGCGCCGGCGGTGATCTCTATGTGACGGGCGGCAAGCCCTCGCCCGCCTATCTGCGCACGATGACGCGCAATATCGTGGCGCTTTCGGGCACCTATTCCGCGCTCTCGGCCGACCGGCAGTTCCAGGAGCTGCTCAGCATCGTCCACCCCACCGCCTATAATGGCATCCGCGACAGCTTGAACGCAATCCTCGACGAGCTCGCCAATAATCCGACGCTCTCGATCGCCACCTACATCCGGCCCGACCAGCCCGTCACCTGGACCGATCGTCAGATTCTGGTGCCGGTCGAGAAGGTCCGCGTCATCGGTGGCGTCATCCGCAAATTCCGCGGCAATCTGCGCATCCGCTATACGATCGATGCCGGACGCTTCTGGCTCCTGTCTCTTTCCGAGGAGAATTTCGATGCCGAACTTCGGTAAGCGCCTCTGCGCGCCCTTCGCGGCGAGCGCGATCGCCACCATGCTGCCCATAGCGGTACTGGCCCAGACCATCACCGCGCTTCCCGACCAGACCAGCAGCATCCGCCTCTCCAATCGCGACATCAATCATCTCGTCTGCCAGGGCGGGGAGATCGAGGACGTCAAATTCTCGGCCGAAAAGGCGATCGCGGTCGAGAAGGCCGGTGCCGACGCCTGGGTCAAGTTCCTGGTCAGGGAAAGCGACGATGCGGGCCAGGTGACGCGCAGCTTCGTCACCACGCCCTCGGAATTTTTCGTGACCTGCAACGGCGCGATCTATCCGCTCTATGCCGAGCCCTCCGATATGCCCGCGCAGACCGTGCTGCTGGCTCCCGGCCCAGCCCAGCGCGCTCGCGCCAATGACGAGTTGCTGGCGCCATTGGTGGAAGAGGAACGGGCCGTGTCGGTCACCCTGTCGCTGCTTCAGAACCGGGTGCCGGCAAGCTTCTCGGAAGTCGCCATCTCGGCCAAACCGATCGTGCTGGCGGCCGCCCCTGCGCTAAGGCTCACCGAACGGCGCCGCGTGCTGATCGAGGGCGCCGGGCTATCGGCCTCGGAATATTGGGTGGAAGCAAGCACCGACAGCGAGATTGACGAGCGCATATTTCTCGATGCGTCGCTCGGCGCGCGCATCTTCAGCGTCACCCTCGATCGCCTGTCCCTGAAGGCTGGCGAGACCGCGCGCCTCATTCTGCTGTGTCGGGGAGAGAGGCTGTGAGCGGCCCTGACGACAAGGGCGGCGAGAAGCCGACGGGTGCGCAACCGACGGGCACGCAACCGATGGGCACCAGGCCCGACGCGCCGACCCGGCGGCCCCACGCCGGTATGAAGGGCTACTCTCGCCCGCCGAAGAACAGCGACGCCGCCGGCAGCAAACCGAACGATCGCGCGCAAAGGGATCTGCGCGGCCCCGCACTGCTCGACCTCAAGGCCCGCTGGGCGTTGCTGACGGCCCATCAGCAATTGCGCGCCCGCCAGGCGGGTGTCGGCGTCGTCATCGCGCTGTTCGGCTATGGCCTCTATACCGCATCGACCGGCTCGAAGGAGGAGGCCCCGGCCGCGCCAGCTGCCTCCCGCCTCGACATGGGCGCGGGGCTGCGCGGCGACAGCCTCGAGACCAAGGTGCGCGGGGATCTCAAAAAAATCCTCGATGGCCAGGCGCTGCTGGGCGACCGGGTGACCGCGATCGAGGAAGGCAGGATCGGCCCTGGCGGGCGAACCATCACGGACGCGGCGGAAGGCGATCTTCCGAGCGCCATGCCCGGCGACGTCCCGGCCTTCCCGCCCAGCCCCAGCGCGCGCGAACTTGAGAGCGCTGATGGCAGCCTGCCACCGCCGCCCATGCCGCCCGCGCCGCCTGCGCCGCCCGCCCCACCAGTGGAGCGGCAGGTCGGTTCGATCGGGACCGCCACCGCCGCGCTCACCGCCGACGCGGGCGACAAAGGGGCAACAGGCGTTAAAAAAAAGACCCGGACGATCTATTTGCCGCCTGGTTTCATGAAGGCGCGGCTGCTGACCGGGATCGACGCACTGGCGAGCCGGGACGCAACCTCGAACCCGGAACCGCTGATCGCCCGCGTCCAGGCGCCCGCCGTGCTGCCCAATGATGTCAAGGCCAACCTGTCGGGCTGCTTCGTCATCGGCAATGCGACCGGCAGCCTCGCCAAGGAGCGGGTCGAGGTCCAGCTCGTCTCCCTCTCCTGCGTCGATTTCGATGAACGCTCGGTCGTCGATCAACCGATCAAGGGCTTCTTCGTCGATACCGACGGGAAAAAGGGGCTTTCGGGCCGTGTCGTCACCCGCGCCGGCGCCGCGCTCGCGCGCAGCTTCATTGCCGGCACGATCTCGGGCATGAGCCAGAGCGTCGAAAACACGTTCGGGGACACGTCGGTCTCCGCGCTCGGCACCGTCCGGTCGCTTGATGCGGGCGACGCGGCCAAGTCCGGCATTGCCGGCGGTCTCTCCAAATCCTCCGACAAGCTCACCGACTTCTATCTCGATCTTGCCCGCCAGGCCGGCCCCATCGTCGAGGTCGGCGCCGCCAAGGATGTGGTGGTGGTGATCCAGGAGGGCGTCGCCCTCGAAATCAAGCCGACTGCGGGAAGCAAATTCTGATGCGCCCGCACCGCAAACAAGGAGACATGCCCATGCCGCTCCTCTCTTTCCTGACAGCTTCGGTGATACACCGCGCAGGCACTCCGCTGCTGATGCTGGCCAGCCTTCCCGCCTGCACCGCCATCGGCTCGGTCATGTCGCCCTATCCTGAAAAGTTCAGCTGCAAGAATAGCGACCATGGCCAGTGCATCCACCCCGAGCGCGCCTATGAGGATGCGGTCGCCGGCGCCGCCTCGCGATCCGATCCCAAAGTCACGAACGACAGGAAGATGCTGAAAAGCAGCGCCGTCGCCACCTCGCCCGGATCGACGGGACGCGCCAGGGGCAAGGCCGCCACGCCCTATCTTGGCTATCGCGACAGCGTCTATCGCGAGCTTCAGGGCTTGGTCGAAGCGCCGGTGACGCCGATGCTGCGGCCGGGCCGCACGATCCGCACGCTTATCCTTCCCTATGCAGACCGGGAGCGGCCCGACCGTCTTTATATGCCGCGCTATGTCTATTCGATCCTCGACAAGCCCGTATGGGTCGTCGGCGATTATTTGGTGACCCCCGTCAATCCCGCGGCCCGCGTACCCGTTCTGGGACAGGTGAAGGCAAAGCCCGCGTCGATGGAGACGAGCGAACTTCCCGCGCCGCCTGAGGAGTCTGGCCAATGAGGGCGCCTGGTACCCGCCATGGCGGCGGCATGACCTTCGAGCGGCTTCGCCAAAGCGTCTCGCGCGATGCCTATTCCGACTTTCTGCCGATGGTCGCCTGGGTCGAAGAGGAGGACGCCTTCCTCTGCATCGACGATGGCTGGGGCCAGGCCTGGGAACTCGTGCCCAGCGCCTATCTTTTCGCCCATGTCCATCAGGCGCTGCTCGGCCTCCTCAATATCCACTTCGCGCCGGGCACCGTCGTCCAGCTCCACTGCTTTGCCGACCCGCTGATCGACGATGCGCTCGATGCCTTTCTCGATCTGAAATCCCGGCCCGATCCGCTGATCCAGGCTTCGGCGCGCCGGACCCGCGACTATCTGCGCGAAGGGACGAAGGGGCTCGATGCGCTGCACGGCATTCCGCTGCGCAATTTCCGCCTGCTTCTCTCGATCAAAACAAGGAAGCCACTTGGGGCCGACCTGCGGCGTCAAATCGAGGAGCAGCTCTCCAAGCTTGGCATCACTCGCCTCGCGCCCGAGGCGCTGGTCACCTTCTATCGCCGCATCTTCAACGGCGTGTTCGAGAACGCACCGGGGGTTTTTGCTCGCGGCAGCGACGACATGCCCGCGCGCCCGGTCCGAAAGCAGCTGATCGATGCCGGCCCGGATCTCGTCTTCAATGGCCCGGAACTGTTCCTCGGCAATCAGGTCGCGCGTTGCCTCACCCCCAAATCGCCGGCCCGACGCGTCACCGCCGAGCGGTGCAACCGCCTTCTGGGCGGGATGCGCGGTGCGTCGGAGGACAGTGACCAGATTGGCGGTCCCTTCCTCTATACCCTCAACATCCTCTTTGATCATTCAAGCTTCGAGATCCACAAGCGTGCGCAGATCCTCTCCGCGCAAAAGGCCGCCGGCAGTTTCGCGGTCGAGGTGGGAAAGCAGATCGAGGAGATTGGCTGGGTGCTCGACGAGGCGGGCAACAGCCGCTTCGTATCGGTGATCCCGGTAATCTGGGTGTTCGGCCGTGATAGCGCGCAGGCCCGCGAAATGGCGGCGCGCGCCAAGCGTCTTTGGGAAAGCGAGCCGCTCCCCTGGATGATGCAGGAGGAGAGCTATCTCAATCCGGTCCTGCTACCAATGGCGCTCCCCTTCGGCTTCTATCCCGACCGGCGGACGGTGCGGATGCTGGAGCGCGACCTTCCCATGCCCGCCAAGGCGGCAGCGCTTCTGGCACCGGTCCAGACCGACTTTCGCGGCGGCGGGCGCCCCGCCCTTCTCTATGCCGGGCGCAAGGGCCAGCTCATCACGCTCGATCTCTTTGACCCGCGCATCAACAATTATAATTTCATCGTCTCGGCCGAAAGCGGCGCGGGGAAAAGCTTCCTCCTCAATAACCTGTGCCAGCAATATTATGCCCAAGGTGCGCTCATCCGCATCATCGATATCGGCGGCAGCTACGCCAAGCTCTGCACATTGTGCTCGGGCCGTTATATCGACATTGGCGAGGAGCATCTCGTCCTCAACCCCTTCGACATGGGGTTCGCGCTCGACGGCGACGATCGCCAGTCGGCCATCTCCATGGCGGTCGCCATCGTCGCGGAGATGGCCAATGCCGCGACCCGCAAGGGCGTCAGCACGTCGGAATGGAACCTGCTCAAGTCCGCGGTCCAGTGGACGATCGACAGCGGGCGCGCGGAAGCCGGGATCGACGCGGTCCGCGACTGGCTCGGCGCCTATCCCGCTTATGCGGTGAGCGACCTCGACAGGGTCGATCATCTCATCCCCGCCGCGCGCGAACTTGCCTTCAACCTTCGCGATTTTGCCAGTTCGGGCGCCTATGGCCATTATTTCAACGGCCCCTCGACCTTCGACATTTCCGCTGACGAGTTTGTCGTGCTCGAGCTTGAGCGCCTCAAAGCCATGCCCGATCTCTTCAACGTGATCGTCATGGTGGTGGTGAATGCGGTCACGCAGGAACTCTATCTTTCGGCACGCGACCGGCCCCGCTTTGTCCTGTGCGATGAGGCCGCGCAGTTCATGACCCGCACGGACGGGCAGGATCTTTCGCGTCTCGCCGAGGTGTTCGGCCAGGGCTACAGGCGCGCGCGCAAATATCAGGGGAGTTTCGGGGTCGTCCTCCAGTCGATGAACGACCTGCTGCTGTTCGGAGGAACCGGACAGGTGATCCTCGAAAATGCCGCGACCCGCTTCCTGCTACAGGGATCGACCTACGATCGGGCCGTCGAGAACAAGATCCTCGATTATTCAGGCTTCGTCCTCGACCTCCTGAAATCGGTCCGCAACAACAAGCCCCATTATAGCGAGGTCTTCATCGACTCGCCGCTGGGTCTGGGCATCGCCCGGCTCGTGGTCGACCCCTTCTCCTACTGGATCAACACCAGCGCGCCGCAGGAGGTGGCAGCGTTCGAGGCGCGGCTGCGCAGGGGCATGTCGCCTCTCGAGGCAGTCTGCGATCTCGCCGGCGTCGATCCGACCGAAATCCTTGGGTCTAGCTCTAGCGGGGAGCAGCTCTGATGCGCACGCCTCCCGACCAGAACCAAGCCCGCTTCGACTTCGAGCCTGACCCGATACTGGAAGCCTTCATCGAAGCGCGGGCTGCGGCCAAAGCGGAAGCGCAGGCTTTCCAATGGCGCTTCCAGCTTGTGACGATCGAGACGATGATGCTTGGCTTCCTCGTCGGCGCCGCCGGCATCGCGCTTCAGAAGCCACCGTTCCTGATCCTGCGCGCAGCGGTGATGGTGGCCGCAGGCTGCTTTGCGAGCGGCATATTGCTCATCGGCATGACACGCGCCGCGGGCAAGTCAGCCAAATGGCTACGCCGCTGGTGGAGCCGGCGATGAAGGGCATCCTCAGCGCCGCGCCGGCACCCGGGCCGATCCGCCTGCTGGTCGGCACGCAGCACATGCTGCTCGTCCTCACGATCCTGGTACTCGAAACTCCAGGCGCGCTGCCGCTGCGTCTCCAGGGTCTGCTGCTCTCCGGCTGGGTGCTCGGCGCATCCGCGCTCATCTGCGCGATTTGCGGCGACAGATCTGACGACAGACCCTGGTGGAGGCGGCGCCATGACCGCTGAGCCGTGTTTTCCCGATCGCGCCCGCCACGCCCTGATCGGCGCGCTGATGCTGAGCCTTGCCTGCGGGAACCCCGCACTGGCTGCGACCTCCACGATCGGGCGAACCTGGCCGATCGCCGAGCCCGACGCCATGGCGGAGATCGAGGCGCGCGCTGCGAGGGCACCCAGTCTTGTCTCGCGCCTTGGCCCGCGAGCGAGCTGGTCGGCGCTACAGGCCGCGCCATTGGGGCAGTCCAGGGTGGACCGCGTCCGCAGCCTTGTCCCCTTTTACACGGTAGAGCAGGATATCCGCCTGCCCGATGGCAGGCTGCTTTACCCCAAGGGCTTCACCTTCAACCCGCTCGACTATGTGTCGCTGCCCCAGCGGCTCGTCATCGTCCACCCGCGCGATCTGGGCTGGGCATTGAAGCAGGCGCGGTTCACGGATTTTATCCTGCTGACCGCAGGTGATGCGCTCGACCTCTCCGAGCGCAGCGGGCGGCCCCTGTTCATTCTGGAAGAGCGAGTGAAGGAGCGGCTCGGCCTCACCGTCGCGCCGGTGATCGTCGCGCAGCAGGGCAAGAAGCTCGTCCTCACCGAATATGCGCCGCTGCGTGCAGCGGGCGGGAGCGCACGGCCATGAAGCGCGGGCTTCTCGCGCGCATGACGCCGCTCACACTGGCGCTGGCCGCCGGCGGCGCCTCTGCGCCGGCCCTTGCCTCCAAATGCGAGGCCGGGACCATCTTCAACCCCATCACCAAGGTCCGCTGGAACTGCATTTTCCCGATCACCATCGGCGGCGTGCGCGTCGGCAGTTTCGACAAGCTCGACAAGGAACTCGATGCCCAGTCCGCTTCCAAACCCTTATGCGCCTGTCGCAAGGGCGCGACCTTCTGGTTCGGCGTGAAGGTGAGCTTCTGGTCGCCTAACCGGATGATCGACGTCGTCACCGAGCCCGGCTGCATGATGGCGCTCGGCGCCGATCTTCTGCCGACCGGCGGCCGGCTTCAGGGCAGCCAGTCTGGAATCGCCGACGGCACCAACAGCCAGAAGCTGTTCGCGCAAATGCATTATTATATCTCGCCGGTCTGGAAGATGCTCGACATGTTCACCGACCTCCCCTGCATCGAGGATGACGGGTTCGACGTCGCCATGATCACCGAAGTGCTGCCGACCTGGCAGTCCGGGACATTGGGCGCGATCATCCAACCCGAAGGGATCCTGTTCGGCAATCCCGCCGCCGGTCTCGCCTGCATGGCCGACAGCGCCGCGGCGGCCGCCGGTAAAGTCATCGATCCCCTTTTCTGGTGCATGGGAAGCTGGGGCGCCACCTATCCGGTCGCGGGCGACATCCATTTTGGTGACAGTGTGGAAGCCTGGGCCGGCCTCGCTGCGCGCGGCACCTTCATGATGGGGCGCCTTGGTGCCCTTACCATTTCTTCAGCCGACGGCTGTTCGTTCAAGCCCCAGCCGATCTGGGCCAAGAGCCGCTACAAGCTCCAGATCATGGAGCCGGTCAAGGGCGGCAAATGCGTAAATATCGGACGTCCCGGCGCGCTCTGGTCCTCGGGCAAACATGCGCCCGGCAAGGACAACGCCCAGTTCATGTCCTTTGAAAAGGTGATCTGCTGCGCGGGGGTCTCGACCCCATGAGCCAAACCCTTCCCCCCTGTCCCACAGCGGCCCGGCTTCCTGCCCGGTCTGCCCGCCAAGGCCATGTTGGCCCGGTCGGCCGCTACGTGGGCGGAGCGGCGCTGGCGCCATCCAGCGCCGCTCCAACACCCGATTCTTCCCATGCGGCTTTGGAAACGTATGGGGAGAAGGTCAGCACGGCCGGATATACCCCCGGCGAGCGAGGATACCCCCCTCTGCCTGAATCCTCGTCCGCTTTGGCCGTGCTGACCATCATTGACGGCAAGGCTGCCTTCCAATGTCTCTCCGCGCCACCCGGCGTAGTCGGGCTTTGCTCCGTGTTCCGGCTTCGCGCTGCTGGCCGCCCGCGGACCTTGGGGGAAGAGGCATGAAGTGGATCCTCATCTCTTCGCTCGCGGTGCTGGCGACGCTAGAGTCGCAATCGGCCTTCGCGCAGGACATGGACGCGAGGGCCCGGGCAGCGGCCGCCGCCTCGCGCGCCAAATCCGGCGACAGCGATGCGATCAGCAACAATTATCTGACGCCGGGCCTCGCCAACCAGCCGGTCAGCACGGTCGACAATCGCCGCAGCTTCACGCCCAGCATTGCCTGCCAGCAAAGTGCCACCATGCTCGAAATGCTCGTCCAGCCGGGCACCACCGGCGACATCACCCATCTCTCCATTTCCCGTGACAAGGATCTCGATGGCGCGTTCGACCAGGTCCTGACCCTCCCGGTCCCGGTGTCGGGAATCTGCGCAAACGGCGTCATCTCCTGTTCTAGCGGAAGCTGGAACCAGTGCCAGAGCTTCAAATGGGATGTCGGCGGCACCGGCGATTTGAGGCTCAGCCAGGTCGATCTGCCGGACCTTGCCGGCTGCTATTGCGTCAATGCCAGCTGCGGCGCGAACCTGGTCGCGGGCAATCTCCCCTCGGTGCTGAAGGATCTGGGTGGCGGGGTCATCGGGGCGCTGACGACCGCCGATCCCCGGATCGCGGTGGCGCAGGCCAGTATCGACGGCCCGGTCATCCGCTATGTCGGCGCGCAGACGATCGCCTGCTCGTCCTCGCCTGCGGTGTCCGCGACGAGCTATCGCGCCAACCCGACCGCGATCAGCGGCGACGCCTATGCCGCCTCGCAGGCCAGTTCGGTCTTCACCGCGCTGGCGGCCTCACCGGCGGGGAATGGCAAGGCGGAGGAAACGCGGTCCTGCACGATCGAGCGCGAGATTGCGGTCAAGGCCTGGGACTTTTCCGATATCGTCTCCGCCAGCGGGTCCATCACCTCGACCAGCAGCTGCGGCACGGGATGCCTGCGTTTCCAGATCCGCGGGGCGGGAAGCTGCGGCAGCAATCCACCCATCTATACCGTCTCCTTCAATCCGTTGCTGCCCAGCCGGATCGTTTCGGCGCGGATCATCGAGATGGGCGCGGACGACTGGGTTCAGGGGCGGATCAACGGGCAGGTCGTGGGGTCTGCGGGCAAGCGGCCCTGGCTTGGCGACGCTTTGCCCTCGGGCGACTGCCGGATCGGCGACGATCCCTGGTATAACCGCACGCCCATCGATTTTACCGACAGGCTCAGGTCCGGCAAGACGTCGGTCAGCGCGCGCGTGCGCGGCGGGGGTGGCGGTAATTGGGGCTACGCCACCGTCGAGATCCAGGTCGACACGAGCTGTGAGGTAAGTGAGCGGCTGGTTGACCTGTGCGCCGGCTATGCGGGTGATCCCGCCTGCCGCCTGACGCAGGAAGATGTGGACGGCGTCGAGACGGTCAGAAACGGCGTCGTCACGGGCTTCAAATCCCTACCCCTGACCCGCCTGTTCGGCACGGGGAGCTGCACTTTTCAATATAGCCGCGACTTCTTCCTGCGCACGCGCCGCTATGCCTGCGTGGTCGATACGTCGGGAACAGCGCAGCCCAATCTTGCCCGCGCAACCTACATCATCGACCATTCGACCGAGACGTTGCTCGCCGACCAGACTCGCGCCAGCGATGGCTCGCTCGTCCAGTCGACCGGCGCCTTCGCCCTCCCCGATCGTCCGGCGGTCGGGGCGTGCGAATCCATCTGCAAAACCCGCGCACCCAGCGCCAATAGCGGCGTTGCGCCCGCTGGCGCCGTGGCGGAAAAGCAGAATGTGCCCGTAGGCTGGGACAGCTTCTTTCATATCTGCTCGGCCGACAACGTCTGCCCGCTGGGCGCTGGCGAGGAGATCGTCTCACCCTGCGGCTGCCTCGATGATTTCCCAGAAGCGGTGGTCATGATGCAGACGGTCCGGCTCGCAGGCTCGGACCTGGCCTGCACGGCGGTGGCGCGATGATCCGCCGGCTTGCCCTCGCACTCGCGCTCACCAGCGCCCTGCTTCCGGTCACGATGGTCCCGCAGGCTCATGCCGCGCAGATCTGCGCCGCCGACCTCAACGGCAATGGCGATGCAGGAGATGAAGGTGAGATGGCGCAGTGCCTTCCAACCACGGATGGCGGCACGCTCTGTCCCATCGGCCAGGTCAATTGCGTAGCCAACGCGCAAGGCGGATATTCCTGTCCGCTCGGGGCTGCTTTTGCCTGCAAGACGCCGACAGTTGGTGGCGTGCCAGCCTGCTCGCCCCATAGCTGCATCGACACATCCGCCACGCCGATCGAAAATGAGGAAGTTGTCGACGATCCCGGCGCGACGGGTGACGGCCCGGTCGATGCCGACGGCAATTGCCTGGGAACGATCGAGATATTCGGCGGACGGGCGCTGCGCTGCCGGCCGCCCGGCGCCAGCGTCACCTTCCAGAATTGCTGCAAGGACAAGGGCAAGATTGTCAAGGACGGGATGGGTGGTTCGCTCAGTTCCATCACCACCAAAATCGCGATCGCCAAGGGCGTCTTCACCGGCATGAAAGCGGCCTATACCGCGTTCAAGGCAGGAGCGACCGCGAGCGAGGCGGCCTCGGCGGGCGCCCATGCGATCATCGTCGGCATCGATCCGACCTCGATCGCGATCAGCCTGGCCATCAATTACATGATCGAGGCGCTGCTCCAGGGCTGCGACCAACAGGATATGGAAACCGGCATGCTGCGCGGCTCGGGTATGTGCCATGAGGTCGGCACCTATTGCTCGTCCAGGATCCTGGGCATCTGCATCCAGAAGGCGCGGGGCCATTGCTGCTTCAACACCAAGCTCGGCCGCATCATCCAGGAACAGGGTCGGCCGCAACTCGCCGCGTTCAACAGCCTTGGCTGGGGCACGCCCGAACATCCCTATTGCCGCGGCTTTTCCGCTGAAGAATTCCAGGCGCTCGATTTCAGCCGGATGGATCTCAGCGAATATTATTCCGACATCGAGGCCCGCGCCCAATCCGACATCCAGATCGACATGAAGGAGAAGATCGATGCGACGCTCAGCATCATCCATCCCTGACCTTTTGCTGCACGCCGGCGCCATGGTCGCGCTCTGCGCCGCCGCCCCCGCGTTCGCGCAAGCCGGTCAGACCGTGGGAGAGCCCCAGCCGACCGGACCAGACAAGCCCGCCCCAGGCAAGCCCGCTATATCTGGCCCGAGCGGCATCCCCGAACCATCGCAGGCAATGCGCCGCCGGGCATTCGAGGCGATGCGACAGAAGGGGCGCTTTCCCGACATCGAAAAGCAGGCGCGCAAGGACCGGGAGGATGCCGCGCAGCGCCTGACTGCCGAGCATGATGCCGTGCAAAAGCGCCTTTACGAGGCTCTGGGGCTTGCCGCGCCAATCGAGGCGGAGAAACCGAAGGATGGACGGGCTGTGGCTTCGGCAAAGAGCTGGGTGCCGATGCTGTTCGCCTCCTCCTCGATGCCGCTCCAGGCCCTGCGTAATTACGCCGCACAGCTTGAGACCGTGGGTGGGGTCATCGCCTTTCGCGGCGTTCCCGGGGGCATGAGCAAAGTCGGCCCGATGGCGAAATTGACGGCGCAGATCCTGCGCGTCGATCCGGGCTGCGAGGGGCCGGCCTGCACGATGCGCAATGTCCAGCTTATCGTCGACCCGGTCCTCTTCCGCCAGCATGGCGTCGCCCAGGTACCCGCCTTCGCCTTGGTGCCGGGCGATCCAACCCTCCCTTATTGTGAGCGCGACGAAGAGGTTATGCCCCGCGCCAGCCATATCGTCTTTGGCGATGCCGCGCTCTCCGGACTGATGGACGAATATGCCCGCCTTGGCGGCAAGGAGGAGGTAAGCGATGCTGCGTCTCACCTGTCTCGCCGCTAATCGGCTTTGGTTGGGGCTCAAGACCCTTCCCGCGCAGGCGGCGCTCGCACTGGGCGGCGGGGTCGGCAGCCAGCCTGCCGACAACAGGCGCCTGGCCCTGAACCTCGCGGTCATCCTGCCCCTCGCGACCCTCACCTGGCTTGGATTGCCGGGCATCATCCTGGTCATGAGCCCCTCGATCGATGCCTGGGTCGTGCGGCGCGCGCCAGGTCCGATACACAAGGGCGATCTCGTTGAGTTCATGCTCTCCCATCCGGTCGCGGGACCAAAACCGGTGAGCGTCACCAAGAGGGCGCTCTGCCTGCCCGGGGAACGCCTCCGCGAGATCGAACGGCTTTCGGTCGATGGCCGCGAGGGCACCCGCAGCTGGTATTATTGCGGCCGCACCTTCCTGGGCGCGAGCCGGCCCTTCGGGCACGATGGTCGACCGCTTCCTCATCTGCGCTGGGGGGATCGGCCGGTCCCCGTCGGCTATGTCTATGTCGGCTCCGATCATGCCGGGGGCTTTGACAGCCGCTATTTCGGACCGGTTCGGCTCGATCGCCTCACCCGTATGGAGCGCATCCTGTGAGGCGCGCGCTCGCCCTGCTGGCCGTGGCTGGCCTGCTGCTCCCGGCGACGGCCGACGCGGAGGATACGATCCGCCAGGGCTATTGGTGGTATCGCGCCAAGCCCGATCCTGGCGAGACGCCGGCCGACGAAGTACCGGCAGCGCCGCTGATCCCACCGATGGCGGAACTCGCCCGATGGAGCCCGCCCCGGATCGCCAAACTGATCGCCGACCAGCGCGATTATGCCGCGACGGTTCTCACCGTCGAAGCCGTATCCGATTTCTGGCGGCTGGAGGATTTTGCGCGGCGCAAGGCCCGCGCCTTTGCCGGCGTCACCCAGCTGGCGATGCTCGCCCATCCTGAACTGAGCGCTAAGTCGGCCAATCCGATGATCGGCGATGCGCGCGATGCGCTGGGGGCAGAGAAGGATGCGGTGCGCCGCGCCTATCTGCGCTCCCGCGGTTCTGAATTTGCGCTCGTCATGTTCTCGCGCACATCCTGCGGCTATTGCCGGGTGCAATGGCCGATCCTTCAGCGTTTCCAGGAGGAAACCGGCTGGCAGATCATCCGCGAGGACCTTGACCGGCGGCCCGAACTTGACGCCCGCTTCGGCGTGGAGGTGACGCCAACCACTATGGTCATCCGCCGTAATTCCGCGCAGCGCATGGTCATCGCCAATGGCGTCGAGGCGTTTCCTACGCTCATCCAGACCGCCTATCAGGCAGTGAAGCTCCTCTCGGGCGACATCAGGCCCGAACAGTTCCTGACCGGTGCCGGTGAGGAGAATGGCTTTTTCGACGCGCTCGCTAATGGTCCGGTAGCCGCCGCCGATCCGATGGCAAATCCAGTTGGTGTCCGCCAATGAGAGCCCTCCATTTCGGTGCATCAATCTCGCTGCTGGGCTTGTTGCCGCTGTCGGCCCATGCGCAGGAGCAACGACGCGCGCCTGACCGTGTCGCGGCAGCCCGCGCCGCGATCCATCCGGTTTCCAGTGACCGCGAAATGCAGGGCTGGCTCGCTCGCGTTCCACGCACCGTCGATTATCCGCCGGATTTCGAGGCGGCTTTGAAGGGCCAGGGCTCCGCATTCGTCATCGAGATGAGCACGGCGCCTGGTTGCCTGCCCTGTGGTGATCTCTGGACCAAGCTGCTCGCCCTCAAAACGCGCTATGGCCTCGCGGTCCGCCCGATCGGCAGGGAGGAGGCCATGCTCCGCTCGGGACGGCTTGGCCTTCCCTGGATCGGCCATCCGGTCGCCTGGCTCCGCCCGGTCTCCGACGAGGTCCGCATCCTGCCAATCGCGATTGGAACGGATCATTCGGCCAATCTCGCCCGCAACATCTATCTCGGTCTCAAGATGCAGACCGGCGTGCGAGCCGCGGTCGGCGTGCGCGCCATGGCGAAGTTTACCGGCATCGTCGGCGCCCCGGCGCTCTCTCCCATCACCCGCAGAGCGAAGGACTGAGCAATGGCGGGCTCGGATCTTCCCTCAACAGCCTCACCTGTCTGGAGTCCGCCATGGCCGATCGCTGCACGCCCGCCCTTTTTCGGTTGATATCCTGCGCGCGGTTCCGGCGATGGAGCGCGCTCCTCGCCACGCTGCTGGCGAGTTGTGGCACGATGGCGCCCGCGCACGCCCAGAGCTGGGCCGAACATTGGTTCGACAATGTGACCTATACCAGCCCCGGCAGTTTCGAGGACCAGACCCGCGGCTATGTGACGGCGGGCGGCATGTCCGGCCGGATCGACGTCCATAGCGATTACCTGATGAGCCTCACCATGCCCAAGGTAAAGGCGGGCTGCGGCGGCATCGACATGTTTCTGGGCGGCATGTCCTTCCTCGACCCGGACTATCTCGTCCAGAAGCTCGAAAGCATCCTCCAGGCCGCGCCCGCCGTCGCTTTCCAGTATCTGCTCGAAACCCTGGACGAGAAGATGGGGAACATCATTTCGAAGATGGAGGCCGCCACCAATTTCTTGAATTCCATCCAGGTCAATGACTGCCGCCTCGCCAACCGCATGGTCCAGATCGCGAGGGGCGACGACAATATGTCCGGGATCATCGAAGAAATGACCGGCTATAAGTCGGTGAAGGAAGGTTACGCCAAAAGTTATCAGCAAAGCCGCGAGAAGATCCAGGCGAACGGAAATAGTCCGACCGAGGATCTGAAGGACGCACTCGCCAATTGCCCGGCCGAGGTGACCGACATCTTCCGCACCGGCTCGCTGCTCTCGCACGCCGCTTCCCGCGTCGGTGCCGCCGATTGGGCGGGCGTCATGCGGGCGCGGGTGGGCGATGTCTATATGCGCTGGGACGCCAGCGACAAGGTTCCGCTCTTTTCGGCCATCCCCGCCTGCGCCGGGCAGGATACCGAATCCTCGGACGACTTCCTGAGCGGCCGGGTGATGCGGCGCGCACTCAACATGCCGGCCACCGCCGCCGATTGCACGCAGGACGGGACCAAGGGCGCGCTGGCGCTGACCCGCGAGCGCATGACCTCGATCGCCGAGAAGATCAGGACGCGCGCTTCGCTCACGGCCGAGGAACGGCAGTTCGTCGCGAATGTCCGGACCCTGCCCGTCTACCGGATGCTTGAATGGGGCGTGCGCCAGGATGTGGTCCACTCCGTCATCGGCGATACCGACGAGCTGGTCGCCCTGACCCTTGCCTATCAGATGCTGAACGATCTCACCCGCAGCATAGATTTTGCCGTCTCCAATGCCGAGCGCGGCACCAGCGCGGCGGGCGCCGCCGATGGGGCCAGCGCCAATGTCTGCCAGACCCGCATCCTCACCAAGGGCATCGAGCAGCTCCGCGACCTGCGCGAAGAAGTGCTCCGCCAGCGTGCTCAGATGCGGCAATCCTATATGGCGGCGCTCTCCCAGGCGAACCTCTCGACGGGCTATGCCGGCCTCATCCGCCAGCGCGATCGGGATGCGCGTGACGCCGCCGGCACCGCTGCCAGCCGCAACCGCTGAAGGAGCAGCCGCCATGCGCCGTCTGTCCCGCTTGCCCGCGCTGCTTGGCAGTCTCGCCAGCTTGTTCGTTGCCTCTCCTGCCCTCGCGCTGGAGACGAGCTTCCACACCTATGACGGCTTTGCCGAGACGGTAGATGCGTTTCGCCTTGTCTCGATGATCTTTGCCGATCCGCGCTACGAGACACTGGTGCTGATCGTAGCGGTCGTCGGGTTGGCGCTGGGCGCCGTGCTCGCCATGGTCCGCGGCACCGGCATGGGGCTGGTTGCCTTCGGTCTTCAGATGCTGGTTGGCATCGGCCTGTTCGTCGGCCTCGTCGCGACGACCGGCACTGTTCATGTCTATGACCGGGTGCGCAACGCCTATCAGCCGGTCGGCGACGTCCCCAATCTCATCGTGCTGGTGGCGGGCGTCACCAACATGATGGAGCGCGCACTCGCCGAGACGATCGACGACAATACGCTCGACCCACATGCCAAGCTCGAGTTCGGCGCGGGCGGCCATGCCTTCGACCTGTTCCTCAATGCCGTGAGCCCGCGCGGCCCGATGACCGATGCCTTCCTCGATGCGACGATCAAGGATTATGTCCGCCAATGCTATCCGGTCGCCCGTGTCTCGCCAGCCTATGGCGTCGATGACGACCAGCTTTTCCACACCAGCACCGACCTCCCCGCATCTTTCGCAGCCATGGCTGGACCGGCAACGTTCAGCACCGTCTTCACCGCCTCGGACAAAGGCGGCACGACGGTCAGCTGCAGCGAAGCCTGGACCCATATCGCGGACCGGCTGTCCGACCCGGCGATCTTCGAAGGCTATTCCTCTCAGGTCTGCCAGCGCACCGGCTATGACATCGCCAAGGCCGACCAGCTCGCGCGCTGCCGCAGCAACCTCGCCGAGATGGGCGACATGATGCTGGGGACGCCGCTCACTGCCCAGACCTTCTTCACCAATATCCTGCTCGGGAGCAGCGTGGGCGATGTGCTGTTCGAGGACAGCCCGGCGACCGCCGCCCGCGTCATGGCCAATCGCGCCGTGGTGGCGGGCGGTCTTGCCACCATGTCGACCGCCAATGAATGGATGCCCACGATCCGGGCAACGGTGTTCGGAATCATGCTGTTCATGATGCCGATCGCGCTGCTGTTCATTCTCACCCCCATCAACCTGCGGGTCGCAAGCTTCGCACTGGGGCTCTTCGTATTCGTGGCACTCTGGGGCGTGATCGACGCAGGGATCCATCAGCTCACCCTTGGCCGCGCGATGGCGGTCCTGGCCGAGATGCGCTCTAGCCATGTGGCGGCCACGACCTGGATGCTTGCCCCCTCCTCCGCGATGAAGGCGCTCGCGATCTTCGGCAGCTTCCGCACGGCGGCGGCCGGCCTCGCCGGCGCGTTCGTGTTCACGGTGTTCCGCTTCTCGGGCAATGTATTCTCCTCCTTAACCGGCGGGTCGCTCGGCGTCCAGGCGCAGGGATCGGCTGCGGCGACCACCATCTCAACCTCCGAGGGCTTTGCCTCGGCGCTGGAGGCGCAGGCCTCCGCCATGGGCACGGGCGCACGCCGATCGGCGACCTCCAGCTTCGGGGATTTTGGTGAGCGCTCGACCTTCGGCACCAACCGCAGCTTCGGCGCCGCGGGCGCGGTTGGCGCGGCCCATGGTGGTGGAGCCCCCGGCAGCGCCGCAATGGGTCTGGGAGCGACAGACGCAGCGCGCGAACTGGGCGGCCTTGCGCCCGCACTGCATGGGCGCGACCTCAATGATCCTGCAACCGCGAGCGCCGTGCGCGCCGCTGCCGCGACCGGCGCGATCCACAATTTTGCGGAGAAGGACGCGCTGCGCAGTCTGGGCACCAGCTATTTCGGGGAAGGCGAAGCGGGCGAGAAGGCGTTCGGCGCCTTCACCCAAGGCCTCGTCCAGTGGCGGGCTTTCGGCGACACCCGCGCCTATGGCATGATGATGCAGGCGGCGACGCGGCATTTCGAGCGCGGCGGTTATTCACCGGAAGACGCAGCGCTCAAGGCAAGCGGACTGATCGCACAAGCCAGTGCCGATCCCACTTTCGCCAAGCTGATCGCTAACAGCTATGCGCAAGAGGAGATGCTGCGCAATGACCTGACGGCCGCGCAGGTTCAGGTCGGGGCGATGGAAGGCCGCCGCGATTATGCGGGTGACCGGGTCGCCCAGGTGGAACGGGGCAATGTCGCGACCGAGCAGGCCCATCGCACTGGCGGCAATGAAGGTCAGCGCGAAGCTGCCGCGATGCTTGGCCTCCCCGTTGACGATATGAGCCGCCGCATCGCCTTCATCAATGCCCTCTCCGGTGAAGCGCGCTCCTCCGCTATCACGCAACTCTCCCGCGCAACAGGACGTAATGAGGCCCAGGTGACCAAGGCTCTCGAAACCTATCGGGCCGCGACCGACCTTGGTACGGCGGACGGGGCAACGGCTGAAGCAGCGCGGGAAGGTACCAGCGTTTATGGGCGGACCCGGGAAGCCGCCGGCTATGACTTTGCCGAGCGTTCGGGGAAGCTCGACGCGCAGAAAGAGGTCGGGCACGACGGCACGCGCAGTGCTGCCCGGACCGGCGAGCAGCGGCGGCAGTCAGAGAATTTCGGCTTCGCGCAAGGCGCCGAGGCTGCCGGCATGTCGACTCGGGAAGCAGCCCGTCTCGACAGCTTCATTCGAACATTGGCCGATGCGAGCGGCAACCAGCTCGACATGGCGGAAGGTGGCGCCGACGGCATCGCCGACCGGGCGCTAAACGCCAGGATGACCAGCATCGTCGAGCGCGAGCGCCTGTCCCGCATGCAGGGCCTGCTCCGGGCCAATGGCATCGAGATGACCAAGCGCCAGATCGCCATGGATCAGAATGGCGACTTCAGGATTAACCTCACCCCAGCAACGGCGGCCCAGATGTGGCAGGCAGGCCTTCTCAACGAAAGCCAGCTCGGTGCAGTCGCCAATGGCGGCCATGCCCGCTTCAGCCTCGCGCACAATGATCTTCTTGTCTCCAGCAGCGCAGGATTTGAGAAGTCTGCCCGCAACGACACCAGCACGCGGTTCGAAGCGGGCAAGCAGGCCGGGCCCGACACGATCGAGCATTTCATGGGCGGTGGTGCTGAAGGTCGCGCCGCCATGGCGAACTGGCTCAAGGGCGGGTTCGAGATGGATCGCAAGGGCAATTGGCGCCTGAAGCCCCAGGTCGCGGACACGATCCAGCGGGATGTGCAGGCGATCATGGGGCAAACGGGCTGGGAGCGGTCGATCGGTCGAACAGCGCAGGACCAAAACGCATTCTCTATCGGTGTGAAGGGGGAGATCGGCGGAGGCGCAGGCGCCGGGGCTAACCGAATTTCGAAACCTGACCGGGGCACTGCGTTTGGCCGTGCGACTGGATCTTTGGGGATTTCAAGCCAGGAAGGTGGTTCAACTAATGAAACTGCCAACGCGCATCTAAATATCGTGAACTACGAGGTCCGGCAGGCCTTGGCCAATTCAGAGGTGGCTGCAGCGCGATCCATCAACCCAGCTGAGGTGTTTGCCAACCGATTGTCGGAGGAAATACTCGGGTCGGACGGACTTAGGAATCGATATATTGGTCAGGCCGACAGCGCGCGCGGAACCGCTGATCTGACCGCTCCTCTGACCTCACTCGAACAGAGTTCGCTATTAAGTAGCGGACGATTTTCGACTGATTTGCGGTCGGGGCCGTTCGATGGCGACCCTCAATTCAAGAAGGGTGCCGATTGATGTAGCCCGGATTTAGAGGGTTCAAGGTGCTGCCGATCCAAAGCGCCCCTGACGCCGGGTCGAACGGATCAAATTCGCGAAGCACCCCAGATGGACCGTATCGATCGCGAGCTAATAAATCTTCCGCATCAAATTCACCTTTTTCCTGGGTTGGCAACGAAGCTAACCACTGCCGAAGAAATCCAAATGAGAGAACGAACGCCACAAGGGGTGGAAAGAACAAGACGTTCATATATCCCCCGGCAGCAGAACGATAAACCTCAGCCAATGTGTCCAGCTTGAGGGCTGCGAGCATGCCCAGCCAATAAATAGGCACACCGCTCCACCAGAGCTTCGCGTACCAACGTCGCCAAAGCCAATCCGTGAGACGAAGTTCGTCGGCGTTCCGATCCGCATTATCGGGTTCAAAGGTTGCGGCCTTCATCAATTCCTCTTCGCCGAACGTACCATCTTGGAGCCCTGCAGAAAATAGCTAGCCCCCCGATAATACAGCACGGCGCAGGCTCCCTGATATCCATCTTAGCGACGATCGCGTGGAGAGGGATCTCGAAGCCGGCGTTTCGCCCGATTGCTAATATCGAACCTGCAACAAAAATTGTCTGAAAAACCCTCTTGATAAACGTCCAATAATGTCCCAATAAATTCCAAATTGAATTCTAGAAATAAATACTCACAATTGCTGTTTTGATGCTGTTTTTCTAGAAACGGTTTTTCTTATTTGTTTAATTTTTCAACTGGATGCGGCTTAAGTACGAACTCTGTCTCCCCGACCATTTTAAATTTATCGTTTAAAATAAGTGACCTACGGCTATTTTAAACGGCGAAATTGATAGCGGAAATTGACGGTGCCTGATCGCGGTTCCACCTTGTGTCGGCCCACACATGATTTCGCGTAGTTGAACCACGCGCACGAAAACGCATAGCCGCTCCTCCACGCCGAATCGCTGGCCGGGAGCAACACCATGAAAATCAAAACAAAATACTTCTGGTGGCCTCGAAGCTTGGGCCATGCTGCCGCGGACGTTCCTCGATCAGGCCGGTTGCGCGCGGCGGCCCGGACGGGTCTCGATCAGGAAGCTGGCGACGACCATGGCCGACAGCGACAAGCCCGCGAGAATCCACAGGACGGCATCCAGTCCGGCGCGATCGGCGACGAGGCCGGTCAGGAACGGGCTGCACACGCCCCCGAGAATTTCCCCGATCCCCATGACCAGCCCGCTTGCCGTGGCGACATAGCGGATCGGCAGGGATTCCGAAGGCACGGTGGCCATGAACAGCGAGAAGATGCTGTTGATGCCCCAGCCAAGGAACAGCATCGGCACAAGCACCAGCAGCTTCGCGCCGACGTACAGCGTGCCGATGGGCAGGAGCAGACCGATCAGCGGAATGGCGATCATGACCGGGCGCCGTCCGATCCTGTCGGAAAGCGTGGGGATCGCAAAGCTGCCCAGCGTGGCCGATACGCCCAGGACACCCATCAGCCACCCGGTCTGCTGGGTCGAATAGCCTAGCGTCTGGCTGAAATAGAGCGGCAGGAACGTGTTGGTGATGACCAGATAGGACACCATCAGCACCGCCAGCGCCGTGCAGACCTGCATGTTGCGGTTGGCCATGATGCGGGCGATGCCAAGCCTTTCGCCATGCCCTGCGTCCGCATCCGGCGCGGGCTCGTCCACCATCTTCCAGATCACCGCCGCCAGGATCAGGCCCGGCACGCCTGCGATGAAGAAGGCATGGCGCCAGCCGAAGGCGGCGGCGAACATCGGCAGCAATATCGGCGCAAGCAGGGCACCGAAGAAGCACGAGCCGAGGTTCTGCGTGATGCCCATGGCAAGCCCGCGCCGCTCGGCCGAGACCGATGCGGCGACAATGGCATGAGATACCGGCAGGACCATCCCTTCGGCCGCACCCATCAACAGGCGGGAAAACAGCATGACCCCAAAGCTTTCGGCAAGGCCCGAGAGGAACGAGCAGAGCGAGAAGATCACGCCCGCCGCGAGGATGAACACCTTCTTGCGGCCGGTCCGTTCCGAAATCCTGCCGATGATGAAGCCCGAAGCGGCCCATGTCAGCGCCAGGCCCGAAGATAGCAGCCCCACTTGCGTGAAACTCAGCCCCAGCTCCGGCTGGATCGAGGGCATCAGGAAGTTCAATGCATTGCGGTCAAAGAACAGAATACCGAAGTTCAGCCCCAGTATGAGCGGCGTCAGCAGCGATCCATGATCGGTCCGGCTTGCCATCGGTCAAACTCCCTCCCCTGTGGTCGGCATTGCGCCGCCGGTCTTGTCGTGATGATGAAACGATACCTGCACCTTGCATTGATGCGTGCGGGTGCGCAGCGCCTCAAACATGTCGGGCAGCCCGTCGAGCGGAACCGTGTCGGTGATCAGCATGCGCGGTTCGGCATGGCCGCCTTCCAGCATGTCGAGCGCGGCCTGATATTCGTTCAGCCTGAAGAAGTTCGAGAAGCGGAGATTGCATTCCTTCATGATCGCGCGGAACGGCACGAAGCTGTCCGGCCTTGTGCACAGGCCGAGGATCACCACCTGGCCTTTCGCCCGCACATGGTCGATCGCCTGCGCGATCATCCCCGGCGCGCCGACGCATTCAAAGGCGATGTCGGCCTTGCCGCACAGGACGCCATCGACCGCGGCGACGTGATCGCCCGCATGGCTGACGAAGTGCGTCGCCCCCATCGCCAGGGCGCGCTCTTCCTGCCAGTTGCCAAGATCGGTGACGACGACTTTCGCCGCGCCCATCCGGCGCGCCCAGAACGCGGTTGCCAGGCCGATCGGTCCGGCCCCCAGGATCACCACCCGACCCCCCGGCCGCAGCCGCGATTCACGGACGCCGTGCAGGGCGACGGCCAGCGGCTCGACAAGCGCGCCGTCGCTGGCGGAGAGCCCGGCGGGCATCCGCACCGCCTGCCGGGCCTGGACCGCCGTCAGTTCGCCATAGCCGCCGCCGATAAGGGCAAGTCCAGGGCAGTGTCCCGGCTCTCCGGCAAGGCAGGCCTGACATGCGCCGCACCCCTGCATCGGTGGGACGCAGACCCGGTCTCCCACCCGGAACCCCGTGACATCCCTGCCCAGCGCCACCACTTCCCCGGCGAATTCATGGCCAAGGACAGTCCCCGGCTCCAGCCCGAAAACGGGATCGGTGGTCATGTGCAGATCGGACCCGCAGATGCCGCAGCGCTCCACCGCGACGATCAGGTCGCCCGCGCCCGGCACGGGGGGCAGGACCGTCTCTACCGAAAGCCTCTCACCCAGCCCCTTGAAAACCGCTGCGCGCATCGAAACCCCTGCCCATTCCTTCGCCAGCGTTTGCGCCGGATCGTCAAAGCCCGGTCGCATGCCGGGCGAAGCTGCCGCCGTCAGCGACGGGGGCGGTTCAAGTAGGCGCCGATCGCGGCCAGCTCATCGTCGGAAAGCTCGGTCTTGCGGGCGCGCGGCATCCCGTTGAGGCCGCCCCGCACGATGGCGCGGATGAATGCGGGGTCGAGGTCGGTACGCTCTTCGAGGGCGGTCGGCAGCGAGGTTCCCTTGTAACGCTGCTCGAGCGTGAAGTGCCGGCATATCCGCGCGAAGACCGCGCGCGCATGGTCGAACGTCCGCAATCACGCCCGCCGGGCCGCGCACCGCCCCGGCTACGAAAGACACCGGGCTTCCTGTCTTTGCGCAGAGCTGGTCCCATTCCTGGTGCGTGCCGCTGTCACGCTTGCGCAGCGGGGCGCGCACTTCGGGTATATGTTCTGTGAGACGAAACCGTCGGTCGCGTTGTTGGCCGATCGCAGCGGGCTACCGCCGATCGAGCTGAACGCCAAGCCCTGCGTCCGCATCAGCTGGATCGCATCGACGATGGCATGGAGATCCTCGCTGCGGCTCGACATGACCGCGAACGAGGTCCAGCGTTCGGGCTTGGGCGCCAGCCAGAAGCCCATCTTGATCACGATGCCGAAGTTCGACTGCGAAAACACCCCGTCGATGTAGGGGCCGAAGCCGTAGTGATAGCTTTGCCACAGGCGCGATGTGGGGGCCGCGCCCATGCCCTTGCCATGCTCGAGCACATTGGCCACCGGGCCGCCCCAGCCGGGTGGTAGCTGCGAATGTCGGATTCGTCGGTCACGCCGCGCCTCCACTGTCCTGACCGTCGCCGTCCGCCCTGCCGGCCGCGATTGCCCGGCTGATGAGCTGGCGCGCGCGCACGCCGCCCTCGTCGATGCGATAGGCCGCCAGCTTCAGGTCCGGGTTTGCCTGGATCGCCTGCTGCTGCGCCTCGAGAACCACCCTGTCCTCGTCGAACACGCCGCCCTGCTGACGCTTGAAGCGGGCGGTGAAGCCGGCATCGTCGAGATCGAAATTGCGCGCCATGCCCCAGAAGTAGTGGTGGCTGGTCTCGCTCTCGGGGGTCATGAAGTCGACCACCATGCCACGCACGCCCTGATCGTGGTTTTCGAGGCTGGCCCCCGCACCCACCGGCGCGACACCGACGTCGATCATCACCGCCGCGGGCAGGATGAATTCGCAGATCTGCCAGCGATCGACCAGGCCCGGCTGCTTGAGCGCGCCCCGCCAGAACGGCGGCGCCTCGATACCCGGCATCCAGCGGCGGACATAGGCGCGCCCGTTCGCCACCAGCGTCTCCAGCGGCGCCTCGACGATTTCCCTCTGGCCGATCGAACCGTCGTGGACATAGGTCTCATGCGTGAGGTCCATCAGGTTGTCGATCATCAGGCGGTAATCGGCGGCAACCGGATAATAGCCGCCGTCGAATACCCAGCCCTCCGCCGAGCATGGCCACAGATCGGGGATCAGCGCCGGATCGGCCTTCGCCGCCTCGCCCATCCATACCCAGACGAAACGGTGGCGCTCATGCGTTACGTAGGTCTGGGCGCAGATCCTGCGGTTGACCGGATCGGTGCGGATCGGCATTTCCTCAGCCACACCGTCGGGACCGAGCTTGAGGCCGTGATACTTGCAGCGGATCGAATCGCCCTCGCGGATACCCATCGACAGCGGCAGCAGGCGGTGCGGGCAGGCATCCCGCATGGCGACGACCGAGCGGTCAAGCCTGCGGTAGAACAGCATCGGCACGCCGCAGATCGTGCGCGCCAGCGGTGCGGAATCGACCTCCGCATCCCAGGCCGCGACATACCAGGCATCGGTCATCCATGTGGTCAAAGCCCGCACTCCTTCAGACGGGCATTGCCCTCGATCAGCTGCATGAAGGCGATGGTATCCGCCGCGTTGTAGAAGGCGCCCGGGGCGTGCATCGCCGGATCATAGGCGATCGCCGCACCTCCCCAGACCGCAGCGCGGGCAAAGGTCGATCCGGCTTCTCCAAAACCGATCAGGGCAGGGCGGTCCTTCATGGCGCCCCGACTGCACCGTATCGGCCCTGCCGACAAATCGGAAACGCCGCCTCGCCATAAGCTGTGGCTAATCGCTGCCTACCGATCCTTCTCCGAAGCGGCCTCCAGATCGGCGACAAACTCGGCTTGGACGATTGTTGGCCGCCATGAGGCGCGCGTGCTGACACCAATCGTGCGCTGCATCGCTGACGGCACCGAACGCAGTGCGACGAGCCACCGCGCTTCAAGCTCCACTGCCACCTGATCGGGCGACAGCAGGGTCAGAAAATCGTTGTGTAACAGAAGCTGGCGGATGATCATCGCCGAGCCGGACTCGATCGGGACCCGTGGCCGCGCCAGCCCCGCGCCGGCGAACATCTGCTCCCAGCTCTCGCGCAGCGGTGCGCCGGGCCCGGCAACGATCCAGGGATAGGCAGCGAGGTCGGCAAGCGAGGGGCTTCGTCCTTCGAGCGGATGGCCCTTGCGCGCGACGACCACGGGACGGTCCTGGAACAGCGGCTGCTGGACGAGGTCCGCCTCGATCAGCGGATCGCGCAGCGCCCCGACCATGAAGTCGATCACGCCGTTGCGCAGCGGCTCGACCAGCTCGGCGCGCGACCCCTCGATAATCGCGATACGCACCTGCGGATGGCGGCGCTGGAAGCGGCTTATCGCCGCGGGCAGCACCCGCGCACGCGACAGCGGCATGGCTCCGATGGCGATCGAGCGGGTCTCATGCCCCTTCAGCGCATCCAGTTCGGCCAGACCGGCTTCGAGCTCGACCCGCGCCAGCCGGAAATGGCGGGCGAACTGCCGGCCCGCATCGGTCAGCATCACCGCTTGGCCGCGCCGCTCGACCAGCGCGCGCCGCAAGGACAGGGAGAGATCGTTCACCGCGCGGTGCAGCGAGGGCCGCGACAAACCCGTCAGCACGCTGGCGCCGCTGTAGCTGCCACTGTCGGCCAGCGCGAGCAGCGCGCGCATGCGCGACATCGTGACATGCGGGCTGGCGATATGTTCCAGCGCAGCGCGGATGCGCGGCACGAATATCTGCGCCGCATCGGTCGGCACCATGCCATCGTGGCACCGCTCGAACAGCTGCGCCGCGACCAGTTGCTCGATTCGCCCCAACGCCTGGGTTATCGCCGGCTGGGTAAGATTCACAGCCTGGGCGGCCGCGTTCATCGTTCCCAGTTCGGCAATCCGGGCGATGGCCTGAAGATGGCGAAGGTTCATTTCCCAGATCGACATAAATCCATATTTAGCGAAATCTAATCGCCTGACGAGACTTTCTCTCCCCTTGCCACCGAGCGGGGCCAACTGGCTGCCTGCCAGCAATTATCGGGTATCGTCGTCCAGAATATCAAGCGGGCCGAGCCCGCGGTCAGCGTCGCTACAGCATGGCCGCGCTGTATGAAGGCGGCATTCGCGGCGTGCGCTTCAATTTCCTCAAGCGGCTGGTGGACATGATCCCGCGGATCGCCCCCGCCGCCGAACTGCAGCGGCAGTTCCTCATCGACATCCGATGAAACTGTACTGGCCGGATGAGTCGGTCTGACGCCGCGCCGGGCGATCAATGCCCCTGTGGCTCGCGCCGGGGCAGCGCCAGCAGGGCCAGTGCGGCAAGCAGCGAACCGCCTGACATGATTGCCGCGACCACCGGCAACCCCAGGCCGACCTGCAACAAAAGTCCGCCGATGATCGGTCCGAGCGCAGCACCGGTCCGGCCCGTGCCAATCACAAATCCAGAACCGCCGGCGCGGAAAGCAGTCGGGAACGAACTCGCGACCAGCGCATAGATACCCACCACCACAGCATTGGTGCAGAAGCCACCGGCAGCGGCGGCCATAGAAAGCGCGCGCAGATCTGCGACACCACGGCCGAACGCCGTCACGGTGACCGTCGACGCCAGCATGAACACGACCAACAGCGGTCGCGGCGGAAAGCGAAGGCTCAGCACACTGAACAGAAGGCTTCCGAGCAGCCCACCGAAGTTGGCCCAGACCAGGACGCCGCCCGCAGAAGACGGCGAGAAACCCATGTCCACGACAATCTTGGGAACCCACTTCAGGATGAAGTAGAAGGTGATCATGTGGAAGAAATAGGCGGCGGTGAGCAGGATCGTGACGCGCGCCATGCCGGGCCGGAACAGCTCCGCCACATGTGCCTTCCGGACGCCCGGCGGCACCGGCGGCAGTTGCGTCATCGGCGCGTGACCCAGCCGTGCCAGGCTGCGGTTGACTCGCTCGAGCGTGTCGGGCCGGCGGTTCTGCAGAAGCGCGCTGACCGGTTCGGGGACCAGCAGCAGCACCAGCGGCAGACAAGCCGCCGTCATGGCGGCGCCGAGCAGGAACACGTCGCGCCATCCGCCGGTCGCCAGCAAGCTGCTGGCAATGGCCCCGCCGGCGACGGCCCCCATTGGAAAGCCCGCCGCCATGATCGCCACGGCAGTCCCGCGCCGGCGATCGTTGGCATGCTCGGCGACAAGCGCGCTTGTCGTGGCCAGCATCCCGCCGATGCCCAGTCCGGCGAAAAGGCGCGTCGCAGCCAGGGCGCCGACCGAATCGACCAGTCCCGAGCCGAGCATGCCGGTCGCCATGATCAGCAGGCATGCCATTACCGTCGATTGCCGGCCGATACGGTCGGCCGCCTGCCCGAGCAGGACCGAGCCCACCGACATGCCGATCAGTTCCATCGACAGCACAACGCCCAGCGCCGCACGGTCAATGCTCCATTCCTGCGAAATTCCGGGCGAGGCGAAACTGATCGAGAGCACATCGAAGCCGTCGAGCGCATTGAGCAGGACGCACATCGCGATCGCCACGATCTGGCGCATCGTCATGGGCCGTTGCCCCATGGGCCGGCCTAAGTCACCGGCTGGCTTTCCGAGTTCGCTTGCCATCCTTGCCCTCCCTCCATGCCGCCCGGTCTTTCGCCAGCGGAAGTGTCACGGCGTCCGTTGATCTACCAGCATCAGGGCGTCGAGCGCGATCGCTCCTCTGCCCACGGGGTGTACGATCACCGGATTGAGATCCAGTTCGACCAGCGACGGCTCGGCCAGCAGGATGCCGGCGACGCTGCGGATAACCCGGGCCAGCGCCGCGACATCGAGCTCGGGCGAACCCCGATAGCCCCGCAGCAACGCGGCGCTCCTGAGCTGCATCAGTTCGGCTACGACCGCATCTTCGGAAAGATCGGGCGTGATCAACCGCACGTCCTGGAGAATCTCGGCGGTCACGCCGCCGAAGCCCGCCAGCACGATCGGTCCCCATTCAGGGTCGTTGCGCGCGCCGACGAACATTTCGGTACCCCGTTCGCCCATCGCCTCGATCAGCACGCCGTCCAGATCGAGCGAATCGTCATAGCGCTCGACATTGGCGTGAATGCGCTCCCAGGCTTCTTCCACGGCTGCGTCATCGGCAAGGTTCAGGATCACCCCGCCCGCGTCGCTCTTGTGGCTGAGCGCGGCGGCCTGGGCCTTCATCGCCACTGGGAAGCCCACCGCCCTGGCGGCAGCGACGGCCTCGGTCGCCGACGACGCGAACCGCCCTTCCGGGAAGGCGATGCCGAGCCCGCCGAGCAGCGCCTTGGCGCGATATTCGGGAACCACGCCCCGCACCTCCGAAAGACCGGGGACCGGCATCGGCGGCGGCGCGTCGAAAGGGGTGCGCCGGCAATGCCGGCCGAGCCGCGTCAGCGCCCGGAAGGCGCGCTCGGTCGAGGGGAACCAGGGAACCCCGCGCTCGCGCAGGGCCGCGATGTGATGCGCGGGTATGCCCGCGCCCTCGTCGAGCCCGGCGAAGACCAGCGGCTTGCCGGGATCGTGCCCGTCCAGCGCGGCGAGGATCGCGGGAACCTTTATCTGCGAGGTAACCGGATCGCCCTGGATGATGCCAGCGACCACCGCGCCGACACGATCGTCGTCGAACAGAGCGCTCAGGACATTGGTATAGATCTCGGGCTGGCTGAGGCCCTGCGCGGTGATGTCGAGCGGATTGCTGACGGGCACGAACGCCGGCAATGCCGCGCGCAGGGCCGGAGCGTTGCCGTCATCGAGAGGCGTCAGCGGCAGGTCAAGCTCTTCGGCAAGATCCAGCGTCAACGCCTTGAATGCACCGGATTCTCCAAGAACCGCCAGCTCCGGCCGCGCCAGTGCCGGACAGCGGACGAGAATTTCCGCGATATCGCCCAGCTCTTCCAGCGTCTCGGCAAAGATCACGCCCGCGCGCGCCACCTTGGCGCGCATCAGCTTGTAGTCGCCGGCCATGGCGCCCGTGTGGGTCGCGGCCGATTCCCGCGCCGCGCTCGACTTGCCCGGGTGCAGCAGGACGATCGGCTTGCCTGCCGCCCACGCTCGCTGCGCGGCGGCAAGGAAGCGCCGGGGGGCGCGGAACTGCTCGACGATCATGGCGATGACATGGGTGTTCGGCTCGTCGACCAGCCAGTCGACATAGTCCTCCACGCCGCTCGCGGCCTCGTTGCCGGTGGAGACGGAGAAGGACATCGCCAGCGCGCGCGCCTGCAGGGTAGTGCCCAGCACGGCCGCCATCGCGCCCGATTGCGACACGACGCCGATCGCGCGCCGCCCGGCGGGCGCCACGATCTCGGTCTCGACAAAGGTGAGCGGCACGCCATCAACATGGTTGACCATGCCAAGGCAGTTCGGCCCTTCGATGACCATGCCGGCCTCGGCGGCAATGCGGGCGATTTCCGCCTGCTCGGCCACACCCTCCGGCCCGCCCTCGGCAAATCCGGCCGAGAAGATGATCGCCGCCCCCGCCTTGCGCGCGGCGAGGCCACGCACCGCATCCAGCACACCTGCGCGCGGGATTGCCAGGACGGCTACGTCAATACCTTCCGGCAGAGCCTCGACACTGGGCAGGCACCGGCGCTGGCCGATCGTCTCCCGGTTGGGGTTGACCGGATAGACCGCGCCGGAAAAGCCGCTGCGGTCGAGGTTGCCGAGCACCGAGGCACCGAGCGCCCCCGGTTTGTCGTTGGCGCCGACCACCGCCACGGACCCCGGCCGCAGCAGGCGCCTGATCATCGCGTAGTCCGGTTGCTGGCTCATAGCCGCCCTCCTCCCCTGGCCGGTTTCGTCAGTCGCGCTTATTGGTCAGGTCGTAGGCGCCGAGACCGGGCTTGAACGCCTTGTCATCGATGAACTGCCGGGTGGCCTCCTTGCGCCCCTCGCCATCGAAAAAGTTCGCCGCCTCCTGCGCGCGGATCAGATAGTCCTGCGCATTGTCATAGGTCATCTCACGCACGCGGCGGATCGCCCACTTCGTGGCACGCAGCGCATGGGCATTCTTTCCGAGCAGGACGCCGGCGATCTCAGCGACGCGGTCCTTCAGCCGGTCGGCCGGCACGGCCTCGTTGACAAGACCCCACTCTGCCGCCTTGCGGCCATCGACATTCTCGCCCATCATCGCGTGATACATGGCGTTGCGGAAGCCGGTCAGCTCAACGATGATCTTGCTGGCGCCGCCGCCGGGCAGGATGCCCCAGTTGATTTCCGACAGGCCGAACTGCGCATCCTCCGCCGCCACTGCCAGGTCGCACCCGAACAGCGGACCATAGGCGCCGCCGAAACACCAGCCGTTGACCATCGCGATCGTCGGCTTCTCGTACCAGCGCAGGCGCTCCCACCAGCCATAGGCCTCGCGCTGGGCCTGACGGATCGCGCCATGTCCCTTTTCCTCGTTCTCGCGGAAATATTCCTTGAGATCCATGCCGGCCGACCACGCCGAACCCTCTCCCGCCAGCACGACGACCCCCACGTCTTCGCGAAACTCCAGATCCTCCAGCACCCGCTTCATCTGGCGGTTGAGCTTCGGGCTCATGCAATTGCGCTTTTCGGGTCGATTGAACGACACCCAGGCGACGCGGCCCTCGACCACGAAGGAAACTGTATCCGCTTCTGCACGATCAGGCATGACAAGCCCCTTTCACCCGTTCAATATTGATATATGCTATATCTAAATATTGCTATGGTCAATAACTATCTGGAGGACGCCTTGACCGAGAATCCCTTGTCGGACCTGCCCGGCTACGCCCTGCGCCGGGCAGCACAGACAATGATGGCCGAGTTGTCGTCGCGGTTGACCGAGGTCAATCTGCGAATCTCGGACGCATCGGTCCTGCTGCTTCTCGCGGAAAGGTCCGACATGACGTCGACCGAGATCGGCGCCATGCTCGACATCCAGCGCGCGAACATGGTTCCGTTGCTCAGCCGCCTGGAAAGCGCAGGGCTGATCCGGCGCGAACCGATCGACCGCAAGTCGCAGGCGATCGTCCTGACTTCCGCCGGCAGAGAGCGCCTGCGCAAGGTCCAGGCGATCACCGCGGCGTTTGAGCGCGACCTGCTCGATAGAATCCCGCAAGAGCATCGTTCCCATCTTGTCCCGGCGCTCAAGGCGCTGGCGGTTTGAATCCAGGCACGGTGCCTGCCCGGTCAGATCGGGAAATGGCCGGGCCGGGTCTCGACCGTGATCCAGCGCGTCTCGGTAAAGCTGTCGATGCCCTGGCGCCCGCCGAAGCGGCCATAGCCCGACGCACCGACACCGCCGAACGGCATCTGCGCTTCATCGTGCACGGTCGGTCCGTTGACATGGCAGATGCCTGACTGGATGCGCCGGGCTATTGTAAGCCCTTTGGCGATGTCCCGGGTGAACACGGCGGCGGAGAGGCCGTATTGCGTGTCGTTGGCGAGTTCCACCGCATGTTCGGTATCGCGCGCGCGGATCATCGCGACGACCGGGCCGAAGCTCTCGTCGCGGTAAAGGCTCATCGCTTCGGTCACGCCGTCGATTACGGTCGCGGGCATGACCACGCTGTCCGCCTTGCCGCCGGCGATCACCTTCGCGCCCTTGGCGGTCGCATCGTCGATCAGGGCATTGACGTGGCTTACGGTCTTGCGGTCCACCACCGCGCCGAGCGGGGTGTTGCCTTCGCGCGGGTCGCCGGCGGTCATGCTCGCGGCCTTGGCAGCGAACCGCTCGGCAAAGGCGTCGGCCAAGGCATCGACGACAATAATCCGTTCCGTGCTCATGCAGATCTGGCCCTGGTTCATGAAGGCGCCGAAGGCGGCGGCCTTCACGGCCTCGTCAAGATCGGCGTCCTCCAGCACGATCAGCGGCGCCTTGCCGCCCAGTTCCAGAAGACAGGGCTTGAGATGCTCAGCCGCGCGCCTGGCGATGATGCGGCCGATGTGCGTCGATCCGGTGAAGTTGATCCGCTTCACTTCCGGCGCATCGATCAAGGCGCCCACGACCTCGGCCGCATCCTCTGGCGCCTGCGTGACGAGATTGACCAGACCGTCGGGGAAGCCCGCCTCCGCGAAGGCCTCGACGATCAGGGCGTGGGTACGCGGGCAGATCTCGCTGGCCTTGAGGATCACCGCATTGCCGCAAGCGAGCGGCACGGCGATCGCGCGCACGCCCAGGATGATCGGTGCATTCCACGGGGCGATGCCCAGGATCACGCCCACCGGTTCCTTCAGCGCCATGGCAAGGCAGCCGGGCTTGTCGGAAGGGATCACCTCGCCGGCGATCTGGGTGGTGATCGCCGCCGCTTCACGCACCATGGAAGCGGCAAGGCCCAGGTTGAACATCGCCCAGCCAGCGGTAGAGCCGGTCTCAGCCGTCATCGCCGCGACGAAAGCGTCCTTGCGGGCTTCCAGCCCCTCTGCCGCCTTCATCAGCACGGCGCGGCGGGCGTTCGGCCCCATAGCGCCCCACACCGGCTGCGCCGCCCCGGCGCGAGCGGCGATCGCAGCCATCTCGGCAGCGGTCATCGCGGTTGCGGACGAAGCGACTTCGCCGGTCAGCGGATTGAGACGAGTGAATTCCATGGCTGGCCTCTCCAAGGCAATTTGGCTATACAGTATAGCAATAGCCCCGACCCGGTCGCAAGGCAAGCGTCATGTCGCCACGCGGGCGCCGCTGGGCCGGCCTGGGCATGCCGCCGATCAGGCCGGCCAGACCCGGTCAGACAATCCCCGCGCCCAGCCCGACAGGTTTGCGCTCCTGCGCCTTACGGCTGCGCCACTGGCTGGCACGGTAGGTTGCGAGGACATCGATCGCCCCGCCCGCTTCCAGGCGCACCCTGGCGAGGATGGGCGCGACATCGAAGCTGTAGGCCTTGCGCAAGGCCTGGAAGGCCATCATCGTGTCGTTGGCTTCCTGCGCCGCATGCAGCGCCACGCGATCGACAAGGCTGGCCTTGGCGAAGCACTGCGTGATCGCCTCGGCCGAGGACAGCATCGATTCGATCGGATCGGTCACATTGTGCGACTGGTCGATCATGTAGCTGGGGTTGAACCCATCGCGTGGATTGAGTTCGGCTTCAGCAAGTTCGTTGAACACGAGGAACAGCTGGTGCGGGTTGATCGAACCTGAATCGAGGTCGTCGTCCCCATATTTGCTGTCGTTGAAATGGAAACCGCCCAGCTTGCCGAAGCGGTGCAGGCGGGCAACGATCTGCTCGATGTTCACATTAGGGGCGTGGTGGCCAAGATCGATCAGGCACTTCGCCTTTGGCCCGAGCTCCTGCGCGGCAAGGATCGACGAACCCCAGTCGGAAATGACGGTCGAATAGAACGCCGGCTCGAACATCTTGTGTTCCAGCAGCATCCGCCAGTCGTCGGGCAGCGCGGCGTAGATTTCGCTCGCGGCATCGAGATAGCGATCGAGGCTTCGCGCAAAATCCTGCTGTCCGGGAAAGTTGGTGCCATCGCCAACCCAGACGGTGAGATCACTGGAACCGAGCTGCCTGCCGATCTCGATGCATTCGATGTTGTGTTCGATCGCCTGCGCCCGAGCGCCCGCGTCCTGCGAGGACAGCGAGCCGTTGGCATAGCTGTGGGCCTGGCCGGGCTGGTCCTGGAAGGTGTTGGAATTCACCGCGTCCCAGCCCAGACCAAGCGCCGCTGCCTCATCGCGCAGGGCGGCGAAGTCGCTGACCTTGTCCCACGGGAAATGCGGCGAAACGCGGGGAGTGACCCGGCCAAGCTGGTTGATCACGGCGCAATCCTCCAGCTTCTCGTGGATGTTGGTCGGCTCGCCGGGGATCGGGAACTTGGCGAACCGGGTGCCGCCGCGCCCCGCGCCCCAGCTCGGCACGGCAACCGAGAAGCTGGCGACGCGGTCCTTGATCGCGTCGATGTCGATGCCGGCACGCTCCAGCTTGCGCCCGAGCGCCGCGTATTCGTCATCAAGCGCATCGATCTCGCGGGCATTGGCTTCGGCGATGAATTCGGCTGAAAGTGGCAAGTTCACTGTTTGTCCTTTCGCGTAAGGAAGCCCTGCATAGAGAGCCACGCGGTAAACTGATCGACAAGAAGGCGGGTCGTGGTACCGGGCTGGCCCAGGCCGAAGCCATGACCGCCCCGCTGGTATCCGTGGACTTCGACAGGCCGCCCGGCCTCCTGCCACGCTGCCGCGATGCCGAAACCGCGCGACGGAAACAGCGGGTCGTCAAGCGCGATGGCATCGAAAAGCGGCGGTGCGCCGGCACGGACGACCTCGGAATCCTGCGGACCGTAGATATAGCCGACGAAGGCTGGGGCGGTCGACGGGTCGCTGTCCAGCGCCACCCGGCGCGCGGTCATCGCGCCGGCCGAAAAGCCGATGATGCCCAGTCGAGCCGGATCGACACCCCATTTCGCCGCGTTGGCGCGAACCATGGCCAGTGCGGCACGCGCATCGTCAGGCCCCTTGCTCTGCGCGATAAGCTGCCCCTGCATCGGATGCCCCATCTCGGGCATGAGCTTCTCACCGATATAGCGGGACGCCTCCGCATTGTCCGCCGGGGTCGGAAGCACGCGATACTTGAGAACGAAGGCGGCAATCCCGCGATCGGCAAGCGCGCGGGCCACCTGCCAGCCTTCGTGGTCCATCGCCAGCATCATGAACGCGCCGCCGGGCGCGACGATGACGCCCGCCCCCGTCGCCTTGGCCTGATCGGGCAGCACAGGCGTCAGCGTGGGACGGGTTACGTTGCGCACGACGACGTCCCGCCCGCCGGCCTTCATCCATGTTTCGGTGCCGGTGTCGCCCGGCGTGCGAGCGCCATAGAGCGGAAGCGCTCCGGGTTCCGCGGGCGCCGCCATCGGGATCGGAGGCGGCTGGGCCGGAAGGCTTTGCGCATGGGCCGGGCCGGCGAGCGCCATCGCCCATGCGCAAAGGGTGATCTTCTTCATGGCGGCTCTCCCCCTGCGCGCTATCGTGTGAACGCGAGGGCATTTCCCGCATCGACATTGATCATGTTGCCGGTCGATTTGCTGGACAGTTCACTGGCCAGCCAGCATGCCGCCTCGGCAATGTCCTCTGGCAGCACGTCGCGCTTGAGCAAGGAACGCTGGCGGTAGTGTTCCTCCAGTTCCTTGCCGGCATCGATCCCGTGAGCTCCGGCGCGTTCCTTGCGCCAGTCGCCGTCCCAGATCTTGCTGCCCTTGATCACGGCGTCGGGGTTGACAATGTTGACCCGGATGCCCTGTCCCGCGCCTTCAAGCGCCAGGCATCGGGCAAGATGGTTGGCGGCCGCCTTGGCGCTGGCATAGGCTGAGGCACCCGCCGCAGCGGCAACCGCATTCTTCGATCCGATGAACACGACGCTGGCGCCTCCCTGCTCCTTCATCAGCTTCAGTAGCGGCCAGGCGGCTCGGCTGGTGAGGAAATAACCCTTCGCCAGCACGTCGTAATTCCTGTTCCACAGCGCGACGGTGGTATCCTCGATCCCGGCCGAACTGGCGATACCGGCATTGGCGACAAGAATGTCGAGCCCGCCGAATTCGCGGGCGCAGTCGGCGAAGGCAGCCGACACCTGGCTTTCGTCGGTCACGTCGCAGATGGCGGCGCGGACCACGTCCCCGCCAAACCTGGCGGCAAAGCCTGCACGCACCTCCTCCACGGCGGCCCCGTCACGATCGACCAGCATCACGCAGGAGCCATCCTGAAGCAGCCGCGCCGCCGTCGCCGCGCCAAGACCGCCGGCTCCACCGGTGACGAGCGCGATCCTGCCGACCATCGGCCTGGGCGCGGGCATGCGCTGAAGCTTGGCCTCCTCGAGCAGCCAATATTCGATGTCGAAGGCTTCCTGTTCGTGCAGCGCAATATAATCGCCGATCGCCTCCGCCCCCCGCATCACGTTGATCGCGTTGCCATAGAATTCACCGGCCAATCGCGCGGTCGTCTTGTCGGTGGCGAAAGTGATCCGGCCGACACCCGGCACCAGCACGACGACCGGGTTGGGATCGCGCATGGCGGGGCTGTCGGGACGCTTGCAGCGTTCGTAATACGCCGCATACATCGAGCGGTAGGAGGCTATCTTGTCGGCCAGATAGGCATCATCCTGAAGCCGCGCGGAATCGAGCACAAGCGGCGAGATCTTGGTGCGCAGGAAATGGTCGGGGCAGGAGGTACCGAGCGCGGCAAGCCGCTCGAGATTGGCGGAGTTGACGAACTCCAGCGCCTCGGCATCGTCAGAAAAATGGCCGACCTTGCGCCGCGCGCCTGTCATAAACCCCCGCAGGCGGGGCATAAGGTCGGCCGCGATGGCTGCGCGATCGGGATAGACGGATATGATCGCACCGCCAAAGGCCGGTTTCCCGGCAAGCCGTGAATTGAGATACTCTGCCGCATCGGCAATCAACCGCACGGTATGTTCGTAGCAGCCCCTGGCGCTGTCGCCCCAGCTGATGATGCCATGACCCGCCAGCATGACGCCTTTCACATGCGGATTGGCGGCAACATAGTCGCGCAGCATCACGCCCAGCGTATAGCCGGGCCGCTTCCATGGCAGCCAGCCGATCGTACCGCCCCAGATCTCACGGGTCGCAGCCTCTCCGCCCGACGATGCGGCAAGCGCGATGATCGCGTCAGGGTGGACGTGATCGACATGGGCGAATGGCAGCAGTGAATGCAGTGGCGTATCGATCGAGGCGGCACGACCATTCAGGTTGAAAGTGCAGTGGGGCAGGAAGCCGACCATCTTGTCGTCATCCTCCGGCCCCGCATAGTGCGCCCCCAGCCCCAGAAGCTTGTCCTGATATAGCGTGGCGAAGCCGTCGAGCCGCATTGACCCGATGTCGCCCCCCGAGCCCTTGACCCACAGAACCTCAACTTCCTCACCCGTCAGCGGATCGATCTCGCGCAGCTTGGCCGAGGTATTGCCCCCGCCGAAGTTCGTGACAGTCAGGTCGCTGCCTAGCAGGTTCGATCGATAGAGCAGGAGCTCAACCGGAGTGAACCCGGCAGCTACCGATTCGTCCCAGCGGCTGACGGGGACCGAGAAGAGGACTGCTTCATGCTGGGCCTGGCTCACTTCACTCATAAAATCACTCTCCGAACCAATCTGTAGCATCGTTGCGCGCAGCGCTTCTTATCCTGATAACAATTTCGCTGGCGGTGATCAATATCAATTGATAATGATTGAATCGCGCATTTGCGAACAGATACGAACGGAGAGGGTGATTGGATTCGGGCACGGTCATAGTCGTGGATGTCGGCAAGACCTTGAGCAAGGTCACATTATGGTCGGCCGCAGGAGACCTGCTCGACCGCAAGGTCCGTCCGAACGAAACCGTCCTGCTCGACGGCCTGCGCCGGCTCGACATAGCCGGCATCGGCACTTGGCTGATCGAAGCGCTGTCCGCCTACCGCGGCCACCCGATCACGGCCATCGTTCCCGTCGGGCACGGCGCCGGCTTCGTGGCGATACGCGATGGACAACCGGCATTCGCCCCGCTGGATTACGAGCAGCCGATTCCCGGCGAGGTAATGGACGCCTACAGGGCCAAGCGCGATCCATTCGCCCTTACCGGTTCGCCGGCACTGCCCAACGGCCTTAACCTGGGTAGCCAGCTTTTCTGGATCGAGTCGCTTTACCCCGGCGTCATAGGCGGGTCTGCGCTCATGCCATGGGCGCAATATTGGGCGTGGTTCCTTTCGGGCGCTGCGGCAAGCGAAACGACCAGCCTCGGTTGCCACAGCGATCTGTGGTGCCCCGAGTCGGGGGACTTCTCGCCGCTGGCGCGGCGCATGGGATGGGCGGATCGGTTCGCGCCTGTCGTCAGAGCTGGCGACACGGTGGGCACGCTGCGCCCGGAACTGGCCGCGACAACCGGACTGCCCGCTTCGGTCCGAATTCTGGCCGGACTGCACGATTCAAACGCCGCCCTGCTCGCCGCCCGAGGCTTCCCGGAGATTGCGGACGACGAGGCTACGGTCCTCTCCACGGGTACCTGGTTCATCGCCATGCGGCTTGCCGCGAAAACTGGAGCGCACGTTGCCCTGCCCGAGGCGCGCGACACGCTGGTGAACGTCGACGCACACGGCCTGCCGGTGCCGTCGGCCCGCTTCATGGGCGGGCGGGAGATAGAGAGCGTGATCGGAATCGATACGCGACGTGTCGATATCAAGCCCGATCAGCCAGCCCTGCTGGCGGCGGTGCCGCAGGTGCTGGAAACGGGAGCCATGCTCCTGCCGACCCTGGCCCCGGGTTGCGGCCCCTTCCCCTCGGGATCCGGCCGATGGATGTTCGAGCCTGCGGACTGGTATGAAAAGCGCGCCGCCATATGCCTCTACGCTGCGTTGGTCACCGACGTCTCGCTCGATCTGATCGGCAGCAAGCGCCTTCTGCTGGTCGAAGGCCGCTTCGCCGAAGCCGAAGTGTTCGTACGTGCGCTCGCGAGCCTGCGTCCGGACACCGACGTCTTCGTGGCGAATGCCCATAACGACGTGTCTTTCGGGGCGCTGCGCCTCATCGCGCCGCAGCTCAGGGCAGCCGGAGGCCTGCGCCATGTGGAACCGCTGGACAGCGCCATTCATACCTACCGGGAAAAGTGGCGCGACCTGATCGCGCGGGAGGCCGCGTGATCACCGCATCTGTCCAGGACTTCCGTGAGGCCGCCCGCCGACGCCTGCCGCGGTTCCTGTTCGAATATATCGACGGAGGCTCCTATGCCGAGGCAACGCTCCGGCGCAACGTCGATGACCTGGCCGGACTGGCCCTGCGCCAGCTGGTGCTACGCGACGTTTCCAATCTCGACCTGACAACCGAGATCTTCGGCGAGACCTGGTCCATGCCCGTCGCACTTGCGCCGATCGGCCTTGCCGGCCTCAACGCGCGCCGCGGAGAATGCCAGGCGGTACGCGCGACCGAACGGGCGGGCATCCCCTTTACGCTGTCGACGGTCGGCGCCTGTTCGATCGCCGAAGTGGCCAGAGCGGCCACGAAGCCATACTGGTTCCAGCTTTACATGATCCGCGACCGCGCCTTCATGCGCGATCTGTTGGCCCAGGCGCGGGATGTCAACTGCTCCGCCCTTGTCTTCACCGTCGATATGCCCGTTCCGGGCAGCCGCTACCGCGACTACCACACCGGGCTTGCCGGCGCGCCGGGCATCAAGGGCGCCGTTCGCCGGGCGGCCCAGGCGATGGCAAGGCCGGGTTGGGCGCTGGACGTGGGCGTGCTCGGCGGCCCCCATACGCTGGGCAACGTCGCGCCGGTACTGGACGGTCGCACCGGGATCGAGGACTTTTTCGCCTGGATGCGCAACAACTTCGATCCTTCGATCAACTGGCGCGATCTCGATTTCATCCGGTCCGAATGGCAGGGGCCGCTGATCATCAAGGGCATCCTCGATCCGCTGGACGCAGTGGAAGCCGCCGAGCTTGGCGCGGACGGGATCGTCGTGTCCAACCACGGTGGCCGCCAGCTCGACGGCGTGCTGTCGACCGCGCGCGCGCTGCCGCCCATCGCCGAGGCGGTGGGCGACCGGCTGGCGGTGCTTGCCGATGGCGGAATCCGGTCCGGCCTCGACGTCATGCGGATGCTTGCGCTCGGCGCCAGGGGCGTCCTGCTTGGTCGCGCCTGGGCCTGGGCGCTCGGAGCCGGAGGCCAGGCCGGTGTCGAGAAAATGCTCTCGATCATCGAGGCCGAGATACGCATCGCGATGGCCCTGACGGGAACGACCAGAATAAGCCAGATCAACAAAAGCCTGATAGCGGGAGGGGACACACGATGAGCAGCGGCGATGGCAGAGGCAGTTGGCGCGACACGATCCTGGCGGGACTCGCGAACTACATCGATTCGGGTTCCATAGTCGCCGGGTCGGTGGCGCTGGCCTTGTGGAAGGACATTTACGGCTTGTCCGACACTTTCATCGGACTGATCGCCGCCTTCAGCGCCAACGCCATTTCGGCAGGGATCGGTGCCTTCATCGGCGGCTGGCTGTGCGACCGGCTGGGGCGCAAGAAGATTTACCAGTATGACATGCTTTTCTATGCGTTCGGCATGCTGTTCCTGATTTTCGCCAGTGCGGCCTGGATGATCATCGCCGGCTTTCTGCTGGTCGGCCTGGCGGTCGGCGCCGACATTCCCGCCAGCTGGTCGCTGATCGCCGAACAGGCGCCCGACACCCGGCGCGGCGCCCATTCGGGCGTTGCGCAGGTGCTGTGGTATCTTGGCCCGGTCATCGTGCTGGGCGCGGCCTATTTTCTGAAGCCGTTTGGCATCGGCGGCGTGCGGTGGCTGTTCGTCCATCTTGCCGTTCTGGCGCTGGCGCTCACCTTCCTGCGCAGCCGGATGAAGGAATCGTGGCGATGGGAGGACAGCCAGGCTGCCCGTGCCGCGCTCGGGCCGGGAATCGACTGGCAGGAACTGCTCAGCCCCCGCTACCTGAAGTCGATGCTCTATCTGGTCTGCATGTATGGACTGTGGAACCTCTGGGCCGGCTACAACGGCTTCTTCACGCCGTACCTGATCGAACAGAACAACCTGCCGCACTGGGCAGAGACGGTCGTTCCGGCGAGCTACTTCGCGGTCGGCATCATCTCCATCCTGGTCATCTTCATGCCGCTGTCCGACCGCATCAACCAGCGTACGCTGTTCGGCATATCCGCCGCCATGCATGTCATCGGCATGGCAGTCCTGGCCATTTTCCCCTTCACTCTTCCGGTCGTGATAGCGCATATCCTGATCATGGGCGTCGCGGGCGGTTTCGGCGCGCAGAGTTTCTTTCAGCTTTGGAGCGCGGAGCTGTTCCCCACCGCCATCCGTTCGACCGCGCAAGGGGTGACCTTCGCGGTGGTCCGCATCGGTCTCGGGATATGGAGCCTCGCGGTTCCGTCGCTGGCCTCCGCCGACTTCACCACTCTGGCATGGATCCTGACCGGCTTCCTCGTGGCATCAGGCCTCATCGGAATCGCCTGGGCGCCAAGCAACCAGGGTAAATCGCTTGAACAACTCGACACCGAGCGGAAACTGGCCGAAGGGTAGTTCGCCATGCATGCAACAGAACGAGAAGCACTTATCGTCAGCGCGTTGAACGATCGCGGCTTCGTGACCTATCGCGAACTTGAACGTATCATCGATGCCTCTCCGGCCACGATTCGCCGGGATCTCAGCCGTCTGGCGTCGCGGGGCGCGATCGCGCGCGTGCACGGCGGCGCCAAGCTCAGCCCGGCGGCGCCGGCGCGCCAGCACCTTGTAGGGACGCCGTTCATCCAGTCGATCGCGGTCAATCTGGAAGCGAAGCAGGCGATCGGAAAGGCGGCGGCAGCGCTTTGCGAACCCGGAGAGGGCGTGATGATGGACGGCGGCACCACGACCTTGCAGATGTGCCCGCACCTGGAGGGCCTCAACCTTCAGGTTCTGACCAATTCCCTCCACATCGTCGAAGCCCTCCTGCCTCAGGAAGGGACCAAGGTCCTGGTTCCGTCGGGGGTAGTGTTCCCCGAACAGAACATCATCCTGGCACCTGCCGGGGAGGATTCGATGCCGCGATTCCACGCTCCCAAACTGTTCATGGGGGCAGCGGCCATCGGTGCCCAGGGCGTCATGCAGGCCGACATAGTTCTGGTGGCGGCGGAACGACGATTGATCAACCGCGCAGAGCAGGTCATCCTCCTGGTCGACAGTTCGAAATTTCACTCCTCGTCCGGCGCGATCGTCTGCGAGATCGGTGAAGTGGACGTCATCATCACCGACAGCGGGATACCCGAGGAGGTCCGGGAGATGCTCACATCGATGGGGCCAAGAGTCATCGTCGCCTGAAACCGCGCTCTTGCGCAGTAGCGCCGATACATCGCCAGCCGCTGAGAGCTTGTGGAAACCCGCCCCCACCGGCCGCATCGCAATGACGTTGACATGCTAATCATGATAAATATAATGCCCGGAAAAGGGTGGTAACACCGCCCTGCACAACCTGAACAAGAGGTGCCAGGATGTCGAAGGGGCCATGCTTCGCGCGTCCATTACAGGCCGCTTCGTTCCTCGCCAGTTGCGGCGGCCTGCTGGCCCACCAAATGATGGACCGCGGCACCGGCAAATCCTTGTCGCGCGGAGATTCTAGGCGCGAGCGGGAGGACAAGATGGGGGCACTAACCGAAAAGGCGGGCCGTGAGGCATCCGCCGCCATCAATGGCCTGGGCCATGGCCTCTTCATGTCGCTGCGCCTTGCGCCCGACTTCTTCAGCTACAGCCTGGACAATTTCCCGACCGGCGTGGCGCACCGTCGGCGGTCTTCCATCGACAGCGAGAGTGCACGCCATTGGGCTCACATGCCCCTCCCCGCCGTTGCCCAGGCCAGGGGAACCGTGCAACGCCTTACGGATAACAAGAAGGTATGAGAAAATGGTCACAGAGCAGCGCCTGATAGATGCCGCGCAGCGCGCCAGCCAACGCATGGCGGATCGCGATACGCCCTTCATATTCGATTGCTGGTATGTCGCCGGCTTCGGGCACGATTTCGGATCCGCACTTCTGCCCAGAACCATCTTGGGCAGGCCGCTGGTGATGTTTCGTACCGCGGCGGGAGAAGCGGTGGCTCTTTCGGACCGTTGCGTGCACCGGTCCTTCCCGTTGAGCCGCAGCCGGCTGGATGGCGATACGATCGTCTGCGGCTACCACGGTTTGCGCTTCAACACCCGTGGGCGATGTGTCGAAGTGCCCTCACAGGACGGGCCATGCCCATCGGGAATTGGCGTCCGTGCCTATCCACTGCGCGAACAAGGCCCGCTGGTCTGGATCTGGATGGGCGACAGCGAGCCAGACGAGGAACTTCCCATCGGCGGCTGGCTTGGTAGCTCGGACTGGCCGGGAAGTGACCAGTACCATCACCTGCCGGCAAGCTACATCGCGCTGCACGAAAACCTGCTGGACCTCACGCACCTGTCGTTTCTGCACGCTGGAACATTCGGGACGCGGGATTTCGCTGCCGCTCCCTATGCGCTCGACCTCGACGAGGAGAAGGGGCATTTCAAGCTGACAAGGACGGTTAGCCCGACCCGACTTCCCCCGGTCTGGGCCGAACCGCTGAGCCTTACCGGCGTGCCGGCGGTCAGGAAAACGACGTCGGAGTTCATCGCGCCCTCGGCCCATTTGGTAACGGGGCATTTCTATGCGCTGGAAAACCAATCCTCCCCGCCGGACACGAGGATCCTGACGGCGCATCTCCCGACCCCCGAGACCACCACGAGCACGCATTATTTCATTCATCATGCCCGAAACTTCGCCATCGACGATACCGACGTGACAGGTTTCATGCACACTCAGCTCACCGCCGCGTTCCTGGAGGATGTGGAAGGGTTGACTGCAATCGAAGCGCTTGTCGGCACGATGCCGGCGGATGACAGGTTCGAGATTTCCTTCGCCTCCGACCGCGCGGCTGTCGCAATGCGACGGTGGCTGAAGAAGGCGGCATCGAAAGGGCATACGGACTGATCATGGCAGGAACGAGCAGGCCGACCGCGTCACGTCGACAGGTTCTTGGCGCCGTGCCGGCGAGCAACGCCCTGGCGTTGCCCAGTCTTGCGTGGGCGCAGCCTGTTCGCATTCATCCTCTCCACAGTCGACACGGAGTTGCGCGAGGCCGCTGTTACCGCGCGCCGGGCGGTGAACCAATCGCCTGCGTCACGCCAGCCTGGCCTGGCGCCTTACTGCCCAGATCCCGAAGCCGGCGATGATCGCGTAGCAGGCAAGCGGGACCGCCAGCGCCAGGCGGATGTTTCCGGATACATCCGTAACGATTCCGAAAAGCGGGGGGATGAACGCCCCTCCGACAATAGCCGTGCACAGGATTCCGGACGCCTTTGCAGCCGCTTCCTTCAGGCCCTCGGTAGCAAGGCTGAAGATTGTCGGGAACATCAGCGAATTGAACAGGCCAACCAGAATCAGCGACCAGCCCGCCATCGCGCCGTCTGACAGGGCAGAGAACAGGATCAGACCAATGGCTATGAAGGCAAAGCTGGCGAGAACCCTGCCCGGCGCGAACCAGCGCAAGGCAAAGCCGCCGACAAACCTGCCCACCATGGCGCCGCCCCAATAATAAGCGAGCAATCGGCCCGCTTCGACCGGTGACAGGCCCATCACGTCCCGAGTCTGGAGATAGGCGATCAGATTGCTGCCGATTGCCACCTCCGCCCCGACATAGGCGAAGATGCAGATGGCCCCGAAGCGGACCCGGGCGTTCTTTGCAAACAGATCGAAAGTACCCTCGGCCTTTGCCTCGGCAGCCCTGGAATCGGATAGTACCGACCGCAGGCTCCAGAACCCGACGGCAATGACAGCCATGATGACCGCCAGCCCCATATAGGCCTGCGCGATAATCTGGCTCTGGTCAATGCGGTATGCGGCCTGTGCGGCCGGGTCGGCGGCGGGCGGAGGCGAACCGGCAGAATTGCCCAGCAACAATTCGGCCCCACCCCGGACCATCAGGAATACGCCGACCGAATTGAACAATTGCGCGAAGGTCAATCTGCTGTGCGACGTTTCAACCGGACCGAGAGTGGTAACCACGGGGTTCATCGCGACCTGCAGGACGGTGATCCCGCCTCCGATCATGAAAAGTGCGGCCAGAAAGGCGACGTAGGTTCCCGATCCCGCCGCCGGGATAAAGAGAAGCGCCGCCGCCCCGATGATCGCGAAGCCTGCCGCGAGGCCGCGGATGTAACCGAGGCGGGCCATCATCATGCCCGCAGGGATCGAGAAGAGCGCGTAACTGGTAAAGAAGGCGAACTGCACCAGATTGGCCTGGAAATGGCTCAGTTCGAACAGCCCCTTGAGCTTGGGGATAAGGACATCGTTGATATTGGTGACGCCGCCGAGGAGGAAGAACACAGCGAACATCAAGGCAAGCAAGACCGTTGACTTCCCATTGGATGGCGCACCGATTGTCACATCCGGTTTTGAAGGCATCATGGCCATGATATCGGTACCTCTCAGTGCTCTTTGCTCGATCGAATTGGGAACCGGCTTGAGCGCTTAATCCTTCCAGGAGCGACCGGCAAAGCCGACAGTCACGGCAGGCGCCAGATTTTCGGCATTCTCGCCAAGCGCGAACTGGTAGGATCCCGGTGCAATCACCCACTGCCCGTCCTTCCAGTCGGCGAGCAATCGCGGATCGATATCGACCGCTATCTTCCGCGTCTCGCCTGGCCGGAGTTCAACTCTCTGGAACCCGACGAGCCGCTGCCGCGCCTGGCCATTGCGGCTTACGAGATAGACCTGGCCAACCGTCGCGCCCTTCCGGCTGCCGGTGTTGGACACGGAGAATCCGGCCTTCAGACCCTTGATCCGCAGATCCCTTGCGGCAAAGCTGGTGTAGGACAGGCCGAAGCCGAACGGAAACAGCGCCTTTTGCCCCTTCCGCGCGAACCACCGGTAGCCGACATCCGACCCCTCAATGTCATAATCCGCAACCAGCCGGGATTCGGGCGACGCCGGATTGCCGATGAATTCGGGATCCACGGTCTCGAAGCCATCGACCTTGGGGCGCGGCAGCTGACTTTCCGACATAGGAAACGTAATCGGCAGGCGACCGGAGGGATTCGCGTCTCCGAAAAGGACCGACGCGACTGCTTCCGCTCCCCGGGTGCCCGGATACCACGCCTGCACGACGGCGGCCGTCTTCGTCAGCCAGGGCATGGTGACGGGATTGCCTGTCTGCAGCACGACGATGGTATTGGGATTGACGGATGCGACCGCTTCGATCAGGGCGTCCTGGCCATTGGGGAGGGTCAGGTCCGGCCGGTCGAACCCTTCGCTCGACCAGCTGTTGGCAAAGAGGATCACCACGTCGGCGCGCTTGGCCTGCTCAACAGCTTCACTGACATATGCCCCGTTGCGGAATGTCACATTCGCGTTCGGCGATGCCTTCCTGATCGCATCGACCGGCGGATTTCCCTGATACTGCTGCGACAGGAAATTGGCGAACTGGGCGTCGCTTCGCACCATCGAGACGACGCCGGCCGGGCCGCCCTCACCATGCACCTGGCTGGAGCCGCCGCCGGACAGAACGCCGATATTGGCGTTGCCGCCGACAACCAGAATCCGCTTCGCCTCGCGGGCGAGCGGCAATGCATTCCCACGATTGCGAAGCAGTACGATGCCCTGAAGCGAGGTTTCCTCAGCCACCACGGCATTTGCCGCGAAATCGATCGCGCCGCCCGGCTGGGCAGGATGGCGATCGAGGCCGTTCGCGTAGATTGCGGTCAGGATGCGGACATTCATGTCGTCCAGCCGCGTCGCATATGCCTGATCGCGCTGCGCCGCTTCGGCAAGAGGGGCGCCGAAGAAGCGCGCGGGATCGAGCTGCGAACCGGATTGCTGATCGAGGCCGTCGATGGCCGCCGACAGGTTGCGCACCGCCCCCCAGTCGGACATGACGAACCCCTTGTAGCGCCAGTCTCGCTTGAGCACCTGATTGAGCAGGTAATCGCTCTCGCACGCCTGATGCCCACCCACCCGGTTATAGGCGCACATGACCGAACCCGGCCGGCCGATCTCCAATCCGATCTGGAAGGCGAGCAGATCGCTTTCGCGCGCCGCTGCGTCCGAGATCTTCACATCGACATATTGGCGGGCGGTCTCCTGCCCGTTGAAGGCGAAATGCTTGATCGTGGAAATGATGTTGTTCGACTGGATTCCGGCAATCGCGTTGCCGACAAGCACGCCGGTCAGCAGCGGATCTTCCGAAAGATATTCGAATGTGCGGCCGTTTCTGGGGTCGCGGGTCAGGTTGGAGCCTCCCGCAAGAAGCACGTTGAACCCTTTCGCCCGCGCTTCCGATCCGATCATGGCGCCGCCGCGCCGGACCAGATCGGGATTCCAGGTCGCCGCCATTGCCAGCCCCGACGGAAGGGCAGTGGCCCCGTCCTTGCGCAGTCCGCCCGCCCAGGCAACTCCCAGGCTGGCGTCGGTCTCGCGCAGCGCTGGTATGCCCAGACGGGGTATACCGGCAATGTAGCCAGCGGCAGGCAAGGCATCCGCGGGAAGCGGAATGGGGTCGGTGCCGATCGGCGCGGGGAGGATACCGAGGGTCAGGATCGTCTTTTCATCCTGGCGCATCGCCGCAACCGTCGCGCGCGCCCTGCCCTGCGCATCCGCACCGGCGGCATCAGGCGACGGATTGCCGCGGGCGGCGGCGCCGACCGGCATAACTGCCGCGACCGCAACTGCCCAACCAATCCCTTGCACCAAAGCCTTCATCCCGTTTCTCCCGATCAATCCGTTTTTCACATTGCACGCGACATGGTCCCGGCCTGTCATTTGCCCGCCCAATCCTCGTTAGCGCGGGCTACGACATAAGCCCTGATCGCCTCGACATCGTCACGCGACAAATCCTTGTCAAAGCCCACCATGCCCAGATCCTTCAAGGCTCCATCGAATACGACCGATTTCCACGCCTGCGGGTCGCCTGCGAGTGCGGAGCGGCGCAATTCGGGCAGCACACCGCCCGACCGGACGCCATCGCCGTGGCAGCCGCCACAAGTCCGCGCATAGAGCGCCGCCCCCCGTGACACCTGGGCCAACGAGCCGAACGGAGCCGGCGGTCGGACCGTGTCCCGCGCCAGAGCCTCCTGCTCGGGCAGCGACGCCTTGCCATCCAGCGCGAAGGTCAAGACCCGGCTGCGGTTGGGCCGATTGTTGCTCTTGCGGGCAAGTTCGCCTAGCAGCAGGGGATAGACGCCGCCCCAGCCGACGACGATCGAAACATACTGCCTGCCGCCAAGCGAATAGGTGATCGGCGGCGCGACGATCCCGCTTTGCGCGGCGAACGACCATAGGCGCCGTCCGGATGCAGCGTCATAGGCGACGAAATCGCCCGCTGCGGTTCCCTGGAACAGCAGCCCGCCGGCCGTTGCCAGCATCCCCCCGTTCCACGGGCCGCCGAGTTCCACGGTCCAGGCGGCACGCCGCTTGACCGGATCCCACGCGACGATGCGTCCCTTCAGGCCGGACTTCACCGCAGCGACGATCGCGCGATCGGCGGGCATGGATGCCTTGGCGAGATCGAGGCCGAGGTTGTTCGACTGCCGCTTCCACTGGAACGCGGGATCGGGAATGTAAGGCGTCGCGATCTCGTTGACGGGGATATAGACAAGGCCGGTACTGGGGCTGAAAGCCATGGGATGCCAGCTATGCCCGCCCAGGAACCCGGGCTGCGAAAGCCACGGCTTGCCCGTCTTGTTGTAATAGGCTTCCGGAACGATGCGCGGACGGCCCGTCGCCATGTCGACGCCGGTGGTCCAGCTCTGCTTCACATAAGGCTCCGCCGAAATGAGCGAGCCGTCGGTCCGGTCAAGAACGTAAAAGAAGCCATTCTTCGGCGCCTGCATCAGAACCTTGCGGACCTTTCCGTCGATCGTCAGGTCGGCCAGGATCATGTGCTGGGTCGCCGTATAGTCCCACTGATCGCCCGGTGTCTGCTGGTAGTGCCAGACATACTCGCCGGTCTCGGGGCGGAGGGCGATGATCGAAGCGAGGAACAGATTGTCTCCGCCCCCCGGAGAGCGGATCGCCTGGTTCCACGGCGAACCGTTCCCGACACCGATGTAGAGAAGGTCCAGCTCCGGGTCGTAGGCCATCGAATCCCATACGGTGCCGCCGCCGCCGACATGGTCGGGTTTGCCCTTCCAGGTCGGCCCAGCAAGCTTTTCGAGAATGGCGTCGGACACAGCGCCGTCACGCTGCCCGGACTTGCCCGGAACGGTATAGAAGCGCCACGCCAGCTTGCCGGTTTCCATGTCGTAGGCAGTGACATAGCCGCGGACGCCATATTCGGCGCCGCCATTGCCGATAAGCACCTTGCCCTTAACAAGCCGGGGCGCACCGGTGATCGTGTAGGACTGGCCCTGATCGACAGTGAGCACCGACCAGATCAGCTTGCCCGTTTCCGCATCGAGCGCCTGCAGCCGCCCGTCGAAGGTGCCCAGGAAGACCTTGCCGCCTTCGACCGCCACACCCCGGTTGACGACGTCGCAGCAACCCTTGACCCCGGCCTCACCAGGCACTTTCGGGTCATAGGTCCACAGTAGCTTGCCCGACGCGGCGTCGAACGCCTGGACCTTCGACCAGGCCGACGTCGTGAAAAGCTTTCCGCCGACCATGATCGGCGTAGCTTCCTGCCCGCGATTTGTGTCGAGATCATAATACCATGCGAGCTTGAGCCCGGCCACGGTCTGCGGCGTCAACTGATCCAGAGGGCTGTAGCGAGTCTCGGCAAGGTCAAAACCGTGGCGCGCCCATTCACCGGCTTTGGGCGCATCGAGTTCGCCCGAACCTCCCGCCACCGGGACGTTGCAGCCTGCAACCGAAAGCAGGGCACCGACTGCAAGCAGGGTGATGATGAAACGCTGCTTCATGACATCCTCTGAAAAGCTTTTTTCTTTGCAACCTCTCCCGAAACGCACCACCCGGGGCAGGAAGACGCCCAGGGCGCCGTCAAGAAAAGCGCCTTGCAACACTTAACATGATAATTTATGCGTGCAAGCAATGTTAAGAACGAGAATCGGAGCGGTGCCGTGCAGGCTGGAGGTGCGATTGTTCATGGTGAAACCCTCTCCGGCGACGCGCTTATAACGGTACTGAATCCCGCGACGAATATAGTCGCGGCGCATGTGAAGGCATGCGACGCGCCGGTCGTCGAACAGGCCATCGCGTCGTGCCGGAGCGCCTTTCCAGGATGGTCGAACCTTCCGCTGGCGGACCGCAGAAACGCCTTGCTGGCCTGCGCAGACATACTTGAGGCCCATTCGGAAGAGCTCGCCCAGATGCTCACCCTTGAACAGGGCAAACCACTCAACGGCATGGGCTCGCGGTTCGAGATCGGCGGCGCGATCGCCTGGACACGGCATACCGCATCCCTGCAGTTGCCTGTCGAGCCGATCCAGGACGATGACAAGGCCCACATCGCGGTTTACCGCAAACCGCTGGGCATTGTCGCGTCCATAACGCCCTGGAACTGGCCGGTCATGATAGCCATCTGGCATATCATGCCCGCGCTGCTGGCGGGCAATGTGGTGGTCATCAAGCCCTCGCCGCTCACGCCTTTGTCAACCCTGCGCATGGTCGAGCTGTTTCAGGCGGCATTGCCCAACGGCGTGCTGAATGCCCTGGCTGGTCCGGACGAGATCGGTCCCGTCCTGACGTCGCATCCCGCCATCGCCAAGGTCTGCTTCACCGGATCGACGCGGACCGGCAGAGCCGTCATGTCCAGCGCCGCCCCGACGCTCAAGCGGTTGACGCTGGAACTGGGCGGCAACGATGCCGGCATCGTCCTGCCCGATTGCGATCCGGCGGCGATCGCGGAGGGCCTCTTCTGGGGGGCGCTCATCAACAACGGCCAGACCTGCGCCGCGCTCAAGCGACTTTATGTCCATGACACCATCTACGATGCGGTCTGCGACAATCTTGTCCGCTTCGCGAAAGGCATCAAAGTCGGAAACGGCACCGAGGAGGATGCGGTACTCGGCCCGGTCCAGAATCGCATGCAGTTCGAGAAGGTGAGCAGCCTGGTCGGAGCCGCTCGCGCCGATGGCGCCCGCGTGCTGTGCGGGGGGGAGCCGGACGGCGGACCGGGCAATTTCCATCCGGTCACTTTCGTCGCCGATGCCGAGGCGGGGATGGCGCTCGTCGACGAAGAGCAGTTCGGTCCGGCATTGCCGATCATCCGGTACACGAAGATCGACGATGCGCTGGCGCAGGCGAACAGCCTGGACTTCGGCCTTGGCGGCTCGATCTGGTCGGCGGATACCGGCCGTGCGCGCGATCTCGCGATGCAGCTCGAATGCGGTACGGCGTGGGTCAACAAACACGGCGCAATCCGCCCCGACATACCTTTCGGCGGCGTGAAGTCCTCCGGCTTCGGGGTCGAATTCGGGCAGCACGGCCTCGACGAATTCGTATCGCTTCACATCGTCCACGATTGAGTACGATCCTGCGCGGGTCGGGGAGTTTACAATGACAGGCAAACGCGACATCGCTCTTGATGCCATCGCACCGTTCCAATCCCGTCCGCTCGGACATTTCATCGGCGGTTGCGACGTGGCGGGCGAAGGGACCGCCTACGATATTCTGGAACCCGGCACGGGACAGGTGCTCGGCCAGTATTGCGACGCGACCGAAGGCCAGGTTGAAGCGGCCGTCGCGGCGGCACGCGAAGCCTTTCCCGCCTGGGTCGCCACGCCGGCCGAGGAACGCAGGAAAATATTGAATCGCGTCGCCGATCTGATCGTGGCCAACGCGGACAAGATCGCTGCCGTCGAATGCCTCGATGCAGGTCAGTGCTGGCGGTTCATGTCGAAGGCCGCCATCCGCGGGGCAGAGAATTTTCGCTTCTTTGCCGACCGTGCTCCCTCCGCCGCCGATGGCCGGGCGCTGCCAAGCGCGGATCATGTCAATTACACAACAAGGCAGGCCATCGGCCCCGTGGCGGTGATCACGCCGTGGAACACGCCTTTCATGCTTTCGACATGGAAGATCGCACCTGCGCTGGCGGCGGGCTGCACCGTCGTGCACAAGCCCGCCGAATGGTCGCCCTATTCGGCGCGGCTGCTGGCCGAGATTGCGCTGGAAGCCGGATTGCCAGCAGGTGTGTTCAACTCCGTAAACGGACTCGGCGAGACGACCGGAAAGCGCCTGACAGAGCATAAGGACATCAAGGCCATCGCTTTTGTCGGTGAGTCATCGACGGGTTCGGCGATCATGCGCCAGGGTTCGGCAACGCTGAAGCGCGTGCATTTCGAACTTGGCGGCAAGAACCCCGTGATCGTATTTGACGATGCGGATCTCGATGCGGCGCTCGATGCAGTGATCTTCATGATCTATTCGCTGAACGGACAGCGCTGCACGTCGTCTTCGCGGCTGCTTGTGCAGGCTGGCATCTACGAGGAATTCGTAGCCAGGGCGGCAGAACGGGTCCGCAAGCTTCGTGTCGGCGATCCGTTCGATCCGGCAAGCGAAGTCGGCCCATTGATCCACCCCCGGCATTTCGCCAAGGTAGCCAGCTACATGGACATCGCCGTTTCGGACAGTGCACGCATCGCGGCGGGCGGCAAGCCTGTCTCCGGCGTGGACGGCTTCTTTTTCGAGCCGACGCTTTTCGCCGATGCCAGCCAGTCGATGCGCATTGCGCAGGAAGAGATATTCGGACCGGTACTCACAGCCATTCCCTTCGACGACGAAAACGATGCGATCGCCAAGGCGAACGATGTCGAATACGGTCTGGCAGGCTATCTGTGGACCAGGGATCTTGGCCGGGCACTGCGCGTTTCGGACGCGCTTGAAGTCGGGATGGTCTGGGTTAACAGCGAAAATGTCCGGCATCTGCCGACCCCCTTTGGCGGGACCAAGGCGAGCGGCATAGGCCGCGACGGCGGTGACTGGAGTTTCGATTTCTACATGGAAACCAAGAACATCGCGCTGTCCAGAGGCACGCACAAAATCCAGCGGCTCGGGATATGATTTCAGGTATATTGGCCGAGCCACTCCCCTGGGCAGGCGGGGTCAGCGGCGCACGGTCCGCCGGCGACCGACGGCGGGACAGACGAAATCCGTACGACCAGGGCATCCTTGGCAGCCGCGTGGATTCCGCTGACGCCATCGGGCGTGACAGCATGAAACCGCGCTCAATCTCCGGGCTGAAATTTCTCGAGGGCCTTCGCAAGCGCCAGGGCTTCTTCCTTGAAAGCCTCAAGACGGTCCCGGCCGAATGCCTTGGTATATTCGTCGAGAAGCTTGCGTGTGTATTTGGCCGTGCTGATGACCAGTTCGCGTCCCTCCGGCGTGATCGAGATTATCGACCGACGCCCGTCGGCCGTGTCAGTATTGCGCTTGATCAGCTTGCGATCCAGCATCTCCTTCAGAATCCGCGTCACGGTTGGAGCATACAGAAGGGCCTGATCGGCAATGCCCTTGGCATCGAGATATTCGGCATCGGCAAGCACGCGAAGGACGCGCCATTGCTGTTCGGTGACATTGGCCGCACGCAGATGGGGTCTGATCGGCGCCATGACGGCTTCCCGTGCCGCGAGCATCGTTCCGGCGAGCGACTTGGGATAGGGCGGGAGGCCGGAAGCGGTCGGCTTTGGCATTTTTTCTCCAACAATCTGATTGAAATGATAATTCACTTGATAACCACCTTAAGCAAGTGGGTATTTTCATGAGCTCATCGGGACAGTTCTACGGCGTCGCGCTGAATGATCGCCTTGAGTTGGAAAGCCTGGGCGAGGCATTCGGGCAGAAACCCTATCTGGCGCCGCCCCGCGCGCCGGTGGTCTACATGAAGCCGGGCTGCGCCCTCGCGCGCGGGCCAATCCCGGTGCCTCGCGGCCAGGCGGTGGTCGTCGCCGCGACATTGGCCCTCCTGTTCTCCCGCAATGCTTCCCATTGTGATCCGGTCGATGCCATGAGCACCGTTGGAGCCATCGCCCTGGCGCTTGATGTCTCCTTGCCGCAGGCCAACTATTATCGCCCCGCGGTTCCGCAGACGATCCGGGAGTCGTTCCTGGCCCTGGGAAGCTGGGTGCCGGTCACGACCGTCCAGACAATCACGACCGATGTGGCGGGCGGCCCTTCGCATTCGTGGCAGCTTGATCGCCTCGACCGCGAGCCCGCCCGATTGATCAGCGACCTCTCGCAATTCATGACCCTGCGCGCCGGCGATGTTCTGCTTGTGGGCCTTCCCGGCGATGCCCCGCACGTCTCGGGCACTCTGGATCTGTCCGTCACGGCTGCAGAGATGGCCGCGCTGAATGTCACTCTAGTCGAGGAACAGTCATGAAGCGCGCGCGCCTGTATCATCGCGGCCGTGAAGTCTGGGCGGCGGTCGATGACGAACACGATGTGCTGCGCCTGCCGGACGGCACGGTCGTCCCCCTTGCCGAAGCGCAGTGGCTCCCGCCCATCACCAATGGCGCCGCCGCCTATGCGCTCGGACTGAACTTCGCGGATCACAACAAGGAACTGGGATTCGCGCCGAAGCTCGAAACGCCGCTCATCTTCATGAAAGGCGCCAGCACCTTTGTCGGCCATGACGGCGATACGCCCCGTCCGAAAGACGGCAACCAGATGCACCCCGAATGCGAACTGGTGGCGATCATCGGCAAGCCGGCCCGACGCGTTGCTCCGGCGCAAGGGCTCGACCATGTGTCCGGCTACACCATCGCCATCGACTATGCGATCCGCGAGTATCTTGAGAATTTCTACCGCCCCAACGCCCGGGTGAAGAACCGTGACGCCACCACACCGCTCGGACCCTATATCATCGATGCCACCGACATTCCCGATCCACAGGCCTTGACGCTGCGTACCACGGTAAACGGACGGGTCGTGCAGGATGGCAGCACTGCAGACATGATCATGGGGGTTGCCGATCTGGTATCCTACCTCTCCCACGTCACCACACTCATGCCGGGCGACATGATCCTGACCGGTACGCCGCAGGGCGTCCATTTCTGCGATCCGGGCGATACCGTGATCTGCGAAATCGAAGGCGTGGGCCGGCTCATCAACCATCTGGTTGCGCCATGAGCCTCTACCAGCTCTCCAAGCTCCTCTATGTGCTGAACCGCGACGATTCGGCCAAGCAGAGCTTCAAGGCGGACCCCGCCGCGCTCGCGGTCGACTTCCAGCTGACAGACGAGGAGCGGCAGGCCTTCCTCGACCGCGACGTTGGCCTGCTCTACGTCCTTGGCGTCAATGGCCAGATCCTGATGCATTTCGCGGCGCTCTGCGGGATAGCCTGGCCGGACTACCTCCAGGCCATGCGCGACGGCATCGTCCGCCACGGTCCGGTCCGGGCCGGGCTCTATGCGATGACCACAGGGGTCGATGAAAAGGTGGCCGGACTATGAGCCTTGTCTTCACCGCCGTATGCAGCCATGCTCCCGGCATTACCGCCCGGGCCGCGCAGGCCAGTTCCGCCGACCGCGACGCGCTGTATGGCGCCATGGACGATCTGCGCATCCAGCTGGAGGCGTCGCGTCCCGATGCCGTCATCTTTCTCGCGGCAGAGCATTTTGCCAACTTCTTCATGAACAACATGCCGGCCTTCGCAATCGGCATGGGGGAGCGCTACAAGGGGCCGATCGAAGACCCGGACTGGCTCGGGATTCCCCACCGCGAAGTCCGCGGCGCACCCGACCTTGGGAGGCGGCTGATCACCCGGCTGCTGCAATCGGTCGATGTCGCCTATTGCGAGGAATGGCAGTTCGACCACGGCATCGTCGTGCCGCTGCATCTGCTCGATCCCGAAAATCAGCTCACGGTCATTCCCGCCAACATCAATTGCCAGGGGCCGCCGTTGACGCCGCTGCACCGCGCATGGGCCTTTGGCGAAGCCATCCGGCAGGCGGCTGACGCAGTGCCGGAACGGATAGCTCTGATCGCGACCGGCGGCATCTCGCACTGGCCCGCCACGCCCGACAGCGGGAAGATCAACGAAGCCTGGGATCGGGACTTCCTGGACCGCTGGCTCGCCAACGATCGGGACCGGCTGCTCGCCTATACGGACGAGGAGACCTATCGCGACGCTGGCCAGGGCGGCTTCGAGATTCGCACCTTCATCGCCGCCGCGGCCGCCGCGCGTGGCAAGGGCACCTTGCATTTCTTCCGCCCGATTCCGGTCTTTGCCGTCAGTTGCACCGTTGCGACGATGGAGATCGCCTGATGGCCCATGTCACCATCGAATGGACCGCCAACCTCGAGGGGCAGATCGATCTCGGCGCGCTGATGGCCCTGGTTGCGCAGGACATGCGCGAAAGGGCCGATGGCGTGTTTCCTGTTGGAGGCATAAGGGTGCGGGCATATCGCGTCGACGATTATGTCATTGCCGACGGCCTTTGCGATGATGACGCCTTCATCAATCTCGACGTCAAGATGGGCGCCGGTCGGAGCGAGGAGTTCCGCCAGCGCTATTTCGATGCCCTGTTCGAACGCATCACCGCGCATCTGCGGGAGCTTTCCGAAAGACGGCCACTCGCCGTATCGATGTATGTCGAAGAAGCCGAAGGCTGGAAGTACAACACCATCCACCAGCGTCTCAAGAAAGTCCGCTGATGCCGCTTGACCAGCATATCGTTGAAGAACTCGCCAGCCGTCTTGATCACGCCGAGAAGGAGCGGAGCCAGATTGGCCAGTTCTCGCTCGAATACCCGGATATGACGCTGGAGGACGGCTATGCCATCAGTCGTGCCTGGGTCCGGCAGAAGCGGGCGAGCGGGCGCGAGGTCATCGGCCACAAGATCGGCCTCACCAGCCGTGCCATGCAGCGATCTTCCAACGTGACCGAACCCGATTTCGGCACGTTGCTCGACGATATGCTCTTCATGGACGGCAATGACATACCGATATCCCGGTTCATCGAGCCCCGGGTCGAGGTGGAACTGGCCTTCATCCTCAAGACCCCGCTCAAAGGGCCGGGCTGCACGATCTATGACGTGCTTCGCGCGACCGACTATGTCACACCCGCGATAGAGATCATCGATGCCCGGATCGAGCGGATCGACAAGGCCACCGGCGTGACGCGCAAGGTCTTCGACACGATTTCGGACAACGCCGCCAACGCCGGGATCGTGCTGGGCGGCCGGCCTGTGAAACCCGACGCGGTTGATCTGCGCTGGGTGTCGGCCCTGCTCTACCGCAACGGAGTCATCGAGGAATCCGGGGTAGCGGCCGCGGTGCTCAATCATCCGGCAAACGGCCCGGCGTGGCTGGCAAACAAACTGGCTCCGTTCGGCGAGTGGCTGGAACCAGGGCAGATCATCCTGGGCGGCAGCTTCACCGCACCTGTATTCGCGCGCGCTGGCGACAGCTTCCATGTCGATTACGGCCCGCTTGGCGCAATCTCGGTGCGCTTCACATGACAGCCTTCAAGCAAAGACTTGCCGAAGGAAAACCGTTGATTGGCCTGTGGCAGGCGCTTGCCAACAACTACACGGCTGAAATCTGCGCGCGGGCGGGATATGACTGGCTGCTATTCGATGGAGAGCACTCGCCCAACTCCGCCCAAACCCTGCTGGCGCAGCTTCAGGCCGTGGCCCCCTTCCCTGCCGAGGCCATTGCCCGGGTGCCGACCGCGGATCCGGTGCACATCAAGCAATATCTCGATCTCGGCTTCAACACGCTGCTCATTCCCATGGTGGACAGCGCCAGCCAGGCGCAGGCGGTTGTCTCGGCCTGCCGCTATCCCCCGCTCGGCATTCGCGGCGTCGCCAGCGCGACGGCGCGGGCAACGGGATTCGGGCTGGACCCGGCCTATCTGCGCGAAGTCGCCGACCGCGTGACCGTGATCGTCCAGATCGAAAGCCACGAGGCGCTGGAAAATGTCGATGCGATCGCCGCGACGGATGGCGTCGATGCGCTGTTCATCGGGCCTGCCGATCTGGCGGCGTCGCTGGGCCACCTCGGCAATCCCGGGCACAGCGATGTCCAGGCCGCGATCGCCAGCGCCAAATCGGCGATCGACGCGGCCGGCAAGCCGGCAGGGATCTTCGCGCTGTCGCCTGACGATGCCGCACGCCGGATCGCCGAGGGCTATCGCTTCCTCTCGATCGGAACAGATATAGGGCTGCTGCTGAATGGCGCGCGCAGCCTCCTGACCTTAGTCCGTCCCTGAAAGGCCAATTGCCATGATCGATCGCCGCCGCCTGATACAATTCGCCGGACTTGCCGTCCCCGCCTTCGCCATGCCGGCGATACTTCGCGGCAGCGAGCCGGACGCTCCCATGGCGACCTGTGCGCAGGGCAAGCTGCTGGGAACGGCCGAAAATGGCGTGCTGGCGTTCAAAGGCGTGCCATATGCCGGCCAGGTATCGGGGCCGGAGCGCCGCTTCCGCGCGCCGCCGCCGCCCGTGGGATGGACGGGCATTCGCGACGCCACGCGCCTCGGCCCCGTTTCGATCCAGGCCACTGGTGCCCATTTCGGACCCGGCGAGACGCAGTCCGAGGACTGCCTCGTCCTCAACATCTGGACGCCCGCGCTCGACGGACACAAGCGTCCTGTGATGGTCTATCATCACGGCGGCGGCTTCGTCATCGGATCGGGCGGCGCACCGTGGCAGGACGGCTCGACGCTGGCGCGAAAGCACGATGTGGTGGTTGTCGAGTCCAACCATCGCCTCGGCCTGATGGGATACCTCTATCTGGGCCAGCTGCTCGGCCCGGAATTCCAGGGCAACCAGGGCCTGCAGGATCTTGTCGCGGCACTGGCCTGGGTGAACCAGAATATCGGCGCCTTCGGCGGCGATCCCGACAATGTCATGATCTTCGGCGAAAGCGGCGGCGGCGGGAAGACGGCCGCGCTTTACACCATGCCGTCGGCGGCACCCTATTTCCAAAAGGCGTCGATCGAAAGCGCCATCGGCCCCGGAGCGGCAACGCCGGACGACGCCACAGCCGTCACCCGGGAAGTGATGCGCCGCATGGGGATTACCGATCCGAGGCAGCTTCTGAGCGCACCGGCCGGCGAGATCATCAAGGCCCAGAGGGGCAATGCCCCCTTCCTGCCGCCCGGCACCGTCATGCCCAACGAGGCGCCCGGCACGCTTCGTGAAATCATGGTCTGGCCCTTCGTGGACGGCACCATCCTTCCCGAAGAACCCTTCGGGAAGGCCGCGCCGAACATATCGGCCGACAAGCCGCTGATCGTCGGTAGCTGCAAGGACGAGACCGTGTTCTTCTACCGCATGGATCCTTCGGCCTTTTCTCTCGACGAAAGCGGCCTGCGCAGCCGGCTGCAACTGCGCCTGGGGAACAGGGCAGACGCCTGGATCCAGGCCTTCCGCCGTTCCCGCCCCCATGCCACTCCGTCCGAGCTTTTCATCGCCATCACTACGGCAAAGCCGTGGCGCGCTCACGCCGTGAAGCTGGCAGAACGCAAGGCAGCGCAGAACCGCGCGCCGGTCTATTCCTACATTCTCGACTACCGCTCACCGGATCTGGTGCCGGGCACCAGCTTTGCCGAAGGTTCGCCGCACGCTTCCGACATTTCGATGAAGTTCGATACGGCCGCCAACATCGGCCCCAAACACCCCGGCCGGCTCCAGACAGCCAGCAACATGGGCGAGATGTGGGCCACCTTCGCCCGAACCAGCAAGCCGGGCGCCAAGGGACAGGTCGCGTGGAAGCCCTATACGCTTCGCAAACGCGCGACGATGATCATCGACGCCCGCTGCCGGCTGGTGAACGACCCAGAGCCGATCGAGCGCCGCTTCTTTGACGACGAGCCCGATGCCGCCCGCGAATAGTATCGCAGACCGAACCAACCGACATCAGAAGAAAGCCCATTGATGAACCTGCTCAAGTCCCTTGCCTTCCTCTGCCTTGCCGTCGTCGGAACCGCGGGGCCCGGCACGATCATGGCGCAGGATGCGGTCGTCGCCGCACCCGATGTCGATGCCCTGTTCACCGACGGAAACCGCAAGCTCCATCGCAACAAGCAGGTCGTCTATCACATCATGAAAGACCTGCTGGAGGCCGGCCGGTGGGACGAAGCGCATCGCTATCTCACCGAGAGATATGTTCAGCACAATCCGAACGTCGCTTCCGGCCGGCAGGCGGTCGTTGATTTCTTCAAAGGCCTGGGCATGAAGCCGGTTCCGGCCAGACTGTCGGCCCCGGTGGTGCAGGTCATCGCGCAAGGAGACTATGTCATGGTCGCCAGCGTGGCCACGCTCCCGCACCCGGCCGAAGCCGGAAAGACATATACCACGACATGGTTCGATCTCTTCCGCATGAAGGATGGGAAGGCGGACGAACACTGGGACAGCGCCACCATCATGGCGATTCCCGGCAAATAGACGCGACAGCGCGAACCGACGAAAGGCCAAGAATGATGGCGACATACAGACATTCGTTCCACCTGTCGGTCCTGGCCCTGGCCGCCATGCCGGCATCCGCGCTGGCCGATGCGGCCTGGATCTCGCATCCGGATATCGCGCATACGGCCAGGCAATCGGATTCTGTCAGCCTTCAGTTCAGGCGGGAAATCCGGCTCGACCGGCAGCCGGCCCGCCTTGAAATCGATGTCAGCGCCGACAATCGCTTCATCCTGTTCGTCAATGGCAGCGAAGTTGCCCGCGGCCCCGCGCGCGGGGATCTTGCCCATTGGCGGTTCCGCAGGATCGATATCGCCCGCTATCTGAAGGCAGGCGACAATGTCGTCGCGGCGCAGGTCTGGAATGACGGCAAGGCCGCCGGCGTGGCGCAGATTTCGGCCCGGACCGGATTCTGGCTCCGTCCCGCGACGGAAGGGCAGTCCGGCCCGGGCGACATGCTCGCCACCGGGCCCGCGTGGCAGGTGCGGACCGATGGCTCGCGCCGCGTCACGCCGGCGCAGCCAGGCCTCGCCGCGAAGCTTGGCTGGGACAAGTACTTCGCCGCGCCGCCGCCGGAAACCATCGACGCCGGAAAGGCGCTGGCCGGCTGGCAGACCGGGGCGGGAGACGATGGCCAAGGGTGGCGCTCCGCGGTTTCCGCACTCGCGTCCGGCGAGACGGCCCCATGGACGCTGGTTCAGGACAAACTGCCACCGATGCGCATGGTCGCCCTCGACGGGGGCCGAGCGGTGCGGGTTTCCGGCTTGGCCGCAAAGGGCTTTCCGGCCAAGCCGATAACGGTGCCGCCGCACAGCGACGTCACCATCCGGCTCGACATGGGAGCGATGCGGGTGGCCTTTCCCCGGCTGGTAACCAGCGGCGGGAACGGCGCCAGGGTCGAACTGACCTATGGCGAGGCTCCCTATGGCGAAAAGCTCAACTACCTGCCGCAGCGCGACGACGGCCAACATGGCTGGATCATCGGACCGACGGACATCTTCCTGCCGGATGGCGGCGCGAAACGTTCCTTCTCGCCGTTCTGGTGGCGCGCCTGGCGCTTTGCCGAGCTGAAGGTCAGGACCGGGGCGGAACCGCTCAAACTGGAATCGTTTTCGCGCACCGGGACGGGCTACCCCTTCGATACGGCAGCCCGCTTCGCCAGCGATGACCAGGATCTCAACCGGATCTGGCAGATCGGCTGGGACACGGTGCAACTGGACGCTCAGGAAACCTTCATGGACACGGCCTACTGGGAACAACTCCAATATGTCGGCGACACCCGCATCCAGGCATTGGTGAGCTATGCCGTCTCGGGCGACAACCGCCTGGCCCGCCAGGCCGTCGAGGCCTTCGCCGCGTCGCGCGACCGCAACGGCCTGATCCAGTCGCGCTGGCCGGCCAACATCGACCAGTCGATCCCGCCGTTCGCGCTCCTGTGGGTCGGAATGCTGCATGACTACTGGATGTACCAGCCCGATGCCTCTCCGGTCAGGGATGTCCTGCCCGAAATGCGTTCGTCGCTGGCTTGGTATTCGCGCTATGTCGGGGCCGACGGTCTCGTCGGTACGACGCCGGGCTGGGAATTCATCGACTGGCGGGATGGCATCAGCAATTTTCCCGAGACCAGAAATCCTGCCGACACCGAGCGCTGCATCGTCTCCTTGATGTATCTGGGCGCGCTGAAGCAGGCCGCCGATCTGGAAACGGCGCTGGGCAACCCCGATGCCGGCGCCCGCGACGCCAGACTGGCCGGGACGACGGCGCAAGCAGTCAGCAACCAGTGCTGGTCACCCGAGAAGAGGCTGTTCGCCGATCAGCCTGCCAAGACCACCTTCAGCCAGCACGCGAATATCCTGGCCGTGCTGTACGATGTCGCGCCGCGAAGCGAGCAGAAGGAATTGCTTGAGCGGGTTCTCCAGACCGGAAGCTGGCCCGATGCGCCCGGCGGCATCACGCCGGCGACCTTCTATTTCGACTTCTATCTGGCGCGCGCGCTGGAGCATGCAGACCTTGGCGGCAGCTACCTGCATATCCTCGCCCCCTGGCGCCGGATGCTGAAGCAGGGCTTCACCACATGGCCGGAATCGCCTGACCCGGGCCGCTCCGACAGCCACGCCTGGTCGGCCCATCCTACGTTCGATCTGCTGACGATCGTGGCGGGCATCACGCCCGCCGCACCGGGGTTCGCAAAGGTCCGGATCGCTCCCGAGCTTGGCTCGCTGCGGACACTCGACGCCGCGTTCGCCCATCCCCGCGGATCGATCACGGTGCGGTATCGCCGGGTCGGCGCGAACGGGCTGACCGCGGACATCGATCTTCCCGCAGGTCTGGAAGGCAGCTTCGTGTGGGACGGCAGTTCCCGGCCGCTCGTCGGCGGTCGGAACCGGTTGCGCCTGAACGTGCCGGGCAAGTGAACAGGAAGGCCGGCTTCAGGACGCGTTGCGCCACGCCTGGACGTGGAGGAGCCTCCAGTTGCGCAGCGTTGCCTTGTGACAGGTCCGGAAGGCGCGGGAAAAATGCGCCGCATCGCCATAGCCTGCAAGCGGCGCCACGGTGGCGATGTCGAGCGCGGTGAACAGCAGCAGGGCTCGGCTTCGCGCATGATCCGGGCGCGCAGATAGCCCGAGACGTTCATCCCGCTTGCCGCGAGGCAGGCCCGATTCAGGAGATAGGGCGTGCTCCCCAGTTCGGCGGCAAGCCCCTCGACCCCGGATGCTGGCGGCATAGGCGCCCGATGCAACGGTCGAGGCGCCGGAACAGTGCCAGTCGGGCCATGGCGCTCGCCCCGGCGTGTCGCGGACGCGCAGCTGGCGGCCGACCATGACAGCGGCAGCCGGGCGATCGACGCCATCGCGTGGGTCTGGTAGCATTTTGCAGGGACCGGCGGCGACCCATCCGCCGCCGGTCCCTGCGTCGGTCAGAATTTCACGCCCGCCGTGACATACCATTCGCGCGGCCGATTGTACGAGGCCGTGACGAACGGAAGCGCGCCCGCTTCGAAGCCGGAGACGATATAGCGCTTGTTTGTCAGGTTCTCGACCCCGGCCCGCAGGCTCCAGCCATCGGCGTTCTGATAGGCAAGTGAAGCGTTCATCAGCATATAGCCGGGCTGCGACAGCTGCGGCGTGTTGAACACATCGTTCTCCACGCGGCTGCTGTAGGAACCGTTGACATTGAGCGACACGGCTTTGGAGAACTTCACGTTGGCGGCCAGGCTGGCAGTCCATTCCGGCGCGTTCTGAAGCCGGGTCGCCGTGGTGATCCGCTGCCCGAAGCGGTTGACGAGCAGCGGTGCCGTGGCCGGATCGAACGACGAATAATGGGCATCGAGATAGCCCAGCGTCGCGTTGAGAGAGAGCCAATCTGCCGGCAATGCCTCGAACTCCGCCTCGACGCCATTGATCTGTGCCGATGCGACATTCTCGTTCGAGGGACTGACCCCCCGCTGGACCACGATCTGGATGTTCTTATACTTGTTGAAGAACGCGGCGACGTTGAACCGGACCCGGTTATCGAAGAACGTCGATTTGACGCCAACTTCGATATTGTCCGACTTTTCTTCACCGAATTCCAGGCTGCGCAGCACGTTCGGATCGCTCGGCGACGCCTGCGCGATCAACGCGGGACTGAAGAACGTGGTAAGCCGAGTGGTGAACCCGCCCGATTTGAAGCCCTGCGAATAGTTCGCATAGGCGAACAGATCGTCGCTCAGCTTGTAGTTCAGGCCAGCCCGGATCGAGCGATTGTCAAAATTCTTGCGGCGGCGCTCGCCCGTATCGAGATAGCGCGGATCGCTGGGCCGGGGCAAGTCGGCCAGATTGAGACCAAAGGTCGAGAAGGCGGTGTTCAGATTCTGCTGGTTGAGATAGAGTGTCTTCTGGTCCTGATTGAACCGAACCCCGAAGAGCACGGTGAAACGATCGGACACATGCAGGTTGCCTTCGCCGAAGAAGGCATAAGACCGGGTATCATGGTCGAATCCGCCTGCGGCCTGGATCAACCCGCCAGCGATTGGCACATTGTCCGACTGGAAGCCATCCTCATAGAAATAATAGGCGCCGGCCGTCAGATCGAATATGCTGCCGATCTTGGCGTTGATCTGAAGCTCCTCGCTGTATTGCCTGGTTTTCATGACAAAGGAGGTCTGATCGAAGACCAAGGGCGCCCCGTCGATATCCACACCGAAGCGGCCATCCAACTGCCGATATGCAGAAATCGACTTGAGCGAGATATTATTCGTCAGATCGAAATCCACCGTGGCCGAAACGCCGCCCGTATCGATGTTCGAGAAATTTGCGCCGGTGGCATAGGTCGTGTCCCTGTCACCGGTGATGAACTGGCCGGTATACTGCAGGTCCGGCCGAGTGCCAGTGGCGTTCGCGCCACTCTGAAGGAACGGAGAGGTTCCGCAGAGCGGAATGGGCACGCCGGCGATACAGGCATTGTACAGGCCACCCAGCGCGAAGTTCGGGTCCACTTCGATCAGAGTTGTCGGATTAGCCGCATCACGGCGCGAAGAGTAATCGGCCGCGATCGTTACCTTGAGGCGGTCGGAGGGGGTCCAGTAAAGCTTGCCACGAACGGTGCCGCCTGACTTCGCACCGGGCCGACCGCCATTGTTGGTATCCGACACCAGGATCTGGTCGAGCGGCGCGACGGTCGGCACGGCCGTGCCGGTGCTGCCGAGCCCTGTGGTGCCGCCGAACGGAATCCGCTTCTGGTAGCCGTCGCGCTTGTCTACATCGAAGGCAAAGCTGGCACCCAGCTTTTCGCCCAGCGGGACATTGATCGCACCGCGCGCTTCCATCCGGTTGCGCTGGCCGAACGTCACTTCGCCCTTGAAGCTGAATTCCTGGCCGGGAGTACGGGTGATCACGTTGACCGCGCCGCCGATCGAGTTGCGACCGAACAGGGTACCCTGCGGCCCTTTCAGAACCTCGACCCTCTCGATGTCGAGCAGATCGAGCACCGCCCCGGGCGCGCGCGCGATGTATACGCCATCGACATAAAGGCCGACGCCCGGATCGGTGTTCAGGGCGAAGTCGCTTTGCCCCACGCCGCGCACAAAGGCCTGGAAGGTATCGGCGCCGGCAAAACTGGACGAGGTATCGAACACCACGTTCGGCGTGAAATTGCCGATGTCCGCGTTGCTGGTGATACCCCTGTTCACAAGGGCCGTCTCAGTGAAGGCAGAGACCGTCACGGGCGTGGCCTGCAGGTCTTCCGACTGCTTGCGGGCGGTGACAACGATATTCTCGAGCCCGCCCTGCTCTGCGCCGTCCTGCGCCAATGCCGGCGTCGCCCCGGAAACGGTGACGACGCATAGCGCCGCCGCGATCGCGATCATGCTTGTCAGATTCCGCATATTCCCTCTCCCTTGCTGCAGCCTTGATTTCTGGCCTTTTTTTTGAGCGATTTCCCAGTTGCGCGCCGATCGGCAGGCCCCGGCCGGGAATTGGCTCCAGCACATTATATTTATCACGATAATCTTGGGCAATATACTTATTGTGATAATTTTGCGGCGGATGCGGCGGGCATGGGATGGGCGGCGCCGGATCCGGTGCCCGCTCCGCACGCCACCCCCTTCCCGCACCGGGCGAGGGCAGCTATCTGATCATCGCGTCAAATAGCCGCCATCGACCGGGATGACCGCGCCCGTCAGATAGGAAGCGGCGGGGGAGCAGAGAAACGCGATGGCCGCCGCGACCTCTTCGCTTTCGCCCCAGCGCGCGGCGGGGATGCGCTCCATGATCCGCGCCCTGGTCGGCGCGTCCAGATTTTTGGCCAACGGCGTTTCGATCCAGCCCGGCGCCACAGCGTTTGCCCGGATGCCTTCGCCCGCGAGCATCTGCGCCAGCGACTTGGTCAACTGGACGACTCCGCCCTTGCTGGCAGCATAGGCGGGTCTCTCGCTGGCGCCGAAGGTGGCATACATCGATGCCACCGTGACGATCGACCCCCGCGTGGCGGCCAGCAGCGGCGCCGCCGCCATGGCGGCAGCCATGCCCGAGACGAGGTTGACTTCCAGCACCCGCCGAAAGCCGTCAAGCGCCCGCTCGGCGTCGTTCAGTGAAATCCCGGCGCACAGCACCAGGTGATCCAGACGCGCCAGCGCCCCGATCGCCGCTTCGAGCGCGGCAGTGTCCGTGACGTCAAGCTCGATGACTTCGAGGCGCTCGTCGGGCTCGAGCGGAGCCTGCGAAGCCGCCAGGCCGGCGGCGACCACATGCGCGCCCAGCGCGTGGAAGAACCGGCACGTTTCCGCGCCGATCCCCGAAGTCCCGCCGGTAACGAACAGCGTCTGGCCGGCGAAGAGATCGGCCCGGAACGATCCCCATGCGCCTCTATCGGATGAGGGTGTCGACATAATCGGCCCCGATCCCGTTGGCAGCATAGTGCGACCGGGCCAGCGCGATGTAATCGTGCACGTCGAAATGGCCCACGCCGTTGCCGTCCTCGTCGAGCCAGATCAGCGGCCCGGCAACGACGAAGAACGCCTTCATCTCCTCGCCGGAATCATAGGCGACAAGCGTGTGCCCTTCCCCCGGAGTTTCGTATACGAAGTCTCCCTTGGTGGCGGTCCAGTCGTGTTCGAGATAACCCCACTTGCCCTGCAAGGTGTAAGCGAAGACCTGGTGCGGGTGATAGTGCCGGTTCACAAGCCCGGCCTGCTTGGCCCACAGGATATCGGCCCACATGTTCTGCTGCGGCGATATCCAGACGGGACGTGAGAAGACGGTCTCGCTCAGCGGCAGGAAATAGCGCTCGTCATCGCCTGCCGGGTTCTTCATGTAGATCTCCGGTGGCACTCCGGGCTTGAAACAATTCTCGATCGGCTTGATATCGCGCCAGAATTCGCTGGTCGGTGCCTCAGGCATAGCGTTACTCCCAATCGGCCTCAGAGTTGAAAATCACCAGGCCTCGTCAAAGATGCGGGCTTCCTTGATCAGGCCGTTTTCACCGACCTCGTAGCAGGCGACCCCGGCGTGCACCCGGTTTTCCGGATGGTTGGGATCGATCATGGTAAATTCGAGGATATAGGTCGTGCCGTCGGTGAAGCCGTTCATCTTCATGAGGTTGATGGAGCCGATCGGCTTGCCCATCGCTTCGCCCACCAGCGAGAACATCTGCTCGAGGGCAGGACGAATCTCGCTGCGGCCATTGTAGATGCCCATGCCCAGACCCTGGCGCAGGTCGGTATGCTCGCCATGTCCGTTGAAGATGCCGTGCACGTCGAACGTTGCCAGCATCCCTTCCGTGTCGCCACTGCCCAGCGCCTTCTGGTATGGCTCGAGGATGGGCAGCAGGGGCTGGAGTTCCTGGACTTCCTGGAGGATGCGATCGCGCACGTGCTGGACGCCGGTAATCCGGGCGCAGCGATAGTAGAGGCGCGAGCGAAGGATGCGCTCGCCGTCCATTTCCAGCACGGCCACCACGTCGAGGCGCTTGTCCTCGTCGTTCCTGTCGAGTTCGAAGTGAAACTCCGCACCGACGAAGCGGCCGCCCTTGCCGATGGTAAGATGCTCCATCTCGACCGACTTGACCTTGGCTAGCTTCGCCGGCCCCCAGTTGCGAACCATGTGTTCGAAGCCGCCGTCGATCTGGCGGCCGGCAAAGGGATCGTCGATGTCGGCCGGACCGGAAAACAGCGAGCGCACCTTGTCGGGCGATCCAGAGACAAGGCCGTCGATCAGGCCCTGGGCAAGCGAACTGGCAAGTGTGGTGTCGGTCATTCGTATCTCCAGATGGAAGGTGGCAAAAGGGGGGAGGCGGCTGGCGGTCAGGCCGCCGGGATGGCGTGGTTTCGGATCGTTTCCCGATACCAGCGATAGCTGGCCTTGGGCGTGCGCCGGAGCGTGGAATATTCGACGTGGACAATGCCAAAGCGCTGGCCATATCCACATGACCATTCAAAATTGTCCATGAAGCTCCACAGCCAGTATCCGCGCAGGTCAACCCCGGCCGCGATGGCCTCGGCGCAGGCGCCGATATGGCTGGACAGGAACGCGACGCGCTCCTCGTCGCGAACCTCGCCGGACTGGTCGGCATAGTCGGGGAAGGCCGCGCCATTCTCGCTGATGTAGAGCGGCACCTGCGGATAGTCTCGGCCCAGCCGGACCAGAAGCTCGCGCAGGCCCGAAGGCTCGATGATCCAGCCCATGAGCGTCTTGGCGGCAGTCCCGGGAAAGACGTCGATCATCGGCAGGCCGAATGACATCGGCGCCTCGTGCCCTCCGTCGAACCCCAGCGCGCGCGCCTGCGGCACGCGACCGGGCGAGCAGACGTAACGCGGATGGTAGTTGTTGATCGAAAGAAAATCGGTCTTGCCGACAAGCCGCTCCATGTCGCCGGCCTCGACAATGCCGCCGCCCAGGCTCCAGTAATCCTCGACAGCGGTCAGGGCTTCCGGATAACCACCGTCGAACAGGGGCTGGAGAAAGGACGTGTTGAGCTGCGCGTCGCCCAGTCGCGCCGCCGCGACATCATCGGGATGGTCGGTCGTGGGATTGACCGCCATGAGGTTCAGCGCGATGCCAATGGCCCCGCCCCCGCCGCTCGCGCGATAGCGCTCAACCGCCGCAGCGTGGGCCAACAGCAGGTGATGATGGACGGCAGCGGCCTGCGCCGGGTCGCATATTCCGGGTGCGTGAATGCCGATGCGGTATCCGAAATAGGTGATCACCCAGGGTTCGTTGATCGTTGTCCACATGTCGACACGATCGCCGAAACTGGCGAAAGCGAGATCGGCATATTCTGCAAAGCGTTCCACTATCGCGCGGTTCGCCCAGCCACCTTCGTCCTGAAGGCTCTGCGGCAGATCCCAATGGTACAGCGTCGGCACGGGCTTGATTCCACGCTCCAGGAGCCCGTCGATCAGCCTGTTGTAGAACGCCACCCCATCGGGGTTGGCCGGACCACGACCATCGGGCTGAATCCTCGGCCAGGCCAGCGAGAAGCGGTAGACCTGAACGCCCAAGCCGCTGAGCAGGTCGAGATCCTCTTCAAGCCGGTGGTAATGGTCGCATGCGATATCGCCGGTGTCGCCATGGAACACGCGCCCCGGGGTGTGACTGAAGCGGTCCCAGATCGATTCTCCCCGCCCCCCTTCGGTGACGGCACCTTCGATCTGGTAGGCAGCAGTCGAAACGCCCCAGGTAAATCCTTCCGGAAAAGACATCGCAAATTTCTCTTTCAGTAACGGAGACCAAGAGCCAGGCCGAACGACCTGAACGAGTCGATCGCGAATGACTGACCGTAATCGCCGGCGCCGCCGACCACGGTTCCGCCGATCGAGGTCACGAAGCGCTTGTCGAAGCAGTTCCGGCAGAACGCGCGCAGTGTCCAGACATCGTCCCGTCCGGAAACCGCCAGCGATGCGTTGACCGTCGCGTATCCGGGCTGGACCGTGTTCGGGTCCTCGTTCGGGCTGAAGTTGATTCGCGCCTGGGCGAAGACATCCGCATGGGCGCGCAGGGTCAGGCCGCTGTCGAGCGGCTTGCGATAATCGGCGGCAATGTTGCCGCTCCACCGCGGCGCATTGACAAGCCGGTGACCAGAAGCATCGACCACGCCGCCCACGCAGCCCTGGCCAGCGGTCTGCCCGACATAGCAAGGCGCGCCGGGAAAGCTCAGGTAGATGGCGTCGTTGAACGCGCCCGCGCCGCTCAACGTGAATTCAGGCGTCACTTCCAGGGAGAAATTGCCTTCAAAGCCACGCGCGCGCAGCTTGCCGGCGTTCTGGACGATGAAGCTGCCGACGCCGGGAACCCCGCTCGCCTTGAACGACTGGACCTGGAAATCGGAGAATTCTTCCCAATAGGCGCTGACGTTGAACAGCAGCCTGCCAAACAGGCGCGTCTTGAAACCGGCCTCATAGTTCATCGACGTTTCCGCGCCGACTGCCTCGCCGCCCGGGTTGCCTGCCCAGGAGAGGTTGTAGCCCGGCCCCTTGTAACCCCTGGCGACGGTGACATACCCGTTTATGACCGGGGTGAAGGCGTACTGGCCGCTGACCCTCCACGAAAAATTGGTCTTGCCTTGCCGCCGGTCATACCGGCTCGCCCCCGGGCCATCGCCCGCGATGGTGATGAAAATATCATCATTGTCGTGGGTGCCGAGAAAGTGCAGGTCGTCACGCGTGACGCGGCCGCCGGCAGTTAAGCTGAGCTTGTCGGTCAGCTTGTACGTCCCTTGCGCATAGGCGGCATAGCTCCTTGTATGCAGATCGTCGCGCGCGTTCAGGCCCAGCCAGGTTGCGCTGCCGTCAGGCGTCGGGGCGCCCATCATGCCGATATCCCCGCGTATCCGGTCTTTCCGCCCCGCGAAGCCGGAATAGTAGAACAAACCTGCCTGATACTGGAAGTCGCCGCCCGACGGTGAGGCTATGCGAAGTTCCTCGGTCAGTTGTTCAAACCGAAGCCGCGCGGCGACTGTGTTCAGCAGGTCGATCTGCAGCAGGTCCAAATCGATCGTGTGATTGCTGACATAGGAGCGGTAGCCGATGATGTTCGTCAGCGTCACGCCACTGGGGAAGGCATAGGCGAGTTCCGCCTGGACCCCGGCGGTCTCGTAATGAAGGTCGGTCGGCGCATCGACCGAATTGTACAGGTTCGACGGCGAAGGGACGATGCCCGCCGCCGCATGGAGGCCGGCCAGCGCGGGACCTTCCGAGCGAGGCGCATAGGCGCCCACGCCCATCCCGTCGGACTTGGTGTAATCGCCGCTGACATAGGCCGAAAGGCCTTCGCCGGGATCGATCAGCAGCTTGGCGCGGACGCCGAACTGGGTCCGCCCGAAATCCTTGAAGCCGGTGGGATTCTTGTTGCCGAGCAACGATTCGTGGGTTGAAACGAAGCCCGTCACGCGAGCGGCCGCAATGTCCGTCAGCGGCAGGTTGATCGTGGCGTTGGCCTTGACGTAGGCCGCATTGCCCGCCGCCTCGACATTCTCGTAGCTCACATTGGCCACGCCTTCGGTCCGCCCGATGACCGGCCGGTTGGTGACGATATTGACAAGGCCGGCCGATGCATTCTTGCCGAACAACATGCCCTGCGGGCCGTTGAGCACCTCGACCCGGGCGAGATCGCTGAATTCGGCAACGCCCATTTCCGGGCGGCTCATCACGATTCCATCGATCACGGTTGCGACCGTCGGTTCGATCAGGTGCGAGAAACTGGCGGTGCCGATGCCGCGAACCGAAAAGTTGGTCGCCCCCGGAGCCGCGAGAAAGCTGGTCAACTGGAGGCTTGGCACCAGCAGCGGCAGCTGGGCCGGGTCGGAGAAGTTGCGTTCCGACAGGGCTTCGGCGGTCGCAACGGTCACCGAAAGCGGAACTTTCTGAAGGCTTTCCGCGCGCCGCTGCGCGGTGACGATGATTTCGCCGGGCGCAATATCCGGGACGTCTGCCCTGCCAATTGCCGCAGAGTCCCGGGCATGGGCCGGTGCAGCGGCGCACAAAGGAAGGAAGACACAAGTAAGATACAGTCTTGCAGCGCGCCTCATGACTTCTTCTCCCATTTATATTTACTGAGTTATGGCTAGGTTATTTCTTGCCCGGTTGTCAAGTGCGGATGAGGAGGCCACAAGGGCCTGAACCAGCAATTGGAGCGACCTCACAGTGGCCAGGGAAACCAGCAAGACAAAGCACCGCAATCGGTCCAAGCCGAACGTTCGCGGGGAATTGAGCCGAGAGGTCATTCTCGATGCGGCAGAGCGCCATTTCGGCGAGTTCGGCTATCGCGGTTCCTCGACCGCCGCGATAGCCGCGGAGGCGGGGATTTCGGACCCGGGCCTGCTGCACCATTTCGGCTCCAAGGACGGCCTTCTCATGGCCCTGCTGAACCGGAGATATTCGCGGGATGGCGAGAAGCTTCGCGCCGGACTACGCCTCGACGCCGGCCAGCTTGCCGACATGCTGGAAGACATAGTGGTCGAAAACCAGGCGCAGCGCGGCGAGGTCAAGCTGACCATGGTGCTTCTTGCGGAGGCGATCTCGACCCATCACCCGGCTCACGAATATTTCCAGATGCGATACGTCCTGGCGCGCACGATCATGGAACGCCACGTCCGCAACCTCGACAGGAACGGCGCCGAGATCGCGCCACGCTCCTCCGCGCTGGCCAGCGTCTTGCTGGCGGTCCTGGACGGGCTCCAGCTCCAGTGGTTGCTCGACCCTCAGTTCGACATGCATTCCGCGATCAAGGTCTTCGCCGATCTGGTCGTGGCGGCCGCTTCCGCTCCGGTCAGCGAGGACCGCCCGGATTCGCCGTTGCCGGACTCAGCAACCTCCCCTTGACTTGGCAATCATACCCCTCCATCACTTAGCAATAACTATGTAAGTTGGCGGAGGATACCATGATTGGCGGGCTCAAGGGCCGACTGGCTCTGCTCATGCTCCTGCAATATGCGACCTTCGGCGCATGGTTCGTTTCCTTTGGCAGCTTCATGAGCAAGGGGCTGAACTACGACAGCGTCATCGGGCTGGCCTACGGCTCGCAGGGATTGGCCACCATCATATCCGTATTCATGATGGGCACCTTGGCCGATCGATATTTCGAATTGCAAAAGCTGCTGGCCTGCGCCTTCTTCCTTTCCGCGCTGAGCCTCCTGGCCATCGCAACCCTGAAGTTGAGCGTGGGCTTCTTCCTGCTGCTGGTCTTCGTGCATTTCCTGACCTTCATCCCGACCATTCCGCTCGCCAATGCCCTGTGCTTTCGCTGGTTGGAAAATCCCGAAATGGCGTTTCCGCGGATCCGCGCCGTCGGCACGGCGGGGTGGATCGGCAGCGGGCTGCTGGTCGGCAGCATCCCCGGCGCGGCGCAGGGCAACGTGCCGCTGCTGATTGCGGCGGCATCCTGCGGCATCCTATCCGCCTATTGTCTGACGCTGCCGGCAACGCCGCCTCGCCAGACGCAAGTCGGCCAGGGCCTGTCTGCGCTCCTCGGCATCGACGCCATCATGAAGCAGGGTTCGCGCGAGTTCTGGATCGTGGTGATCGCCACCTTCCTGATCATGCTGCCGATGGCGTTCTACTATGCCTACTGCAACAACTTCCTGACCGAGGCGGGCGCGATCGTCCAGATTGGCCCGCTGCGGTTCGAACCGACGGCGCTGCAGTCGATGGGCCAGGTTTCCGAACTGGTGTTCCTGCTGCTGTTGCCCGTGTTCCTCGGGCGGTTCGGGGTGAAGGCCGTCCTTCTGCTGGGGATTGCCAGCTGGGCGCTGCGCTACGCGCTTTTCGCCATGGCCGCCACAAGCGCGACGCCCGCGATGTGGATGCTTGTCACAGGCGTTCTGCTGCACGGCGCCGCCAATGATTTCGTCCAGGTTGCCGGGCAGATTTATGTCAACACCTGCTTCGACGAGGGCGCAAGGTCACGCGCGCAGGCCTTCCTGACGACCGTTCTCATGGGCGTCGGCACGATCTTCGGTTCGGTCGTGGCCAATCAGGTCTACGCCGCCTTCACTGTCTCGGCTTCGCGCCATGACTGGGTCATGATCTGGGGCACGCCAGCAGTTGCCGCGCTGGCGATCATGGCCTGGTTCCTCTTCGCGTTCCGGCCGGCGCGGTCCTTCCCGCCGAAGCCCTGATCACGCAGGCGGACGGCACGAAAGCTTACTGGCGCGCATCGAACAGGCGCCGGGCGGCGTCGACCTCGTCCATGCGCTCGACCGTCCAGTTGTAGGGCGCGCGGAATGGCGGCTGCAGCGACCGGCCAAGCGCCGTCAACTCATACTCAACCCCGATCGGCGCCGTGTTCAGCAGCCGCCGCGCGACCAGCCCGTTGCGTTCCAGCCGGCGCAGGCATGCGTCAGCGCCTTCTGGGTCACGCCTTCGAGATGCCGCTTGAGCGCGTTGAATCATATCGGCCCGTCGTCGAGCACCGCCAGCGCCATCATCGACCACTTGTCCGCGATCTGCTCGAACAGCAGTCGGCTCGGGCAGTTGACGTTGAAATGCTGGCGTTCGCAGTCGGCCATGGTTTCCTCCTGTATGCCAGGTGAATGCAAAGTACCTGATTGACGCTAGGTATAGGCAAGGCCGAGATCGTCCCCCCCCCCCGTTTGACATCATCGGGCACCGGCCAGATCAACGCCGTCCTGCCGGTCTAGCGAACCATATAGAAGCGGAGCCGGACGGCATTGTCCTGGCTTGGCTCCAGCGCGCCCAGGAACATCTCCCGGTTCAGCCAGCCATATTTGCCCTCCGGCGCCTCGAACACCGGATGGGTGCGGATCGGCGGCGCGACTCCGTCCTTCGGCGGGCAGGCCACGCCTGTATTGTGCACCTTTATGACCACGCCATCGTCGGTCTTGAGGAAGTAATCGGCGACAATCTGCAGGCAGCCGTCGCTGCGGACCAGCTGCCAGTCCCAACCCCCCGGCAGCACTTCTCCGCGAAGCCGCTCGCCGGAAAAGCGGCCACCGGTTATCGGCACCACGTAGCGTCCGCCGAGCGGCGTATTCCCAAGCGGCACGCCCGCCGCCAGGGTGACGTTCTCCTCGAACACGAAGTCCAGTTTCGGCGGAACCGCCTCCTGCGCGCTCGCCGCCTGAAACGCGGCGGACCACAAACCGGCAAGTACGGCGACGGTTCTTCTCATGGTCACGTCCCCCAAATGACTGGACCAGCCCGCTGTCCTCACTTCGCCCGCCGAGCGCTGAAGACGAAATTCACATCGACCTTGCTTGCGATCTGGTCGGTCGATTCCCACTCTCCTGAACCGATGCCGAAAGCGAGGCGATCGATCTGCGCGCCGCCGGACACTCTTGCCTTCTCCCCGTTTATCGCAAGATCGAAGTTCAGCGTGAGCGGACGCGATTTGCCGTTCATCGTCAGCGTCCCGCTTGCCGAATAGCGGTTGCCCTGAAGGTGCCGGATCGTCCGCGAGCGATAGACCGCAGCCGCGCCCGCCGGGCCGAAGAAATTCGGCCCCTTGAGCATCTCGTCGCGGCTCGATTCCCCGGTATCCGCGGAAAGAAGCGGAATGCGGACGGAGATCGAGCTTGAATCCAGGGCATCGGGATCGAACCGGACATCGGCGCTCCATTGCCTGAAATGGCCGTTGATCGCCGCACCGTTCATGCTTGCCGTAAAGCCGAGCACGCCGCCATCGTCGACCATCCAGCCGGACGGGACAGTGGAAATCTCGGCCGTTTGGGTCTCGGCCGCCGTGGGTTCGTCAGACGGCGCCGCATCACTCGGGCCGGCATCCGGCAAGCCTGCCGCCTCGGCCGTGTCAGGCACCGCCTGCGACGCCGCTGCGGAAGCAGGTGGAGCAAGCGCCGCCGCCCGCTCTGCGAAAACACGCCACGGCAAGCCGAATCCGGCAATCAACAGCGCCGCCGCACCGGCGGCCGCAGCCACCTTGACGCCATTGCCGCGGCTTTGCGACACCGCCGGTATCATGCGCCCAACGACATCCTCATGATCCGCGGCGTCGCTTCCGCCGCGCAGGAGATGATGGCGGATCGCACCGGCGACATGCAGCAGGATAAGGCCCGCACCGATCCACGCCAGCACGGCATGCCCCAGTTCGGCCGCGCCATGCGCGCCCTTCCCGAGCGGCAGATGCGGAACCGGAATCGCGCCGAACAGCTGTGTCGGGACCGCGATCTTCGCCGTCGAGACTACCATCCAGCCGGTCAGCGGTCCGCCGATCATCACGACGTAAAGGAGAAAGTGCACCCCTTTGACGAGCAGCTTCGCGGTCGGGCCGGACTCTACTTCGGCGGGCCTGGCGCAGGCCAGCCTGACCCCGACCCGGGCAAGGCTGAGGGCCAGGATCAGGAAACCCAGGGATTTGTGGAACTGGAAGGCGGAGAACATCGCCGCCCCCGGCGGCATGCCGGTCATGCGCCAGCCCAGCCCGAGTTGGACCGCCAGCAGCATGGCAATCGCCCAATGCAGGGCGATTGCGCTTACCGAATACCGAGCCGGCGACATGGGCTTACTTCTTGGTGAATTCGGCATCGATCACGACATCGACCTTGTCGCCGATGGCGGGCAGGAAGGTCTTCATGCCGAAATCGGACCGCATGATGCTGATGTGCCCCTCAAAGCCGATGCGTCTGTCCCCCATCATGCCGGTGCCGGTGCCACGCAGGGTCACGTCGAGCACGACCGGCTTGATCACGCCCAAAAGCGTGAGTTGGCCCGAAACCCTGGCGTGCGAAGCGTCGACCGGCGTAAGCGCGCTGGCCGTGAAGCGCGCGGTCGGAAACGCTGCCGTGTTGAAGAAGGATGCGCCCCTGAGTTCGGCGTCGCGCGCCGCCCAGTCGCTGGTCAGCGAAGCCGTATCGATCGTGACGTCGACCGTGGATGCCTCGGGGTGAGCGGGGTCGTAGGTGAGCCGACCGGCCAGCTTGGGGAAGCGAACGGTCGTGGTCGAGAAACCGAGGTGATCGACCTTCGCCGCCACCGAAGCGTGGCTGGGGTCGATTTCATAGGAACCAGCGGCGACATTCGAGCCATCGATTGCCTCGACGCCCGCCACGGCGATCCCGGAAGTGATCGCGGTCAGGGCCAGTGCGACGGACCAAGCCGCATATCTCGTCTTCATCTTCATATTGATCCTTCCTCATCAGATTCATCATCGGATAATATTTATCACGATAATGATTCCAAGCTTAACAGTATCCGACCGGCGGCAGCCTCCCCCGCCGTCGCCCGCGACCAGGCAAAGATGCGGCCCCTGCCACAGATGTGGCAGGGGCCGCAGGGAGAAGCCTAGATATTCCGACGCATCAGAACTTGCCGGTCAGCGTCCAGAAGAACGAGCGGGCCTGCGACGGCACGATCGGCAGAAGCTGGTTCGGGTTCGCGGCATAGGCGGCCTTGCTCAGTCCCTGACGATCAAGGCTGGCCAGGAAGCCGGTCCGCGACCAGGACATGACGCCAGCCGTGTTGAACACGTTGTTGACGTTGAACTGCGCCGTGATGTTGTCGGTGACCGACACCTGCATGCCAAGGTCCACGGTGGTGAAGCCCGGCATGTAGAACGCATTGGCCACGTTCGCCGCGCGCTTGCCCAGATAGCTGATGTTGCCGAACAGGCTGAGCCGTTCGATCGGCTTCCAGTTGGCGCCGCCACGAAGGATCAGCTTCGGGTTGTTGTCGGCGTCGGCGGTCGGGAGTGGCGTATAGCAATCGCCGGTCGTCGGAGTGGCACCGCAGGTGATCGGCGAGGCCAGGGTACCGTTCCGAGCGGTACCCTGGGTCCAGGTAACGAAGCCCGAAGCCTTCGGATTCTGGATCGTGGCGCTGCCCGTCAGGTTTAGAGTCGGCGTGACCTGCGCGTCGATTGCGATTTCCACACCGTAGGTCTTGATCTTCCCGTTGACGGCCGGCGTGACGTACTGAAGGCCGGATGTATCGGTGAACACGCCCGGCACGTTCACGTTCTTTAGAAGGCTGTAGAAGGGGAACGCCTGGATGCTGATCCCGTTCTGGTTGTACTTCAGGCCGAATTCAAGCTGCTGGATGACCTGCGGATCCGGGAAGCTGTTGGCGATCAGGCCGGGGGTGTTGATCCCCTGGATGCCGCCGAAGTCCGGAGCCTTCTTGCCGTTGGTGAAACGGACATAGGACGAAACCGCGGAGTTGAATGTGTAATCGACCGCGAAGGAGTAGTTGAAGTAGTCGAAGTTGCGCTTGGTGCGCAGAACAGGCCCCGGAACCATGACGCTGTTGTCATAGAGCGTCAGCGGATTGCCGTCCGCACCGCCCGCGGTCGGGTTCGGGTTTTCGATCCAGGTCTGGTTCTTGATGTCGTACCGGACGGATTCCCAGCGGACGCCGGCTTCGATCACCAAATCCGGCGTGATTTCCCAGCTGTCGCCCGCGAAGAGCGAGAACTGGCGCTGCGTGCCGGTATAGCCGGTCAGCGCCGGGCGACCCATGCCGGCGAAGCCGGTGGGATCGGTCACATACTGCGTCGGGCCGCCAGCGGCCGGCGTGTAGGTGACAGTCAGCATCTGCGGTTGCGGGGTCAGCGTCATCAGGCCCGCGCCACCCGAACGGCTGAAATCGGTCGTCAGGCGGGCAAGGCCTACAAAACCGCCGAACGCAAGGTGGTGATTGCCCACTTCGCCAGTGATGGTGAATTGGTCTTCGAACTGCTTCGAACGCGACTGCTGCGTGTTGGAGAAGCCGACATACGAACCGATGCGGCCGGCGATGGAACTGTCGAGGATGTTCTGGTTCGGCAGGTTGTTCGACGTGACGGTGAAATAGCCCGGCGCGAACACGACGCCGCCGAAACCGCCGGTGTTGTCATTGACCCCCATCGACGCAATCTGCTGGCCGCCAAGGAAGTAGTTGAGCGTACCGGGCTGAAGGAAGCCGGTGCCCATGATCGCGTTCACGATCGGATCCTGCAGCGACACGACCGAAAGCACGGCGCCGGCGTTCCAGACCGACTGGTTGCGCATATAGCGCATCTTGTTGTCGATCTTGAAGGTACCGCCCAGATCCTGCTTCCAGTTCAGCCCCACCGCATAGGACTTGTTCCGGACTAGGTCGGAGGGATCCCAGCAATCACGACCGCCACCGACCACGGGGTAGCAGTGGCTGGCGCTCCCGGGCTGAAGGTTGGAGGTGGTGTTGGAGAATCCGGGGGCAATGCGCTTGCCACCGAACGCCGGGGTGAATTCGTTCCAGGTGTTGGCGTCGTCAAGGAACTTGCCGGTCAGCATCAGCGAGCCGCCGCCATATTCGTACAGCAGGTTGGCCTTGACCTGACCGCCCTTGTTGAGCGCGTAACCGGCGTCGTGCGTGCCCTCGTCGGTGCGCAGGAAACCGCCGATCGAATAGTATAGCCCGTCACGCAGTTGGCCGCCGGCATAGGCATCGAGCCGGTACTGCGGAAGCTTGCCATCGCCCTGCAGGCCGAAACGCGCCTGCACTTCAAGTCCGGGGTGCGACTTGCCGTTCTTCGAGATGTAGTTGAAGATGCCGCCCGGCGCGTTCGGGCCGGTAACCGCGGCCGTGCCGCCGCGCAGACCCTCAAGGCGCGACAGCGTGACGTCGGAGCGGAGATAATAGTCCGGACCATAATTCAGACTGGTCAACAGATCGACAGGCAGCCCGTCTTCCTGGAGCGACACATAGTAATAGCCACCCGCGCCATCGAGCGAGTTGGCCGAAACGCCGCGCGAGAAGACGACGTTGCGAATCTCGCCCAGAGACGAGTTCACGAAGACGCCAGGCACGTTCTTGAGCAGGTCCGCAGCTGAAACCGGGTTCTGCTGCGCAAGCTGATCGGACGTGACCACGTTGATCGAGATCGGTGCGGATTCGATCGTCTTGGCGCTGAACACACCGGTAACGATGATTTCATCGCCCGCCGCATTCTGCTGCGCCGTCTGCGCCGCCGCCGGAAGCGCGAAAAGAGCGCCCACCGACAAAAGCGTACTCGAAAGCAATCTGGTTTTCCTCATACAGCATCCCTCCGCCGAAAACATCCGAACGAAAAGGCATCATGATAAGGGAAATGTCACCCTTGCGCTCGCAAGGCACCTCACCCCCGTGCCCCTCTCCAGAATGATCAGAGTTTATCCTAACTGATCATTTGCGATCAATATGCTTATCGCGATAATAAGTCAAGATCGAAAATGGCTGGACCTGATTGATGCTGTCAGCGGTCAGGCAAAGCCAATCGTCTTACCGGGCCGTCAGGGGCGATCGGCCATTTGTCAGCTCCAGCTGCCAGTGACGACCTCTGCGCCAATCAGGACCATGTAAAATACAGCTCCCTCTGTAAAGGCGCTCTGTCGCGCGACGGTCAGGGGGAGAAACGCATTGCCTCATTCACCGTTGCTCCCGAGGAGAGCTTCGGTTGCTTCACGTAGATGTTCCCCATAGTGTCCGTCGTCAGAACATTTGGCGCAACTCGCGGCGTAGATTGGAGCATCGTGCGCAAAAGTGGGCATCGGTTTTGCGCTTAAAACGATGCGACCACAAAAACATGGAGCGTGCGACCTGCGTCCGATTCAACGCAGCGCGCTCTGGCGGAGTGCAGGCCCCGTCTGGCCTTCATGGATTGTGGCAGATCTGCTGGCAGGGGACCGCGTCCCAGCATGTCCCCTATGCATCGCGCCCAATAAAAAAGCCGCGGCCCTCGACTTGCGAGCGCAGCAGCTGTTTCATGGGGCACAATTGTGGACGAAGCGCAGCCCTTTCATAGCCAGAACGCCATCGCTGCCGGTCCTTCCAAGACCCGGTCGCGATGGCGCCCCAGACAACGGCGGCGTCGCCCCGCCGTTACAACTCAGAGCGCATAATCGATCTGCGCCCAGAACTTCTTGGTGTCGGCATCGCCCGTGTAGCTGGCGATCCCCTTGCGATCATAATCGGCATATTTGACGAGCGCGCTCAGATGCTTGTTGAGCTTCATCGTGACCTGCGCATTATATTCGTCGCCATAATGGATCGACAGCCGGTCGCTGCTGAAGTGATGATAGGTGAAGGACGCTACCAGCGGCCCTGCCTTGCCCAGCTTCGGCACGGTATAGGCGATCCCGGCATAATAGTCCTGAATGCCCGTGCCCGGCGTGGTCAGGAACTTGTCGGCCCAGCCATTGAACTTGTGTAGCGTCGCAAAGGGCGTCTGGAAGGCGAAACCGCCTGCAATCCCCGTCGCCCCCGAATCCGATCCCAGCAGTTCATAACCGCCGGTCAGCTTGAACGCAGCGACGTCCAGCCCCAGTTCCGCCGCGACATAGTCCGCCGAATAATCGACCGGGTTTGTCGCATAGTCGCTCTGCCGCGCATAGCTTGCGAGGTAGCTGAGCTTCACCTTCTTCGTGAACGGCACGGCGCCCATGAAACGCGCGCCATAGGTCTGGCTGCTGTTCCGCCGCAGCGCGACGACGGCTTCATCCTCGTCAACCAGATAGGCAAAGCCGGTCAGCGTCCCCAGCTTCGTCTTGTAGGAGACATTGGCGAAGACATTGTCGCCATCGATGTTCGTCGGCCGGTTGGCGGCGCCGAACTTGCCGCCGTCAATGCCCCAGATGGTCCGCGCCGAAATCGCATAGGTGACGTCGAGCTTAAGGTTCTTCACGCCCATATATTCGACGCGCACCGCATCGAAGGTCTGCTCATTCTGCCGCCAGGCGACCGATCCGACAAAGCGCTGGTCGTCCAGATTGATCCGCTGGCGCCCGACGGTCACGATCAGCGGCTTGGTGCGATACTGGATCTGCACCCGGTTGGCCTCGACCGTCTCCGGATCGGCGACGATCGGATAGAGCGTCTTCCCATTGACGCCGCTATTATAATCCTCGTCGATCGCCAGCGTGCCCTCGGCTTCCGCCAGGAAAGCCCATGGCCCCTTGGAAATTTCGCCGCCCGCGCGCACCCGCATCGTCACCGCGTCAGCGTCGCGGCTGCTGGTGAGGGGCGCCGGGCCGGCCTGATCGACCGTCTCGTAACGCAGCCGCGCTTCGACGATCGGCTTGAACACCACGTCTTGCGCCAGCGCCGGTGCCGCGATCGCGGACAACCCCATTATTGGGGCCGAAGCCGACAACAAGAAACAAACTCTACGCATAAATCCCCCTTCATTGCTCCCGATGGCTCTTTGGGCCTTTCAGGGCATCCTCTCGATTTTCTTGATTTTCAGGCGGCGAGCGTCGCCGGATTGCGGTAGCGCTCGTGCAGGAAATGTATGACGGCGGAGCGCGCCTCGGCATATTCAACCGTATCGATGGCCTCCAGCCGGTTCCGGGGCCGCGCCAGCGATACGGCCCGATCCTCTCCGATCCGCGCCGCCGGGCCGTTGGTCATCATGACGACCCGATCGGCCAGCAACACCGCTTCATCGACATCATGGGTGATCATCAGCACGGTGTTGTTGAGCCGCGCCTGCAGATCCATCACCACATCCTGAAGCGCCGCCCGCGTCAGCGCGTCGAGCGCTCCGAAAGGCTCGTCCATCAACAGAACGCGCGGGTTCATCGCGATAGCGCGGGCGATGCCGACGCGCTGCTTCATGCCGCCGGACAGTTCGCCAGGCCGCTTCCCCGCGGCATGAGTCATCTGGACCAACTCCAGATTGTGCATGACCCAATCCTTGCGTTCGGCCTTGTTCTTGCCGCCCGCCGTCTTGTCGACCGCGAGGCGCACATTCTCCTCCACCGTCAGCCAGGGCAGCAGCGAATGGTCCTGAAAAACCACCGCCCGATCCGGCCCCGGCGCATCGACCACCTGCCCGTCGAGGAAGATCGCGCCGCGGGTTGGCTTGACCAGCCCAGCCACGGCATTGAGCAAGGTCGATTTGCCGCAGCCCGAATGGCCGATCAGCGCCACGAACTGCCCCTTTTCGACTTCCAGATCGATCCCGTCGAGCGCGCAGAAGCGCCCTGCCTTGGTCGGAAATTCGACGGTGATGCCTTCAAGCGCGAGATAGCTGCGCTGTTTCATGGTCCTGCCTCCCCTTTTTCAGCCGGCGCGGCCGATGATGCGGCCCGCAAAGGCGACAATGCGGTCCAGCGTGAAGCCCACCATGCCGATCCAGATCAGCGCGACGATGGTGTCGGTCAGCAGCGAGCTGTTATAGCTGTCCCAGATGAAGAAGCCGACGCCGGTGCCGCCCTGCACCATTTCTGCGGCGACGATGGCGAGCCAGCTCATGCCGACGCCGATGCGCAGCCCGGTGAACATGTGCGGCACGGTCGCAGGCAGCATGATCCGCACGAAATATTCGAAGGGATTGAGGGCCAGCACCTTGGCGACATTGCGATAAGCGGTCGGGAGGGTCTGCACGCCGGCCGCCGTGTTCAATATGATCGGCCAGATCGCGGTGATGAAGATCAGGAAGATCGCGGACGGCTGCGCCTGCTGGAAGATCGCCAGACTGATCGGCAGCCAAGCCAGTGGCGGCACGGTGCGCAACACCTGGAACAGCGGATCGAGCGCGCGGAAAGCGAAGACGCTCTGCCCGATCAATATGCCCAGCGCCACGCCGATCACCGCCGCAATGCTGTAACCGATCAGCACACGGCTGAGGCTGGTCAACACGTGCCCGGCAATGCCGACATCGCCCCCATCCTGGATGCTGAAATGGGTAAGGCCGATATCCACGCCCTTGAACGGATGGATGATAACCTCATGGCTTTCCTGCCAGACCTTGAGCGGGCTGGGGAAAGTCGCGTCCGGCGATCCGCAGAGCAACTGCCAGAAGGCGAGCAGCCCGGCGATCATCACCATGGTCGGCAGCGCGTTCGCCATCAACGACCGCGCACTCCGGACGAGCGGATGCACGGGCGCGGCGACCGGCTCGAAACTGCGGCGGGCAATGGCCTCTTCAGGATAGGGCACGATGACCCCCAATTCGGTGGCGGCGCCGCCGGCCGAAGCCGACGGTCCACTGGTCTTGCTGCGCGATGGCGAAGCCATGGTCTTCTCCTTGTCAGGCCCGCTTGATCGCCAGGCTGGCGAGATAAGCCTTGGGATTGGCGGGATCGAAGGTCTTGCCGTCGAAGAATTTCTCGACGCCGCGGCTGTCGCTGGCCGGCCCCTTGCCGCCCAGCATCGCGGCAGCCTTGCGCCAGATGTCGGAGCGGTTGACCTTGGCGATCACCCCCTTGGTGTCGAGCGTCATGGGCAGCTTGCCCCAGCGCTGGTTCTCGGTGAGGAACCAGAGGTCATGGCTCTTGTAGGGGAAGCTGGCATAGCCGTTCCAGAACTTCATCTTGAACGGCGCGTTCGGATATTTCCGCCCGTCGCCCATGGTGAAATTGCCCTGCAAGCGGTCCGCAATATCGGTGATCGGGCACTTGAGATAATCGCGGCCAGCAATCGCTCCGGCAAGGCGCGTGATATTGCCCGGATTGTCCGCCCAGCGCTGTGCCTCCAGCACCGCCGCCGTGATCGCCAGAGCGGCCTTCGGATATTTCGCCACCCAGTCGGAGCGCATCGCGAAGCTTTTTTCAGGATGGTTCATCCACATCTGGCCGGTCGACACCGCGGTATAGCCCAGTTGCTGCGCCACAAGCTGGTCATTCCAGGGTTCACCCACGCAGAAGGCGTCCATCGTGTCGGCCTTCATGTTCGCCACCATCTGCGGCGGCGGCACGGTGATCAGTTCCACATCCTTGTCCGGATCGATCCCGCCGGCTGCCAGCCAATAGCGCAGCCACATGTCGTGCGTGCCGCCAGGGAAGGTCATGGCCATCGTGATCTTCTTGCCGGCGGCCTTGCGCTGGGCGATGACGCCCTTCATCTTGCCCGCGTTGAGATCTGCCTTGGCTCCCAGATATTCCTTGGAGACGGAGATCGCCTGACCGTTGACGTTGAGGCGGGCAAGGATGCTCATCGGCGTCGCCTTGCCGATCGCGCCCAGCGTCAGCAGATAGGGCATGGGCGTCAGGATATGCGCACCGTCAATGCCGCCGCCCGCGCTGCCCAGCACCAGATTGTCGCGCGTGGCGCCCCAACTGGCCTGCTTGGCCACCTGCACGTCGGGCATGCCATATTTGGCGAAGAAGCCAAGCTCCTTGGCAATGATCAACGGAGCCGCATCCGTCAGAGCGATGAAGCCCAGCTTGGCACCCGTCACCTCCGGCCCGGTCCCCGCCGCGAACGCGCCCGACGGAAACGCCTGTTGCGCCGCAGCGAACAGCGCCGCCGTGCCGCTCGTCTTGAGCAGCCCACGCCGGCTGACGCCGTCCGGATTATCCCCCTCTGCCATTCCCCAAAGTCCTTCCTTGTTAATCATCGCCGCTGCGCAACATGCACAACCAGCCATCGCCGGAAGCCTGCCCAGCGCACGAAAACCGATGTTGAGAACCGCTCGGCAGCACCCATGCCGCCAGCGAAAAAACAAATAAAAAAAGCCGCCGGGACGAAGGTCGCAAAACCTGTCCGGGCGGCGTCATTGCCATGTGGTCTTTTGAAGACCTGGATTGAACCTTTGCCGTCATCGGCAGGTTCAACCTAAGCGCCGAAGCGCCCCTGCTTCGACAAATGGGAAGCTGTCACCGATTCGTCCGAGTCGCAAGCGAAATTTTTGCGTTGCACAAAATGCAACTGCTCGCCGCTTTTCTGCATTTGCAAGCGCGAAGCGCGAACCATGCACCATCGCGCAAAATCCGACACGCAACCCGAATGTGAAGGAGAAAGGAAATTGGTGGGCCCGGCAGGACTCGAACCCGCAACCTAGCCGTTATGAGCGGCCAGCTCTAACCATTGAGCTACAGGCCCCACCTTGTTTTGCCCGGATAGGCAGCATCAGGCCGCTTGGCAAGCCCGTCCGCGCACCTGAACTGCGCCAAGTAATTGATCGAGCGTCGCAGACCGGACGTTCCGCCGGTCCAGATGATTCAACACTGCATCCCACCAGCGATAGAAGGCCGTCCGATCAGCCTCATCCCGAACATAGGGGGTGTGGCCCAGCTCCAGCGTCGGAGAATGAAAGCTGAAATTCAGCACAGGCGCGCCCTCCTCGATCAACGCATCGATCGCAACGATTGCCTCGTGCGCGGCGATCCCCTCGGGCGTCATCGGTATCCGGCTCAACATCCGCGCCCGCGCCAATGCGCCCGCCATCGGGCCCATGCGCTGCGCTGCGCGATAAAGCCGCTCCCCACCCCCGCGCAGCAGGCCGGCAAAGGCGGTCGACAAGGGCAGTTCCACCAGGCTCCGTGTCGGCCCCGCCCAATAGGGATATTGCGGCAAGCCCCGAAAATCCGGTCCATATTGCCTGCTATAATCGAATCGGCTACGCACCGAACTGTCGAGCCGGAACCCCGCTTCCTCCAGCAATCGCGCGCTGTTCGGTCCCACGCCATAGCGTCCCGCCCGATAGGCGATCGGCCGCCTGCCGAAGCGTTCCGCGATCCGCTGGCACAGCGCCTCCAGCTTGGCCCGCTCCACCGCCTCCGGCAGAAAGCCGACATAGCTGTTGGCCGCCGTCACTTCCTCGACATGGGGCGGATTGACCCAGGGATGGAGATGCGCGCCGATGTCCGCCCCGCCGTCGGCCAGCCAGAGCCCCATCAACTCCGCTGCCGCATCGCTGTCGACCACAGGATAGTCGGTCACATAGACGGGCTTCACCCTGGCTGCCGCAAAATAGGCCTGCCCCCGCGCCATGCCGCCAAGCGCCGTCACGCCATGCCCGGTCCGGCGGAAGGGGGCGTTCCAGTCGAACTCCTCCTCGGTATCCACGAACAGCATGAAGCGCGTGCCGAAGGCCGGATCTAGCGTGATCCTGTCTTCTGCCGCGGGTACGCGGAGCAGGCTGCCGTCATGGGAAAGCGTGGTCATCCCGTCACCGCTATCCGGATTTGGTTGCGATAGGGTTTCGCTGACCCAAATCAGGCGCTGCCGACCGCGTCCCCGGTTTCAGCGATCGCGGGCACGGCGAGCAGGAAGCGCCCTGGCTCGATCTCCAGCGCGCCGCCGCATCCCGCGGCCAGGCTGCGGATCAGCCGCAAGGAAAAGCCGAGACCCAGCAACGGTCCGTCCGCCCAATTGCCGTCCGGCATGTAGCCGGGGTCGAGCAGCCGATCCTCTTCCATGCCCGCCAAGGAAGACGGCCGATCGACCGCCAGAACCACCCGGCCGTCCCCGCCGTCGGGCTGATACCAGCAAGCCCCGGTCAGCGCCTCACCCGCGGGCGCCACGGAAATCAGCGTGCGCAACAGATGCTGGACCATCCGTTCGCCCTGCACCGGGTCGATTCGCACCATCGGCAGACCACGCGCCATGGCGATGTCGATCTGAGCGCTATCGCCCTGTTCGCGGAAGCGCGCCGAAACCTGTGTCACCAGCAGCGCCGGATCGACCGCGCGCGGCGCCTCGCTGCCCTCCCCTCTCGACACGCGTGCCGCCAGGTCCAGATCGTCGAAGGCCGTCAGCAAATGCCGCGCATCCACCGCGATCTTGCCCGCCATGTCGCGATATTCATGGCCTGCCGGACCGAACAGCTCCTGCTCGATGATCTCGGCAAAACCCAATATCGCGTTCAGCGGCGTGCGCAATTCATGCACCAGTTGCCGGATGGAATCGGCGGACAGTCCGGCGATCGACACCGGCTCCGCCCGCGGCTCGGCCGCGACTTCATGCAAATAAGGCCGCCGGGCTTGCCCGCGATAGCCCTGAAACCGGCCTGAGCGCGGATCGAAAAAGGGCGTGGCCGACATGCGCCATTCGCCCGCCATCGTGCCGCCGACGATCGTGTAGCGGCCGCTCTGGAACCCGCTGCGCCGCATGAAGGCGCCCGCGACATGGCCATCGGGACCACTGCCGCCCTCCAGCGCGGTTTCATTGAGCGCCAATCCGATCAGCGCCGCCCGCGGCCCCTGGTCGATCCAGACGATGGTGCCCGCCGCATCGGTTTCGAAGGCAAAGGCGCGCGGTCCCGCCACGCCAGCGCGAGGTTGGGCCTCGTCCGCTTCGCCTGTCCGGCGCGTGCTGGTGAAGCGCGCGATCCGGTCGACCAGATTGCGGATCTGGCTCCGGTCCTCCGCCACTTCCTCCGCAGGCGCGCTTTGCAGCACGTCGGCCGGCGGATCGGCATGCACGATCATCGCCTCGGTCAGCAGCATGTCTTCCTGCTCGACCGCGACATCGCTGGTCAGTACCAGATCGGTCGCGCCAAAAGCCTCCAGCCCCTGAAGCGTCGCTGTCCCAAGGTCACGCCGCGACCGCAATACGCCGCGCGCCGTTGGCGTCAATCGCGGCAACATCTCCACCCACGCACCGTCGGACAAGCGTGCGCGAGACATGGCGGCCGCCGCGATGGCGGGACGGTCGTTGGCGAAAAATTCGACCAAGGCGGGTGACCGCAACCGCCCGCCCAGTTCAACGACGGTCGCGATCCGCTGCGTTTCCGACAATTTCGGCAGCAACCCGTTCAGCCGTTCCAGCAGCGCGGCGCGCTCGACATCGGACATGATGGACCGATCATGCCGGTCATTTTGTGCCAGCAGATCCACGCATTGCCGCCACAGCGTCACGGCGCCAAGGCCGCTTCGGCCTTCCGCGGCGAGGACCGTCTGCATGAGATCGTTGAAGCGCACCCAAATTCCCCATTTCCGATCCCGGCACGGCGCGGAAAAACCATTAGCCGGAGAGATCGTTACACAGGGATAATGCTTCGCGACGCAAAGGGAAAGGGGCCCAAATGGGTTCTTATGCGAACGTCGCATAGTGGGACAATTGCATTGTCCTGAAATATTATTATGGTAACGCCATATTAACAGGCAAGGAAATAAGCGGAATAATGGCCGGCCCCAATATTGACGACATCGACCTCCAGATCCTGGGTGAATTGCAGGGCGACGGCAGGATGACCAATGTGGAGCTGGCCCGCAAGGTGGGCCTGACGGCTCCTCCCTGCCTGCGCCGTGTCCGCGCGCTGGAGGAAAGCGGCGCCATCAGTTCCTATCACGCCGTAGTGAACCCATCGATGCTGGGCTACACAATCACGGTCTTCGCCATGGTCAGCCTGAAAAGCCAGGCCGAAGCCGACCTGAAAGCGTTCGAGGATCATATCGCCACCCTGCCGGAAGTCAGGGAATGCTATATGCTGAACGGGGAAATCGACTTCATCCTGAAGGTGGTGGCGAAGGATCTTCAGAGCTTCCAACAGTTCCTGACATCGAAACTGACGCCTGCCCCCAATGTGGTGAGCGTGAAGACATCCCTCACCATCCGGATGTCGAAGAACCTGCCGGGCGTGCCGCTGCCGGTTTGAGCCGCCTCTTTTTGAAGGAAGGCAGCTTGGTGGCGCCTGGCCCTTCCTTCTCCCCTCCTGCCTACGGGAGAGGAGGGCTTGGAATGGCCATTTACGGCCGGAGGAAAACCCGCATCACTCCGCAGCCACCGCCTCGAAATCGGCTTCGGCCAGGAACTTCTCCACGTCCAGCGCCGCCATGCAACCCATGCCAGCCGCCGTCACGGCCTGTCGATAGACCTTGTCGCTGACGTCGCCCGCCGCGAACACGCCTGGAATGGCGGTCCTCGTGGTGCCCTTCTCGACCAGCAGATAACCCTCGTCCATCGGCAGCTTGTCGACGAACAGTTCCGTCGCGGGCTGATGGCCGATGGCGACGAATGCGCCGTCGGTCTCGATATGCGACTTATGGCCGGTCACCGTGTCGATCAGGTCGACCCCCACCAACCCTTCCGGACTGCCGCCGCCGACAAAGCGCTCTATCGCCTGGTTCCACAGCACCTTGATGTTCGGATGCGCGAACAGCCGCTGCTGCAAAATCTTTTCCGCCCGCAGCGAATCGCGGCGATGGATCAGCGTGACGTCATGGCTGTGATTGGTGAGGTAAAGCGCCTCCTCGACGGCAGTATTGCCGCCGCCGATCACCACCACCTTCTTGCCGCGATAGAAGAAGCCGTCGCAGGTCGCGCAGGCCGAAACGCCCTTGCCTTGCAAAAGCTGCTCGCCCTCGGCGCCCAGCCACTTGGCCTGCGCGCCGGTCGCGATCACCAGACTGTCGGCATAATAAAGCGTACCGCTGTCTCCCTTCAGCCGGAAGGGCCGCTCGGACAGATCGACGTCGACGATCTGGTCGTACATCATCTGCGCTCCGACATGCTCGGCCTGCGCCTGCATCTGCTCCATCAACCAGGGGCCCTGGATGACGTCACGGAAGCCCGGATAATTTTCGACATCGGTGGTGATGGTGAGCTGCCCGCCCGGCTGCATGCCCTGCACCACGATCGGCGCCAGACCGGCCCGCGCGCCGTAAATGGCGGCGGACAGGCCGGCGGGGCCGGAACCGAGGATCAGCATGCGGGTCGAATGGGTTGCGGTCATGAACGTCTTTCCGGCTGCGATTCGTGTGTCGGGATGAGATAGGCTGCGCGTGCAGCCACGCAAGCCATGGATTTGCTTTACGGACGCAAAGCGCGGCAATCAGTCCAGCGGGTTGGGCAGGTCCTCAAACCCCTTCCGCAGCGCCGCCGACCAACTGTGGGAGAGGAGCTGGAACTCCTCATTATCGGCCTCGATCCGCGTCCGCACCCGGAAATCGAACGCATCCCGTTCGATCACCGTCAGGTCCAGAGGCATCCCCACCGACAGATTGGAACGCAGCGTCGAATCCATCGACACCAGCACCGCCTTGGTCGCGTCCTCCAGGCTGGTTTCGCGCTTGATGATGCGGTCCAGGATCGGCTTGCCGTATTTATGCTCGCCGATCTGGAAGAAGGGCGTGTCCTCGGTCGCCTCGATGAAATTGCCTGCCGAATAGATGAGGTAAAGCCGCGGCTTCCCCCCCTTGCGCTGCCCCGCGATCAGGATGGAGGCATCCGCTGCCGCCCCCTGCATCTCAATCGTGCTGCGATAGCGGCCCTGCATGGTGCACATCGCTTCCCCCACGATCTGCGCGACGCGGTGCATAGTGGGGCAGTTCAGGATCGTCTCCACCTCGGGATCGAGCGCTGCATCCTTGATCGCCCGGCCCAGCACCGCCTTCACCCCCTGGGTGATCGACAGATTGCCCGAACACATCATGGTGATCGCGCGCTCGCCCGGCACGCTATAGGTGAAGCTCTTGCGGAAGCGAGCGATATTATCCATCCCCGCATTGGTGCGGGTATCGGACAGCATGACCAGCCCCTGGTCCACACGCACCGCCACACAATAGGTCATCGCCCACCGGGCTCCCGTATTTGTTCAATCCTGCGTGGTGGTTTGCGCGCTTTGTTGTTGCTGCCGTTGCAGTTGCCGCTCTTCCACCCCTTCCTCCGCCTGCGCGATCCGGACGTCCGCGTCAATCCAGATATCGCCCGCCACCGTCACGGAACCCCGGATCGGGGCCGCCTCATCGGCGTCCAGCCCGCAGGCGATCCGCAGATAACGCTCCGTCACGCAGACCCGGTTGGACGGATCGAACCCCACCCAACCCAGTTCCGGCACCAACGCTTCAGCCCAGCCGTGGGTTTCGTGCAGCACATCCCCTTCATCGGCCAGCAGATAGCCCGACACATAGCGGGCCGGAATCCCCAACGCCCGCGCACCGGCGATGAAGACCTGAGCATGGTCCTGACAGACCCCGGCGCCCAGCGCGAAAGCCTCCGCAGCCGTGGTATTGGCCGTCGTCACGCCCGCACGATAGGCCACGGCATCGCTCACCGCCTCCGACAACGCATGGAGCCGTGCCAGCGGACCATCCTCATCGGGCAAGCCCAGCGCCATTGCCCCGATTCCTTCGGAAGCCTTGGTCAGCCGCGTCTGCCGCAGGAAATAGCGCGGATTGACCCGGCAAACCGGCCAGCCCAGCACGCCATGGCTTTCCCGCGTCTCGACCAGCCCCTCCGCGACGATCACGGCATTGTCCATCCGGTCGTGCCGAACCCAGATCGCTTCCATCTCGCCATAGCTGTTGGGGCGAAAGCTGGTCAGCGGCTCGCCATTGACGCTGACCTGCCAGTCCAGCACCTTCTGCGCAGGCGTATCGACCGGCATCAGCTTCAGCCGCATCGCTACCCGCCCGGCTGCAGCCTCATAGCGGTAGGTCGTCTGATGACGGACGATCAGTTTCACCGCGCCCTCCCCTCAGCCGAAATGATAGGCTTGGGCGATCTCCACACCCAGCCGGTTGGTGCTCATCAGGCCATTCTGCACCGTCTCATGCAGGCCTGCCCTGAAAATCTCGCCGCTATCGAGTTTCTCCAAATCCGCCACCATCTCCCGCACGGTATCATGGCAGGCCGCACGCGCATCATGCCATCCCGCCAGCCGGTTCAGCCGATAGGCAAGCTGGTCGTAGCAATAGGCGATGCTGCGCGGGAACAGCCGGTTCAGCACCAGGAAATCGGTGATCTGCCAGGGCGTGTAGGTGCCGCCATAGATATGGTGAAAGGCCCGCGCGCCCGACAGCGCGTACAGCACCGATGTCCACTGATAATGGTCGCGATTGCCGCCCACCACCTCCGTCTCGGGCAGCAGCACATAATATTTGACGTCCAGGAGGCGCAGCGTCATCTGCGCCCGCTCCAGCGCCGATCCGGTGCGCAGGAAATCATGCCCCTCATTGCGCAACTGCCCCGAATGGGCCGCGCCGCGGAAGGTCATCACCCGCGTCTTCACCCAGTCGATCAGCGCGGGTAGCTGCTGCCGCGCCTCCGCCACATCATAGCTGTCGAGCTTGCGCCAGCCCTCGTTCAGCGCCTCCCACATGTCCTGCGTCAGCATGGTGCGCGCCGACTTGGCATTGGCCCGCGCCTTCAACAGACAGGATCGGATGGACGAGGGATTGTCGAGGTCCAGCATCAGGAAAGCGATGGCATCGCTCTCCGTCACCTGCGCGCCTTCAGGGAAATGATTGAGCGCCCCCGTCGCCCGCACCACCGACCGCCACTCGTCACGATGATGCGCGCCCGGCAGAATGGCCATGCGCTGCCCCATGGTCAGCAGGCGCGCCGTAGCCTCGGCCCGCTCCATATAGCGGGCCATCCAGAAGAGATTTTCAGCGGTGCGGCTCAGCATGAGGAAAGTCCCCAATCGAATGTGAACATGGGTGTGCGGAGATTTGGCTCAGAGAGCGGCGAAAATGGCACTGTTCGAGAACCGGCGCGCAGCGTGTTCAAAGTGCGTGAGCACCGGAAGCGCAGAACATTGCCGTTGGCAGCCCGTCCTGGAACAAATCGCCGCACACCCATCATCAATCCTGCAAAACCCACGTATCCTTCACTCCGCCGCCCTGGCTGGAGTTCACCACCAGCGACCCTTCGGTCAGCGCCACACGGGTCAGCCCACCCGGCACCAGCCTGATCTGCTTCCCCACCAGGCAATAGGGCCGGAAATCCGCATGCCGCCCGACCACTGCCGCCGGCCCCAGCGTGGGCACGGTGGACAGGTCCAAAGTCGGCTGGGCAATGAATTCTCCCGGATTGGCCCTGATCCGATCGGCATAGGCAGCGATCTCGTCCTTGGTCGATTTCGGTCCGATCAGCATGCCGTAACCACCCGACCCATGAACCTCTTTGGCCACCAGATCGTGCAGATTTTCCAGCACATAGGCGCATTCATCAGGCTTTCCGCATTGCCAGGTCTGGATATTGTCCAGGATCGGCTGCTCTCCCAGATAGAAGCGGATCATCTCCGGCACATAGATGTACACGGCCTTGTCGTCCGCGATCCCCGATCCGGGCGCGGACGCCAGCGTCACCCCGCCATTGCGATAGACGTTGAAAATGCCCGGCACGCCCAGCAGGCTGTCGGGCCGGAACACCAGCGGATCGATATATTCATCGTCGATGCGCCGGTAGATGACGTCGACCGCCTTCGGCCCCAGCGTGGTCTTCATCCACACCCGGTCATTGTCGACGAAGAGGTCCGCCGGCTCGACCAGTTCCACGCCCATCAGGTCGGCCAGGAAACTATGCTCATAATAAGCGCTGTTGAGCGACCCCGGCGTCAGCACGACCACCACCGGATCGCCCTTGCAGGCAGGCGGCGCGACTTCCTTCAGGCTTTTCAGCAATTCAGCCGGATAATCGTCGACCGGCGCCACTATCCCCTGCGCGAACAGTTCAGGGAACATGCGCGTCATGATCTCGCGATTTTCGAGCATGTAGGACACGCCGGAGGGGGTGCGGCAATTATCCTCCAGCACCTCGAACCGTGTCGGCCCCGTCCGCACGATGTCGATGCCGACGATATGGCTGTACACCTTGCCCGGCGGGGTGAAGTCGGCCATTTCCGCCAGATAGGCGCTGTTCTGATAGATGATGTCGGCGGGCATGATCCCCGCCTTCACAATCTCCCCGCGATGATAGACGTCATGCAGAAAGGCATTGAGCGCCCGTGCTCGCTGGCGGATTCCCTTGTCCAGAACGCGCCATTCCTGCCCCGTGAAGATGCGCGGCAACAGGTCGAAGGGGATCAGCCGTTCCGGATCGCCCCCCTCGCCATAGACCGCGAAGGTGATGCCGATGCGCCGGAAGATCGCTTCCGCCTCATCCATCCGACGATTGAGCCCGGCAATGCCGGTCCGCTCCACCCAATTCTGCACTTCCGCATAGCAGGGGCGTATCGAACCATCTGGCTCAAACATTTCGTGGAAGGGCAAAGTGTCGATCCTCCCTCAGCCAATATGGCTAGTTGTGCATTGCAACATTAGTGCAACGCGCGCGAGGGAATGCAAGCCCAAAAAATAGGAGGTTAATGGGGCTTACACATATTTTCCGCGGCGCAAACGGATGCCAAGGCAGTGACTAAACCACAAGCGCCTGATTTATTGTAGTAAAATGGCATAGAAGAGGCGCTGAGACTTTCGTATCAGACAGGTTCAGGGCGTCCATAAGTCTGCCCAACAAGGTCGCAGCGGCCCATAGCTGCACCGACTTTTCGAGAAGCGCCGGAATCTCATGGCGCGCTGGGCCGCGTATCCGGACAAAGAGCCAGCAAAGACAGACAACGCTCCACGCTGTCGCCTGACCAGATCATGCAGGCTGGCGGCAGTGATGCGGAGGAGCTTCGGCATCCGTAATTTGAGATCCCTGCCGCCGCCTCCAATGGCAGCTCTCAACAAAAATGCATGAGCAATAAAAATACATTTATATCCGAAGATCAATTATTATGAAAAATAAATGATTACGCAAATTTATCTGATTATACTTTTCAGCAACGGCTCTCCTAATGCCTCACCTCGCATGAGCGTTAACGACGCATAATATAGACATTGGGGGCTACGGTGGGCAGGAGTTTTTCATCTATACTATATGCGTCGTCAATTGCATTGGCGATCGCCAACGGCTCTACCCTATTTGCCCAGTCGGTAGGGAGCGCTCCAGATGTGGGAGATGCCGGCGACACGATCGTCGTCACGGGTTTGCGCGGCGCGAAACTCCGGAGCCTGACGGACAGCCCTGCACCTATCGATGTCATTCAGGGTGAGCAGATCAGTTCTGCAGGCCGTGCGGAACTTGGCGAAACGCTGAGCAAACTGTTGCCTTCCATCAACTTTGTCACCAATCAGGCGGGCGTCACCTCGATAGTGCGGCCGGTCGTCAATCGCGGTCTCGGCCCAGCCTATACGCTTGTTCTGGTCAACGGGAAACGGCGGCACAATGGCGCGCAGATCACGGCAGGGTCTGGCGACAATAGCGGCGTCAATCCGGTCGACTTCGATCTGATACCGCTCAGTTCGGTGGAGCAGGTTGAGGTGCTGAAAGATAGTGCGGCGGCGCAATATGGCTCCGATGCAGTGGCGGGTGTCGTCAATGTTCAGCTCAAGCGTGGGACCGGAGGACATGCCGCTTTCACCTATGGGAGTCTCTATGGCGGCCAGGGCAGTCTGGATAGTTGGAAGGCGCAGGCCGATTTCGGCGTCAAGTTGGGCGACGATGGCTTTGTCCATTTCAGTGCTGACGCGCGACATCGTGGCATGGCCTGGTGGAACTTCCCCGCCACGAACATCAATATTTATGGTTCTCCGACTGCGCCGTCGACAGCGGCGGCGGCGCGCAATGCGACCTGGAACCGGGATGGAGCTCATAATGGCGATCCGAAGATCGATGCCCAGAATATCTCCTACAATGCTGAACTGCCGTTGTCGGAGGCGATCACCGCTTATTCGTTCGCGACCTTCGGTTGGCGCAAAACGGCTGCGGGCAATAATTTCCGTCGGCCCAACGGACTCGCGAGCTTCGATGCCCTGTTCCCCGATGGCTATTATGCGATCAATAACACCCGTGAACGGGACTATCAGGCGGTCGTGGGTGCGAAGGGCGACCTGGCTGGCTGGGAATGGGATCTCAGCACGTCCTATGGCCGCAACCGGAGCAAGCATTCCAGCGAACTGACGATCAATCCCTCGCTCGGCCCGACCAGTCCTACCTCGTTCGACAATCTGGCGACCTATCAATTCTCTCAATGGGTATCGAATCTTGACATCACCCAGGGCCTGGAGATCGGCCTGGCCAAATCTTTGCAGGTTTCGTTGGGCGCAGAATTCCGGCGTGACAAGTTCCAGACGTTCGCCGGCGATCCCCTCGGCTATACCAACGGCGGATATCTCTATCGTGTGGGAGATCAGTTCGAGAACCCGAATGTCGGTCGCTATGCCCTGGTCGGCGCACAATCGTCTTTCACCATCCGCCCATCGGAAGAGGCGGATATCGGCCGCAGCGTGTTCGCAGGCTATCTCGACCTTGGCATCTATCCGGTGGATGAATGGTATGTAGGGGCGGCTGCGCGCGTGGAGCATTATAGCGATGCTTCTGGCACGACTGTGGGCGGAAAACTCAATTCGCGATATGATATTACCCCTCGTTTCGCCTTGCGCGGAACGATCGGAACGGGGTTTCGCGCGCCTTCGCTGTCCCAGATCGCATATGCACAGACAGACAATCGCACCGCGCTTATCAACGGCCTGGTCGTTCCGGCTCTGTCCGTTCTCGCGCGCAATGCCTCGCCATTGGCACGGGCACTGGGCGCGCAGGACCTCAAGCCCGAAAAGTCGCTGAACTTCGGCCTGGGTTTTGTCTGGCAGCCAACTTCGGGCGTGAACGTAACGGTCGATGCCTATCAGGTGCGGATCAGGGATCGCATCATTCGCACTGGCAACCTGTCAGGATCCTCCGTGCTGGCGGCGTTGCTGGCCAACGGATATTCAGGAACCGAGTTTGTGTCCTACTTTGCCAATGCGGTCGATACCCGCAGTCGGGGGGTTGATGTCGTTATTGACGGCAGGCGCGACCTCGGTAGCCTGGGCAAACTTGGCCTGACCGCTTCTCTAAACGTCAACAAGACAAAAATCCTTCGTATCGCAGATAGTCCTGCCGCACTCGGGCAGTTGGATGCGGGCTTTGTCTTTTTCGGGCGGGATCGTCAGGGCGAACTGAGTGTCGCCAACCCTGAAACCAAGCTGATCCTTGCGGCAAACTGGTCGCTGGGGCCTGTCAGCGCCAATCTTCAAACGGCGCGCTACGGCGGCGTCACCTATTGGCGGTCCCAGCTTGCGTCGCAAGACGTGAATTATCGGGCGAAATGGATCACCGATATCGAAGTCGCGGTCGATTTGACGCGCTTCCTCAAGCTCTCGGTTGGTGCGGCGAACGTCTTTGATGTCCGTCCCGACGCCAATGGTCCTGTTGATGCGAACACCGGCACGGCAGCCCAAGTTTACGGGCCATCGCCCTTTGCCCCAAGTGGAGGTTATTATTATGGCCGCGTCGCCGTCACATTCTAACGTCTTGAAAGGTGGGGCGACCCGGCGCACTGCCCTGGCTGCCGGCCTTGCCCTTGGTGTGGGCGGGATAGTCGCCGGTGGTCGAGCTTCTGCGCAAGCAGCAGACGACACCCCCTATGTTGCCGGAAGCAGCACAGCTCCGATCGACATATTGAACCTGCTGGAGATTGAGGCTCGTGCCGAACGCATTATTCCGCCGGCTGCCTTCGGCTTCATCGCAAGGGGTGCCGGGGACGAATGGACCCTTCGCGAGAACCGCCTGGCTTTCGATCGAAGGGAAATCCTGCCGCGCGTCTACGCATCGGTGACACAAACCGATACGTCCATCACGATCCTGGGTAGCCGGCTGCGAACGCCCATTATCGCGCCACCAACGATGGGACACGGGCTCGCCCATGCCGTGGCCGAGATCGGTACGGCGCAAGGCGTGCGTGATGCGGGCGGGCTGCTGACGCTCAGTACATTGTCGAACAGATCGATTGAAGACGTCGCTGCCGTGACGGATGGACCACGCTGGTTTCAACTATACCAGCAGCAGGATGACGGGATCACGCGCGAACTGCTCCAGCGTGCCCGTGCGGCCGGATACACGGCCATCGTCCATACGGTCGATGTCACGGTGGGAGGCAATCGCGAAGCCAACATCCGCAATAAATTTGCATGGCCACGCAGCCTGCCGCTCGCCAATTTCGCAACGACCGCCGGGGTCAGTAAGCCAAAATCCGGTCTGGGTTGGCGCGATCTCGAATTTGTTCAGAAGGCGTCGGGACTGCCGGTCATTCCAAAGGGCATTTTGCGAGCAGACGATGCGGTGCAAGCGGCAAAGCTCGGCGCGGCGGGCATTTGGATCTCCAATCATGGTGGGCGGCAGCTCGATGGGACGCCGGCGGCTTTCACTGTTTTGCCAACGATCGCGGATGCCGTGGCCGGTCGTGTGCCACTCATTCTCGATGGCGGTGTCCGGCGTGGCCAGGATGTGTTCAAGGCTATCGCGCTCGGCGCAACAGCGGTCGCGACGGGGCGACCGACGCTATATGGCTTGGCTCTTGGCGGTCGAAACGGTGTCCATGCCGTATTTGAGAAGCTGACTGAAGAACTCAAGAACGTCATGCATCTGGCAGGTGCCGATGATCTCGCAAAGCTGAGTCCGGAAGTGTTACGAAGCTGAGAAGGACACGCCAATGCCTTGAACGGGTGCAACTCGCGCCGGTGATGGACGTCGGCGTGCCGATTGGCGCGGATAGTTTGAACAGCGTTAGCTGGGCACCCTTGAAAGGTCCGATTTCGGCTGCGAACTTCACTGGAATGCTATTCTGGGAAACCGTCGGGAATCACGCCGTTCACTTATGATTTCCGATCCGGAGCGCGGAGCCTGATTACCCTGACGCAGATGAACGAAAAACCCTGCCGGATTGATGAAATGCACGGAAACCTCGTTTCGTGGGTTTTCCGTCAGTCGCAATCCTAATCCCCTGGATTTTCGCGGCGATGCAACCCGTTCTCGACCGCCTCACGGATAAATAAGGCAAGCCCCGGTCACCGACAAGCGCCTCAATACGGCGGATCGTATCGGTTGATAACCTGATCGTCGTTGGCTTAAAGGGCAACGGCAACGGTTGCTTCAATGCCTGGAACATTCTCGCCGGGACAGTGATTTCGCTGCCGATTGTGGAAATCGCCAGCAAGCCGGGAAGCAGAGTCCATCCCATCTTGTTCCGAATCATGCCATAGCAGCCCACGCAAAAATGTGGGAATAAATGTGGCTTTCACTTGAGGGTGTCAGAGGTTTATCGTGTTAAAACAACACAATAAACCTCTTTACTGGTAGCGGAGGAGGGACTTGAACCCCCGACACGCGGATTATGATTCCGCTGCTCTAACCAGCTGAGCTACTCCGCCCCATGGGCATCCCACCGGGCGGTGCCCTGCGGTGAGGCGGCGCTATAAGCAGAGCGGAGGGATGGGTCAACGGGGTTTCACCGCATCATGAAAATTCTCTGTGCGGGTCAGGCCCCTGCCCCGGTGGCCAGCACCGAGAGCCACCAACCCGGCACGGCCGCCACGGCCAGAAAAGTCCCCAACGGCACCCGTGTCGCGCCATCGACCGCCCGGCCCGTCGCCATGGCCGCCATAACTGCCAACAGCCCCAGGCTCGCCGCCAGCAACAGGATGAAGGGCAAGGCCTGCCAGCCGAACCAGGCGCCCAGCGCGCCCAGCAGCTTTGCGTCCCCCAGCCCCAGCCCTTCACGCCCCCGCAACCGCCGATAGCCAAGCGCGACGAACAACAGCGCCAGATAACCCGCCAAAGCGCCGATCGCCCTATCCCCCATCGTCGCGCCGGTGGTCCAAAGCCCGATGGTGAAACCCAGAAACGCCAGCGGCAAGGTCAGCGCATCGGGCAGCCAGAAATGCCGCTTGTCCATCACCGCCAGCGTCAGCAGGAGCCAGCCGAGCAACGCCCACCCCATTCCGCCAAGCTCAGGCGAAAAGCCCAGAGCAAGCGCACCGATGATCGCGCACCCTGCCTCCACCCGCCCATGCAGCGGATCGATCGGCGCGCCACAGGTCCGGCAGCGCCCCCGCAGCAGCAGCGCGCTCACCATCGGAACGAGGTCGATCACGCCCAAGACCCGGCCACACCCGTCGCAGGCCGACCGGCCGTGCGCGATCCCGCGGTCCCGCGGCCAGCGCAGGATGAGCGTGGCCAGGAAGCTCCCGGCAATGGCTCCCGCAATGCCGCCCAGCAGGGCGGGAAAGGCCTGAATCACAGCGTCCCTTCGACCTTCAGCACGCGCACGCCACCGGCGTCGACAAAGCCCGCCTTGGCCAGAGCGTCTCCCAAAACCGTGTCCGTCGTCTCCACCCGCATTTCCGCCACATAACGGCCAGAGCGCCAGATGCGCAGATTGACCTTCTCGAGCCCTGACTGACTCACCAGCGGCAGCAGCAGCGCCTCGCCATCGCAACTCGCCATGCCCGAAAGACCCTGCGATAGATTAAGCCCGGGAAATTGCCCCGCCATCTGGGCCCGCACCCGCCCCTCGGCATGGCCGCAGCGGTCGCCGGAAAACCAGGCCGACACATCCTCCATGACGAAGCTGCTCACCGGCAGCGGCGCGAATGTCCGTCCCAGCGGCACCGCGCCCGTCACATCATCGATACCGATCCGCCCCAAGCCGACCGTCAGCGCGCCCGCCACATCATCGGCCGCGCCGTTGCGTCGCCAGATATCGAACCGCGCCCGCCCAACCAGCAAGGAAACAGGCGACAACCCGGCATGAACCGACCCCAGCGAAGTCGTCCCCAACATCAGCCGGTCGATCCCGCCGCTCCACACCGTGCCCTGCACTTCCCGCGCAGCGACGCCCAACCGCTCCAGCCCCACCATGCCAAGCGCGATCCGCATCGGCAGAAAAAGGATAAAGCCCAGGGCAAAAAGCAGGATCAAGGCCATGCGCATCCGGCGAGAAAGAGACAGACCCATCATTGGCCGCCGCCCCGCACCAGCACCGCCTGCACCGACACGCTGCCCGCCGTCGGTGACGGCCGCGCGCTCATCGTTTCGACCCGCACGCCTTGCGCTTCCAGCACCGCCAGCCAGGAAAACAGCGCCACTGGCCGCACCGAAGCGATCGCCATGTCCAGCCGGTCCGCTCCTTGCGCCTGCGCCCGTTCCAGCGTCAGCCCGGCCTCGCCAGCGCTCTGCCCGATGAACTGATCCAATGGCACGTCCGGATCGGCAATCCCAGCCGTACGGGGCAAGGACTGCAAAAGCTTAACCTTGGCCCGGATCGCCGCATTGCGGTCCGTCGCCTCACGCAACTCATCGCGGGCAAAACGCTGCGCGGCATCGAGCGGACGAAACAGTCCCAGCCACAGGATCACCACCGCCAGCAACGCGAACATCGCGCCCAGCATCCACTGCTCACGCGGGGAGCGCTCCCTCCACAGGACTTTGAGACGTTCCATCATGATCGCACCGTAATGTCAGCCAGCATCCGCCCGCCGGGGTCCTGCGAAGGCGTCGCCGTGATCGTGAAGCCGGCCGCCTGCAAAGCCAGCAGCACGCTGTTGATGTCATCCATCTTCGCCGCCGCCAGCGTCACCCGGACCATGCCGTCCGGATCACGCGACAAAGCAATGAGCAACACGCCCGGCACATCCTGCATCGCGTTCAGCACCCCCGCGACCGGCGCGGTAAAGGCGTAGCCCCCCGCCCCACGAGCCGCGAGTTGACGGTCCATCTCCGCCTCCGCCTGGGCCAGATCGGTCGCGCCGGGCACCACCTGCCGCGCCAGCGCCAGGCTTTCCGCATCCAGCCCGTTCGCCGCGAAATGCTGCTTCGTCAGGCCCACCAGCGCGATCAAAAGACTCACCGACAGGATCAGCCCGCTCCACAGGGCGATCCGCCCCAGCGTCCGCCCGTCGAACGACCGGCTCACCCTTTTCGCGAAATCGCCCTGCCTCAGGTCCAGCGGCGGATCTTTCAGCGCAGCGATCGCCCGCGCATTGATCTGCTCATGCGGCACATCCCGCACCACCGCATCACCGATCAGTTCCGGCAGCGCCAAGTCCCCGGCCAGCGCCATATCCGTGCCCCGCAACACCGGCACGCCACCAATGATCCCGCGCTGGAAACCCACCTGCGCCTCGGGCAACAGCAATGGCGCCGGGACCATGATATCGGGGTCCAGCCCATGATGCTGCGCCCAGAGCAGCCAATGCTGCATATCGGCCCGCGCCGCCATGCCGACCAGATGCGGCCTTGCCGGATCGTCATTCTCATTGGCGGCTGCGAAAAGCTGATCGGCGGGCACGATCCCCCTGGCCAGCGCCGCCAGCCGCGCCGCCGCCCGCCCCTGCCGCGCGGACAGATCGGGATAATGGCCCTCATGCAGCGTCACCAGCGCAGCCGGCGGCACCAGCATCACGATCATATCGTCCGGCAGCGCGGCCAGCCCGCAAGCCGCCAGCCAGTTCGCTCCCTCGCCCGTCTGCACCACGGCGCCGTTGGCCACCCGCATCCATAGCGGCTCGGCGCCCGGCGCCTCGGCCAGCGTCACGATCAATCCTTCGGCCTGGTTCACGCGCCGCCCCCCCAATTACGGCGTATCAGCATGGCCGGACTTTGCCGCGCATCGATCAGCGCCCGTTCGACCACCTGCGTCCCCCCGACATCCACCGACACTTCCACTCCAAAAAATCCCGTCGTCAATTTGACCTGGTTCGCCACTTCTTCCAGCGGGCTCAACCCTGCCAGAGCGGGCACAGCCCAGAAGGCCACGGTACTGCCGTAACCCTCCGCCGGTCGCTGCGCCAGCAATTGCCGCGCCTGCGCGACGCTCAACTGCCCCTGCATCAGCATGGCGAAAAGCGGCGCCTGACCGGGCAGCAAGCTATTGATGTTGATCGGCGACAAATCCGCCATCGGCAGCGCGCACACCCAGGGCCGCGCCAGATCATAGATCGCCGGCGTCACCCCGTTCACCGCCCGCAACTCGCTGGGATCGACCATGAAGCGATTCGCCGAGCGATAGGGCCGCGCCGCCCGCGCATAGGTCTCATCCTCCGCCCCACCCGGCTGGGGCGCGCTGTCGGTGTCGATCCAGTCGGCCAGTGACGCCGCTGCCACCTGCGCCTGCCGCGCATCGACGCCCAGTGCCTGCAAAAGTGCCTGAAATTGCGACACGCCCACGGGCCGGACCTTCAGATCCGCCTCATTTTCACCCGCCACCACGCTGTTGAGGTTGAAGCAATTGCCGCCATCCGTCACCCGCGCCGTCACCATTCCACCCGGCACGGCGATCGCCTGGGGCGTACCCATCCAGTTCCCGGCCAGCGTCGTCTTGCCCGGATTGGCCGCCACCAGATCGCCGATCCGCAGGCGCGCAATCTCCACCCCGGCATCGGCAAAGGCCCGCGCCTGATCGACCGCGCCGCCATTGCCTGTCATCCGCGTCGCCAGCGCCAGCCGCTCCAGCGCGGTCGCGGCGACCACCGCCATCACCGCCACCAGCAGCAACACCGTCAGCAGCGCCGCGCCGCGCTCGCTCGTCTTCCGGGGATCAGCCACCGGCGGCCTCCCCTTCCAGCTTCTCCGCCGGGCCCGGCCCGACCAGAAAGCGCAAAGTCACCGGCGGCTCGCCCGTCCGCGTCACCGTCATCTCCACGGCACGCGGCATCCGGTCGGGCTGGGTCGGCGCCCAATCGTCCCGCCAATCGCCCTTCGCGTCGCGAAAGCGCAGCGCAACATCCTCGACATGATCCAGCAGCGCCGCCGGCTCGTCCCCGGCTGCACCATCGACCTGCGCATAGGTCCGCCGCTCCAGCCGCCCCTGCCGCATCCAATATTCGACCTTCTGCAAGGAAGGCCGCGGCAGATCGCCCAGATTGTCCCAGCCACCACGCACGAACTGAAGCATGGGAACGCTCTCGCCCTCCCGATGCGACCAGAAAGCAGGCGCCAGCGTCCCCGCCTCGGTACGGCTGATGCGCGGCACCGCCTGCCCCAGATCGGCCGCCAGAGCGCCGCCCGCCCGCTGCACCGCCGACATGTCGTCGAGCCGCAGCTTGATCTGCGCCTGCGCCGACACGCTGTTGCCCAACAACAGCACCCCCGCCGCCGCAAGCATGGCGAAGATCATCAAGGCAACGAGCAGTTCTATCAGCGTGAAACCAAGTTCGGTGGAAGATGCCTGCCTCATTGCACCACCCGCACAAAGGTCAGCACCACCGGCGACGATCCGACCTGCCCATCGACGGTCAGGTTCACTTGCAACAGCCGCTTGTCGTCGGTCGCCTTGACCTCGCGGGTCCAGTGCCAGCGCCGGCCGCCATTATCGACCTCGCCTTCTTCATTGCCGAGCGAAGGCGACGCGGGATCGGTCTGCACCTCCACCATCAGGTTGCGCGCCACGATCTGTCCCATGGCCTTGCTGTCAAGGTCGGCCGCCGTATGCAGGGTCACGCCCTGCAAGCGCACCAGGGCCAGCGCCGCGAGGCTGAACACCGCCAGCGCGACCAGCATTTCAAGGAGGGTGAAGCCCTTTTCATGCCTATCCACCGACGGCCACCTTTCCGGCCATGTCCACCGAAACGGAAATCCGTTCGCCCTCACGCGCCAATGTCACCGTCATGGGATCGGTCGGCAGGCCAGTGCCGTCGAAGCCGATCTGTTGCCGCCCATCCTTGCCGACCAGCGCCCGCGTACCCGGCTTCCAGTTGGCGGTGACGAAGGGCTTGTCCTCCAGCGGCACCCATTGCGCGCCCTCGCGGCGCTGGAAGCCATAGCCCGACGCGGAAACCCACACCCCCATGGGACGGGCGGTGACGACCGCTTCGTCGCGCGCGGCGGCAACGCGCGCGGCGAAGCGGTCGGCATCCTCGATCACCCGCCCACGCGGATCGGGAATGGCAAGCACGACGGCAGCCGAAATGAAGCCGATGATCGTCAGCACGACCATCAGTTCTATCAACGTAAAGCCGTGTTCGGCGGGCCGTCGAAAAGACTCGAAGCCGTGTTCGGCGGCAAGCCTCAAGGACTTAAAGCCGGCCTGTGAGCGATCAAAGCTCGCTGGAATAGATGTCGGCATTCTCATTCTCGCCGCCTGGCTGGCCGTCCGCACCCAGCGAACTGATGTCGAACGCGCCCTTCCGGCCCGGCACCGCATAAATATACGGCCGCCCCCAGGGATCGTTCGGCAGTTTCTTGATATAGCCTCCGCGCCGGTAGCGCTGCGGCTGTGCGAGCGAAGCGGGCGGGTCGATCAGCGCCTGCAAGCCATCGGTCCCCGCCGGATAGGTCAGGTTATCCAGCCGATATTGCTCCAGCGCCTGCTCGATGGTCGCTATGTCGGCCTTGGCCTTCTCGACCCGCGCCGTGTCGGTCGCCGGGATGACGTTGATCGCCACGATCGTCGCCAGCAGGCCGATGATGACGATGACGACCATCAGTTCGACAAGGGTGAAGCCGCCCTCTCTATCCTTTTCGTCATCTCCGCGGCGACGGGAATCCATCTCCCGCAAGAAGGACGGGTTCCCGCTTTCGCGGGAAGGACGGAGAGAGAGGAATTTACGCATAGACACTCCTTCAAGCCCCGGTAAGGCTCTGCAATTGCAGGATGGGCAGCAGGATGGACAGGATGATGACGGCGACCATGCCGCCCATCAATATGATAATGACCGGCTCCAGCAGGGCGAGCGCGGTGGAGGTGAAGCTGTCGAACTCCCGCTCCAGATAATCCGCCGCCCGCTCCAGCATGGTATCAAGCCGCCCGGCGCTTTCCCCGCTCGCCGCCAGATAGACCAGCAGCGGTGGAAACACCCCCGCCCGCCGCAAAGCCGCCGACAGGCTGCCGCCGCCGCGAATGGCCTCGACAATCTCCTCGGAAGCCTGGCGCAGCACCCGATTGTGGACGGTCTGGGTGGTCAGCGACAGCCCCTCCATCAGCGGCAAGCGACTGGCGACCATGGTCGAAAGCGTCCGCGCCATCCGCGCCGCGTGAAGATCCCGGATCAGCCGTCCCAACAGCGGCAAACGCAACAGCATGGCATCAAAGCGATAGCGAAAACTCTCGACCTTCAACGCCCGCCAGAACCCGAAACCGGCCAGACCGACAAGGACCAGCAACAACCACCAATAACCGGCAAGAAAGGCCGAAACCCCCATCACCATCCGCGTCAGCAAAGGCAATTGCTGCCCCACCGTATCGAACTGCTCAACCACCTTGGGCACGACGAAGATCATCAGCGCCGCGACCACGCAAACGGCAAAGGCCGCCAGCACGCTGGGATAGGCAATGGCGGTCAGCACCTTAGAGCGGATCACCGCTTGCCGCTCCATCAAGTCGGAAAGCCGCTCCATGATCGTCGGCAGGCTGCCCGAACTCTCGCCCGCCGAAACCATCGCGCGGTATAGCGGCGGAAAGCTTTTTGGCTCCGCGCCCAGCGCATCCGCCAGACGCCGCCCTTCCAGCACGCCCGAATGCACCTTGGCGACGATGGCGCGCACATGCGCCTGTTCGCTCTGCCGGCCGATGGTGCGCAGCGCCTCCTCCAGCGGACTGACCTGGATCAGCGTCGAAAGCTGCCGCGTGAACAATGTCAGTTCCTTGGCCGACAGGCGCGGCGATCGCAGCGACAACCCCGCCCTTTTGCGCACGCGCTCGACCGCTCCTGGCTCGATCCGCACGATGAACAGCTTGCGCGCATCCAGCCGGGCACGAGCATCATCCATCGTGTCGCCCTTGACCTTACCTGCGCGCTCCTTCCCCGCCAGGTCGATCGCGATATAGTCGAATTCAGCCATCAGCGATGGTTTCCGCCTCCGCCGCATCGCGCCGCGACACGCGGATAGCTTCCTCCGCCGTGGTCTGCCCGTCGCGTACCAGAGCCCGCGCCGCCGATCCCAGATTGGGCGCATTCAGGAAAGCATGGCGCGCGATCAGCGATTCATCGCCGCCGTCATTGATCAACCGCCGAATGGTGTCATCCACCCGGATCGCCTCAAACACGCCGATCCGGCCTTTGTACCCGGAGCCATTGCACTCCTCGCACCCCCGCGCCCGATAGATGATCGTGCCGGGATCGAAGCCCAGCAGGGCGCTGGCCGACTTGTCCGCCTGCACGGGTTCCCGGCAATGCTGGCACAGCCGCCGCACCAGCCGCTGCGCAATGACGGCGCGCAAAGTCGAAGCGAGCAAGAAAGGCTCTACCCGCATGTCGCGCATCCGCGTGATCGCGCCTACCGCATCATTGGTATGCACGGTCGAAAGCACCAGATGCCCCGTCAGCGAAGCCTGGACGGCAATTTCCGCCGTCTCCCGATCGCGGATTTCACCGACCATCACGACGTCGGGGTCCTGCCGCAAAATCGCCCGCAGCCCCGCCGCGAAGGTCAGCCCGACCTTGGCATTCACCTGCGTCTGGCCAACGCCCTCGATCGCATATTCGACCGGATCCTCAACGGTCAGGATATTGCGCGTCCCGTCATTGAGCTGCCGCAGCCCCGCATAAAGCGTCGTCGTCTTGCCCGACCCCGTGGGTCCGGTGACAAGGATGATGCCATTGGGCTCCTGCAAACCCTCCCGGAAAATCCGGTCCGGAGCGCCCGTCATGCCCAGCAGGTCGAGGTTCATGCCCGCATTCTCCTTGTCGAGAATACGCAGCACCACCCGTTCCCCCGCCCGGCTCGGCAAGGTCGATACGCGCACATCGAGCAATTTCCCGCCCAGGGTCAGCCCGATCCGTCCATCCTGCGGCACGCGCCGTTCGGCAATGTCGAGCCGCGCCATGACCTTGATGCGGCTCACCACCACCGGCGCGACATGCGGCGGCATGCGCAACGTCTCACGCAGCACGCCATCGACGCGCATCCGCACGATCAGGCCGGTTTCATAAGGCTCGATATGAATGTCCGACACGCCCTGCCGCGCCGCCTCGGCAATGATGCCGTTGATCAGGCGAATCGCGGGCGCATCGTCGGCGCTGTCGAGCAGATCGTCGGCGGTCGGAATGTCGGCGGCGAGAATATCCAGCTCGTCCGCCCCCACTTCGAGCGAACCCGCCATGGCGGCCGCGCTGCCCTCCATCGCATAATGATCCGACAGATGCCGGTCGAACTGCGATCCATCGACGAAACGGACATCGAAGCTGCGCGCCAGATGCCGCCGCACTTCCAGCAGGACGCGCGGATCGCTGCCCTCGCGCACGGCTATGGTCAGCCGCTCGCCCTCCAGCGGCAGCATGACGACACCATGCTTGCGCGCAAAGACATAGGGTATGTCGACCGCACGCGACGCCACATGCGGGGGAATGGGATCAGGCTCGATCGCGGCTGCTTCATTCACCGCTTCTCTCCGCTTGCAGGGATTTCGACCGGACGCACGACGCCGCTCGACTGGCGGGCGGTCGGCTCGATGATCTCGGCGGGCGGCTGCACCACCGCATCGCCCGGTTGCGGCGCGGCGGCGGGCGGCGTCGCGCCCATATAGTCGCGCACCAGCTCATCGATGCTCGGCTCCTGATCCGGATTGCGCTGCAACTGCATCCCGCGAATATAGCCATAGCGCTGCTGCGTCAGCTTTTGCGCATCTTCCTTGGACCGCAGGATCGTGGGCCGGATGAAGACCATGAGGTTCGTCTTGGTCCGGCTCTTGCTGCGCGACTTGAACAGTTCGCCAATGCCGGGAATGTCGGACAGCAACGGAATACGCTCGATCGTCTTGCGCTCATTGTCGTCCAACAGCCCGCCCAGCGCGAGAATCTCGCCATCATCGACCGTCACGGTGGTCTCGATCTCGCGCTTGTTGATGATGAGGTCGCTGTTGCCGTTGGAAACCGGCCCGGCGACGCTGGAGACTTCCTGCTTCAGGAACAGCTTGATCGCGCCGCCCATGTTGATTTGGGGCTTTACCTCCAGCTTGATGCCGACATCCTGCCGCTGGACGGTGCGGAACTGGTTGTCGAAATTCTGGCTGAGCGCCTCGCCCGTCGTCACCGGCACCTGCTGACCGACCAGGATCGACGCCTTCTGGTTATCCAGCGTCATCACCGAAGGCGTGGACAGGATATTGCTGTCGGTATCGGACTTCACCGCATTGATGATCGCCCCGAAAATCCCGTTCCTGCCAAGCGAGGTCGCCACCCCGCCAAAGCCGCCGGTCGCGTTCATCAGGCTGTCGACCGCCGCCTGTTGCAGCGTATTGGCAAGGTCGCCATTTTCCCGTGTCCTCGTTTCGGTCCGGGTACCGTCGGGCGCCACGACCGTCGTGGTTGTCTCGCCCAGCCTGTCGGCCGCAATCGCCCCCGCCAGCGTCAGTATATTGGGCGAAGCGTTGGAATAGTTGGTCGCGGCAAAGCCCGTCTTGGTGCTGCCGATCAGGAACTGCACGCCCAGCTTCTTGGCGGCGGCGTCGCTGATCTCGACGATGATCGCCTCCACCAGCACCTGCTCGCGCCGCGTGTCGATCTGGCGGATCGTCTCGCCCAGCATCCGCTGCACGTCGCTATTGGCCGCGACAATGATCGCATTGGCGCCCTCATAGCGGGTGACGATCGCCGGTCCCCGCGTGGAAATGCCGCTCCCGCCAGCCCCGCTTGCGCCTGCCACCATCGACGAAGCCGCAGCGGGCACTGCCGAAGGCGCCCCTCCCGCCGCCGGCGTTGAAGACATCACCGCCGAACCGGTCGATTGCCCGACAAGCTGCTGCAACACCGGCAACAGTTTTTCGGCATCGGCATGTTCCAGCCAGTAAACCCGGATCTCGGTCCCGCTCGCCGCCTGCCGGTCGAGTTCCCGCGCCATCTGCGCCAGCCGCGCCACCGTCCCCGCATCGCCCCGGATCGCGACGGCGTTGCTGCTGTCGATCGGCACGATGGTCGCGGGCTTCGCCGCTCCTTCCCCGCCGGTCGTCACCAGAGCCTGCAACGACGTTGCAATCTCCCGCGCCCCTGCATTTTTCAGCAGGACCGTGGTGGTCGAGGCCGTATCCCGGTCGATCCGGGCGATCACCTGCCGGATGCGTCCGATATTGTCGGCATAGTCCGCCACGACCACGCTGTTCCCGGCCCGGTTCGCGGTCACCGATCCATCCTTGCTGACCAGCGGCCGCAGCGTTTCCAGCGCGCTCGCCGCATCGATGGAGCGCAGCCGGAATACCTCCGTCACGAACTGGTTGCGGTTGGCCGCCCGCCCGACGGCGCTGGGCTGGCCCGCCGCGCCGTCGGCCGGCTGAATCCGATAGGCTCCGCCCGGCGCCGGCACCGCCACCAGCCCATTGGCGCGCAGGGTCGACAGGAAAATCTCGAAATATTCGGACCGCGACAAGGGCCGGTCGGTCACGACCGACACCTTTCCCTGCACCCGATTGTCGATGATGAAGGTCCGCCCCGTCACCCGCGCCGCATCCTGGATGAAGGCCCGGATATCGGCATCGCGCACGTTCAGCGTCTGCTGCGCCATGACCGGCGATGCGATGGGAACCGCCAGAGTGAGGGCCATGGCGGCGGAAAGGAGCAATTTTCTGGTCATTGGCCTTGCAGTGTCAGATTGACCGAGGACACGGCTGCGCCGCGCTCTACCGTCAGGGAAATGCGCGCGCCCGGCATGATCTTGCCCTGCAACGCCTGAAGATCGCTCACCGATCCGACCGGCTGGCCGTCGACCTGGGTGACGATGTCGCCGGGCTGGAAGCCGGCATTTTGGAAGCCCGGCCCCCTGGCGGTCAGGATCAGGCCAGTGATGCGCCCATTCTGCATCCGCGGGGTAAAGCCGACATCGCGCTTCAACATGTCAGCGGTCGGATTGTCGATCCCCGCCACCGGCGACGCACCGGCAGGCGCGCCACCCTCCGGCGCAGCGGTGGGCGCAGGCTGCGACTGGTCGAGGAAGACCTGTTCCTCCGCCCCGGCGCGATCGATGGTGATATGGTCGAAGGCCACGGCCTTCAGCACCACGCCGGGCATGATCTCCTCGCCCACGGCAAAGCTGTTCTGCACCCCATCCGGCCCGGCGACGATGGCCGAACCCAGCCCGGACCCTTCATTCAACCGGATGCCGTAAACCGTCAGCGCCAGAGCGGTCACGACGCCCCCGCCCGTCTGCTGCGGGCCGCCGCGATAAAAGGGGTCGAAGCCGGAAAACAGCGCCTGCCGCTCCGCGACGGACAGGAAGCGCGCCTGACGTCCTTCCCACGGCCCGAAACTGCCCACGGGCGTCAGCACCGCCCAGACCAGCGCTGCGCATTGCAGCGCCAGAAGGCCCAGCAACAGCTTCTCGACCAGCGACAACCAGTCGATGGGCCGCAGCCGCCCACTCATAGTCCGGATATTGTCGCCAAAAGCCACACGCATGCGCGTCGTTCATCCCCCTTGATATCTGCGCCTGCTAGAAAATTGGTTTTACTGCCGGATGACACTATTGTGACGCTTCGATGACAATCGCAACGCCGGAAACGACGGTGCTTGCATTTCGCGCGGCCAGCGATAGCAACGGGCGCACTTTCCGCATCCTGGACCCATGATGGCCGACAGCCCCCCTCCATCCGCCCCGGACGCCGATCCGGCCTGGATCGCCGCCCACCCCCGCGTCCAGCGTGTCCCCAGCCGCGATCTCACCCTGTTCATCCAGCGAGATTTCCTCTCGGCGGAGGAATGCGCGAAGCTGATCGAACGGATCGACGTTCAAAGGCGCCCTTCCACCATCGCGGACGCCAATGGCGACGGATATTTCCGCACCAGCGAGACCTGCGACCTGGACGCCGCCGATCCGTTCGTCGCGACGATCGATGCGAAACTGGCGGCCTTTGCGGGCATCGATCCCGCGCATGGCGAACCGATCCAGGGCCAGCGCTATGCCGTGGGTCAGGAGTTCAAGGCGCATACCGACTATTTCGAACCCAAAGGCCCCGATTTCGAACGCTTTTGCGCGGTCGCGGGCAATCGCACCTGGACGCTGATGGTCTATCTCGACAAACCGGCGGCAGGCGGCGCGACCCGCTTCGTCAGGATCGGCAAGACGGTGCAGCCCGAAACCGGCAAGTTGCTCGCCTGGAACAACCGGCTAGGTCCCGGCCATTATAACCCCGCCAGCATTCATCACGGCATGAAGGTCCGCAGCGGGGTCAAGCATGTCATCACCAAATGGTATCGCGAACGGCCCTGGACCTGAATTCAGCGCCAGAAACGCGGAGCCTTGACCAATTCCTCATGAGCGGCGGCCGCCTCGGCCATCAGCTTGCGCTTCTTCTTCGGACGGGCCTGCATCCCGCCCACCTCGCTCAACCCATAATGCGCCAACAGCCCCGGCGCTGCGACCAGATCGTTCAATTCGCCCAGGCCTGCCTGCACCTCCTCCAACGCCGCGATGAACTTTGCCTGTCGCCGCCGCTGTTTCCTGCCCGCGAACAGCCCGGCGAAGAATTCGGAGGCATAGCGCAGCTTCTTCGCATCCTTGCGCACCTCATGCCGCGCCTCGTCAGTCAGCTTCGCAAGATGCGCGCCCTGTTTCGCCATCCGCTTGTGCAGCCGCTGCAACCGCCGCGCGGCGAATTCCACGGCCGGCTCAGCGCGCTCGCCCTCCGCCTGTCCCGCACCCAATGTCAGCCACGCGACCAGATCGATCAGCAGCGCTCGCACCCGTGCCGATTCCAGCCATTGCCTGACCCGGCCATGCGCTTCCGCCCGCACGGCATCCAGCCGGTCGCGCAGTTCGCCCTCCTCCGCCCGATCCGCCAGCACATCCAGATTGCGCGCCTCGCCCAGCATGGCCGCCAGCCATTTCAACTCGCCCTGGAAGCGCGCAACGTCCGCCTTATCCAGCATCGGCGTGAACAGCCAGAAGGCCGACCGCAGACGCCGGACCGCCACCCGCGCCTGATGCAGCGCCCTGGCGTCATAATGATCGAGCAGCAGCGCCTCGTTCAGCCGATAATGGCGCAGGCAGCTTCCGGCGATCCGTGAAAATGCATCCTCCACCGTCATGGATGGGTCCAGCGCCACCGGCTCCGCCTTGAAAAAAGCGGCGACCGCATCGCGCAGCCGATATCCTCTTTCGGCCTTGGTCAGCACGCCGGGCCGCACCGGAATTTCGGCATCGATCCGCCGCGCCAGGAGGAAGAGCGCATCCGGCGCGCCCGATTTCAATTCCAGCTCTACCTCGCAGATCGCGGCCTGCCGGTCCCCCGCGCTGGCCTGCCCCCGGTCGAGCACCAGCTCGATGACAGCGCCATGCTGCTCGACGATCCATCCGCGCCGTTCGACATCGACATGAAAGGCCGGTTCGATGGCATGCACGGCCTCCCCCAGCAGCGCGGCGACCGGCGTGCGCGCATCCAGAACGGGCACATCGTCCGCGACCGGCATTTCCCACTCCGCCCGCGCGAACAGCCCCGCCCCGCCTTTCCCGTCATCCTTGACCGTCTGGATCCGTTCACCCTCCGACCGCCGGATGCGCAGGCTCATCCCACGCGCAGCCAGATCCCGATCGGCTGTGTCGAAATAGATCGCCTGCAAGTGCGCCATGTCGCTGTCCGCCGGAAGAAAAGCCAGCCGCCCGAACGCGTCCGCCGCGTCAGGCGCCAGTTCCAGCTTCAGTTCGACTTCCTGTTTCACGCGCCGTTGCCTCCGCGCAGTCCATGGTCATGGCCGATGGAGCGGAGCCTTTACCATGAACCAGTTGCACAGGCGAATCGTTCCAGAATCAGAACGGCCGACCCGCCACATGCGGATCGGCCGTTCGATGCCTCTGGCGGGAGCCGAGGAGGACGGCGCCTAGAAAGCGACCGTCAGCGAAGCAGCTATGGTCGTGCCGATCTTGTACCGGTTATAGAACAGCTTGTTGCCGTCCAGTTCCTGAAACTCCTGGAATTTCCGGCCGGTGATGTTGCGGGCATCGAACTTGAACTCGCTGTTGATCCCGCCCGGCAGCTTCACCGCCTGACGCGCCACGAAATCGAGGGTCAGGCCCGGCTTTTCCTTGATGTCCGGCTGAAGGTTCGGTCCACGGCTGGTCACGCGCGGGCTGGCATAGGTCAGCAACAGCGTCTGCTGCGACAGTCTGTCGGTATCTTCCAGACCGATCTGGAAGTTGACCAGATGATCCGACTGCCCGGTCAGCGGCACGCCATCCTGGAAATAGTCCGACGCCGCCGGCAGCGCGCCCGTGGTGTAGCTATAGGGAATGGTGGTGTCGCCGGCGCTGACCTTCAGCTTCGACTGGGTATAGGTATAGTTGCCGATCAGCACGATCCGTCGGCTCTGGAAGAAGGCCGCGTCCGACCAGCCGTCCAGCGGCAGATATTTCTGCGCCTCGATCTCCGCGCCATAAAGCGTCGCTTCCGGCGCATTGGCGAAGCTGGTGGTCACGTCATATTTGTCGTTGATGGTGGTGTAGGTTTCGATCGGATTGTCAATCTTCTTCCAGAAGCCCGCCAGCGTCAGCCGCTCGTCGCGCCCCATATACCATTCGGCCCGCGCTTCCGCGTTCCACAATTCGCTGTCCTGCAGGAATGGGTTGCCGCGATAGAAGCGGTTGGACTCCGTGTCGATATAGGGCTGCGCGATCAGTTCGCGGAATTGCGGGCGAGCGATGGTCTTCGACCCGCTGACCCGGAACTGAAGGCCTTTCGCGGCTTCGAAAGTGACCGTCGCGGCGGGCAGCCAATAGCTCTTGTCGATCCGGTTCACCGGCGTCACGCCCGTATTGTAGACGTCCACGCCCGTGACCGACTGTTTGCCCTTTTCATAGCGCACGCCCGCATCGACGGTGACGCCCGGCAACAGTTCCGCCTTCACCTGGCCGTAGCCGGCATGAACGCGCAACGCGGCGTCATAAACCGGATAATTGCCGGAGAAGTCGAGCAGGGTCATGTCGTAAAGTTGGATCGCCGCGTCCGACAGCAGATAGTCGGGCCGCATCTGCTGCGCACCGATCGGCAGGTTGGTCGCATCGAAATGCAGTTCATAGCGCGACGAACTGCGCTTGGTGTCGCTGAACGCATAACCTGCGGTCAACGTCAAGGCAGGCGAGAATTTATAGCTGAGATCAGCGCCCGCCGACCACAGATCCTCCGTCAGGTCGCTGAAGGTGATCGACGCGTCGCCGCGCTGGCGGTTGAGCGCGTTGATGAAGCGGTCCCCCACCGGATCGATCGCAAGGTCGCGATTGGTGCGCACATATTCGAACTCGCGCTCATAGGGCGCCTCGCGCTGCGAATTGGCATAGCCGCCACGCATGTCTAGGCTGAGAGCGTCGCTCAGCTTGAATTCACCGACCAACTGCGTGTCGATCAACTGCCGCTCATACCAGGCGGTATTCTGCTTCATATAGTCCGCGCCCTCGATCTCGCCATTATTCTGGCCAAGCGAAAGCGCGCCGCGCTTCAGCGTGTCGCGGATATAGACATTGGTCCAGCGGATTTTCTGCTCGCCCAGTTCCATCCCGACGCCGAGCAGCGCGTTGACGGTGATCTCATTGTCCGTGCTGACCTGCGTGCCGGTCTTGCCCGGCGCTTGGCTGAGGTCGGTCGACGCCTGCTGAAGCGTTTCGCGCGTCCGCCACTTGTTGCTGTAGGACGCGGTAAGCAACAGCCCCATGCGCCCATCGCTGCCGACGTCTAAGGAGGTGCCTCCGTTCAGCGACCCGGAAAAGTTGAACGGCAGGCTGTTGGTCCGCTGCAACACCGAAGTCTTGGCGTTCAGAAACTGCATCGAGATCGCCTGCAGTTCGCCCCGCGGAATGTTCGAGAAGGGCACGCCGCTCTTGAACGCTTCGGCCAGCAGCGGCGGCACATCGCGCGAGCTGTCGTCGAAGCCGGTCCAGTCGGACTTGCTGCCATAATGGGTGTAGCCGAGCTGGCCCGAGGTTTCGGTATTGGCCGAGCTGCCGACGCTCAGTTCCAGATAGCTTTCGACCGGAATCGCCTTGGTGGTAAGGTTGATCACGCCGCCGCCGAATTCGCCGGGAAAATTGGCCGAATAGCTCTTCTGCACCAGGGTCGATGCGATGACGCTGGTCGGGAAGATGTCGAGCGGCACGACGCGCTTGAGCGGTTCGGGGCTGGGCAGCGGCGAACCGTTGAGCAGCGCCAGCGAATAGCGGTCGCCAAGCCCGCGCACATAGACATAGCCGCCCGACACGACCGAAAGGCCGGTCACACGCTGCAGCGAACCGGCGATATCGCCCTCGCCCGTGCGCTTGATGTCGGCGGCGGAGAGCACGTTCACCACCTGCGGCGCGGCTTGCGACACGTTGCTGGTGCGGCGGCCGGTGACGATGATGTCCGAGCCGGGGATGGAAACGTCGACCCGGCCGGCCTGCGCGTCGGCTTCTTCGGATTGCGTGGGCGTGCCCGAGGTGACGGGCGGCGTGTGCGCGCTGTTCTGGGCCATGGCCGCAGGGGCGACCAGCGCGGTGGAAATCAGGAGCAGGCGCGCCATGTTCAGCGGCTGTGACATGAAAATGTCCCCCAAGGAAATTTAAGTGCAAAGAGGGCGGGGAAGCGCCGGATGCACGCTTCCCCGCCCCTGTTGAGGTCAGGAACCGATCAGGTGGTCGGGATGGCCGTGCAGTTCTTGCTGGTGCTGCCGAAGCTCGCCGTCACCGAGTTGCAGGTCCAGCCCGCATACCAGCTGTCGTTGCTGTCCTTCACCGCGCCGACATAGTTGGTGGTGATGAAGTTGCTGTCGATCGTCTTCGGGTCGATCGCGGTGCGGGCGGTTTCGGTCGCGCCATTGATGAACAGGCTGGTCAGCGACGGCGTGTAGCTGAAGCTGCTGTTCGGATCGGTCGAGAAGATCGACTGAACCAGCGCCACGTCCGCGCCGCCGGTGCCCTTGAACGGGGTGGCGTTGCACTGCATCACCACCGACAGGTAGCGCGGCTTGCCGGCGTCCTGCAGGGCGGGATCGGCGTCCCGCACGGTCGACGCGCTGTTGATGCGCAGGCAGCTCTGGTCGGGGCTGACGATGATGCCGTTCACCATGGCCAGATCGGCGCCGCCGCGCAGCATCATGGTCGCGCCGTCGTCGCCGGTGTTGGACCGCTGGATATGGGTGAAGTTGGCCACCTTCAGATATTGGCGGGGCAGCGCATCCTCGCTCGCATTGCTGGCCGCGCCGGCAATGGGGTTGGAGTCCGTCTCGGTGAAGGTGTCGCCGATATTGGCGTTGGCGCGCTGGATCGAGATGATGAACTGAGCCGTGCCGCGGAAGCCGACGTCGGTGTCGAGATTGTCGTCCTCGTTGCCGGTCAGGACCAGATATTTCATGTGGGTCGAACCGCCGAAGACCTCGATACCGTCGTCGGAGCTGTTGTGGACCTGGATATGGTCGATCTGTGTGCCGGTACCCACGCCAGAGGGGGTCAGGCCCTGCAATTCCTTGCCGTTCGCCAGCACGAAGCCGGAATAGCGGATCTGGACATAGCTAAGGCGGCCGGAGTTGTCGGCGTCGTCCGCGCCGCCGTAAATGGCGTTGCTGGTGCCTTCGGTGTCACGCGTACAGGCGGTAGTGCCCGGCGCGGCGGCCGGAGCGTCGCAATCGGTGATCTTCGCGCGGCCGAGCAGCACGATCCCGCCCCACTGGCCCGAGGACTGGTCGGTCGCGGCGCCGGTCACATTTTCGCGGCTGGTGAAGACGATGGGGCTGGTCGCGGTGCCGACGGCGTTGACCTTGTTGCCGCGGTTGACCGCCAGATAGGCGTTGCCGGTGCTGGCGAAGATCACGACGCCCGGATCGATCGACAGGGTGACGTTGGTGCCGGTGCTCGCGGCGCCCTGGTCGGTGCCGACATCGACGCGGCCGGGCAGCGAGTAGATGACGCCGGTGGTCTTGGCGATCGCCGTCGTGCTGTTGAAACGGGCCGGGAAGCCGCAGTTCCGCCATGTATTGCTGCCGTCGGTGATGGTGCCCAGATCCTGCAACTGGTCGGAACCGGCGATCGTCGGGCAACCCGAAGCCGGCGTCACCGCCGTGGGCGTCGGGGTCGGCGTGGGGGTCGGAGTCGGCGTCGGGGTGGGCGTCGGCAGGACGATCGTGCCTTCGCCGGGCGAAGCGATGTCGTCGGCGCCGCAAGCGCTCAGCGCCGCGCAGGCGCAGCCCGCCATCAGGATCGTTTGAAAACGGTTAATCTTGGCCATGTCGTCTCCGCTCCGGCCCAGGCCGGCTTGTGATGGGATGCGGAGCGCAAGGGGAACTCGAATCGGACAACGCCCCCTGTCGCCCTCAGAGGGGGCAGCTAGGACGCGCGCATGACAGCATGATTTTGATTTAGTGACGAAATGGCGTCTTTAAAATGACAGTTTAAAGACAGTTATTTCATTTTTGCGACAGAGCATGGCGCGTAACATAAAGCAGGGGCGCCACCCCTATGCTGGGATGACGCCCCCTCTCCCTGCACCCAGGGCTTCGCCATGCAGTTTCAGCGCATGGCGTATTGCGCTTCCAGACGGCCCATCGCCCGCCGCGCGATATCCCGCGAGGAGGACTCATTGCCATCGGCCGTGACCAGCAGTGAATCCGGCGCGAAACGGGCCGCCTTATAGGCCGCGCGCGCTGCCTTCATCTTGCCCATGCCGGCATAGGCGTTACCCAGATTGATAAGCCGCGCGGGATCGTTGGCTGCGTCGGGACGCACGACTGCCAACCGCTGCGCAGCATGGGCATAATCGCCCGATACCAGAGCGCCCGCGGCCAAGTGGCCATCAGGCACCCCAACGACGACCACCTCGTCAGGTGCCGCGAAAGCCACGGCCGGCGAAAACGCAAGCAGCGCCAGACCGAAAGTCGCAGCCACCATCTTCATCCCGATTCTCCCAAAAAAACTTTCTATAATAGCGATGAGTATTTCACTTTGATGACATGGGGACAAGATACGAACAAAGGCTAAAAAAGGATTTTTACTTATTTTAAAACAATGACTTACAAATTTTACGCAATAGTGTCATAAAAATGTAATCGAATGAACAGGTTATCCGATGCTCGATTCGAATCGCAAAAAGGGCGCATGAGGCCCATTGAGCGCCCGCGCCGCGAAATCCGAACAATGTCTGAAGGTCCGGAGGGTTCTGTTGCCCGGCCCCTCCGGAGGCCGCTGAATTCCCTTCTGTTGCCCGGTGGGTTCAACCGCGTTCTTTTTGAGTAATGTCCGGCCGTGAGGCCATCAATTACGCAGCAAGAGCAAGAGCCTCGTTATCGTTGGCACTTACGTGTTTTGAACCTTTTTACGGCGTACTCAGGCCGGGTGAAAATATCGCTTTTCAACACACGTCGATCCTAGTTCGGCCCCGTCAAACACCCCGCGCAAAGCCGGGATATGTGGTGGAGCCGCCGGGTACCGCCCCCGGGTCCGCTGCGCCTATTGCACGACACGATTTATCACCATAGCCGGGCGAACCCGGCACGGGCCTATATGGAGATGCGCGTACCGTTTAGCAAGCCGTCGCAATGCAGGAGGATGAAGGCATGTGCATCATGGCAATGGCGTGGAACGCGCATCCGCGCTGGCGGCTGATCCTGATCGGCAACAGGGACGAACTGCACGCCCGCCCTGCCGCTCCGCTGGCCCGCTGGGAGCAGCCGAACCATCTGATAGCGGGCCGCGACCTGCTTTCGGGTGGAACCTGGCTGGGCGTATCCGAACAAGGCCGGGCCGCCATCGTCACCAACCTGCGCGGCTATGGCGATCCCCGCCCCGATCGCGCCTCCCGCGGCGCGCTGGTGACGGATCTTCTTGCGGGCAGCGAAGCCGCTGCACTGGACGATTTCAATCCTTTCAACCTCATCCTGCTCGACCCGAACCAGGCGCATTTCCTCACCAATCGCCCCGCCCCCTTGCGCACCGAGCTGACTCCAGGCCTTTATGGCCTCTCCAACGGCATGCTCGACGCGCCCTGGCCCAAGACGCTGGCGCTCAAATCCGCCCTGCTCGACTGGCTTATGGCCGGAGCCGCCACCCCCCTCGCCCTCTTCGACGCCCTACGCTCAGAAAACCTCACCCACGCGGGTATCGCTCCCGACACCCCCTCCGACGTGCCGGCCGAAGCGCTGATCTCCCCCATCTTCATCCGCAATCCGACCTACGGCACCCGTTGCAGCACGATCATCGCCATCGACATGCAAGGCCATGGCACCATCACCGAACGCCGCTTCGACCCGGAGGGAACCCAAACGGGAGAGAGCAGCTTCTCCTTCGCATGGCCAGCGGCAGACAAATGACGACAACTGGCAACCGCTATCCTAACGCCATCCCCTGTCCTTTGCCGCCTTCTCCTGCGCGGCGTCGAGCGGGGCGCCATCGATCAGCGCATCGACCGTCGCCATGATGCGCGCATCGCCCGAGGATGCCTGGCGATAGGCCGTCCCCTGCCCCCCGCCCGGTACAAGCTGCTGCACTTGCCAGCCTTCTCCCTGGCGACAGGCGACGCCGGAAACGGCCTGCCCCTCGAAGCTCCGGCACCAGCCGCCGCCCTTGCGGCGGAAGCTAAGGCCGATGCGGACCGGCGCATCCTCCTGAGCGGAAGCAAGCTGGGCGTCGAGCGCTGAAGCCAGTTCGCCCCTGGCGACCATGGCGCCCTTCTCTATCGCGACCGGACCTGCGGGTCCACCCGACAGATGCCCGATGCCAAGTCCCATGAGGAGGCTCGCGGCAATCGCGCCGCCTGTGCCCCAATGACGCCAGCGCAGCGCCGCAGGACGAGCGAGCCGGACGACCTTCGCATTCTCCTCCAGCAGCGCTCGCATCCCGACAGGCACCGGCTCCGCCTCGATCGGCGCATAATGGCCCGACAGCCGCTCCCGCAAGCGACGGTGCAACTCCAGCCGCTCGGCCAGGGCCGGGTCCTCCGCCACAGCGCGATCGACGCGCCGTCGCGTGACTTCGTCCAGTTCGCCATCGACCCAGGCGATCAACATGGCTTCATCGATGTCGGTCATGCCGCTTCCCCCAGCAACTCGATCAGCGCCCCGCGCCCGCGCACCAGCCGCGATGTCAACGTCCCCATGGGAACGCCCAACACCTCGGCCGCGTCCTTGTAGGACAGCCCCTCGACCAGCACGAGCGCGATCGCCTCCCGCTGCTCGTCGGGCAAGGCATGCATCGCTCGATCCACATCGGACAGCATGACATGCGCCTCCACGTCGCGGTCGCCCGCATGGCCGACATGCTCGCCCGCCTCTTCCGGCGCGAAGGTCCGGGCGGCGCGCTGCCGTGAGCGGCCCTCGTCGATCCAGAGATTGCGCATGATCCGATACATCCAGCTATCCAGTCTCGTCCCCGGCTGCCATTGATCGCGTGCCCGCAGCGCCTTTTCCAACGCCGCCTGACAGAGATCGTCCGCATCGGCGCGGTCCCGCGAAAGGCTGGCGGCAAAGCGCCGCAGCCGGGGCAGGATCGCCAACAGATCGCTTTCGAACGACATCCGGTCTCCATTTCTGTCCGTCAGGGATGAAACGACGGTCACCCGCCGTTTCATCCCTGAAGATGGATCTTGTATCGGAAATTTTTTCGCGATGAATCATTTTGAGAGCGCAAGGACGGCACGCGCCGGTGGTAGAGAGGTCGAGATGAAATTCGCACGCCCATGGATCGTCGCCGGCCTGCTGCTGACCGCGCCCGGCGCACAGGCGCAGCTGCTCTCTTCCTCCGGCAATGCGCTGGGGCAGGTGGGCGGCGTCGTGCCCAATGTGCTGGACCGGGTGGAAGGAACGCTGGGCCAGACCGGCCTGGACCTGCCGTCGCCTGCGCGTCTGGCAGACCGGCTGGTGGCGGCGCGAGCGGCGCGGATCGATGATCTGCTGCGGCGACATGCGGACATGGTGGAACTGGACGACCGGCGCGAACCGGCGCGGCGGGGCGTCATCTTGCTGACCGGCGCAGGGGCGAAAAGCATAGAAGCGCTGCGCACAGCGGGTTATGGGGTGGAAAATGCGGCGATTGAGGGGCTCGACCTCAGCATTGCCCGTCTGATCGTGCCGCAGGGCCGCAGCCTCTCCCGCGCATTGAAGCAGGTGCGATCGATCGCCCCCGAAGCGCAGGCGAGCGCCGACAATCTTTATTTCCCCAGTGGTCCCTCGATCGGAATGACAGCCGCCGCGCTTGCGGAAGCTGGTCCGGTGCGGGGCAAGGCGGCGGGGCTGATCGACGGTGGCGTAGCGCGTCACCCGGCGCTGAGCGGCCCGGTCGAGCAGCAGGGCTTCGCCCGTGGCGCTCCCCGCGCCAGTGGCCATGGCACAGCGGTGGCGTCACTCATCAGCGGAACAGGCAGCGTGCGCGGCGCAGCGCCGGGCGTGCCGCTGCTCGTGGCCGATGTCTATGGCGACGATCCGGCCGGCGGCGGCGCCTTTGCGATAGCGCGGGCGCTCGGATGGATGGCGGCGCGTGGGGCCAGCGTGGTGACGGTCAGTCTGGTGGGGCCGGATAATCCGCTGCTGGCGGGCGCGATCCGTCTGGCGCGGGACAAGGGCGTGACCGTGGTCGCGGCGGTCGGCAATGACGGGCCGGCGGCGCCTCCCGCCTATCCCGCCTCCTATCCCGATGTGATCGCCGTCACCGGCATTGACGGGCGCGGGCGCCTATTGCCCGAAGCCGGGCGAGCCCGCCATGTCGATTTCGCCGCGCCGGGGGCGGACATGAATGCGGCGCGTCCCGATGGCGGCAAAGGCAGGGTGCGGGGCACTTCCTTCGCAGCGCCGCTGGTCGCGGGGCGGCTGTTCGCCACCGGCAGCATTCGCGCCCTGCGGTCGGAGGCGAAGCGCGCCGCCGGACTGGCGATCATCTGCAACGAATGCAGAAATATGGATTGAATTTCAAAATGTTGTGAAATTTTTTCAGCGGATTGGGATTAAAATGGATCGCCCTTCCGTTGTCCTTTCATCGGATCGACAACGAACAAGGAGACGATCGATGAAAGTCAAATTCCTACTCGCTACCGCCGCTCTTGCTGCCCTGACGGCGGCGCCCGCTTCAGCCCAATTGCTCGGCGGCGGGGGTGGCGGCGCGCTCGGCGGCGGCCTTGGCGGTGCGCTGGGTGGTGTGGGCGGATCGCTGGGGGGCACGCTTGGCGGTTCCGGCGGCGTCGGCCTCGACCGCAGCATCGACCTCGAAAATGGCCGCGTAGGCGCGAACGGTTCGGGCCACGGCAGCGGCAGCGGTTCCGCCACGGGATCGGCCAACCGTCATGGCAAGAGCCATAGCGGCAGCGCGTCGGGCTCCGCGAGCGGATCGGCCGGCGGCAGTCTGACCGCCGATACGCTGGGCACCAGCGATGTCCGCAACGCCGTGGGCGGCGTGCGCGATCAAGCCGGCAGCACGGCGGGCGCAGCACGGGACCGCGCCGCCACCGCCGTCGCCAACACCCGCGCCCGGGCGGACTCGGCGGTCAGCGCGACCCATGATCGGGCCGCTAACGCCGCCGGCAGCGCGGCCGGGACCGCAAGCGGCATCGCGAACACCGCCAATGGAGGGGCCTCGGTCGATGCCGCCGGCCAGCTTTCGGGCAGCGGTCAAGCTTCGGGCCAAGCTTCGGGATCGCAAGGTTCTTCCACGTCGGATCAGGCGGACCAATAATATCCCGACGGGGCGGCCCCACAGCCGGCTTTCAGCCATCCCCCCTCCGCCCCGCCGCTTGATCCAAAGGCCGGTCATCCCATCGGGATGACCGGCCTTTCCGTGTCAGCCCGACCCGAAACGGCCTGGTCAATTAGGTTGTTATCATCCAACTTCCCATTCCCTGGCAAAGGGGTTAAACTAAAGTTATAGGCATTCCTTTGGACGAGAGCCCGAATGGAATGAGGTCGCAATCCGGGTCGTCAGGACGCCAAGAAGGAAGAGTTGCGGGACGTTCATGCCCGATTCCGATCCCGAATTTCTGTCAAAGCGCCTGCATGACCGGCAGCGTCGGCTACTGAAGGCGCGCATGCACCATCCACGCCACGGCGAAATCGATATATTGGTCCGCGACGTTTCGGAACTGGGCATCGGCGGACGATGCGAGTTGGAACTGGCCCTGGACGACAGCGTGATCATCGCCTTGCCCGACTGCGCGCCTGCGGAGGGCAGGATCGTCTGGCGCAAGGGGCAGGCCTTCGGCGTGCATCTTAACGCTGCGATCAATCCCGCAAGCGTCAAAAGCCCCGCCCCTGCCGACAAGCCGGTTGAGACATCCTATCGCGTTCCCGCAAATTTCCGACCCTCGGCGGATACGAAAAGACCGGGTTTCAGAACCCGATTGCCGGGCCTGGACACCCGCTTCAAATGGGATTGACCCCATTTTGAGGCCGTAAATGGAAAAGGCCGCCGATCCTCCGCGGATCGTCGGCCTTTTCCATTTCCTGAACGGATGTGGGATGCGTCAGGCAACCTTGGTGGCGAATTCTTCCGCCTCGTCCGGATCGCGCAGCACATAGCCACGGCCCCAGACCGTCTCGATGTAATTTTCGCCGTTGCAGGCCAGCGCCAGCTTCTTGCGCAACTTGCAGATGAAGACGTCGATGATCTTGAGTTCAGGCTCGTCCATGCCGCCGTAAAGGTGGTTCAGGAACATTTCCTTGGTCAGCGTCGTACCCTTGCGGAGCGACAGCAGCTCCAGCATAGCATATTCCTTGCCGGTCAGATGGACGCGGTTGCCGTCCACTTCCACCGTCTTGGCGTCCAGGTTCACCGCCAGCTTGCCGGTACGGATGACGGACTGCGAATGGCCCTTCGAGCGGCGGACGACCGCATGGATGCGAGCGATCAGCTCTTCGCGGTGGAACGGCTTGGTCACATAATCGTCGGCGCCGAAGCCGAAGGAACGGACCTTGCTATCCATCTCCGCCACGCCGGAGAGGATCAGCACCGGCGTCTGCACCTTGGCCGCGCGGAGTTTCTTGAGCACGTCATAGCCGTGCATGTCCGGCAGGTTCAGGTCCAGGCAAATGATGTCGTAATCATAGAGCTTGCCGAGGTCGAGACCTTCTTCGCCAAGGTCGGTCGTATAGACGTTGAACCCCTCGGTCGTGAGCATCAGCTCGATCGCCTTGGCGGTTGTCGGTTCGTCTTCGATTAGCAGCACGCGCATGTGAAGCCCCTTTGCGTAGCAGTTCCGTTCACCCCCACAGAACGGTCTCCGCTCCAATTCATTAACCAAAAAACTTCTGAAGGACAAAGGTTAATTTTTCGCTAACCGGCAGAAATCCACGAGTCGCGTGATTTTGAATCAGTTTTCAATGTTTTGAGGTCGAAATGATTCAGATGGAGTCAATATGGATTCGTCTTCGAAACGAGCCTTCAACAGCCATGATGGCGGGTCAGGAAGTCGAGCACCGCATCGACCCGCGCGGGCCGCAGACGCGATGGCGGCGTGACCAGATGAATGCCGAAGGGCGGCGGCCGCCAGTCGACCAGAATCTCTTCCAGTTCGCCTGACGCCATCGCTTCACCGACGATGAAGTCGGGCAGCCGGGCAATGCCCACGCCAGCGCGCAAGGCAGGCAGCATAGCCTCTCCACTGTTAACCGTTATGCGGGCGCGGACCTGCACCGCGACATTCTGCTGACCGGGGCCTGAAAAGCGCCAGACATCGGGCGTCGGCGTGTTGGAGTAGCAGAGGCAGTCATGGCTGCCGAGGTCGGAGGGATGGGCGGGACGCCCCCGCTCCGCCAGATAGGCTGGCGAAGCGACGGCATGCAGGTTGACATCCGCCAGCCGCCGGGCGCGGAGCGAACTGTCGGGCATGTCGGCAATGCGGATGGTGGCGTCCAGCCCCATTTCCACCAGGTCGATGCGTGCATCGGACAGGTGCAGATCAATGTCCACCTGCGGGTTCTGCCTGGTGAATTCCGCGATCAGCGGCGCGACGCGGAGCAGGCCGAAGGTCATCGGCGCGCCCAGACGAACCGTGCCGGAAAGTTCCGCCGTTTCGTCCCGCGCCGCCTCCTCCGCCGCCTGTCCTTCGGAGAGGATGCGCGCGGCATGATCCGCCAGCCGCTTTCCGCTTTCGGTCAGGGCAAGGCGGCGACTGGTGCGGCTGAACAGGCTGGTGTCGAGATGCTGCTCCAGCCGGGACACCGCCTTGGATACGGTAGCCTTGGACACGCTGAGCGCCTTGGCGGCGTCGGTGAAGCTGCGATGCTCGACCACGGCGGCGAACATCGCCCAGGCTTCGAAATCGGGAAGACGCATAAGGAAACAATCCGTTTCAATGCTGCTTATTCAAGAAACGATCCTGATCGCTAGATTGTCGGAAAGCAAGCCGGAAGCGCCCTTTGGGTACGTGGACGGCAAGACATTCGAAAGGCAAGCATATGAGCACGACAGTCGAGAGCCGCATAGAGCGCCGCCCCTTCGCCTCGCTCGGCCATGCCGACCATGGTTGGCTGAATGCGCGGCATCATTTCTCCTTCGCGGACTATCATGATCCCGCCCGCATGCACTGGGGCGCGATCCGGGTGTGGAACGACGATGAAATCGGTCCGCGCTCCGGCTTTCCGCCGCATCCCCATGCGGACATGGAAATCATCACCTATGTCCGCAAGGGCGCGATCACCCATCAGGACAGCCTTGGCAACAAGGGCCGCACCGAAGCGGGCGACGTCCAGGTGATGAGCGCGGGCACCGGCATCCGCCACGCCGAATATAATCTGGAGGACGAGACGACGACGCTCTTCCAGATCTGGGTCATTCCACGCAGCCGGGGCGGCCAGCCGAGTTGGGGCGCCAAGCCTTTCCCCAAGGGCGACCGGTCCGGAAAGCTGGTGGTGCTGGCGAGCGGCCATGAAGAAGACAAGGAAGCGCTGCGCATCCGCGCCGACGCCCGCCTGCTGGGCGGCACCGTCAAGGCGGGCGAGAGCGTGACCTATGAGAGTGGCGGAGGGCGTCACCTCTATCTGGTCCCCGCAACGGGCCGGATCGAGATCGAAGGCCAGATTTTCGAGGCGCGGGATGGCGCCGCGATCATCGGCGGCGCGCCCATCACCATCAAGGCGATCGAGGATGCCGAAATCGTCCTGGTGGACAGCGAATAGGCCCCACCCCAGGGCCAAGGCCGTCCGCGCAATCTCCCCCCTCCCCCGCGCGGGCGGCCAAATTTTTCGAAACCTTTTTACGATCAATGCATTAACGCGATTGGAGATATTCATGGCGAGGGTTCTGGTTCTCTACTATTCCTCCTACGGCCACATCGAGACGATGGCGAAGGCCGTGGCGGAAGGCGCCGTCGCCGCTGGCGCGCAAGTCGATATCAAGCGCGTTCCCGAAACGGCGCCGCTGGAAGTCGCGCAGGCCGCGCATTTCAAGCTGGACCAGGAAGCGCCGGTCGCGACCGTCGCGGATCTGGCGGATTATGACGCTATCATCATCGGCACCGGCACCCGCTTCGGCCGCATGTCGAGCCAGATGGCGGCTTTCCTGGACCAGGCCGGCGGCCTGTGGGCACGCGGCGCGCTGAACGGCAAGGTGGGCGGAGCCTTCACCTCAACCGCCAGCCAACATGGCGGACAGGAAACCACCTTGTTCTCAATCATCACCAACCTGCTGCATTTCGGCATGGTGATCGTCGGCCTCGACTATGGCTTTGCCGGGCAGATGGGCGTCGACAAGGTGCGCGGCGGATCGCCCTATGGCGCAACCACGCTGGCGGACGGCGACGGCAGCCGCCAGCCGGGCGAGGAGGAATTGGAAGGCGCGCGCTATCAGGGCCGCCGTATCGCGGAAACGGCGCTGAAGCTGCACGGCTAAGACAGCCGAACGGAAAATGCATTGCTGCGCCGTCTGGACGGTGCAGTCGTTGAGAGCCTTGGGTCGCCAGGCATCAACGCAAGCGGGGGAGCCGGCGCATCGGACTGCGCGTCGGCTCCCTTCCTTTTTGCTTCAAGCCAAATGCGCGACCGGGCCAATCCCCTCATCCACCCCACTTCCCCAACCCCCAATCCCGCGCTAAAGCTTCCCCATGATCCTCGTCATCGACAATTACGACAGCTTCACCTGGAACCTGGTCCATTATCTGATGGAACTGGGCGCGCAGGTGGAGGTCGTCCGCAACGACGCCATTTCCGCCGGTCAGGCGCTCTCCACCGGCGCGCAGGCGTTTCTGCTGTCGCCCGGCCCCTGCACCCCCAATGAGGCAGGCGTCAGCCTCGATCTCGTCGCCGCCTGCGCCGATGCGGGCGCGCCGTTGCTGGGCGTATGCCTTGGCCACCAATCGATCGGCCAGCATTTCGGCGGCAAGGTGGTGCGCGGCGGCCTGATGCACGGCAAGACCTCCCCCGTCACCCATGACGGCACCGGCCTGTTCGAAGGGCTCCCCTCGCCCTTCACCGCCACCCGCTATCATTCGCTGATCGTCGAGGGCATTCCCGACAGCCTGATCGTCAATGCGACCAGCGAGGACGGATCGGTCATGGGCTTCCGCCACCGCGACCTGCCGATCCATTCCGTGCAGTTCCATCCGGAAAGCATCGCCACCGAACATGGCCATGACATGCTGGCGAACTTCATGCGGATCGCGGGCATCCCCGTCCGCGAACGCGCCGTCGCGCTTTGATCGTGTCACCTGCGTCACCCTGAATGCCGCTTGCATAATGAATTTCGGGCTTCCCTATCTCGACTCCGGCACCATCCCGTGATTAAGGCAGCGTCGATGACCCGCCTGCCCGATCCTACTGGCCCCCTCGACGCGCAACAGGCCGCCAAAGCCTTCGACCTGCTGTTCGACGCCGACCTACCCGAAGAGGAGATTGCGGGCTTCCTCGTCACCATGGCCCGCCGTGGCGAGACGGCAACAGAAATCGCCGCCGCCGCCCGCGCCATGCGCAACCGCATGATCCCGGTCAGCGCTCCTGCGGGCGCAATCGACGTCTGCGGCACCGGAGGCGACGGACACCATACGCTCAACGTCTCGACCGCCGTATCGCTGGTGGTGGCGGCCGCAGGCGTCCCGGTCGCCAAGCACGGCAACCGCGCCGCCTCCTCCAAGGCGGGTGCCGCCGACACGCTCGAAGCGCTCGGCCTCAACCTCGACCGCGCCGCCGCGACAGCCGAAGCGACACTGGCTGATCTGGGCATCTGCTTCCTCTTTGCGCAAAACTACCACCCCGCGCTCAAACGCCTGGGCCCGATCCGCAAGGCGATAGGCGAACGCACCATCTTCAACCTGATGGGCCCGCTCGCCAATCCGGCCGGGGTCCGCCGCCAACTGGTCGGCATCGCTCGCCCGGATTATGTCCCCATCTATGCGGAGGCGCTGGCGGACCTTGGCGTCGACCATGCGATGATCGTCTCGGGCGACGAAGGGCTAGACGAACTGTCGCTAGCAGGCGGCAATGATCTGGCGGAAGTGAAAGGCAACAGCCTGATCGCGATGCGCCGCCTCACAGCCGCCGAACTCGGCCTCTCCACCCATCCGGTGGAAGCGATCAAGGGCGGCGATCCCGCCTGCAATGCCACAGCCTTGCGCGCTCTGCTGCAAGGCGAAACGGGGCCTTATCGGGATGCGGTGCTGCTGAACGCGGCGGCAGCGCTTGTCGTTGCGGATGCCGTATCCGATTTCCGCGAAGGCGTGGAGGAAGCCGCCGAAACCATCGATCGCGGCCTTGCCAACGCCCTTCTCAATTGCTGGATTGCCTATAAATGACGAACAAGCTGATCGAAATCTGCGATGTGAAGCGGGATGAAGTCGCCCGCCGCAAGGCCGCGATCACCGTCTCCTCGCTCCACGCCCGTGCCGCCGAACAGACGCCCCCACGCGGTTTCCGCAGGGCGCTGGACGATGCCGCCCGCTCCGGCTTCAGCCTGATCGCGGAGATCAAGAAGGCTAGCCCTTCAAAAGGCCTGATCCGTCCCGATTTCGATCCGCCCGCCCATGCCCAGGCCTATGCGGCGGGCGGCGCGGCCTGCCTGTCGGTGCTGACCGACGAGCCTTATTTCCAGGGCCATGACGATTATCTGATGGCCGCCCGATCCGCCTGCGCCCTGCCGGTGCTGCGCAAGGATTTCATGATCGATCCCTGGCAGGTTCTGGAAAGCCGGTCGCTGGGCGCCGACGCCATCCTCATCATTGTCGCCGCGCTGGACGACAGCCAGATGGCGGAGATAGAAGACGCCGCCCTGGGCCTGGGCATGGACGCTCTCATCGAAGTGCATGACGCCCGGGAACTGGAACGGGCGATGAAGCTTCGCTCGCGCCTGATCGGCGTCAATAATCGCGACCTGCGCGACTTCACCGTCGACTTCGCCCGCACTTACGAACTGGTCGGACAGGCTCCGGAAGGCTGCGCCTTCGTCGCGGAAAGCGGGATCGGCAGCCATGACGACCTGATCGCCATGTCGGACCATGGGGTCCGCTGCTTCCTGGTCGGAGAAACCCTCATGAGGCAGGCCGATGTCGAAGCCGCGACCCGCAACTTGCTGACGGGGCAATGAGCAAGCTCACCCATCTGGACAAGGACGGCTCGGCCCATATGGTCGATGTCTCGGCCAAGGCGGTCACGGCCCGCGAGGCGATCGCCACCGGCCGCATCGCCATGAGCGAGGAAGCCGCCGCCGCCATCGCCCAGGGCCTGGTGAAAAAAGGCGATGTCCTAGCTGTCGCCCGTGTCGCGGGAATCATGGCGGCCAAGCGCACCGCCGAACTGATCCCGCTCTGTCATCCGATCCCGCTCAGTTCCGTCAGCATCGCCTTCGACCTCGACGACAGCAGCGTCACCGTCACTGCCACCGCGAAAACCGCCGGCCAGACAGGCGTCGAAATGGAGGCGCTCACCGCCGCATCGGTTGCATTGCTGACCGTCTACGACATGGCCAAGGCGCTCGATAAGGGCATGGTCATAAGCGACGTCCGCCTGCTCGCGAAGACCGGCGGCAAGTCCGGCAACTGGACTGCCGGGGACGAGCGAACGGCATGAGCCTGCTCCCGGTCGCGGAGGCGCAAAGCCGCCTGATGGCGCTCGCGGCGCCCCTGCCGACGGAGCAGGTGGCCGTTCCCGCCTGCGCCGGACGCTGGCTGATGGAGGATATCGCGGCGCTGCGCGACCAGCCCTGGGCCGATCTTTCCGCCATGGACGGCTATGCGATCCGCGCGGACGAATGGCCGGGACCATGGAATGTCACGGCCGAAAGCGCGGCTGGCGGCCCGCATCCTCCACCGCTCGCCCCCGGCGAAGCCTGCCGCATCTTCACCGGCGCGCCCCTGCCGCAAGGCGCGGACAGCGTCCTGATCCAGGAAGATGCGGTCCGGGATGAAGCGGTGCTGCGGGGATTGGGCGACGCTCTGGCGCATGGTCGCAATGTTCGCCCCGCGGCCTCGGATTTCCGCAAGAATGGCCTTCTGCTGAAGGCGGGCGCGGCGCTCGGCCCCGCGCAGATCGCCCTTGCCGTGCTGGGCGGCCATGGAGCCTTGCCCGTCGCGCGGCGCGCGCGCATCGCCCTGCTCTCCACCGGCAATGAACTGGTCCCGCCCGGCGCACCTGCGCTGCCAGGCCAACTCCCTTCCTCCAACGCCCCCATGCTGGCCGCGCTGCTCGGCAGCTTGCCTTGCGATATCATCGACCTGGGGATCGTGCCCGACGATCTCGACAGCATGACCCAGGCCTTTGCCCGCGCAGGGGATGCCGACATCATCGTCTCCATCGGCGGCGCGTCGGTGGGCGATCATGACATCGTCCGCCCCGCCTTCGCCCGCGCCGGCGGCTCGCTCGACTTCTGGAAAATCCGCATGCGACCGGGCAAGCCGCTCATGGCCGGCACGCTGGGTTCCGCCATCTTCCTGGGCCTGCCCGGCAATCCCGTATCGGCCTTCGTCACCGCCACGCTGTTTCTGCTGCCGCTGGTCCGCCATCTGATGGGCGCCGCATCGCCCTTGCCCCGCACGGCGCCGGCAATGCTGGCCGCCTCCCTTCCCGCCACCGGGGAACGGGACGATTATCTCCGCGCCTTCCGCACCGAAACGGGCATCGTTTCCGTAACATCGCAAGACAGCGCCGCCACGGCTGCCATGGCGATGGCCGACTGCCTCATCCTGCGCCCGGCCGGCTCACCGGCCGCCATGGCCGGCGACGCCGTCACGGTCCTCCCACTCGCATAAGACCAACCCCTCGAATAAGAAAAGGGGCCGACAAGCGACCCCTTCCAGTGCAGTCCTGATGAATAATGGCGGCATTCAGATCGTTACTGAATGGCAGCCAAGCCGTTCAGCGCTGCTGCTTGCCGGGCGCCTTGTCCTGGCGGCGTTCATCGCCCATCTGGCCCTGGCGGTTCTCCTGCTGCTGCTGGCGTCCGCCCTGGCTGGAACGGTCGCCCCCCTGCTGATCGCGGCGTTGATCACCGCCCTGATTGTTCTGGTTGGCCATCTTACTCTCCTATTCGCCTTCTTCAGGGAAGGCAGCCGTTTAAACGGCCGGTTCGCCGCCACGTTCCCGCAAATGCGGCAAACCGTTAGGCGCTTGACTTACCCCTTTCCGTTTCCTATGTGTTCTCCATCCGTTCCAAAGAGGGCAAGGCGAAATGTTGACACCCAAGCAACAGGAATTGCTGAGCTTCATTCAGACCCGGCTGGAGGAGGGAGGCGTCTCCCCCTCTTTCGAGGAGATGAAGGAAGCGCTGGACCTGCGGTCCAAATCCGGCATTCACCGCCTGATCAACGCGCTGGAGGAGCGCGGCTTCATCCGCCGCCTGCCCAATCGCGCACGCGCGCTGGAAGTGCTCAAGCTGCCCGACGCCATGCATCGCGCGCCCAAAGTCATTGTGCCGCTCAAAGCAACCAGTCCGGCGGGGAGAACGCCGCCTCTTGCCGCCAACGACATCCTTGAAATTCCGCTGCACGGCCGCATCGCGGCCGGCGTGCCGATCGAGGCGATGGAAGGACAGAATATGCTCTCCGTACCCGCAGCGCTGCTCGGGACCGGAGATCATTATGCACTGGAAGTGGCGGGCGATTCCATGGTCGAGGCGGGAATACTCGACGGCGACTTCGCGCTCATTCAGCGCACCGATGTTGCGCGCGAAGGGCAGATCGTGGTCGCGCTGATCGACGAGAATGAGGCCACCCTCAAATATTTCCACCGCGAAGGACAGAAAGTTCGGCTCGATCCCGCCAACAGTGCCTATGAACCGCAAATCTACAATCCACAGCAGGTCCGCATACAGGGAAAGCTGGCAGGGTTATTGCGGCGCTATAACTGACGTCTCGGAGATCCGCGCGATCCACTCACAGGCCGCGCGACCCAGGGATGTTCGTCCTTTCCCGTCTTCACGCTGCGTATGGAGCCATGGTCGAGATCGATGGCAAGGCCGCCCGTTGCAGCCAGGGATCGTCGATCGACCTTCAGCCAGCGGGGACGACAGACGCCCGGCAGGCGACGGTCGCTGACGACAATGTCGGCGCGCGCGCAATCGCGCGCCAATATCGCATTGTCGATCTTCATGCTGCTCCGCGTCAGCAGCAGGTTCCAGTTCCGGCCTCCGCCTGACAGACGAACAGCGCAGAGATCGGGAGAACAGCGGGCTTGCCGCAGCGCCGCCATAGCCTCTAGCGTGCCGTCATAGCCCGCGCTCTCCACCATGGCATCGCGCACATAGCCGCCGGCCCGCTCACGCAGCATCGCCATGGTGCCATTGGCCGTCCGGACCGCAACGTGGCGGCCGTCCCCGGTTATCAGGATGGCGGGTGGCGAACTGGTCATGATCATCACCACGCCAGCCGTCACAGGCATCAAACCCGCCCAACGCCACCGGCTTCGCCATAACAGGCACCAAAACATGCCTGACAGGATCAGGCCGAACACCGCCCCCGATTGCGCGGGCGCCAGAACCACCGCCCCAGGGCTGGACGCCACCCCATGCGCAACAAGAAGCAACACATCCAGCGCCCGCGCAGCGAGCCACCAGAAGGGAGCGCCCCACCCCCCCAGGTCGAACAGCAAGGCCATCGCTTCCAACGGCATGACGACCAGGGTGGTGAGCGGTATGGCCACCAGATTGGCGACCGAACCCAGCATGCCGGCCTTGTGAAAATGGAAAAGCGCGATCGGCGCCAATACCAGTTCGACGACCAGACCCGTCGCCAGCATCCCCATAAGATTGCGCCCGATCCGGCGCCACATCTCTTCGTCCCGCGCCGACAGGAAAGCGCGGAACCGCGGATGCTCGCCCAGCGACACCAGAGCCACCACCGCAGCGAAGCTCATCTGGAAACTCGGCCCCACCAGCGCTTCGGGCCACAGAACCAGCACCACCAGCGCACCCGCCGCCACGAGCCTGAGCGTGATCGCGTCACGCCCCATCGCCAGCCCACCCAAGACCAGCAAGGCAGCGACGCAGGACCGCACGGTCGGCACTTCCGCGCCCGTCAGAAGCGTATAGCCGATACCCGCCAAGGCCCCGCCGCCCGCCGCAACCAGCATCAGTGGCCAGTCAAGCGCCGCCCGTCGACTGAGAGCCATCGCCCGCATCAGCAGGAAAATCACCGCCGCAATCAAGGCCGTGACATGCAGCCCGCTGATCGACAGGAGGTGGGCGAGCCCACTCCGCCGCATCGCCGCGGCATCCGCTTCGGTGATCGCGCCCTGATCCCCCGTGGCCAGCGCGGCGGCAATGCCTGCGCCCTTTCCCGGAACCCGTTCCAGAATATGCGCGAACAGCCGCGCTCTTAGCGGTGGCCCCGCTGGCGCGGGCCGCAGGACGGTGATCGGCTGCAGAACACGCCCGGTCGCACCGATTCCGTCGAAATATGCACGGCGCGCGAAATCATAGCCCCCCGGCAGGCTGGGCGGTGCAGGCGGCATCAGCCTCGTCCGGAAACGGAGGACCGCCCCCTCCCCGAGGCCAGCCGGCATCAGCGCATCGTCAAGATTGACGCGTATCGGGGATGGCAATGCAGGCATGTCGATCGGGCGAACCAGCACGCGACTCATCTTCTGCGCGGGGCGCCTGTCGACCGATCTGACCTCCCCCGTCAGTTCGACAAAAGCCGCCCGAGGCAAGGGAGGCGCCCCCCACATCATCGCCTTTGCCCAGACCAGCAGGCATCCCGCACAGGCCAACAGGCTGCCCGCAAGGACCGCCTGACGCACTCGTCCGCCGATCGGCAAAACAAGCGCGCCGCATGCCACCGCCAACATGATGCAGCAAAAGGAAAGCCATTCCAGTCTGTTAGACAAATCGAACCAAGCCCCGATACCAACTCCCAAAGCGACTGGAGCCCAAAGCGGCAACCGCTCGCGCTCTTCCTCCAGCCAAAGTTCCAGGCCGCGCCAAAGCCGTTCCGCCCTCGCCTGGACGGATGTGACAACGGAGGTTTGTCGTGGCTCGAAAGCCATGCTAGGGGGCGTCGCGATCATGGATAGGCCGGGTGGATATCAGGGCGAATGTCAGGGAATGAAGCGTTGATTGCTACGGGTTCGAACAAGCAGGTAGTAACCCGTTTTGCGCCTTCGCCTACCGGTTTTCTTCATATCGGCGGCGCGCGCACAGCGCTCTTCAACTGGCTGTTCGCGCGCCATCATGGCGGCAAGTTCCTGCTGAGGATCGAGGATACCGACCGTGCCCGCTCCACCGAGGAAGCCGTCGCCGCGATCTTCGACGGTCTGGAATGGCTGGGCCTGGGCGGCGACGAGCCCGCGATCTTCCAGTTCGATCGCACCCCGCGCCATGCCGAAGTGGCGAACCAGTTGCTCTCCGCCGGTCACGCCTATCGCTGCTATGCAACACCCGAGGAACTGGCGGAACTGCGCGAGCAGCAGCGCGCCGCAAAGCAACCGATGCGCTATGACGGTCGCTGGCGCGACCGCTCGCCCGGGGAGGCCCCTGAAGGCGCACCGTTCGTCATCCGCCTGAAAGCGCCACGCGAAGGCGAAACGGTGATCGAGGACGCCGTGCAAGGCCGCGTCGTCGTCCAGAATGCGGAACTGGACGATATGATCCTGCTGCGTTCCGACGGCACGCCCACTTATATGCTGGCCGTGGTGGTCGACGATCATGACATGGGCGTCACGCATGTCATTCGCGGCGACGACCATCTCAACAATGCATTCCGCCAACTCGGCATCATCAAAGCCATGGGTTGGGAAGAGCCGGTTTACGCGCATATCCCGCTGATCCACGGATCGGATGGCGCGAAACTCTCCAAACGCCACGGCGCACTGGGCGTCGATGCCTATCGCGACGAAATGGGCATGCTGCCTGAAGCGGTGCTCAACTATCTGCTGCGACTCGGCTGGGGCCATGGCGATGAAGAAATCATCTCTCTCGATCGCGCCGTCGAACTTTTTGATATCACGGGCGTCGGCCGCTCACCCTCGCGCTTCGACATCAAGAAGCTGGAAAATCTGAACGGCCATTATCTGCGCGAAGCCGATGATGCGCGCCTGGCTGCACTGGTAGCGCCGCGAGTCATGCAAAGGCTGGACGCCGCACTGCCCGAAGGCGCCGAAAAGCTGCTGTCCGACGCCATGCCGTCGCTGAAACCCCGCGCCAAGACGCTTAATGAAATTGCCGAAGGCGCGGAGTTCTTGTTCAAAAATTGCCCGCTCGATTTTGACGAGAAGGCCGTTGCTCTGCTAGACGACTCCGCGCGCGCGCTGCTGGGACAGACAGCCGACGCTCTTGCGCCCATCCAGTCCTGGACGGTCGAAGCGATCGAGGAAGCAATACGCCGCGTGGCAGAGGATGCCGGCCTCGGGCTTGGAAAGGTCGCGCAGCCTTTGCGCGCGGCGCTGACCGGTCGCACGGTTTCGCCGGGAATTTTCGACGTCCTTTTCCTTTTGGGGAAGGCGGAGAGCTTGGAACGATTGGCCGCTGT